>ERZ825324.73-NODE-73-length-130759-cov-11.373416_pt1 | contig 130759 bp, 128 predicted proteins | sample MGYA00519859_ERZ825324 | MGnify/ENA primary metagenome ERZ825324 (study PRJEB31778, sample SAMEA3449198) | human gut metagenome | biome: human gut; feature: human-associated habitat; material: faeces | place: United Kingdom | collected 2010/2012 ...
AAATATCACATTATTGAATTAAAGTCAATATTTTTTTGATGTTAGAATAAAATTAAAAATACACCTTGTAATTTGTCTATTCATTTATAGATATAATCTCTCCCTTTTCATCATAGCATGTTGTCCTTTCAAGCTTATATTCATATCCATATTTATTTCCTATTGGATCAAATCCACCCTTGCCATAATATTCTTCTATTCTTTTCTGATTTTCAACTACAAATATATTTTTATAATCATAGTAATTCACATTTTTCTTAATCTTTAAAAGTAATTGCATTATTCTAACAATAAAACCTATCTCTAAACATTAATTTGTAGAGATAATTTTAATAAATAAACAAAATAGTTGCAATTTGAATTTTTCAAATCACAACTACTTTTATTATCTTATTTATTTTTTTCATTTATATAATCACAAATAATATTTACTACCTTCTCATTTCCAATAGAACAGTCAAGACAAATATCATAGTTTTCTTTATCTCCCCATTTTTTGTTCGCAATTATTTCATAATACGAAGCTCTTGATTACAGCACTTATATATATAACTAAATACGATACTGATATTAAGAATCCTCCTAGTACATCACTTGTATAATGTACACCTAAATAAATTCTGCTTATTCCAATAGAACATATTAAAATACTTAATAATACTATAGAAATCCATTTTATGTATTTGTTTTTTACATATTTATAAATTAAGTATATTATATATCCATAGAAAGCCATACTTATCATAGAATGTCCTGAAGGAAAACTATATCCTGTTTCTTCAATTATTCTATATTCTGTTGGTCTTGGTCTTTGTAATATGTTTTTTAATAATTGATTTAGCGCTGTAATTATTACTAAATTAGAAAATATTGATACTCCAATTTTTTTATTTTTTATTAGTATGAACAAAATAATAGTCAATACAGTTAAAAATATTGCATCTCCAAAATTGGTAATAAATTTTGCTATTGGCGTTGCAAAGTCTGATATTAAAAATGTTGATATTAATTTATATCCTACTATGTCCCCGTTCATTATTTCTTTATTAAATACATTTTCTGCTATTGCTAAAAATCCTATCAAGCAAATGAATAATATAATCCATTTAAAATTTTTTACAATAAACTCTTTTACTTTCTCTTTCATTGTTGCTTCTATCATTTTTACTTTTATCCTTCTTTATTTTCAAGAATATCTATATCAACAAAGTATTTTTTTATATCATTTCTATTAATATATACTGGGAATTGTTTTATATTTCTTTCTATTATAGTATTTTCCGGATTTATCCAAATATTTTTACTTTTAAATATATATTTTTTACTATATAATGGATTATTCCATTCGCAAATAATTCGGTACGGATGTCTTCCATTTACTCTATACGAACTATTTACGATTGTTTCTACATAATCTGCATATATTACATCGCCATTTTCTTTTAAAGATTTTTCTAATTTTTTATTTCTGTTTTTTAATAATAATCCTGTTCCTCCTATCGACAAAAATATTAATCCAAATCCAGGAAACATTAAAAATATAAAATCCAATGATTTCATTCCTATTTTATTGGGATTATTTTTATCATAATATATATTGATTTTTTTTCCTTCATAAAAGCTAGAAGAATATCCATTTAACTCTGATTCATACGTTCTTCCATCAACATTGTATGAAACATACACTCTATAATTTCTATCGTCGTTATTACCTCTATATGTTGATATTTCCGTAATTATTCCTACAGTGCTTTCTTTGTTTTCATAATTAAAAACATTTCCAACGATGATTAATCCTATTACAACAAATATTCCTCCTATAATTGTAAATATAATCCATAATAAATTTTCTGTTTTATTCTCTTTCATAAAACTCCCCCTCGCTTCTGATTATACAAAAAGAACTACTATATTTCAAGTAATTTCTTCATAATTTATTTTTCCTTTTTCCAAAGTCCAAAGGCCTTCTATTAGTCTTTTAGCATTCCACCCATTTTCACTCATTTTATTCATAAATTCTTCTTTCGCACTCATTGCATGGTCTGATATACCTATTTTTCCTATAAATTTTCTATAATTGGAACAACACTATCTAAAGATGAAAATTTGTATTTCTAATTATTAAGTTTTTTTATTATTTCATTTAATTTTTCTGTTTGTTCACTAGACAATATGGCTTCACCTTTTTCATTTGATGTAATATGGTATTCACTATTAAATACTTCAATTCCATAGCTTATAAAATTTTCTTTTTCATTACTATTATAACTAATAATATAAGTTGGTATCCCATCACAAGTTTCATTTACAAAAGTTAAATTATCTATAATATTAAAAATTACATATATTTCCTCTTGATTTAAAGTGTATTTTCTAGCTGGTACTGCAGAACTTAAACCATTTTCTTGAATATCTATTGTAGTTACTTTATTATTAATATTGTTTTCCTTGTCTTCATTATTTTCTTGAAATTCTTCTCCGTATTTCATTTCATACTTTTGCATTTCTTCTTTAAAGTCATTGTACTTCATAAACCAATTTCCTATCTTTATATCATCGAATCCTGCCACTGTATGAAAATCTATTACTTTATAACCTAAACCAAAATATTCTATTGTACCTCCATCTGCTAGCATTCCAGCTGTATTTTGTATACAGAAAATAGGCTTTTCCTGATTTTTTACTCTATTATAATCTACTACAAAAAACACAATTCCTAAAACTACTATTATTCCCAAAATACCGCCAATTACTTTTAAAAATATTTTCATAAACATTACCTTTTACCTTTCTTTTTGTAATCATGACAATATAAAACAAGATTACTTATTTCTTAATAAATTAAATTTTGCATAGCTTCTATCAATTTTCTCTGAAATTCATTGTATATGTCCCTCCAGCTTGAACAAAAGCAACATCACATTTTACTTTTCTATTTTCTTCTTTTTCTAATGAGCTTATTCCTTTTTCTAATTCTTTGTATAAAATATGTTTATCTGTTAAAAGTTCGTATAATTCAATACTCATAACAGCTAAATCTCCTGCACCATTTTTTGTAATATATACTGGTCTATTTGTTTGATGACAAATTGTAGAAATTTCGTTATAATTGTTTCTTAAGTCAGAACTTGGTCTAATAACTGGCATAATAAACACCTCTATTAATATTATATACATATTTTTAATATCATTTCTAAAACAAAAATACTATTTATCACTATAATTATCACAAAAGTACCACTATTTTTCAAGCAGTCCTAAGTAATATTTAACTTTGTTTTTCTTTATATATTTTTATAATATCTTTAATGCTCATCTTTGTACCATAGTTCAGTATTGCATTTGAATATATTTTTATAGCAACATTGGCAATAATAATTATGGTAACAACTAAAATTGCGATTGAAATTATTACATCTGTAGAATTTGCAAGTCCCATCATAATTCTAAATGGCATACAAAATGGTGATGATATTGGAAATAATGATGCAAATAAATTAAGCTTGCTTGTTGGATTCATCATAGTGAAATATGATAAATAAAATCCGATTACTGCTAGTATTGCAACAGGCGAATTAGCAGATTGTATATCTTCTGGCTTGCTTACTGTAGAGCCAGTTAGTGCATATAGTAAAGCATAAGCCAAATAGCCTAATATAAAATAAATTGCAGTCATTATTCCTAAATATGGTGTAACATTAGACATATCCAAAACAGAATCTAGCACTCCTGGTTCTAAAAATGTTTTAGCACTTATTAAAGCTGTTGCAACTATTAATATCATCTGGGCTAAGCCAACTAGACCAATTCCTATTGTCTTTCCAAGCACTATTGTTTTAGGGCTTGTAGATGTTACAAGTGTTTCAATTATTTTTGAAGTTTTCTCTGTTGTTATCGAGCTTGATACTTGATATGCACAAAAGTATATCGCATAGAATAATACTATCGACATTAGCATCATTACCAAAATATTTCCACTCGCACTCTTTTCCTCTGTTTGTTCTATGTCAAACTCAAAGTTTGGAGTAATCGATTGTAATTGTTGTTCTGTCAATCCTAATTTAGATATTCTTAAATTAGAGTATAATGATGTTAGAGCATTCATACATCCTTCTGGCACTTCGCTCATCGTTGTTTTGTTTTCTACAATATATAATACTTTTATTTTTTCATTTTCTTGATTTATAATTATCGCTTCTTTTATTTCTTCATTTTCTATTTTTTTCTTTACATCTTCAAATTTCAAATCTTCATTTGTTATTTCAAACTCATAGCCTAAATCCATCTGTTTTAAGTTTTCTAATGTTCCTTCAAATACATTTTTACTGTCTATTATTAATAATTTATCTCCAGAATTATCTCCATTAAAACTTTTAATTAAATTTGGTACATTAAAACCAACTACTATAAAAGTCAAAATGATTAATGTTGATATTATGAACGATTTTCTTTTAACCATATCTTTCATTGTAAATTTCACTACTGTAAAAATATCTCTCATTATTATTCACCTACCTTTTCTATAAAAATATCGTTTAGTGTAGGTTTCTTAATTTCAAATTTGTCAATATTAATTCCATCTGCAACAAGTTTATTTAATAATTTATGTGCTTTTTCTTCATCTGATATTTTTATAATATAGTTATTGTTTGTTTCGGTTTCTATTTCTAAATTAAGCTCTTCAATGTATTTTTTAATATCTTGTTTTACATCTATTTCTACTCTATTTGCAGGATATTTTTCTTTTATTTCTTTCAGATTTCCTTGCAATACAGTTTTACCTTTATTCAATATTAAAATATCACTACAAAATTCTTCAATCGTCGCCATTTGGTGTGCTGACATTATTATGTATTTTCCATTCTTTATTAAATTAATAATAATATTTTTTAGTATTTCTGTATTAACTGGATCTAGTCCACTAAATGGCTCATCTAATACCACTAATTCTGGATCATGTATAATTGCAGTCATAAATTGTATTTTTTGTTGATTTCCTTTTGATAATTTTTCGGCTGGCATCTGCAAATATTCTTCCACCTTTAGCACTTTAGCCCATTTGTTTATTGAACTAATCGCTTCATCTTTTTGCATTCCTTTTAATTCTGCAAAATACATTAGTTGGTCAAATATTTTTGTTTTTGGATATACACCTCTTTCTTCTGGTAGATATCCAAATCTGACAGATTTTCTATCTACAGGTTTTCCTTTCCAAGTAATTTCTCCGCTATCCTTTTTTATAATTCCAAGTAGCATTCTAATTGTCGTAGTCTTCCCTGCTCCATTAGTTCCAAGCAAACCATATACACCTGGTTTTGTTAAACTAAAGGAAATATTGTCTACTGCCTTTTTACCAGCAAATGACTTGGATACATTTTTTAAAACTAAACTCATTGCTTTTCCCCTTTTCTCTAATAATCCTTAATTCTTTCTTCTAAATCTTTTAAATCAATTAATTTCCAAGACCAATTTTTATCACTTTCTATGCCCGGAATATTTATTCTTGAATTTTCATCTAATCCTAATATATCTTGAACCATAATGATTGGCATTTTAGCTTTGCATCTTGATAGATATTGCATAATTCCAATGTTTACGTTTATTTCATAACATTCATTTTTCTTTAAGAATTCTTTCAATTTCCATTTATGATCATCGCTTAATGTCTTATACCACCCATAGATTGTGTTGCAGTCATGATTTCCTGGGAAAACAAGAACATTTTCCTCTTCATTGTCTCTGTCATATAAGTTATCCAAATCGATTGAAAATTGCAATATTTTTTGCCTTGTAAATCCGTATTTCTTACGAAGTGCAATGGTTTCTTCTCTAATTTCGCCTAAATCTTCAACTATCAATTTTTCTGGATTTACTGTTTTATCTTTGAAAAGTTCATCAAAAAATCCATAGCTTACACCATCAGAGTATGAGCCCTCTCTCCCAGTTTTTCCAATTGGAATTTTGAAAAAAGAATCATATCCTCTAAAATAATCTATTCTTAGCTTATCAAACAAATTTAATTGATATTTGAATCTCTTTGTCAAATATTTGTATTTATCTTTCTTGATGTTTTCAATGTTATATACTGGACTATTCCACTTTTGTCCATTTTGATTAAAATAATCCGGCGGTGTTCCAGCTTCAAAAGTGAATTTGCCATCTTTCATTTCAAAATATTCAGGATAATATCGTGTTTCAACAGAATCAAAAACAGGATACACTGGCATGTCTCCAATAATTTGAACATTCTTTTCGTTTGCATATTGTTTTAATTCCATCCATTGAGTATACAGAATATATTGTAAAAATAAATAGTATTCTTTACTTTTACCTTTTTTTATATGTGCAAACTCTGCATATTTATCTATTTCATCTATTTTAATAAACTTTTTGAATTCGTTGTCGGGTTTAAAATTTTCAAAAGCCTCTTTATAATATTTTTCCTTAAAGTCATCATATATTGCTCTGTCTTTATTTGGACGGGTCTCAGCTTCTTTTATTAGTCCTTGTTTAGCTAGTTTATCAAGCGAAATGTACTCCTCCTCAAGAGCGTAATAGCTTACAGGTGAATATGGATGGGTATTGCACTCATTTATCGGCAAAATCTCCCAATATCTTATGTTATTTTTACTTAATATATCTATAAATTCATATGCTTCGTGTCCAAAATCTCCAATTCCATATTTACTTGGAAGCGAAAATATTGGAAGCAGTACACCTTTCTCTTTCATATTCTTTTGTTTCCTTTCAAATTTATTTTCTGTAGAAATGGAAGTCACAACAATCTCCACCATAGCCTAAAGTTTTTGTTCGTGAAAATCCTAACTTTTTAAGTTCTCCATAAGTCACATTATCTACATCACAGAAAAGATGGCACAATTCAGCACAAGCATTTTCTACGCAAGCCGTATGCCAAAGACATTTTTTCATTGTTACATCAAAGTAATCCTTGCCATGTTTTTGTGTGCTTTCCCACAAGTCAGTTTTACGCACAACCTTAAGAAATATATTACTATAAAGGAAATAGAAGCATGGTACTTTTTCCATTTTTACCATAGATAAATGCTTTTGTTTTGCCACTATATCCATCATGTATTTTTGCATATGCTGATATACTTCTTCCTTTGATAATCCATTTTGTAGCATTGCTTTATATAAGGCTATTCTTGGAAGAATTGTTTGGATAAGAGTTTTTCTCTGATTTTCTGATTTATTTTTTATATTTTTAATAATTTCATCGAGTATCATTTCTTGCTTATTAAAAAGTTCTTTTCCTTTATCAACTCCAAATTCTTCATTTAAAAATTCTTTTATTTGATTTTGTTGTTCTATTTTCATATTTATACGCCTCTCTTCATTCTTTAGCTCACAATACTTTTTCATCATTTTTATATCACAAAAGCAGATAATTTTCAATTAATTACCTGCTTTTAATATTTATTTTATATCACTTAAGAATTCAAATATCTTATTATAATATGTCTCTGGCTCTTTATATCTTGATTCAGTATGTCCTGCACTATGTATTATAAGTTTATCCTTCTTGCAATTAGCTGCTTCATATAATTTTTCACACATGTACTCTGGAACAAAATCATCATTATCTCCATGAATAAACAATATTGGAACAGTTGCTTTTTTCACTTGCTCTAATGCTGATGCTTCTTTAATATCGTATTTTGCTCTGAAATTTGCAACTATTTCAAACATATTTAATACTGGAAAAGCTGGCAAATTAAACCTAGCCTTAGCCTCTGATGCAAATATATCCCATACTGATGTATAACCGCTGTCTTCTATTATTGCTTTAACATTGCTTGGAAGTTCATCTCCTGACGCCATGAGTACTGTTGCAGCACCCATTGACGAACCATGTAATATAATGTTAGAATTATTATTTTGCTTTATAATTAAATCTATCCAACATTTTAAGTCGTCTTTATCTAACCATCCCATTCCAATATATTCGCCTTCACTTTCACCAGTGGCTCTCATATATGGAATTAGCACATTGTAGCCTTTTTCTGAAAAGTGCCTTCCTATTGAAATTACTGATTCTGGATTTGAACGATAACCATGTAGAACAATTACCCAGTCGTTAATTTGTTCATCTTTTATGTATTCGGTTCCTTTTAAAGTTATTCCATCATTTGCAGTAATCTCAACCTTTTCATTTTTTATAGTATTTGTCCATTGATTTGCAAGTTGTTTTTCTTCTTCTCGATTTTCTTCTATAACTCTTTCAGTTTCATTATCTATACTAGCTACTTCTATTACTTCTTTATTTTTTACTTCTCTGTCTCCACCATTTCCCGTTCTTAATATTGCATAATTAACAAAATAATTTCCTATTCCTATGGTTGTTATTACACTAATTATAACCACAATTCCCGTTGCAATTAATATTTTTTTCATAATATTTTTCTTTTCCATATATAGCTCCTTCTTCATTTTTCGTATATTGTAACATAAAAATTGCAAAATTATATAAAGCTGACCAACTAGTACAAAAAACATGGATATAGTCTTATATTAGACATATATCCATGTTTTTTTATAGTTTTTCTCTTATCACTGAGCCTTTCTTATAGGAAACTTATTTCAAATTTTTCTATAACCTGTTCTCTCGTCAATCCTGTTTTCTTACTAATGCGGTCAAGAACATCATCTATCGATGAATTACATTTTTCCCTGCAAGTAGCCAGCTCCTCCAACAAAACACTCTGTTTTCTTTTCCAAGCAGCAAATACTACCCGAGCATCTTCGTCTTCAGAATACAGCCTGTCAATAATATCAAAATTGGTCGTATTTTCTGCTATATACTTCCTTATATCGGCAGATTCATCTGCTGAAGCCTTAGCTAAAATGTTTTCATTGCTTGTTGCATGTGACACAACGAAAAAACGAACTGCTTTTGATGAATTTTCCAACAGACTTAAACGTTTTTCTTCACTCATTAAATCGATATATCGATTTAATGCCTGTATTCTAATATCTTCAAAGCTATCATGCTGTACTATCCAGAAAGCAAGTTCAACATCCATATTGGGGTTATCGATTGTTATTAGGCGTACTCTTGGGTCATAATCTTTAGCACATCTCTCAAGCCAGTACTTGTCAGAGGTATTTTCTGCAAAAATTACCCGAACAGCTACATTATCGTCACAATAAATCTTTGACTTTGTATCATCGCTAGCATTCGGATGTAATGCAACATTTATACGTACTGGTTCATAGTTGTCATTTGCCATTTCACTTAAAGTAGGTTCTTTTACATTTGGATTTACTGAGAGGCATACTCTAACTTCTTCGTCACTATCTCCTTTTAGAGCAGTTATTAGCTCAGGAATGTTAGTATCAAGAGCTATGCTTTTTCTCGTACTTGAACTAAGTTTTTCTAACTCAATACAAAATTCCATTTTATCACCTCAATAATTAGATATCTCTTTGATTTTTCAATAAACTTAACAATGGTATGGCGGTTTAAACCAAGTTATAACTGTGGCGCGTGCAGTAAGCCTAACATCTAGTGATTCATCATCTCTGCACATTCTTTCAAGTGTTCTCTTTCCCGTACCCCAACCTCTGGCAACTGCTAATCTAACTTTTTCCTCTTCGTCATATGACAATTCATCACGTATATCACGATTATCTGTTCTTTGTGCAACTTTTTCTCTTATCTCTGGGCACACATCTTTTGCAAGTTTTACAAAGATTTTATTTTTGGAATTAGGATTATTAACTACAGCTAGACGTACTTCGTCAAGTTCAGAATCAGCAAATTTCATCAAATTTTTTGCATTCATATCGTGACGCTTTGCAACAGCTACACGTACTTTTGCGCTAATGTCTTCTGCCAATTTTATTGCCGTTATTTGATCCGTATTAGGATTTTCGGCAACAGCCACACGAACTTTTTCACAAGGGTCATCTGCCAGTTTTACTAAAGTTCCCTGATCCGTATCAGAATCTTGAGCAATAACTAACCGAACCTTTTCCCAAGTATCGCCTGCCAATTTTGCTTTAGTGCTCTGATCCGTATTAGGATTTTGAGCAATAGCCAGTCGTACTTTATCACAGGGGTCACCAGCCAACTTGATTACCGTTGTCTGATCTATTTCAGGATTCTGAGCAATAATCAGTCGAACTCTATCACATGGATCCTCTGCAAGTTTTGTTCTCATATCATGGCTTATGCTAGTCTTTTGAGCAATAACCATCCGAATTTCTTCCCAAAGATCATCTGCTAATTTTCTCAAAACCACCTCGCTAACAGTCAAGTTTTCTGCAATATACAACCTAATTTTTTTAGGCAGATTATCAATCAGCTCCATGAGAGTTTCATCTGGCCAATCAAACGTGTCCAAAACTGAAAATATCATACTTTCTTTGCTAGAATTTCGCACAATCCATGCTCGTATTTCTGCTCTATTATGCTGATTAATCAAAACGTTTTCTCTTACTGTTTCAGACTCATCCTCAGAAAGTTTTTTTTGCAACTCTATATCTGAGGTTCTAAATGCAATATAAGACCGAATGTTTTCATCAGCATCTTCTGAAAGTTTTTCCCATATTTTTCTGATTTTGTAACAAACCGGATTACTTATAACACTGTACCGAACATGCTCGCTTTTATCACTTGCTAGTTTTTCAAGAGTCTCCTCACTTGTTCTCGTATTGCAAGCCACACCAATCCGAATATCTTCGTTGCCATCGCTTGCTAATTGGTCGAGAGTTGAAATACTCGCCTGTACATTACCAGCAACATTAAGTCGAACAATGCTATCATCATCATTTGCCAGTTTGCTCAAAGTTACTTCACTCGTGTTTTTATTTTTTGCAACTTCTGCTCTAACAATAACATCTTCATCTTTCGCAAGTTCTTGCAAAATTAATTCATTGGTATTTTTGTTTTTCGCAACTCCAATTCTAACAAGAACTTCTTCGTCCCTGGAAAGTTCCGCGAGCAAATTTTGATCATCTGTTTCCAACGCAATTCTTTCTTTTGCTTCCTTCGAAAGTGCCTCTAATCTTATAACAACTTTCATTTCTGTTTACCTCCTAGTAATTACTATTTTGAGATACTACTACTTACTTGTACATTTTATTGCTCCCTGTACCAAGGATAAATTACGCTATAAATTATATAACCCTTATTCCAATTTTGTCAAGGGTGCTGTGGTTCTATATTATTTTATGTTAATTGAAAAAGTGGCAAAAAATCATTCTACGTTACTTGAATTTTTGCTTAATTCGTCGTATAATACATTCATTATTCGTTGAAAACACTCATTTTATTCTAGGTTTCAAAATGGAGGTATTTTTATGAAACTTTATAACCCAGGTTTTCCCAGAGTTTTACACCAAAGGCAAACACCTTCAGCATACGAAATAAAATTGATGAATCGGGTTTCCGATTTGGAAAGATTAGTTTATGGCGAAGGAAATTATAAAAGTTTTAACTTAATACTTCGCGAAGAGGCTGCAACTAGAGAAGGCGGATGTCGTTTATCAGAAGATGTTCGGTTGCGTCTATTGCAAGATAGAATTTACAATTTACAGGCGAAATTAATTAGCCAAGGTAGAGGATTCGAAATAGATAACTTAGACAACGCCGATAACAACCGGGATAGCCATCATCATTCTCCTAGCTCTCTTATGCTTTATGTTCCTGATGTAGAGAAGTGGATTGTAAAAGAAGAAGATGCTGAGAATAAAAAATAGTGTTAAAGTGTACTATGTATAGTACTAAAAAGCTGTGAGAATTATCTCAATATAATTCTCACGGCTTTTATAATAAAACTTTTATTACTTCGTTATTTCACTATATTATATAATTTTTGTTACATTTATGGCATTGATAATGAAAATCTTCTCTTATTTCTATTTTTTCTTTATCTTCCGTGCCAACAATATTACTTAAATCTTTTATACATTTATCATGATACACATAATATTTATTTTCTTTAATATTATAAACAACTCTTCCTCTAGGAAAATAATCAAAATCAACATGATATTTTTTATAATAATACTTATCCCAGATTTCCATATGACTTTGAGGATAATTTATAAAATCGCCATATTTTTCCCCATCTTCTTTTTTACAACAATGTATTAAAAATTTTCCATTTACAACAAAGAACAAACTAACATCCATATTAAAATTCTCCTTATTATTTAGTTTCATATATAAAATTGGATACGGATTTCCTTGCTCATCAATTTCACTTCTTTTATATACTTCAACTATTTCCATATTTTCCTCTATAAATTTTATTTGTTTTTTATATCACAAAAGCAGATAATTATCAACTATCTGCTTTTTCAAATTATTTACTTTATGTTTACAGTCTTTATAATTTCAATCGCTTCATCTGCCTCCTTTTTTGATAGATTTGGATTAATTACTACAATGTTTTTATTGGTATCTATAAGAATATCTCTCCACACTTCATCACCTGAATGATATCCAACAACAACTTCTTTTCCATTATTTAAAGTTATATTTTTTGATATTCTTTCAGTACCACAAACGCCAAATTTTTCTTTATAAAAATATATCATTGCATACTGCTCTTCATCGTTTTTATAAAGCTTTAAAGCATAATCATAATTATCATCTTCTGCTACTTGCATTTCTTTATAATTCCAACCACTTGGAATATTTATTTCTATTGTAGTGTCACCAATTGTTTTAGAGTATTTCACTTCTTTTATTATATTTTCATTTTGGCTTGTCTTTACTACCGTTGAATATTTTTTACCCCAAGTTCCAAATACTACTTCCTCACCATTTTTCATTTTAATAGAGTCAATCAAATACATTGTTCCAACTGCTGCAACTGCTATAATTACTAATATGATTATTATTTTTTTCATATATACCACCTAACCTTTCTACTATTTAGACAATTTGTATCTCCGTTTTGTTGGTATTTTGCAAAATAATTGAAAAAAATATTTTTTATAAAATTATAGAGCTATGTAAATCATAGCTCCTTAGTCTTAGTTTATTTGGCAGGTGTGCCGTTTCCTGCATCTCTTTTGACCATTTAGGTGCGTGGATGGCACTATTGTCCACCTCAAATAACCTATTTATATTGTACTCTAATAATACAATCTTTTATTCACTTTTGTCTACCTTTTTTTCAAATGATTTTTCCTCTATTTCTTATAGTTTGATTCCACGTTATTTTATTTAATTTCATTAATGTTATTATAGAATTTTTACTATGTTCTTCATCTTTTCCTAGTGCTAATTTTATAACTACTCGACCATTTTTGCTAATTTCTTCAATTTGCTTTAAATATATCATTGTATCTTCATGTCTATTATCCTCAACAATATAATCAGGATCTTCAATTATACTCTTTATATATCTTCTTAATTGCTTGTATAATTGTATCAATGGAAGGATTTTTTCCCAGCTTTATTTGTTTTTCTACTTTTTTATTATATATTTTTTGGTACTTCTCTACTTTAGTACTAACTGGAACAAACCATATAATATCATCATATTTCTCACTTTTAAAGCAATAATAGCATGGTCTTTTATTTCCGTTTTCTTTATTTTTCATCAATTCCGGATCATCCATAATATCAAAAAAGAATCCTTTATAAAGTAAAAACATCCCACATCTATTTCCATTTTGATTCCTCCTTATATTATCAAAGGCCTACCATTTCTGGCAAACCCTATTAGAGTTATATATTCACTCTTTCATTTATAACTCGCTAAAGAGGCAGCGACAAACAAATTTATCAAAAACAAAAATGTTCTTAATTATTATATTCAGAATAATCTATGAAATTACCTGTTTAAGACTAGTACAGTCTTGTTTTTACATAATATCTATGCTATAATTACCAATGACCCTTTTTATAAGGATATTATTATAGGAGGTTTTTAACATGGCTGTAGACAATTATTCCGACTTGCAAAAATTCGAACATCCAATAACTTTTGATATGGTAGAAGAAGACCTAATAGCAGCAGAGGAATTTTTAAGTAAACAACTTTGGTATTCTACCAATTATCTTATCGACTATCAGTTAAATGATCCCAATCGGGGATGTCTTTTGTCTGACGGCAGCATATCTGAACTCTTAAAAAAGAGTGAAAGTTATGCAAGGAATAAAAAATTTGTTTCTGAAGTTTATGTGAATCCTTTTGAAACACCTAATGCTGCTATTTCTACTTGGTACTGCAACAACATGGCTTTTGCATTATATAATGCACTCATACTTCTCTATGAGACTCCATTCATTAGTTTCGAGGAATTTGGCACACTCATTTTAAATTATAAAGAAAATGTTGAAAATGATGTTGATCATGAAGGTCAAATTCTTAGCAAAAAGATGCCTTACTATTTCATTGATAACTTCCTCATGAAGTATCATGAAAAAACATTCACCTTTCCTTTTTGGAGCACCAGATATAACTCGATTTACAGCATACTCAATGCTCTTTCAACTGGGCATCCCGTACTCGTACGGGTGCATAAAACGATCTACTCCAGTGGTGACGCAGAGAATTTGTTGTCTCGGGTGTTGGAAACTTCAGTGGACGGATTTGATTTCTATACAAAATATCACAGAGAAAATCTTGAGCACTACATTGTTTTGGTTGGCCTACAAGGTGAAAATGTAATTACCATAGACAGCAGTGTTGATGGTTTCATCAACTATTGTCCACTCAAGACATTACTTTACTCCCTAGTGCCTGGACTTTTGCACACAGTCTTTAATAATGACCATTTTAGATTCTACTATGCGTGGGATCTTAATCTACTCTTGTAAGAAACCTTAACCCCAGAGACCACAATCGGTTTCTGGGGGTGTATTATGATGTATATGCCAATTATTTCTGCATCTTGGCTCAAATGTTACATTTGCCATAAATACTGTTTCTTTCGGATTTGTTAAAGGCTTTAAATATGAACTTCCAACAAAATATTGTGCAAAATTTACATTTGGTTCTCCAAGTCCAAATACGCCACCATGTTCTTCTGGTGTTTCTTCGTCTCCATAAACTTCTTTTATTAGTGCAAATGCACTCCAAGCTTTTGGCCATCCTGCATAAAAAGCTAATTGCGTTACAATCTCTACTGCTTCTTGCTTTGTTATTCCATGTTTTTTTCCTATTATAAAATGAGATTTCAATTGTGGAAATAATCCTTATGCCATTAAAGCAGATATTGTTATCATGCTTCTATCTCTTAAAGACATTTTATCTTCTCTTGACCATACCTCTCCAAATAAAACATCATCGTTTAATTCTGCAAATTTTGGAGCTAATTCTCCTAAATTATCTCTTCCAGCCGTCTGCTTTTCCATATTATAAATTCCTCCTTTAAAAGTTTTCAATTTATATATATCACTTTGAGTGAACTCTAAGTCAATATTTTTTTATATATTTTTTAATACTTTGCAAGGATTTCCTACTGCTACAACATTAGATGGAATATCTTTATTTACTACACTACCAGCACCAATAACAACGTTATCTCCTATTGTAACTCCAGGCATTACACAAACATTTCCACCTATCCAAACATTGTTTCCAACTTTAATTGGGCTTTGCGTACTCAAGTCCTTTATTTCTTGTTGCGTAATCTAATGGATGTCCTGATGTATAAAATCCACAATTAGGTCCAATAAAAACATTTTCTCCAAATTCCACCTTATTTGCGTCCAATATTACCAGATTATGATTCGAATAGAAGTTTTTACTTAAATAGATATTATACCCATAATCACAATAAAAATTAGGTTCGATTGCCATTATATCTATTCTTTTTTGAAATAATTTTTCTAATATGTCCTTTTTCTTTTCTACATCTCTAACATCGCATTCATTAAATTGCTTGCATAGCTCTTTTGCGCGCATTCTCTTTTCATATAGTCCTTCATCATAATTAGCATCATAAATCTCTCCTGCCAACATTTTTTCTTCCTCAGTCATAATTATACCTCCTAATTAAATTTATGTTACACATCTTTTTTCTTATCATTTGTAATATCGCCATTACCACTTACCGGTATTGTTTCTCCTAAATAAGTTGGCTTTGGTTTGAATATACATTTTATAAAATCTTTATCCCTTGCTAATATTTCTCTTAATTCTCTATATGTTGCTCCTACATATTGTCTTGGATCTGCTCCGACTCCATAAGCCTCTAAGCCTAATTTATTAGCAATGTATAGTGCTCTATATAAATGATACTCTTGTGTAACTATTACAATTCTTTTAGCTTTAAATATTTCTTTGGCTCTATATATGCTCTCATATGTTGAAAAGCCTGCGTGGTCCATAAAAATATTCTCCGAAGGTACTCCCTTTTCAATGGCATAGTTTTTCATTATGTTTACTTCATCATAATCTTCCTTGCCATGGTCACCGCTCATTATTATTTTGCTTGATACATTATTTTCATACAATTTGATACCTTCTAATAATCTATCTTCTAACATATGGCTAGGCTTGTCTCCCCATACGCCGGCACCTAAAATAATAATACAATCTATGTCTGACAGGTTATCATATTCATTTTCTTGAATTATTTGATTTTTTGTAGAAATTTTCACATAAGCATTTATTCCAAATACACATGCTAAAATTATGACAATAATAATTATTAAATACACCATTACTTTTTTCATTTACCTTCTCCTATTATTAGTTTAACTTTATCTAATTTGCATTATACCATACTTGTATATTTTTTCAACACCCGAATATGTATAAAAAATTTAAAAAATTATACATATTTTTTGAACATGTATAATTTTTTTGTTTATTTATTCATATTTTGAATTTTCTTATAATTCTGAATTGCTATTGCATATAGCACCATCAATATTACAATAACTATTCCATATTCTATCGGCAATCTTTGCAAATCGAAAATTATTGCTATGTTTGTGAAGCAAATAATAAGAGTTAAGACTATTATAGACATCGTTGAAATTATTAGTTGTTTTGATGGTTTGCTCTGGATAAATGGTATTTTCGAGGTTCTCATTAAATGAATTATTACTGTTTGAGATATTATTCCATATGCAAACCAACCAGTCTGGAATAATGTTGATTTTTCTGTTGTGTTAAATTTCATTATAAACCACAATGCTAAGAAGCACAGCAAATCGAATATAGTGCTAATCGTTCCAAATATAAACATGTTTTTCTTTATTTCGCTAGTATTCCATTTTTTCTGGTTTAGCAAATATTCTGTATCTACATTGTCAAACGGCATTCCTATTTGTGCAAAGTCGTTTAGTAAATTTTGTATTAATATGTGCACTGGAAGCATTGGCAAAAACGGAAGAGCTAAGCTGGCAATTATTATAGAAAGCATATTTCCAAAGTTTCCACTTGTGGCCATTTTTATATATTTTAATATATTTGTAAATGTCTTTCTGCCTATTATAACTCCCTTTTCAAGTACATTTAAATCTTTTTCTAGTAGAATTATGTCTGCGGTTTCTTTAGCAATATCAACCGCCGTATCTACCGATATTCCAACATCTGACTGTTTTAATGGTGGGCTGTCGTTTATCCCGTCTCCCATGTAGCCTACTGTATTGCCTTGTTCCTGATATATTCTTACAATTCTTTGTTTCTGAAGTGGAGAAAGTTTAGAGTATAGATGACAATTTACCGATTTTTCTTTTAGCTCTTCATCAGTCATTTCTTCTATTTCTTTTCCAGTTAATCTATTTTCTGTTGATATATTTACCTTTTTGCAAACATTTACCGCAACTCCTTCGCTATCTCCTGTTAAGACAACTGTATCTACACCATGTATTTTTAGAGCTTCAATTGCTTGTTTTGCACTTTCTTTTGGCGGGTCTAAGAAACCTACAAATCCTATCAACACCATGTCTTTTTCGTCATTTATTCCAAACGTTTCTACTCCATGTATATCATTTTTTTGAGCTACTGCAACTATTCTTAGCCCTTCTTTATTGTATTTTTCATATGTTTCATATGCTTTATTTTTTAATTTTTCTGTAAGTTCTACTGCCTCTCCATTTATGTCGATATATGAACAAATATACATAATCTCGTCTACTGCACCTTTTGTTATTAGTTGCCTCTTTCCCATCTGATCTTTTAAAACCACGCTCATTCTTCTGCGTGAAAAGTCAAATGGAATTTCATCTTCACGTGTGTATGTTTCTTTATAAATGTTCATGTTTTCTTTTTCGGCTCTCGATATAATTGCTACATCTATCAAATTTTTTAGTCCAGTCTGAAAATAGCTGTTTAAAAAAGCATGCTTCAAAACTCTTTGACTCTCATTTCCTTCTAAGTCCATATATCTTTCTAGTACAATCTCGTCCTCTGTAAGAGTTCCAGTCTTGTCGGTACAAAGAATATTCATCTCTCCGAATGTTTGTATAGCGCTCAATCTTTTTACAATGGTCTTATTCTTAGACATTTCTATTGCTCCGTTTGCAAGTGTAGAAGTCATTATTACTGGCAGCATTTCTGGTGTAAGCCCTACCGCAATTGTTATTGCAAAAATTAAAGCCTCCCACCAGTTACCCTTTGTGAAAAAATTTATTGCAAATATCACAGGTATCATTATTACCATAAATTTTATTAAAATCTTGCTAACACTATCTACGCCTCTTTCGAAGCTATTCTGCTCACTCGTATTATATATAGACTTTGCCATATTTCCAAAATATGTGTTGCTTCCGGTTGCGAGCACAACTGCCGTTGCACGTCCGCTAACAATATTTGTTCCAGTAAATCCAATATTAGATAAATGTGTTAATTCTGCGTCTTTTTCTCTTAACGTAGAAAACTTTTCTACAGGATTAGATTCTCCTGTTAATGAAGCTTGGTCAATAAACAAATCCTTGGTTTCTAGAAATCTCACATCTCCCGGAATCATGTCTCCAGAAGAAAGTTTTAGAATATCACCAGGCACAATATCCTCAACATCAACCGTATTGGGAAGTTCATCTCTTATTACATCTATTTTATTTGTAATAAGCCTTTTTAATTTTTGTGCTGCTTTATTCGAATTTGTCTGCTGAAAAAAAGATATCATCGCAGAAATAAAAACCGTACTAATAATCAGTGTAAAAGTTAGATAATCTTTATTGGCAGTAAATACTACGTCTGTAAAAAAAGTAACTATTGCAACTATTATTAGCACGATATTAAATGGATTTATAAAGGCCTCTTTCAGCCTCTTAAATGTGGTATTGTTGTTATTTATATCAATTATATTTTTGCCATATTCTTCTTGTTTCTCATCTATTATTATACAGCTAAGTCCATTTTCTGATGTATCAAGTTCCTGTAAAATTTCATCATTGTTCATCTGGCTGTATTTCTTTAAATTCTGTTCAATTGCATTAATTTTATCTGTATTCATTAGCTTTGATAATTAATTCTCCTCATATAAAATACTAATAAATATTATGGTAAATTTAACGAAATTTATTACAATATTTAAAACAGAATGAACCCTCATTTTTTGAGAGTTCATTTTTCTTGTAACCTATTCATTTATGTAATTATAATAATATTATTTCGAATCAAATAACATACTTTATTATTGATTGTTATAAAATTCTTCTATAAATTTTATAATGTCCCCATTATTCTCTTTTACTTTTTCTTTTTGCAATAATGCATTTAAAGAAAAATATTCTCCATTTATATCTTTATCTACTTCGTAAAAATAATGGTGATATGTCCTTTTTTCTTTATTTGGTATTGAATATTTTTCATGTACTTTATCAAACAAATATTTCACGTTATTCGTGTTATATTTATCCTTTATTTCTTCAATGTCATTTCCTTTAATATTTGGAAATAAATACATTCCCCATCTTTCATCAAAATAATTTAAATATTTATCTCCTTTTTTTATCAATATAATTGAATGAACATGTTCCATTATCTTTCCTCCTACAAATTACCTTTCGAAATCTTCCTTTACTCTTCCAAATCTTTTTATTATTGTATCTATATCTTTTTGTGTTAATCCTTCTCCAAGCCCTCGCCCATTTGCATCTGATACCTTTACTAAATGTCTAAGCATTTCTTTATCAAATGAATCGTAAATTTCATCATCTAGTATAATGTAATCTTCCACACCTTTGTGTGTTGAAAGCCACTGTTTTATTTCGAGTCCCCTCTCCCAATTAATAAACGGTGTCACATCAAAGTAAATTTCATATTTTGCTAATAACTCTCTTAGCGTACCAATATCTTTTGAATTTCTCCATGAGGAGGTTAAAACAGTTTTTGCACCTGTTTCGTCAATTGCTTTTTTTAATAATTTAACCTTGTCTATATCTATGTGTCTTTCTATTCCTTGCACATTTTTTGCTATATCTATATAGTCATCTGAATTTAAGACCCCATCTATATCTAAAAAAATAACTTTCAATATTTTTCTCCAATTATTATCTCAATTTTATACCACAATTATATCGTAATTGATAATTAATTTCAATATTTATAATACAGAAAAATCGGCACCATACTCTCGTTCGAAAGCATGATGCCAATTTTGTTTTAAGCCTTTAGTATAAGGCTTATTGTTAGTCCACTAATGTTGTTGTACCAGTTTTGTAAATTTTTACTTTAACAGTTTGTCCTTTTTCAAGAACATTCCATTTTTCAAAATTCACACTGATTTCAAGGGTTCTTTTTTCTTTTTCGTCGGATATGCCAGAAATTTTGTACTCTTCATTTCTTTCTGAAACTCTCTCATCATAATTAAGTTTCACTTCTCCCCAGTAAGGTTCCTTATCGTTCCCACTTGTGTTTACAGGCCTTTCGTAAACGTACCTATCAATGTCATAATAATATTTCATTGCATAAACAGGCTCGTCACGATATATGGGCTCTTGGTATTCTTCAGTTTCATAATAAGTCTCATATACAGGAGTACTTATTGTTTCTTCCTCAAAATAGCCGTTTCCCATGTCTATTAATGTAGTACTATATTCGTAATGTGATAGTCTCTCTCTTGCAACTTCTCTGGTCCGGGTTTCGTAATGGTCCAAAACAGATTGATAATGGTGGAATTCCATTTGTTGAGACGTAACTCTGCCTCCAGCTGGAACGCTCCAATCACTTTCATGAAAAGTTCTGTTTTGTTCGATACTAATGCTCCTACTCCAAGAAAAATCTGTGATTTGCATGTTTACTTCTTTTGGCGTAAATAAGAATATTACTCCAATAATAGAAAGCAAAACAGCTAAAACAATAGCAATAACTTTTTTGTTTAAAAAAATATTTGCTAAATTGTAAGAACTAAAATCATGCTGTGAATAATCTTCTTGCTGGCTTTCGAAGTGCTGATACTTTTCTTCTTTTTCGTGGTTCTGCTCAAAATCATTTTCTGTAGTTTCTGCTTTTCCAGATTCTTTTTCTCTGTTTGCCTCCTGTACTTGAAAATAATCTTTGCTTTTGCCTCTTTCTGCTCCACACGACATACACTTAGTGAGTTTTGCCGAATTGTAGCTGCCACAAAATTCGCACATCCAATCAGGCTCTTTACTAATTTTGGTTGCCTCGTCTTCTGGAACATAGTCCTTTGGATCATCAACATAAAATTTTACATCTTCACCTCTTGGTCTGCCGCAATTAGGGCATTCTCTTTCACTACCACGTATGCCTTTTGTGCCACAGTAGGAACAATCCCACCGTCCAACGACAATTTTGCCCATTTTTCAACCTCCTTAGTGGTCTATTTATAAAATGGTAACTTCATCTATTATATCATAAAAATGGATTATATAACAGCCTTTTGGCCTATATTTTATTCATAACTCCTAAAAATTTATAATTTTCTCCCAAGGTAGGTCTTTTTTTCCAAAATGACCGTAGTTTGTTGTTTGTCTATAAATCGGTCTTTGTAAATCTAGATAATTTATTATGCCTCTTGGTGTTAAATCAAAAGTCTTATCTATTTTTTCTACAATCTCTTCTTCTGAAATCGTATTAGTTCCATAAGTATTTACATATATAGACACTGGTTTTGCAACGCCAATACTATATGCAATTTGAATTTCGCACTTTTTTGCATAACCATTTGCAACAATATTTTTCGCAATATGTCTTGCCATATAAGAAGCCGAACGGTCAACTTTTGTTGGATCTTTTCCTGAAAAAGCTCCTCCACCATGTCTTGCAGCTCCACCATAAGTATCAACTATTATCTTTCTTCCTGTAAGTCCACTGTCTCCAAGAGGTCCGCCTATTACAAATCTACCTGTTGGATTAATAAAATATTTCGTGTTTTCATCTAACAAATTAGCTGGAACTATTGGCTTTATAACTTTTTCAATTATGTCTTTTTTTAGAACATTCATGTCAACATCAGGCAAATGTTGTGTAGAAACAACAATAGTATCAACTCTTACAGGCTTTTCTCCATCATATTCAACCGTAACTTGCGTCTTGCCATCTGGTCTTAAATAATCTATTATATTTTCTCTTCTAACTTCGGTCAATCTCTTAGAAAGTTTGTGTGCAAGCGAAATTGGAAGGGGCATCAACTCCTCTGTTTCATCACAAGCATAACCAAACATTAAACCTTGGTCACCAGCTCCTTCAGACTCAACATCTTTACCTTCTTTGTCTTCAAGTGATTTATCAACTCCTAGTGCAATATCTGGAGATTGCTTAGATAAATTTATGTATATTTTGCAAGTTCTGTAATCAATATCATACTCACTATCAGCATATCCAACTTCTTTTATAGTATCTCTTACCACTTGCTCTATATCAACATTTGCAGTCGATGTAATTTCTCCTGTTATAAAAATTTCACCTTTACCCGCAACAGTCTCGCAAGCGACTCTTGCATTCTTATCTTTAGCTAAGTAACTATCCAGAATACTGTCTGATATATAATCACATAGCTTATCTGGGTGTCCTTCTGTAACACTCTCTGATGTAAATAATCTTTTCATACTTGCCTCCTTCAAAATCGCCCAATAGGGACGCCCCTTTTTGGGCGAAAACTATCGTACAATTAGACATGTTTTTATCAAGAACGTCTTCTGCAACAATTCAATCTAATTGAAATATTTTTCAATCCTTCTATAAAAACTAAAAAAACTTCGTACCAACGTGAGTACAAAGTTTAACGATTCTTAGGAATCATCATTCAAAGTACATTCCGTAACTTTGTCGGTATTAGCACCTAACTTGATAGGTTGCTGTGGAGTCGTAAAGCCGATTCTTTCGTCCACTCTCGATAATATATATATTACAAAAATTATTATACAAATTAAATATATTTATGTCAAGTGTTTTTGCAATTTAGAAACGCGCAATTTAGGGACGAAGAAAAAAACGTACCTGTGCATTATTTTTTCGCCCCAAAAGGGGCGTCCCTATTGGGCGTTATACCACATATTCAATCTGATTATGCGGAAAATATTTCTGCATTTCTTCTCGCAAGAATTTTTCTCCTTCTTCGCGTATATAGTCTTTATACATATATTTTCCTCTGCCACGTCCTCTCATTAATTTTTGGCTATATAAATCTATGGCATTTGGAAATGCTTCTGTATTTATTGCCCTGTGAACAAAGCTGTACGTCATAAAAATAATTTCGAAGAATGCCTGCTTCTTAGCTTTTTCATTTAAATTTTCATACAAATATTTTATTAAATTCGAATATAGTTCTTTCCAATTTTCTACTAATATTACAGGTGCTATCAATATTCCGATAGGATAGCCGGCATCTGCTAATTTATTTATAGCTTGAACCCTATTTCTTAATCTCGATGTACCGAATTCAACTTTGTTAATAATTTCTTCTGGGTTTACACTTACTCTAATAGTAACTTTTCCATTATGTTTTAAAGGCAAAATGTCATCTACCATGTCAAACTTAGTAGGAAGAGTTAAATGTCCCTTTGAAGTATTTGCAAAGTTTTCAATCGTCCAGACTAAATTATTTGTAATCGTATTTTCTAAAATTAAATCACTATTACTTCCAATTTCAAAAGTTAAATCTTTCTCTGAATTTTGCGCAGTTTTTATAATTTTATCTAACATCTCTTCTCTATTTACAAACAGTCTCAAATATGCACACTTATTGTAATTACATACAAGATAACAATACATACACATTGCGGTGCAACCAGAAGATGTATATGGAACTAGAAAATCTGATGTCTTGTGATTTTGAACAAATTTATGTGTTTTTCTAACTCCTATTATCAGATTTCGTTTCATATCTGCAAAATCCTTATTTTGCTTTTTCCTCATTTCTTCAATATTATTATGATTGTCAATTATCACTCTTGGAACATCAGAATATTTTTCTAATAGCTCTCTTCCAAGCACATAATTTTCAATATTATTTTCACAATATAAAGCCTTTGGCTTAAACATACTAATCACCCATAATATGTTATCCAAAAGCTTATATTTTAAACATTTATTCAAACAGATTAAGTATTGTTGATATTTTATTTATAAATATTTCTTTGTAATTCGCTTATTCAATCCATTTTTTAAATATTTCAACAACCTCAGGTTTATTTTCAATGTACTCAAATAAGATATCTAGAATTCCTTTGTATATTTTGCATCTGTATTCTTGTGGATTTTTAGGAAATATGTTGTTATCTTGTGCTAGGTTTATAACTGGACATGTTCCACAGTATGGCATGTACACGCAATTACAACAATATGGATTACATTCTATACACGATGAAACACACATTGCTTTTGTGCTATCGCTTTCCATCAATTCTGCATATGAATTTTCGTAAACATTTCCAATCTTGAAGCTGTCATTTCCCATTTCTGCTAGCATTCGTCCCTCGTCACAGGTGTAGATGTTTCCATCATAATAATATGCGAGTTGGCCAATGGCACCTCCACAAGGTGATCTTAAGTCCATGTAGTTGACGGCTTGTTTAGATAATATTTTTCTTAAGAATATTGTGCTGTTTCCTTCTGCTAAGAATATTCCTTGCTGATTTTTTTCAATGATATATTCTAAGGTTTTTTTATAAAATTCTACAAATGCTTTTGGAGAATATCCGACTTTTTCCCAGTTATTATCAGCTTTTCCTAACCTAGTTAATGGTCTTATAAATATACTCTCTAATCCAAGGTTTATATATTCATCAACTATTTCTTTGTATTTGTCTAAGCTAAATTTGGTTGTTGTTTCTATTGCATTTACTTTAATGCCTTTTGATTGCAATATTTTTATTTTGCTAACAGTTTCTTTGTATGAATCATGATTTTTATATGGTCTATTAATATTTTGTAATTCATTATTTCCATCAATAGAAGTACATATTGATACATTGTTTTCTATAAAAAATTCAATCATTTCTTCTGTTAGCAATGTTAAATTTGAAACTAAATTGTAATCTATGTTTTTATTGCCTTTGTTTTCTTTTGAATATTCTATTATATATTTTATAGTTTCGAAATTTGTTAAAGGTTCTCCTCCTTGAAATTCAAACGATAGATAGTTGCTAGGTGACTGTAAGGCAATATCAACAGCCTTTTTCGCTGTCTCGCATGTCATTTTAAAATTCTCTTTTTCGCTTAAGTTTCCAGCTTGACAATATATACAATTAAAATTACAGTTTTTACTAACAACGAATATGTGTAGCGATGTTGGAACTAGTAAGTAATCTTTTGCACATCTTAGTTTCATAGCTTGTTTTGTTGCAAATATTTCATCATTTCCTTTGTATATAAATCCTTTTTGGGCTAGGCTTTCCTCAACGTTACCATCCAACTCTTTTTTTTGCAATAATTTTTTAAAATTATTTTTTGATAAAAATTCATATTCTCCTACATCATTTGTTATTAAATAATTATCGTTTTTTTCTTCAAAATTGAAATAGTTTAATTTATACATATCATATTCCTCAAATTTAGCTTTTTATTGGTTTTATTGTAATATCTTTAATATTGATAGTCGAGCTGAAAAATCCGCCACAACAATCTTGTGCATCGCATTCTTCACATTGCTCTTTGTAACGCACTTTGTAATCTGTTATACTCTTACGAGATATACTATATAATCTTTCGTCTATACAGCATAATGGAAAATTATATAGGTTTGTTACAATTCCATTTGCTATGAGTCTCATACAAGCCTTATATAAATAGTCACTCTCATCAGTAAAATTTATCCATACTTGGTCCTTATTTTTGAATGCATTACCGGTCATTTCAAGGGCCATAATGTTTACCATTTTAACTTGTGGCATATTTTTCACTATGAATTTTGCTATGTTCTCGAGTTCTTTATAATTCTTTTTTAGAACTACAATTCTTATTTCTATATCAATATTTTTATTCATTAAATTATGAATTCCCGCAATTGCCTGCTTAAAACTGCCTGGAACTCTTGTAATCTCGTCATGCAGTTTAGGTTCTCCTGCATAGATTGGTATAGCAAACCTTACATTATTAGGTACAACTTCTGCTATTTTTTCTGTATATTCTTTAACTGAAAAAACTCTTCCATTGGTTAGCACTAAAAATTCTGTGTTTTGTAGGCATTCTTTGCATTTTTCAAGCACTTTTATAAAATCTCCTTTTAAAATTCCAACTTCTCCACCCGTTATAGTTATGTGTTCTGTATCGTCTGGAATACATTCAATTTGCTCTAATATTTTCTTGATATTAGGATTTTCTTTGGTATTTCTAACAGCATCAGAATCTGGGCACATAATACAATTCGAGTTACACTGGTTTGTAACAACTATAGCATTATCGTCAGAATCATCTCTGTATAACACTCTAATTACACCATTGCCAAGCATCTCAATAACATCATAGTTTATTAGTGTTTCAAAGTTTTTTATGTTATATCCGTAATTGATATCAGTTAAATCTATGTTTTTAGGTTTATTTTCAAAAATATATCCTTTGCAGCATTCCTGATATTTTTCAATATTCTCATCATCTAAAACCTGAATATATTTTGAAGGATCATCTTCGATATTTGTGTTCTTTATTACTTTTCCGATTATATACTCGTCATTATTTCTTATAATATTTGTTCCTTTTAGTGCAAGAGGTCTATTAATCATAACCTGCTCCTTTCTAAATATATAAGTGTAAAGCAAAAAATATAATTTCTCCAATTAGCATAAATGGTGCAAATGGCATGTGTCTAACTATAACAATAGAATCCACTCCTTTTGCTGATTTGCTCCATCTTTTAATACTATTTACTTCATCTTCTGTTAATCTTGAATCTGTAGATTCGGTAGTTTGTTTTGGAAGTCCTTTTATTCTCGAGCTGTAAAATTTCAGTACGCTACCATAAGAAAGTATCATTCGTGGCTTTAAATCTGTTATTTTTATACATTCATAATTATATTTTTCTGATACATTTCTAAATAACATTATTGCTACCACAATTACAAGCATTTTTATGTTGATTGGATAAAAAGTAAAGCCCATAATGGCATAATAGATAACATTTAAAGCAACTGATATAGCTATTGCTATTATTGTTTGCTTTTTACTTTGAATAACCCTATAAACGAAAATGAGCAAAAGCATGTTGCATATAAGAATAAGAGCTCCATTTTGCTCTTGAAAAGCCGGAAAAGCTGTAAATATTACATTGTTTACAAATAGTGTTATAAAATATCCCATAAAGTATTTTTCAAGCCATTCTTTAACACTTGCAGTATCAAATCTAGTTATTTTAATTTTTTTAAATTTTTCGCTGTCTTTTGACCATAAAAATATCGTTTCAATGACTACATAAATAAAAGCAACACTAAATATGATTATAAGCAAATATATTCCAGGAAACACATTCGTTGTATCAACTTCATACAATTCAAAAGGTATCATTATAATCATTGCTATAAAAAGTTTTGCATCGCCTGCAGCCCAAATTTTAAAATAAAAAAATAAAAATGAAATTAATACGCTTATGCCAAGATTTATTACATAGCTTTTTATTAACTCCATATCAATTTGATTCCACAAGACTATGTACAATAAAAGACTGATTGATACACCGCAAATTATAGTTTTGTTATATATTTTCTTTTCTTTAAAATCGGTAACAGTAGAAAGAATCCCAATTGCAACTGCCACAAAAGACTGTAAGTATACTAACATTTTTTCTCCTCTGAATCTTCGTACTTTTCAAACCAATTAACAGCAATATCTTCTAGTGAATACTCAGTGTTATCATCTTCATAAATTGGTCCATCTGACTGCTCTTGATTATCTTCATTTTCATCAAGCTCTATGCATGTTGTATACAAAGCCCTTCCAACTATTAGTTCTCTCAAATTCTTAGTTTCAACTGATATTTCATATCGTAACGATTCTCTCAAACATTCATTGTAAAATTCACCTATAATTTTTTCTAAATTGCCTTGTTTGTCTTGTAACTTAAAATCAATTATGAAATTTTTATCGTTCTCTTCAATTCTTACATATACGTCATTTAAAAAATTAGCCACTGCCTTTTTAATAGCAATTAAAGGATAAACGGCTTTATCGAGTTTTATTTCCGCAAATTTATCTTGTATTATATATTCTTTTTTCATCTTAATACCTTCTTATTATCTTATTTGAGGCGTCTCTGGTGGTATTTGTGGTTGCTGGAAGGTTGGCGTTGGCTCAACTGTTGGTGTTGTCGGACTGTTTACCGTTGTCGAACTATGACTATTATGTGTTATAGTTGAACTACTGTGGCTACTATGCCCAGAACCACTCTGATGACTTTGGTGACTCTGATGACTCTCGTGACTTCCATGGCCTCCTCCTGCAGATGAAGAATGTGATGAGTGAGATCTATGCGAAGAATGAGATCTGTGTGCAGCATAAACATCCCCTGCAAATAAAATTCCTGCAATTAGCAATAGCGAGCCAACTGTCAAAATCTTTCCTCTACTTATATTACCTTCTTCTTCATATAAAAAATCGTTTATTTTCTTATTTATTTTTGGAATAAATTTTTCTTCTCCCATACTCTTCCCCACTTTTATTTAGTATATTGATTATCTTTTCATGTTCCAGTATATTCTTTTCCATCCTTAGAATATGTACCTTGCCCATTAAATTTATTATCTTTGAATTCGCCTACATATTTTTCTCCATTGCTAAAGGTATATGTTCCTTTACCAGACATCTTGTCATCTGACCAATCGCCTTCATAAACATCTCCATTTGCAAATTTGTATGTACCTTGTCCACTCTTCTTTCCGCCTACAAAATTTCCTTCATAAGAGCCTTTTTCGGGAATTGTCAAAGTTCCCTGTCCAGTTATTTTATTATTGGCAAAATCACCTACATATTTTGAACCATCATTCCACTCATATGTGCCTTTACCTTGCATTTTGCCATTTACAATGTTTCCATCATATTTACCGTTTTCAGTAGTTATTATATTGGTTAAAGTTTCATTAATTGTATTTTGATCTATTGCAACAGTGTTTACATCTATATTTATTCCACTAATTGTATTTTTAGTCTGTTGTAATTGGTTAGTGTTCATGTTTTCTATCATATTTCGTTGAGACGTACTACCAATGTCTCCTAAAGCTCCAATACCAGCAACAACACATAATATTATAATTATCCATAACCATACTTTTTTCTTTTTTCCATTAGTAGCATTCTCGGTTTTTTCTTCATTTGCAGTTTCTATATTCTCTTTATCCTTCATACTTTTCCATCCCCTTATTTTTTATCATTATACCATACGAAAATTTTGAAGGCAACAATTATTTCCAAAATTAGACATTTTTCTTAATTCATAAAACTTAACAGTTCTCCCACGTAGATGGAAGAGCTGTTTTTGGTATTTATATTCAATGCTTTTATAAATATCTTGTCCGTCCGAAACTTTGATAAATATTCCCGATAATAGATTCCAGTCCCTTATTTCTTTCAACTGCAAAGAGTGAACTTTCCTCATTAAATCTCAATTTGTTAATTATACTTATACATTCTTGATATTCAATTTTTTGTGTATCTAAGTTTCCTTGAATTTTCTTTAATGTCTTATGGTCATAATCATCCAATAAATCTAATGCTTTTGTGTATCCTGCAATTACTTTTAATATTTCTTTCGCATCGTTACCCTCAAGTCTTTCATCAATACGATTAGCAATATCTATTAGCTTTACAGTTTTCTCTAAATAATCTAATCTCTTTTGATTTATTGCATAGCCTTTTAACATATAATCTTTTAATACATTAGTTGCCCACTTTCTAAATGCTACGCCTTGTGCTGATTTAACACGATATCCAACCGATGTAATTACGTCAAGATTATAGTATTCTACACTATATTTTTTTCCATCTTTAGCAGTTGTCGCAAATTTTGCGACAACTGAATTGTCATCTTTTAGTTCTTCTTTCAAAGCATTATTAATATGCTTTCCAATAGTTTTGATATCTTTTTCAAACAATTCTGATAGTTGTTGTCTATTAAGCCACACCGTTTCATCTTTTAGGTTTACCTCTAATTTTACGCCTTGGTTTTCAAATAAAATAATTTCATTTCTTTTTTGTCCATAAGAACACATCCTTTATATAAAATTTAGTTCTTAGTATATTTGTTGTTATCTATAAAATATTAATTATTTTTATTTCTGAACTATTGTATCTATTTTATAATAAGAACAAATATTCGTCTATACTGAAATGAATTTTTGTGCTCTAGCATAACTTCAACGCTTTTTCAATGTATATCATTAGATTCTATGTTATAGAGTTGAACATCCTATACTTTTATGCTATAATTATGAATGATGTTGTAGTCGTCTTTGGCGACAAAAGTTTTTTTAATCAGAAAGGTGGCTCAATTATGATTGTAAAGCGGGCTTTTGTAAGTTGGATGAATCCATGTAAAACTTTTTCAATAATTGAAAAGACATTAGCAAGCAGACCTAATACACAAATATTTGTATCGCGGGAGATTGTTAAGCATTTACCTTTTGCCAAGCCCCTCAATTCTGTATCTTCTTATAATGAAGATCTTATGGATTGGCATGGATATGAAAGCAGATGCACATACACACATGCAGGCTTTGCTCCTATTACTAAGGAATATATGCATCTTGCTGTATACCATTCGGATGAACATGAAATTGAATATTTTCATTACAAAGCTGGTATTAAGAAGTTATTACTTATCGAATTTGAACCATAACTAAAACGGTAGTGCGAGTGTTGTTACACTCGCACTACCGTTTTGTAAAATAATGAGTTCCATTCAAGCATTGCTGCTTCACCCTATTTTAATTCTATTTAATTGCTAGTTCTTTGCTTTTCTCTACTATACTACATATTAAGTCTACAACATTATTTATTCCAATAGAGTCGCTATTTACGCAAATATCATAATTTGATGGCGTCTCCCATCCTCTTTCTGTGTAGTATTCATAGTGATTAGATCTTAATTTATTTATTCTTGCAATTTCTTTTTCTGCTTTTTCTTTATCCATGTGGTAAAATTCAGTTGCTCTTTTTATTTTATTTTCCATGCTACTACTTACAAATATTTTCAAAACATTCTTTTTGTCTTTTAATATGAAGTCTGCACATCTTCCAACTATTACGCAAGATTCTTTATCAGCCAAATCTTTTATTAAGTTTGATTCTTGTATAAATAGTTCGTCAGAGTTATTCAGACCAGCATAATAGCCATTATTGAAACTATCAAAAACAGTTCTTTTTTGTTCGTTGTCTTTTATATATTCTTCTGATAAGCCTGTTTCTTCCGACATTTTTTCTATTATATTCTTGTCATATAGTTTAATTCCTAGTTTCTCTGCTACCAATTTTCCGATATATCTTCCACCAGAGCCGTATTCTCTTGCAATTGTGATTACAATTCCGTTGTTAGCTACTGCAGTTTCTGGTATTTCTTTTCTTTCTGCTTTTTCTGTTTCTACTCCATCATTCTTCATGTTTCTTGTTTCTTTTACTAGAAGTGTAACAGCCAATACAAATGCTAATCCATCAGCTACTGGTCCAGCACTTAGTACACCCATTATTCCATATATGCTACTCAATATTATCATAGCTGGAATTAATATAACAATTTGTCTTGAAAGTGATAATATAGCACTCTTTGTGCTTTTTCCGATTGCCTGAAAGAATATTCCTGATGGAATTTGAACACCATTGCAAATGCAAAGTAATAAATATGTTCTAAATGCTAAACATGCAAATTCCATGTATTTTGCATCACCATTACCAAATATTAAGATTAACTTATCTGGTATTGTTTGGAACAATGTGAATGCTATTGTACTTATTACCAAGCTTGACCCTAAAACAATCTTTAACGTTTTCTTTACTCTGTCATATTTCTTAGCACCATAGTTATATCCAATTATAGGTTGACTTCCTGCAGCAATACCAATTATTATGCTATTTAATATCTGATTTATCTTCATTACAATTCCAAGAACAGTAATTGGAGTCTCGGCTCCATAATCACTTTGAGCTCCATATTTTCCAAGTAAATTATTCTCAGCTGCCATAACGCACACAATACTCATTTGAGTAATAAAACTGCTTACACCAAGCATTGAAACCTTTTTACATACCTCAGCCTTTAATTTAAAGCTATCTTTTGACAATTGTATAGATTTAAATTTCTTGATATATGCAACATTCAATATAAATGTAAGCACCTGACTTATTACAGTTGCAATAGCTGCTCCAGCAACTCCTTTGTGAAATACAAATATAAATATTGGATCTAATATTGTATTTAAAATTGCACCAGTAACCATGCTTGTCATAGCAAATTTAGGATTTCCATCTGCCCTAATAATTGAGTTCAAAGTTGTTCCAATCATCGAAAAAGGAAAACCAATTGCTATAATTCTTCCATAAGTCATTGCTAAGTCTCTTAGCTTATCAGTACATCCAAATAGTGTTAAAAGTTCTGGTAAAAAAATTAGTGTAATTACGCAGAAAATTATTGATACAATTGCAGATAATAATATTCCATTGCCAATTCCTTTTTCTGCTTCTTTTTTCTTCTTTTCTCCAAGTTTTAAACTTAAATATGCTGATGCACCATCTCCAAACATTAGAGAAAATGCTAAACCTATCATTACTAGTGGGAATACTACGTTTGTAGCACCATTTCCCAGTGTTCCTACCCCTTGTCCAATAAATATTTGGTCAACTATATTATATAATGAGTTTACCAGCATTGAAACAATGCAAGGAATAGAAAACTTTAATATTAGTTTTCCTATTTTTTCTTTTCCAAGTATATTTTCTTGTTCCATTTTTTAGTTAATTCCTCCCCTTTTTCAATAAAAAGACATAAATATCAGGTTGGAGAAAAGCACTAAGTTTTTCTCACAACCCTTACTCTCTTTTTTGTTAGCTTGATTATTATACCACTTAGAAAGAAAAAAAGTCAATCAAAATTTTAAATTTTTTACGGAATTATTCAACAACCTTTACTCCCAATAAATACATTAAATCTATTGCTTGCATTTGGTTTATTTTTGCACCTTTTATATCTTCAAGTGAAACTGCAATTTGGTCTATATTACTATTTGATAAATCTATTCCATTTAAGCTTGTTTTAAAAAATTGTGTACCTGTTAGGTCCGCTTCTTTAAAGTTTATATTTTTAACTTTATTTTCCTGCAAACTTCCACTTCTGATTGATGTATTATTAAAGAATATTCCTCTTAAATTACTCATTGATATATTAGCATACCCCATATTTGAATCTATAAATCCAATATCAAATAAAACGTTTTCTATAAAATTACATCCAGTTAGCTTGCAATTATTAAATTCACATCTTATAAAGCTACAATTATCAAATGTAGTGTTTGAAAAATTACAGTTACTAAACTCTACATCTGTAAAAGATGTTTTTTCAAGCCTGCTATTTATTATAGAAACATTATTAAATATTGCCTTATTGCAAGTAAAATCAAAAACTTCTAGATTACTTGTTGAATAATCTTTTATCTTAACATTTTCTAATTCATCATTTTCCATTAATTCACTTTGTAAATTTTCAATAGTTCTTAAATTATCAAACAACATCTTTTGTGGTTTTAATATATTCATTCTATTCTCCTTACTTGTCTCTTATGCATACTTTTTCTAGCTCTTCTGCTGTTAATTCTCTACACTGGCCTTCTTTTAAATCACTTGGTAATTGTAAGCCTCCCATAGATATTCTGTGCAAGTTTACTACTTTTGCTCCAAAGCATCCAAACATTCTTTTTATTTGATGATATTTTCCTTCTGTTACTGTTATTAAAGCCGTATTTTTATCTTCGACTACAATTGTTGCTGGGCAACATACATGGTCTTTTAAAATAATTCCTTGTTTGAATTTTTCTTTCATCTCTTCTGTTATGTCTACATCTATTTGCACTCTATATGTTTTTTCTATGTGTTTTCTTGGAGCTAGTATGTTGTGTGCAAACTCGCCATCGTCTGTTATAATCATCATTCCAGTAGTATCTTTGTCTAATCTTCCTGCTGGGAACAATCCTTTTCTCATGTATTGCTCCGGTACTAAATCTAATACCGTCTTTGCTGTTCTATCTTCTGTTGCTGATATGTATCCCTGCGGCTTGTTGAGTACTAGGTATATGTGTTTCTTCATATCTAATTTATTTTCATCTATATATATTGTATCTTGTTGTTCATCAAACTTCTGTTCTGGTCTTTTTACAATCTCATCATTTACTCTTACTTTCTTCTGAGATATAAGCTTTTTAACATCTTTTCTTGAATAGTTAGTTTGAGAAGCTATTATCTTATCTATTCTTTCCACGCTGATTTCTCCTTATTATTACTATTTAATTATTATATCTTGACTAATATCTATATTGCTTTACATTATATTACATTATATATGGTAAAAGGCCAGCAATAAATTTCTCTATTGCTAGCCTCTACCTTATTCAGCTTTTTCAAGAGTTGCAATATGCAAACCCATTACATCTTGCTGAATCAATTTCCATCCTTCTGGAACCACGCACTTAGTAACATCAAAATTTTGGGGAAGTTCTATGTAAGAACTATCATTAGAATAAACTGCTTTAGAATTAGTATTAAGTTTCACAAATTCTATCAAAGCCTCCTCCTTAGTCTTCTCAACTTTCTTTTGATATTGTTTCAACCAATCAATATACGAGTCTACAATATTCAATAAAGCTTTAAAATCCTTATCAGACAACTGGTTGCCACAGCAGTATAACTTATTGATTAATTTTCCAAAATTGTTTTCTGTATTTTCAAAATTACCTGTTAATGATGTTGAAGAAATCGGAAACAAATATGGAATATGTAAATCCTTTGCCATTTCATAGAGCAACCTCTCATATGGGATTTCAAATAAATTACATATTCTCAGTAAATCTTTAATTTCACTAAGCTTATAATATGTAATTTTTCCTGTTTTCTTTGATTTTGTTTCTGTACCAAGCTCTATTCTTGTATATTGTGTTGGACTGAGTTTTACAACTCCAGCCACATCCCGAACGCTTAATCGATGTGCATCTCTTGCGTTTCTCATAATTTGCCCAGCGCTATAAGTTGATTTAGTTGACTTTTTTCCTTTTTTGACCATAATTATTCCTCCAAAAAAGATTTAAACTAAGCATATAAAATTAAACTTATGGTGTCATTAACCATATGCACCATATTATACCATGCATCTACTTAAAAGTAAATATCTCTTTTTTTGATAAAAAATATATAAGCTGAGAATTTTCGCCCAAAAAGGGGCGTCCCTATTGGGCGAAAAGGAAACAATGTTTGTCATGTGATATGATTACTCCTATTGCCTGTAAATACGAATATATGATTTTTGAGCCTACAAATTTCATTCCTCTTTTTTGTAAGTCTTTTGAGATAGCATCAGAAATTGGAGATGTTGTCTTATCTATTTCATAGTATGTTTTGCCATCTGTGAAAGTCTTTAAATAGTTATTAAACGAGCCAAATTCTTTTTGTATATCCTTAAATATTTTAGAATTGTTTATGCTTGCTTTTATTTTTAATTTATTTCTGATTATCTCTTTATTTTGTTGCAGTTCTATGATTTTTTCATCATCATATTGGCATACTTTTTCTATGTTAAAGTTATCATAAGCCATCTCAAAGGCTTGTCTTTTATTTAGTACACACTCCCAAGAAAGTCCAGCTTGAAAAGATTCTAATATAATCATCTCATATAAATATTTCTCATCAAAGTTCGGTTTGCACCATTCCTCATCATGATATTTTATATATAGTGAATTCTTCATATTGCACCACTTGCATCTTTTTTTATTATCCATGTAAACTCCTATCTATAATAGTATATTTTAAACATTTTTCTTCTAGTAGCTTAAAATTACAACATCTTTCTCTCATGGTTTCTGGCAGTTTTCCTTTGTTATATAAAGTATATAATTTATATGATTTATCTTTTACTTGAATATAATTTGCGTTTAACCAAGCTAATTGTTCTTTTAATAGTTTCTGGTACTTTGCTTCATTTAGAGTTAAAGTTGATTGATTTAAATCAATAATAGAATAATAATCACTTTTTACAGGAATCATGTTATTAAAATTCACAGCTCCAAGTTCACCGTTTTTTATCTTTAGAAAATCAATGGTATTTTTCATTTTCTTGTGTTTCGACTTTGGACTAGATAGTGGTGCAAAATATTCGCAATCTTCTATCTTGAATAATATTCCTACAAAAGGTCTAATCTCTTTTTCATTCATATTGTAGGCTACTCTTGAATCAAATTTTCTTAAATAATCGCAATAATTTGTATCCACTCTTATAATTTGTAAATTTTTAATCATACCAACCAGCTCCTTATACATTTTCTGCATTATATCACATACGTACATATGTTTGCAAGTATTTTGCTAAAATTTGTAAAAAAAGATTAGAGCTTTACACTCTAACCTTCCTTTTTTAAGTTCCAATTTTATGGCTGGATTCACCGCTTTTTTTAGTTCCAATTTTATGGCTGGATTCACCAACTTTTTTTGAGAATTTTTTCTCCTTTGGTATTGCCTTATGACCAACACCATATTCTTTATATATTATAATATACATTTTTATTATATGCAAGTATTTTCTAATTATTAAAAATTATTCTTTCTCAATTATTTTTCTTGCATATGAACATGTTGCTGTTATCTTTTTATTATATTTTTGAGAATTTTCTATAACATTTTCTACTAACTTTCTTGCTATGCCTTGTCCTTGATAATCACTATCAACTTCTGTATGTGTTATATTCCAAATATCATCTATTTCCTCAAAATCACATTCGCCAACCTTTTTCTCAGAGTCATATGCAATCGCCTTGTTCTCATCCAATTTAAATACTATTTCTATCATAATATCTCCTTTTTAATATCAGACTATACTTATTTTAGTGTTGTGCTATTATTTATTATCAATGTACTGTACATAAATAACACATCTTGGTCTTTAAATTCTATATATTGATTTAGCAACTTTGGTGATATATATCTCGTATCGACCACTGTTACTTTGCTATATCCTGTAACCAATAATGGAATTAAACTACTACCATAAGAGTCCCTAAATACTATTAGTTCTTTAGTACCATTATAATCTGGATTCTCTATTGTTAGCATTGGCGTTGCTCCTGATAGATATACATCATATTTATCTAAACTATTTATTTTATTTAAATTGTAAATACCAGAATACTCTTTTGTTTCATAATTATATACCTTGCATCTTTTTAATGTGTCATTGGTTAATACTTTTATTTCGTCGTTTTCACTGCTAATTGGAAGTTGACCACTATATACGCCTTTAAAATCAGTAATTCTTATAGTTTCATAATCTTTTGATATGTTTGCATTCATCTGATTTGCGATTTTTTCTGCAATCTTTAATATATTTTCTTGTTTCCAGTGTGTATCTGTTTTATAATAGTCTGATAATTCTAGCAAATCATTTATTTTTATGTATTCAGCAAATGTTAATCTTTTTTCTAACATATTTTCCATTTTGTTATAATCTAACTTTAAATTGTCCTTATCCACAAAATAATTTTTATCTGGAACTATAGTAAAATATACATTGTTATTCTCTGTCAAATACTGGTTTGCTATTTGTTTTACCTTGTTTGAAAGATTTTCAATAGATTTCTCATTTAGCGGATATTCTTGATTTATGATATATCCATTGTATTCATATAAATTATTATAATCTTTCTTTTTGAAAATATTTAATTCGGTTTCTACCTTTAATTTTCTCAAATTGTCTCTGTAGGTAAACTGGTCTGTTGTGTATTTATCAAATTTTTCGAAAAATTTTCCATTGAATATCTTATATATAGAAAAACTTGGAAACTGTTCTAACTTTCTTCTTTCCGAAATCGATATAGTACCGTCTTTTTTAGCAATATTTACAATCATAGTTATAACTAAGACGCTCACAAACATTATCGTAATAACTACGTTTTTTACTTTATCACTCATTTTTATTGTTTCCTTTCTTAAGTTGGAAAAGAATTAAATTTTGGTAAGGAAAATAAGTTTCAAAGGCAAGGGTTGCATACTTGCTGTATGTAACCGCGTTTGAAATGAAATTTGACGCAACCAAAATTTAATTCTTTTTCAACTTGACACCTCCTTAAAATCTAAAATAAAGAAATGGATTATACGAATTATCAACTAAGTATGCTGTTACAACCAATATAATTATTACCATTGCTATTGGTTCTAGTATATTTATAATTTTATTCATTACCGACTTTGTTTTTAATTTTTCAATTATATTTTTTAGAATTGGTGTTGCTCCGATTATCGCTATTATTATTGTAATTAAGTAACTTCTTAGATAATATATTGTGTAATCATTTATTATGCAGGTAGAATTTGCACCAAATAATCCTGCAATATTAGTAAATGCTTCTTTCATTGTACCCGCATTAAATATTATAAAACTTATCATTACAATAAAAATTACATATAATCTTTTGAAAATATCTGGAAGTTTTTCTATATATTTTCCAAGCCATAATTTTTCTATTATTAATAATATTCCAAACATTAATCCCCATATTACAAAGTTCCAACTTGCTCCATGCCAAATACCAGTAAGAAGCCAAACTATAATAAGATTTCTCACAAGTATTAATTTTCCTTTTCTACTTCCTCCTAGAGGAATATAAACATAATCTCTAAACCACGAACCTAGCGAAATATGCCATCTTCTCCAGAATTCTGTTATGCTCTTTGATATGTATGGGTAGTTAAAGTTTTCTAAAAAGTGGAATCCAAATATTCTTCCCAGTCCTATTGCCATATCTGAATAAGCCGAAAAATCAAAATATATTTGTAGCATGTATGAGATTGCAAATAGCCAATATAGCACTACACTCTTTTCATCAGTTGCTGAAAATTTGTTACAAAATTCACCTAGCATATTTGCAATAAGTACTTTTTTTGCAAGTCCTATAACAAATCTTCTAGCTCCATATGCAAAATTTTCAAAGCTATGTTTTCTGTTAGAAAGCTCATCCTCAATCGTTTCATATCTTACAATTGGCCCTGCAATTAGCTGTGGAAATAAAGCTACATATGTTGCTAAATTTAAGAAATTTCTTTGAACCTTAACATTTCCTCTAAACACGTCAATCTCATAACTGATAATTTGAAAAGTATAAAATGATATTCCTATTGGCAATGCTAGCTGTAATAAGTTAAGTTTTGCGTTAAAAATACTATTAATATTTGCAATTAAAAAATCTGTGTATTTAAAAAATACTAACAATCCTATATGAATTGCAAGAGTGACTGTCAAAATACTTTTCTTTTTGTATTTAGCTATTAAAATGGCTCCTATATAAGCAATAAAAATTTCTGCTAACATCAAAAAAATATATTTTGGTTCACCATAAAAATAAAATGCCATCGAAGCAATAAATAACACGAAATTTTTCGCCTTCTTTGGCACAATAAAATACGCAATCAATACAATTGGTAAAAAATAATATAAAAAGCTAATACTTGTAAAAAGCATGTTTCCTCCTTTCGCCCAATAGGGACGCCCCTTTGGGGGCGAAAACTTGTTAATTATTTTTTTAAAAAAATTCCGCCCAAAAAGGGGCGTCCCTATTGGGCGAAATTTTTACATTACTGCTGGCAATTCTGGTGGTAGTTCTATATCTTCCTCATCAGATACCTTTTCTAATTCTTTTCCTATATTATTATTTACATATTCTTTAAATGCTTCATATACTGGTTTTGCCCAGTCTTCGTCTGACATTACCATAAATATTGTATTTCCGCTGTTTGTTATATATAAGTTACTAGCTGAAACACAAATCCATTTTGCCATATCGATATTGTCTAGCATTTCTTGTTTCATCTTTTCTACATTAGCACCCGCTTTTACTTTTACTGCAACTGCTGAATATGCTTGTGAAGACATTGATGGTTCTGATACAACAAGTGTTTCTACATTTTCGTTTGATTGCAAACCTGTATAATCTTTTACAGCTACGGCATCACTTACATCAATTTTAGCTGTTTCTAAATCTGGCAATTCATCTCCTAATTTATTATAGATAGATTTAAACATTGCCTTCATTTGAGAAGCTGTCTCTATTGTACTACTTTCTCCTTTTGTTTTTTTACTGTTTCCTACAACTACTCCTATTGTAATTGCAAGAACTACGATTACTGCAATAACTATTGCGATAATTGTTTGTTTTTTCATAATTTTAAAATTCCTTTCTTTTATTTTTACTCTACTTATACTTTAACATATCCAAGCATATAAAGTAAATAGATTTTTCTAATTTTATAACTTCTTATCACTTATTGTTTCCTTTTATAAAAAATCCCCTGCACCAGACATAATTTTTTCCTTCGTCTGTTGCAGAGGATTATCTTCGAATGGCTATTTTACTTCAGCAAGCCATTCATGGCATTGTCTAACATAGAAAGATCTTTCTCACCAACCTCTACATTTTCAATCCATGTCTTGAATCCACTAAACCTTTCTTCTTGGATAAGTGAGTAAGACAGGACCAACTTTTTCTGGTCCTCGAATTTTTCAGGTGTTGTCTTCTCGTCTTTCAGGCATTCTTTCAGCCTTAGAAGAGCTACATTAAAAAGAAATCGTCTGTTATCCTCTTCAATCTGGAGCAGCTTTACATAGCACTCCCAACCATCTAAATTTTTGTTTTCTTTCTTAAATTTCCTTACACGATAATGATGATAAACCTGTTTCACGATTGGTAACTCTGTAATTTTCATTGCTACGTCTTTTAATAGCATCTGTCGATATTGATAATCTGACAAAAACATTTTTAATTTCATACTCCTAACCTCTCTTTTGTTAGTATAACATCTGCCTTGCACTTTAGTTGCCATTGTCAATTTGACTTTGGTATTCAACAACTTTTTGTACAATTTTATATTTTACTATATTTTACATAAAATGTCAATTAAAAATCAATACAAAATGCTAATATGCAAGATTTTTTCATCCAGCATATTAGCATTTTAATCTTTATATTACATTATATTGTTTCAAAATAAGTTCTATATCTGTTCCTTCTATCTTTTTTAGAAGTTCTTTCACTGCCATTCTTTGTGGTAAATTCATATCCATATCTGTTGCTTTCTTTCCATCTCTAAGTTTTATAGTTGCATTCAACAAATCTCTTATATCATACACGCTGCCCCATACTTCTGGCACGCCTCTATCTACATTTAACAAAGTGTAAACGGCTTCCATTGCTGTACGTATAGAATATTCTGTTGTAAATATTGTATCTCTTTTAGTTTCTGCAAATTGTCCTAAGAATGCAAAATTTACACTTCCATTTGGTACAACAAGCGGTCTATCTCCATCTTTTCTTGGCATAAAGAATGCTGTTATATATGGCATCATGCATGGAATTGTATTTGCACTTTTTTCTGCCATATCTTCTATTTGATTTTCTGGAACTCCAATGTGGTATAGCCATTCCATACAAATTTCTTTTCCTGTACATTCTCTCATTGGCTTTTTAACAAAGTTTCCTGGCTTATCTGTAAATAATCCATAAATCCAGCCAACTAATTGGTCTTTGGGTTGACTTCTAAATTGTGGCTGGCGGTTAAATGTCCAGCTTAATAACCAGTTAGAATCTTTACATGTTACTATTCCTCCAGTTACAACCTTTCCACTAAATGGATCTCTCTTACATATTTTTTCTACATAAGGTGGAATTCTTCCATCTAAAGTAGTTACTGTTGCACTCATCCAGTTTGTTTGTTCTGGGTCTGAGCAGAATTTATCTGGGTGACCAAATTCATCACATTGCTCTGCTATTTTTCTCCACATATCCCAGCCACCGCCTGGTTTTATTTCTGAGTCAAATGGAGCTGGTGTATTTTGACTTCCAAGTCTTGCATTTTCTACACATCCACCATTCGTAATAAATACTAAATCGTTTTCCGTTAAATCTATAGAATTTTTATTTCCATCTGTAGTATATATTATTCTTTTTGCCACTTTCTTATATTCTTGGATGTCGAACTCAACATTTTCAACTTTTGTGTTGTAATGGAATTGAACTCCGAATCCTTCCAAATACTTAATCATTGGCAATATCATAGATTCATATTGATTATATTTTGTAAATCTTAATGCTGTAAAATCTGGCAATCCTCCAATATGATGTATATATCTTTGTATATATAACTTCATTTCCAATGCACTGTGCCAATTTTCAAAGGCAAACATAGTACGCCAATATAACCAGAAATTTGAATTTAACACTTCATCATCAAAAAAATCAGTAATCTTTTTATCGTATAGTTCTTCATTTGGAGTAAAGAACAATTTTAATATTTCCATTGCACCTTTATCAGACAAACCAAATTTCTTATCTGTATGTGCATCTTCACCTCTATTTATAGTGGCTCTCATTAAAGAATAATTTGGATCCTTTTTATTAAGCCAATAATATTCGTCTAAAACACTTACACCTTCTGTTTCTATTGACGGAATTGAACGGAATAAGTCCCACATGCATTCAAAATGGTTATCCATCTCTCTCCCGCCACGCATAACATATCCTAAATTGTCATACTTATATCCATCACATGCGCCTCCTGGAATTGAGTCCTTTTCAAGAATATGAACTTTTTCGCCTTTCATCTGTCCATCACGAACTAGAAAACAAGCTGCAGCAAGAGCTCCGAGTCCAGAGCCTATAATATATGCTGATTTATCATCAACACCCTCTGGTTTAACAGGTCTTGCAAAAGCTTCGTAATTTCCACTACTATAATACATAAATTTTACCTCCTTAGTTTTAATAAATTTATTATAAAAATAAAAATTTGTAATTTTCAATAACCAGTTTTTTCATAATGTCAAAAAATTTTACAAATTTATATAATTGTCAAAAATTTATTAAACAATCAGTAAATATTTTACCTATCATTTCTTAAATTATACAAAGCTTTTTTAAAACTTCCATCTAAAATTTTACTTAACTTTTCTATTATTTCTTTTGGACTTTCCTTCATGCCTTCTTCTATCCAATTCTGAATTATTCCTACAAATGAATATCTATAAAATGTAGCTATAAAAGTCTTATCTTCGTCTTGTACCTTTATGCTTTCTTTTTCCGCTTCTTCATCGATTACATTTTTCAATAATTTATCAGTATGTTCATATATAAATTTGTTTACATATTTTCTACTTATTGAGTTATATGTATTTCTCACAAAATCCTTATTGTCTTGCACATAATTAAAAATACTAAGAAATCCTTCCTGCCACTTTTCATATGTATCTTTATCGTGAATAATTGGTTTAATAACCTCATTAGTATATATCCACTCTATCAAATCATATACATCTGCAAAATGATAATAAAAAGTTTGCCTCTGTATTCCACAATCATCTGTTATATCCTTAATAGATATTTTTGTTAATTCTTTTTGAGACAGCAACTTCTTTAAAGATGTGGCTAATGCTCTTTTCGTAATTTCCGACATACTGTACCTCTTATAACATATTTCTAATATATTGTTTATACCATATTAAAATCTAATTTTAAAGCTTTATAATATAATTTCTATTATATCTTCCATTCTTATTACTTTACCATCATTCAATATGATAATGTTTTTTATATCATCAATCTTTTTTACTAATCCTGTTATTGTTTCGTATTTTCCACCTTGCTTTTTTGTGTCTTTCACAAAAAAAGTTATTGATACTTGTTGGCTGGGATTTTGTTTAATATACCTTAGTTTTTTATTTATATCATTTCGTATTTCATCTGTTACTTCTATTTGATTTTCAGTTACTCTAGCCACTTCACTTACTTCATCTTCATAGCCTGTTACAGCAGAAAATGGAGCAAACTGTGCAGACCTGGCCTCTATACTCATTCGTGGATGTATTTTTGAAACATGATGCTCTAATTTTATTATGTCATCGTATTTATGTTCAATCCTCATAGTTCCATACCTCCGCTCTATAAAATATTTTCATTTTACTCTTGGTGGCCTCCAATTTGCCCATTTCTCTGTATTGTTGTAGCATCTTCTTCTAAGTCCATTCCTTTTATTATTGCATTTTTACCGAATCTATTTTTTAAATCTATAATAGTATTTTGAATTTTTTTCTCTTTTTCTAATTTTACTTTTTCCTCTTTTTCTTTCTCTGCTAACTTTCCATAATTAGTAAATAAATTTACCTGTTCATATTGATTTTCCTGTTTTAATTCTTTTTCATCTGTCAAATTTCCAACAGTCAAATATATCTTTCTTATTAACAAATTTCTATTTATTATTTCATCATACAAATAAACAAACCCTTCACTAATTATTCTCGTAGAAAATGTTTTTTTATCTAGTCTAAATGTTCCATGTGCCGGTTTTGGAACTTTTCTTCCATATCTATCTTCTTTTATCTCTCCATTATAATTCTTACTGAATTCTGCATTTTTTAAATTTTCCACATCATACTCTACCGTAAGAACCAACATGTCTGTAACAAAATGTTTCTGCACCATGTCTAAGACAATTTCATTTGCCATCTCCTTGATTATGAGCCTAGACTGCTCATAATTGTATGGGCAGTGAAGCACCTGACCAGAACACAAGCTTCTATTTGCTGGCTTACATTCTTTAATACTCTTTATAGTAGCACATTCCCAACCCCAACTATGGTCAATTAATAATTCGGCATTTACTCCAAATAATTTATATAATAATTCTTCATTGTCTACTGAGCATCTTGCTACGTCTCCCATTGTAAACATTCTGTATTTTTCTAATCTTTTTGCATAGCCTTTACCTACTCTCCAAAAATCTGTAATTGGTCTATGATTCCATAACTTTTCTCTAAAGCTCTTCTCATCTAATTCTGCAATTCTAACTCCATATTTATCAGGGGCAACGTGTTTTGCCATAACATCCATGGCAACCTTACACAAGAAGAGATTAGTCCCTATTCCAGCAGTTGCAGTAATCCCAGTAGTTTCGTATACATCATGTATTATTTTCGTAACAAGCTCCCTAGGAGTAAGCTTATACGTATTTAGATAACTCGTTAAATCGCAAAATATTTCATCTATCGAATATGGAAATATGTCCTCTGGAGAAACATACTTTAAATATATGTTATAAATTTTGGCACTGTACTCCATATATAAAGCCATATGTGGAGGTGCAATTATGTAGTCTAATTCTAGGTTTTTATTTTGCTTTAATTCTATATCGTCATAAGATTTTCCTGTAAAAATATTTTGAAAAGTCCACCTTTTTCTATCATTATTTATATTTTTTACTTTTTGCACAACTTCAAAAAGTCTTGCTCTACCAGGCAGTCCATATGCCTTTAAACTTGGCGAAATAGCTAAGCATATTGTCTTTTCAGTTCTTGTATTATCCGCCACCACCAAATTTGTTGTGAGTGGATCTAGATTTCTTTTTCTACATTCTACAGATGCAAAAAAAGATTTTAAGTCTATTGCAGCATATATCCTTTCCACAGAAAATCACCTCGTGCAAATAGTATAACACATATTATTCACGTTGTAAACATTTGTTTGCATTTTTATATAAAAATTTAAAGGCAAATTTTTTTCATTTATAATTGCCTTTAGATCTTTACATATCATATATATTAGCTTTTAAAATAACCTTCTGAATTTTTGTTTTATCATCTAGTGATATATTCCAAGTACTTCCAGCAATACTTCTTTTTATTTTATGTTCTTTTGCCGGTTCTCCTAATAGCTTATTTAATTTTTTCTGTAAATCTACCTTATTAGTACATATAGAAAGAATATTCTCACTATATAATACATTTATTGTTGTTTCTGTTTCTGATTTATTTGGTTCTTTATATATCTTTTTCATAGTACTTCCTTTATTTAATAGTGTTGCTAGACCAAAAGATTCTCGTCTAGCAACCTTAGAAAATTAGCTTTTCCAAAAAATTCGTGATTTAATTGAACTAATTAGTCATCATCATGCCATCTCAAAGACCAGGCACTGTTTTCAAATCTGTTTATAAAATCTTTTGACTCAAACTTATAGTCTCTTTTATACCTCTTTACTTCAATGCTTCCCCATAAGAATCCACTAAGAATAAGAATTGCTACAATGCCTAAAGCTAATAATAAACTCATAGCATTTTCTCCTTTCTATGCAAAAATCACGAAATTCATAACATAGCTAAATGCTATATTTTAAGCTTGTGTAATTATATCACATTTTTCTGGATTTGTAAGCTTTTTAGCTAAAATAGCAATTTAAAATTATTTACAACTAACATTAAAAGTGATATAATATATAAGTTCGCAATTTACACATCTGATGGAGATATTCTCCAAGGAGGACAATATGAGTTTTTTCAAAAAGACTAGCCAGCCCGCTACCACTCAGAAAGATTCTGAAGCAGAAAAGATGTACAATTCTGCTTGCCTGAACATGGAAATTGCCACTGGCAATTTCAAAAACATGAGTCAGGCAGATATCTGTGCTTGTGTGGAGAGCTGCAAACCGTCTAAGTAAACTCATAAAAAGAATGTATTCTTTTCTCACCCTGCGAAGGGTGAGTTTCTTTTTGCTTATTAGGCTTTATGAAAAATAGAGTATATCTATTAAATACACTCTATTTATTCAATATTTTTATTTATGCGTTTTTTCCACAGCAATTCTTATATTTCTTACCACTTCCACATGAACTTTGTACTCCCATATTATCTGTATTATTTGTATTTATAATATTACCTGTATTTCAGGCTTTTCCAGACTAGGTAACATCTATATTATTTGTATTATCCGTACTATTTATATTATAAATATTTCTCTACTGTGGACAAATTGTGGACACCGTCCACATCCGTTCACTGCTAACATTATACCATATTTCAAGGTTCAATAAAATGTGCGAATTGGAAAATCATACATTTGTGTTTTTTTCTGTTCATAATTATATACTATATATTAAGATTAGTCAAACTACTGAGATTCAATTTTAAAATGTTATTTAAAGAAGCAATTACTTTAAGAATACTTGAATTATGTAACAAATATAATTACACTCCAAATAAACTTGCTGAATTATCTGCTATTGCGCCATCAACATTAAGAGCATTACTGGCAAACAATGTAGATAATCCAAGTTCTACAATTATCTTTAAAATATGTAAAACTTTAAAAATAGAACTTAAAGATTTTTATGACTCTCCATTATTTGATATGGAGAAATTGGAGTATTAAAATAAGAGGCTTGTAATAGCCTCTTTTATCGTTTTATCAGATATATTATTTTTCCTTAATTATATTTTTACTGCAAATATAAGTTACTAAGAAGTATCCTCCATAAATTGCAACAATAAATATTGCAACACCAATTATTGATGATACTAAATTAGCGGCTCCAAAGGCACTTAACAAAAAATCACAAAATTTAATTCCAAATACAGAATGTATAATTGCAACTAATAACGGAAACATAAAAAATATACCAATTTGTCTAAACAATGCTTTATTAATCATTTTTTCATCTACGCCTATTTTTCTTAGCATATTAAACTTTTCTACATTATCACTTGATTCCGATAATTCTTTAAGTGCTAGAATTGCAGCACAAGAAATTAAGAATATAATACCTAAATATAATCCTATAAAGGTAACCATTGCACCTAGTCCAATACTATTTTCTTTAATTGTCATTTTAGAATCAAAATCAATAACAGTATTATTAGAATTTTCTTTGCAAATTTCACTTAACTCTTTTTCCGAAAGATTTTTCTCATTTATATCTGTAACATTATAATTAGCAGTTAAATATTCATATTTTTTCATTGAATCATTTACTGCATTATCAGGAACAACAAAAACTCCCATATTTGAATATGTTGAATTCATTGCAATAAAACCTTCTACACAACTATCATATTTTGGTTTTAATTCCTTTTCATTTATATTAAGTATTGTATATGCCTTAAGTCCCTCATCCCTGAATTCTACATATTCTGAATAATTAGCAACAATAAAATATTCATCATCATTTAATGTATATTCTTTTAGTCCAAACAATTTTGCAATTTTGTTGTAATCACTTATCTTTACAATACTTTCCTTCTTATTGTATGGCATTAAAGGATATTTATCCTTTGCAATATCATAGTAAGATCCAATACTGGTTTTTAAGTCAATATTATCAAAGTTATAAACATCAAGTTTTACTATATCTTTAAGTTTGTTATCTACATCATAGCCTAATTTTTCAAGTGTATCATATATTGAAATTTTTGAATCTTCTATTTGTTTTTCAGAATAATACTCATAATCAGTTACATTTATAAACTTACCAATTTGAACATCTGCTGGAGCCAATTTTTTCAAATTATTTGTCATAGATATTTTCATAGACATTGCACTCGATAGCACGCAAATCGTTATAAATAACATCAAACATATTATTGTCATCGAAAAAGTCATAGTATTTATTTTACTTGAAAACTGTCTAAGGGTGAAACTATTTAACCCTTTATAATAAGTGTTCTTCATACTTATAAATATTTTTAAAAGCAATCCCGATAAAGACCAAAACACAAAGAAAGTTGAAACAGCACCTATTCCCATAGGAACAAAAATACTATTTGCATAAGTCATTTTCTCAATACCACCAGTAACCTGATAATAAGCAAATCCTAATGCTATACAAGAAATAATAAACACTATTGTACAAAACAATGGATTTTTTAATTTTATTTTTTCAGATTTTTTGTTAGAATGCATTAAATCTATCAATTTACATTTACTAATATTTATAGTATTAAATATCATAACTACGAAATACATAATACTAAAATAAATCAAAGTTTTAATACAAGCATTTGTTGAAAATACGAATTGAAATCTAGTTAAATCTGCTTCAAACATATTAGCAACCAAAATACTCATCAATTGTGATAATAAAAAACCTATTCCTAAACCAACTACCAATGAAACTATACCTATTATTAATGTTTCAATAAATAATATTAAGGATATTTTCTTTTTGCTCATTCCAAGCGTTAAATAAACTCCAAATTCTTTATTTCTTCTTTTTATTAAGAATCTACTTGCATAAACAATTAAAAACGCTAATATTATAGATACAAACACGCTAACACCAGAAAGAACATTGGTCATAAGTTTTATTATTTCTGCTGTTGTTGATGATACCTTCATCATAACTGACTGATCATCTATTGCATTGAACACATAAAAAATTGCAACACCTAGTATCAGAGTAAAGAAATAGATGGCATAATCCTTTATACTCTTACTAATATTTTTTAATGATAACTTAAAGAGCATCGTTTAAGTCACCACCAAGTAATGTTACAACATCTATTATTTTATCAAAAAATTCTTTTCTAGAATTTGTTCCTTTAATTATTTCATTAAAAATTTTGCCATCTTTGATAAATATGACTCTTGAAGAATAACTTGCAGTAAACGCATCATGTGTCACCATAAGAATTGTTGCTTGTAATTCTTTATTCAAATAATCAAATTTTTCTAAAAGCATTTTAGCTGACTTTGAATCCAATGCACCTGTTGGTTCATCTGCAAGAATTAACTTTGGATTAGTAATTATTGCTCTTGCACTAGCGACTCTTTGCTTTTGACCTCCACTCATTTGATATGGATATTTATTAAGTACATTAACAATATCCAGTTCTTTTGCAACTTTTTTAATTCTTGTATCAATTTCTCTTGAATTCACATTTTGAATAGAAAGTGCCAAAGCAATATTTTCATAAGCAGTTAAAGTATCAAGTAAATTAAAATCTTGAAATATAAAACCTAACTCTTCCCTTCTAAACTTATTTAGACTATTTCCTCTTAATTTTGTGATATCATTACCTGCTACATAAATATGTCCAGATGTAACTTTATCAATTGTAGATATACAATTTAAAAGAGTAGTCTTTCCAGAGCCACTTGCTCCCATTATTGCAACAAATTCTCCCTTTTCAACATCAAATGATAGGTTATCAATTGCTTTTGTAAGACTAGATTTATTGCCATAATATTTTTCAATTTTATCAATTTTTAAGATATTTTCCATAATCTTTCTCCTTTCTGATTACATTGTAATATAAAAGATAGGATTAGTCGTTATTCTAATATTACAGAATATTACAATTTTGTAATATTTATTTTTAGTATCCAAATCTGCATAAACTTTAATCAACTTTATAAAAATCATTTTTATAAAAGATAATTGTAATTTTTGTATATTTATGTATTTCAGATTCAATAATTATCTTATGTCCTAATTTATCGCATAATTTCTTGACAATATAAAGTCCCATACCTGTTGATTTTGCCATTATTCTACCGTTTTCACCAGTGAAAGTTTTATCAAATACTCTTTTTATATCGTTTTTAGGTATTCCTATTCCATTATCCCAAATAGTTAGATATACTTTATCTTTTTCATCTTTTACACTGATTTTTATTATTGGATCGTTATTATTTTTTTTATATTTAATACTATTATTTATAATCTGATTTAATACGAACTCTAACCATTTTGAATCCGTTAAAACTTTTTCATTATGAATATCAACTTCAAGATTAACTTTGTTTTCTAATAAGTCATCTTTATTTTTTAAAGCAACATCTTTGATAATCTTCTGCAATTCAATTTCTTTGATAAGATAATCTTTCTCGGCATTTTCACTTCGAACGAAATATAAAATTTGATCTATATAGTTATCTAACTTTCTAATTTGTTCTATATATCTCTTATCAAACATATTTTTGTTGTTATGAATTAATAAAGTTAAACTTGCGACTGGAATCTTTACTTCATGAATCCACATTTCTACATATTCCTTGAAATCGGTAATACTTAAATTATATTCTTTTACATTTTCAATCATTGACTTGTTTATATCATAAAGAATTTGATAAAAAATTTCGCCATCATAAAAGTTTGGCTTATTTAATATTTCTAAAATTAAATATTTTTTATCTAACTTATCAAGCGTATTTAATATTTTTTTGTAAAATTTGTATTTCCTGAAATAATCAAAAATAATATTAAATGTTGCAACTAAAAAAAATAATATTGTCAATGCTATTTTCAAATCATTTTCCACTTTAAATGCGTTTAACATAAGAATAGCAATTATGAATCCAACAATTGACACAGTTATCTGTACTGTTTTATCTAATAAATATTTTTCAAAACTCATAATAATTTATACCCTTGTCCTTTTCTTGTTTCAATTCTATTTTCAAGTCCAAAATTCTGTAATTTATTTCTCAATCTACTAATATTTACTGTTAGAGCGTTGTCATTTATAAATTCATTATTATTCCATAAATCTGTCATTAAATCATCACGAGTTACTATTCTACCACGATTACTTAAAAGATATGTAAAGATAATCATTTCATTTTTAGTTAGTTCTAATACATTTTCACCTTGTTTCAATATTCCTTTTTGTGGATTAACACTAATATTATCATAAAATAAGTCGTCCATATTATTATCCATTCGTTTAAATATATTTTGTATTCTCAATAATAAGATTGTTGGATTATATGGCTTAGTAATATAATCGTCTGCACCATAAGATATAGATAAAACTTCATCTACTTCTCCTACCCTGCTCGTAACCATAATAATAGGAATATTAGATTCTTTTCTAATTTCTTTTAATAAAATTTCACCATTTTTATTAGGTAAATTAATATCCATTAAAATTAAATCAAATTTCATATTTTTTATATTTTCTTTAACATTATCAAACTTTTCTATAATTAATACTTCATACCCTGAATTTTCTAACAAAGATTTTAACTCATTTCTGATGATTTTTTCATCTTCTATAATTAATATTTTTTTCATAGTTTGTCTCCTTTCATAATTTGCTTTTTTAATCATTCATATTATATCACTTTAATTTTATAAATTATAATAATTCAGAAAATTAAATATAATTATTTTATAATTTTTTCTGCTTCAACTTTATCTAGGTTACCATATTTAATCATTTTATTTATGACTTGCCTCTGTCTTTCAATTGCTAAATTTTTATTTTGAATTGGATTATATAAAGACGGAGCATTTGGGATTCCTGCTAGCATAATTGATTCACTATCGTTCATATCTTTTGGTAATTTATTAAAATAACCTAAACTTGCTGACTTAACAGAATAAAATCCATTGCCAAAATATGAAGTATTCAAATATAATTCTAATATTTCATTCTTATTATAGTTACTTTCTATGCTAAATGCCATAAAAATTTCTGCAACTTTCCTTACTATTTTCTTATCTTGTGTAAAATAGATATTCTTGGCTAGTTGTTGGGTAATTGTGCTTCCTCCCTCTACAAATTTCATTTTTTTTATATCATTTACAAATGCTCTTCCAATAGAAATGACATCTATCCCCAAATGTTTGTAAAATCTATGATCTTCAACTGATACAACTGCTTTTAAATAAATTTGAGGCATATCATCAATTTTTGTATAATCTTCTTTTTGCCTAATTGTTGTAATTTTATCCTTTAATGGCATTTTATTTATGGCATTCTTATACATTTGATAACCACTACAAATAAAATAACTTCCTATACAAATAAATATTAATAAAATTGTTATTGCAATCTTTTTAACTAATTTCATATAATGCTAATCCCTTCTTTACTAAAAAGTAATTTATTGCAGTAATATTATCATTTTTTATCATATAAGTCGTCATTCTAATATTACTCAATATTACAATTTTGTAATATAATTTAATTATGTATCAAGGCTATTTCTTAATTTCAGAAATAACCTTTTTTATTTTAGTATATAAAATTAATATTCCTATACTTAATTTTAAAATTGCAAATAGCATACTTACTCAGCCTTAAAATAATTAAATTGAGATGATTTACTCCACTCGTATGCACTCCACATATCCGTTTGATTAGACGCTGGATCAACCATAATAACATTATTACCATTTACTCCCGTAACTGCAACCCAATGTTGATTTCCCGGTGTTGCTCCTTTTACTTCTTCCGTTACAAAATAACCTGCATTTACATATTGAGTAATTAAGGCTAATTTTTCACTTCTGCTTTTTCCTCTTAAATTGACATTACCTACATATTTAAAGTTTGGAACGACATTACTAATCAGTCCATAATATAGGTTACCTCTTTCATCCATCAAAACCTCCATTTTTATTTAATGCTTCTACAAATGTTCCCGGATTAAATGGTTCTATATTTGGTGTAGGTATTCCTGACTTTGTTATCCATTTTCTTGTTTCCTCAACTGTTGCAATTTCAAATCGGTATTCATATACCTTTCCACGTTTTCTTACGCTTACCATAGTTATCTCTCCTTCATTATAAAACTTAATGAAACGGAAAAATGCCAGCATTTCGAATGCTGACATTTTATATAACTATGTCCACAATAATTGTCCACGTAGATTTTTTATTGATTTTTATGGGGTTTTCTCGATTCTGTCCACATTATTTATGCTATGTGGACAAATCGTGGACAAATTGTCATCTGTGGACAAATTTATCATTTTTTCTATTTTTAACAATTCCTTATTTTATAAGGGTTTGTGAGGTTATTTACCACAACAGTTTTTGTACTTTTTGCCACTTCCACATGGACATGGGTCATTTCTTCCAACTTTTGGTCCTTCATTTACAACTGTTTTGTTCATTCCGCCTTCTTTTTCTGATATATTTCCATCAACTAGGTTGATTGCTGTATCTTCAAGGCTTGCTCCTGTTACTTTTGTTGTTTCTTTTCTTTCTATTGGACCTTCTTTTTTACGAATGTTTAGCAATATTTTTACAACGTCCATTCTTATGTCTTCTATCATATCGTCAAACATTTCTGTTCCTTCAAGTCTGTATTGTACAACTGGGTCTTGTTGTCCATATCCACGAAGTCCAATACCTTTCTTTAATTCGTCCATGTTATCTATATGATCCATCCATTTTTGGTCAACTATTTTAAGCATTACAACTCTTTCAAGTTCTCTTAAATTTTCCTCACCAAATTCTGTTTCTTTAGAAGCATATATTTCGTGTACTTTTGCTATTAATTCGTCTACTAAAGCATTTCTGTCGAATTTTTCTGTCTTTAATGCTACTACATCACTTATTCCTAAGTTTGTTTCTATGTCTTGAGCAATTGATTCTTTGTTTACTTCTTCTCCGTCTACTATGTGAGAATCTACTATTAATTCAACAACAGAATCCATCATTTTTAGTATGCTTTCTTTTAAGTTCATGCCGTCTAAAACATCTCTTCTTTGCTCATAAATTACTGTTCTTTGAACATTCATTACATCGTCATATTGTAGAACGTTCTTTCTTATACTGAAGTTCCTTCCTTCAACTTTCTTTTGGGCATTTTCAACAGCCTTTGAAATTAATCTGCTTTCTATTGGCATGTCTTCGTCTGCACCTAAAGTATTGTAAACTTTTGTTACAATGTCTCCACCGAAGATTTTCATTAGGTCATCGTCTAATCCAATGTAGAATCTAGATTCTCCTGGGTCACCTTGACGTCCACTACGTCCACGAAGCTGGTTATCAATTCTTCTTGATTCGTGTCTTTGTGTACCAATTATCTTTAAACCGCCTGCTTCAATAACTTTTTCTTTTTCTTCTTTTATTTCGTTATCGAATTTTTTCTCTAATTCATTGAATTTTTCTCTTGCAGCAAGTATTGCCTTGTCATCTGTCTCGTTATGAGCTGCAGCATCTTCAATTTCTTCATCAGTGTATTTTAGCTTTCTCATTTCTTGTTTTGCAAGATATTCGCTATTTCCACCAAGCATAATATCTGTACCACGTCCAGCCATGTTTGTTGCTATTGTAACAGCACCAAATTTACCAGCTTGTGCTATAATTTGAGCTTCTTTTTCGTGGTATTTAGCATTTAATACTTCATGAGGAATTCCTTCTTTATCAAGTAATTTGCTTAATTTTTCAGATTTATCAATAGATACTGTACCAATTAAAACTGGTTGTCCTTTTTCATGAGCTTTTTTGATGTCTGCTATAACTGCTCTAAATTTAGCGTCTTCGTTTTTGTATATTATGTCTGAATTATCTTTTCTAATCATTGGTTTGTTGGTTGGAATTTCAACAACGTCCAATTTGTATATTTCTTGGAATTCTGCTTCTTCTGTCATTGCAGTACCTGTCATACCAGATAATTTTTCATACATTCTAAAGTAGTTTTGGAATGTAATCGTGGCAAGTGTTTTAGATTCATCGTTTATCTTAACATGCTCTTTTGCTTCAATTGCTTGATGTAATCCGTCATTGTATCTTCTTCCATACATAATTCTTCCTGTAAACTCGTCTACAATTAGAACTTGTCCATCTTTTACAATGTAATCTTTATCTTTCTTCATTATTCCATTTGCATGTAAAGCTTGATTTACATCATGAACCAATTCTGAATTCTCTAAATCATTGAAGTTTTCTAGTCCAAATTCTTGTTCAGCCTTCTTTATACCTTGCTGGGTAAGAGTTGCAGATTTGGCCTTTAAATCTACTATATAATCGTATTTTTCGTTATCTTCTTCTTGCTCATAATCTTTGTCATCTTCTTCAATTATAACTTTAGCTTGTAATTTTTTTACAAAATGGTCAGCCTTTTGATATAAATTAGAAGATTGTGCTCCTCTACCAGAAATTATAAGTGGTGTACGAGCCTCATCAATTAAAATACTATCAATTTCGTCGACGATTGCATATTTTAATTTTCTTTGAACTAATTGGTTCTTGTATATAACCATGTTATCTCTTAAGTAATCGAAACCAAACTCGTTGTTTGTACCATATGTAACATCACATGCATATGCTTCTTGCTTTTGCTTTGGATTCATTCCGGCAATAACAAGACCAACAGAAAGTCCTAAAAATCTATAAAGATTTCCCATCCACTCGCTATCTCTTTTTGCTAGGTAGTCGTTTACAGTAATAACGTGAACGCCTTCTCCTGTAAGTGCATTTAGATAAACTGGAAGTGTTGCAACAAGTGTTTTTCCTTCACCTGTTTTCATTTCGGCAATTCTTCCTTGATGAAGTATAATTCCACCAATTAATTGTACATCGAAATGACGCATTCCTAAAACTCTTCTAGATGCTTCTCTTACTACTGCGAATGCTTCTGGTAAAATATCGTCCAATGTTTTTCCGTTCTTCAATTGTTCCTTAAAGTATGGAGTTTTTGCAACTAGCTCGCTATCAGATAATTCCTTCATAGCTGGCTCTAAACTGTTTATTTTCTCGACAATAGGCCTTACTCTTTTTACTTCTTTTTCACTGTATGTTTTAAATAATCCCATGAATAATTCATCCTTTCAAATTTATGTAATACAAGACAAAATAGGGTACATTTTGCCATTTTTTAACTTTGTTATAGTTTACGTGGTTATTATATAACTAAATGTGGCATTTAGCAAGTAAAATCGTAATAAATTATTAAAATATATAATAAAACAGAGCACACTTTAAAGCTCTGTTTTTATCCATCTTTATAAAGTCGCCGATGTTGGCACATAGCTTTCGTCTGGCGGATATACATACTCATCATTTGGCGTCTTTGTCTCTTTTATTCTTTCAATTTCTATAACTGGAATTTCTCCGTGGTATTCACCTTTTGTTATTCTTCCTTCGATTTCTACCCAGCATCCATCTTTGTATTTTTCTGCTCCATTCAAGTGACACAAAAATCCTACCACAACTGCCTGCAAATCTGGAGAAACAATCATCTGCCTTGCAAGCACAAATTGGTCATTTGGAAAATCGTATAATCTGTACACAAATCCTACAAATTTAATTTTTTTACCAATATACTGGTTCATATTATCATGAACTGTTTTTAATACATTTGTATAATTGGCTGCAGATATAGTATTTATTTCACTTTGTGGAACTCCTTCACTCTTTGATGTTATTCTTTCATTTGAATTAATTATATTTATTACTCCTATTGCAAACATTATAAATATTAAAATTGTTAAAATAACAAATATTATTTTAAATATCATCTTACCATTTAGCTTAAAATTGCGAACATACATCTTTCAATCCTCCCATAAGAATTGTTTTTCTTATGGTACATACTATGAAAGATTTATTACTTTTATGAATAATCTCTTGAAAATATAGATTTTACAACTCCTTTGTCGAGTAAATTACTGAATATGTTTTTTAGAATTATTAAAGCTATTGGACCAATAAACAAACCGATTACTCCAGATATTTTAAATCCAGTATACATTGCAATTAATGTAAATATCGGGTGAATTCCAATGTGATTGCCTACAATTCTTGGTTCTATAAATTGTCTTACAACAGACATTATTATCCATAGCACAAATATACTTATTGCAAGTCTTATGTCTCCATTACATGCTGTGATTATTGCCCATGGGACCATTACACTACCCGACCCAAATATTGGGAGCGCGTCTACAAATCCAATCCCCAGTGCATACAGTAATGGATATGAAACTTTCATTCCAGTTAGTTTGAATATATAGAGTCCAATTAACGAAATTATGAATGACACCAATACTAATATTGCCTCAGCTTTTAGATACCTACCTAACACTTCCATTATTTCTTTCAGATGTTTGTAAATTTTCTTTACCCACATTTCGGGTAAATGGTGTTCAAGTTGGTCTATCATGTATACTTTATCTGTACAAATAAAGTACAGTGATAAAAATGTTACAGCCAAATACACTCCAATAGTTGGAATCGACGTGATCCATTCTAGTACACCTTTTAAGAATGAATTTAGCCATAATACTGCTGTATTTAGGAGTTCTGTTGCAGACCTTTCAATAGCCGTAACAACATTTTCTGGAATGTTCAACTTTTTTAAGTTTTCACTGCCAAGAAATTTTTGTATCATCTGGCTCGCATTTGTAAAATACGTTCCCAAATTATCTAATAAATTTGAACCTTCCGAAACAAGTGTTGCAATCCCCCAGGTTAATAATCCAATAATTATTCCTAGTACAAATACTATCACAATAATTGCACTTGTTTTTCGTCTAAATTTACATTTTCTCATAAAAAATCTTATAGCAGGCTCTAGCAAAAGAGATATTACAAATGCAATTAAAAAAGGCATATAAAAGAAGGCTAGTTTGAAACTTAGATAAATAGTTATAAAGCTTAATATCAATAAAACTAACTTTCTAAAAACCTTTGTCCAATAATTCATATCAATTACCATAATAGCTCCTAATAAATAATATATTACTATTTTATGGTAATTTTCAAAAAGTATACGTTATACAATATAATTTATTTTCAAAATAAAACAGAAATACTTATTATTTTGAAAAACAAGGGCAAGCTCGCCTTTTGAAGAATCTGGAAGAGCTCCGGCCAAGAGTGCCGTACGAAGTTTTAAAAATAATAAGTATTTCTGCATTAATATTAAAGTTGAAAAATTATAGAATTACTCTGCATTATGCTGGTCTGTTCCACAAATACATTCTATTGTATCACACAATTCTTTTTGGTCTACTGATTGATTTGCGGCTAAATCTCCTAATGTTAAAATGCCGATAACTTTGTTGTTTTGTGTTACAGGTATTCTTCTAATTTGTTTTTCAGACATTAATCTTTCAGCCTCTGTAATTTCGCTGTTTGGAGTACATGAGCATGGCTGTGTTGTCATTATCTCGCTAACTGTGGTCTTGCAAGTATCTTTATCGCATGCAACTGCTCTTAAAAGAATGTCTCTATCTGTTACAATTCCAACTAATCTGTTTGAATCATCGCATACCGGAGTACAACCAATATGGCATTCGCACATCATTTTAGCACAGTCCTGTACAGATGTGTTTGGCTTTACATAATTTACGTGATTACACATACAATCTTTAACTTTCATTTATATATCCACCTTTCAAAAAAATTTACAATATTATTATGCACATTTGAAAATTGAATATACAGTTTGAATTTTGCTGATTTGTCAAAATTTTCATAAAAATTTAAACTGGAATAGATTAATCTCAAATAACTTAATCAAAAATAATTTATGTTTTCCAAACGAAATCATAAGCTCGCCTTTTAATGAGCCTGAAGAATCTCCGGTCAAGAGCAACTTGTCGATTTAAAGATCAAATTTATTCCTGCTTATTATTTCCATTTATTGATTAATTGATTCATTACCAAAATTTGAATGAAATCCCTTTTTATATCATCTTTGGCATTTTTTTCATTTAATTCTTTAAAAATTTCATCAGTAATTTGGTTAATTATAGTTTTTGTTGGTTTTTGTGTAATTTTTTTGCATTTATTTATAACTATCGGATTAATTTTTAAGTATGACTCTGGATATAAATCTACCGTCTGTAAAGTTGGCTCTTTTATGTTTATCTCGCTTCTTGTATATGTATCTCCAATTATAGTTTTCATATACTCATCAGTATTTAACATATTTGTATCCTCCCTCAAACTATTCTGGAAGATATATTTTAATAATGTTCTTGCATTATTAAAACCTCCTCATATACTGTATTATATGAGAAGGTTTTTGTTTTGTTAATTTAGTTCATTTACATACTGTTTGAATTTTTTTCCACGTTCTTCAAAATTTTTGAAGGCATCAAAGCTTGCACTTGCCGGCGATAATAACACTACATCTCCTGTTACTGCTTTTTGTTTTGCCATTTTAACGGCTTCTTCAAGATTTGTACAATGTATAATGTCTATTTTCTTATCTTGCATTTCTCCTAATGCTATGACTGTTGCATTTTCAATTTTTTCAGATGTTGGGCCAGTCAATATTAATGTTCCTACTTTTTGTGCTATTTTTTCTCCAATTTCTTTGTAATCTAATCCTTTGTCTGATCCACCTGCTAGCAATACAATATTTTCATCAAAAGCATTCAATCCCGCAATTGTACTTGCTGGGCTAGTTCCAATAGAATCGTTGTAATATCTTACTCCATTTAGTTCTCTTACAAACTCTAATCGGTGTTCAACCCCATTAAAATTTTTTATTGCATTTAATTGTTGTTCTTGAGTAGCGACTGTTTCTGTTGCTGCAAGTGCAGCACAAATATTTTCGTAATTATGAATTCCTCTTAATTTTATTTCATCTTTTTTCAATAACTCTATGCATTTTCCATCTATACAATGTTTTATCATCTGGTCAGCTCTGTCATACACATATCCATCTTTCAATTGCTTTGTACTACTAAAGAATACAGCTTTTCCGACTACATCTTTTGCAAAGTTTCTAGTAATATCATTATCCTTATTTAGGATTGCTATTCCGTTTTTATCTTGATGTAAGAAAATATTTTTCTTTGCTTCTTGATACTCCTCATATGATTTATGTACATTCAAGTGGTCTGGAAACATATTTGTTACAACTGCAATATCTGGGCTAACTTCCATTCCCATTAATTGAAAACTACTTAATTCAAGCACAATTATATCGTCTGGTCTCATATCTTTTACTTTAGTAAATATAGGCTTTCCAATGTTTCCTCCTAAAAAGCAATTACGTCCTGTTTGCTTTAATATTTCATATATAATTGATGTAGTAGTAGTTTTTCCCTCTGTGCCAGTTACGCCTATGACCTTACATGGTGCAAGCTTTAATACCATTTCAATTTCAGAAGTTAATAATGCACCTCTTTCAACTTCTTCTACAAACTCTGGCGTTGTTGGTAATGCACTAGGAGATCTAAAAATCACATCATATCCATGTAGTCTAGATAAATTATCTTCTCCTATTTCAACTTCATATCTATACTTATTTATTTTTTCCATAATTTCATCTGATAAATTTCTCTTGTCAAATACTGTAACTTTCGCATTTTTATCATAAAAATAATCAAGCAAAGGCACATTGCTAACACCCATGCCGATTATAGCAACCTTTTTACCATCTAAGAATTTATTAAATTCTTCTAACTTTTCATTTACAAAATCCATACTTAAACTCCTTTTTAGTTTTTCGCCCATTAGGGACGCCCCTTGGGGGGCGAAATATTTTATTGAGCAATCTTTTCTAATATTTTCATAGCCGATTCTTCTGCATTCTTGCATTCTGTTACATCAACATCAATTGTTTTGCTGTATCTCTTGTAGAAGCCGGCTTGCTCTTGCAACATATCTCTTTCTTCAATATGCTTTTTCAATTCTTCTCTTGTTATTGTTTCATCTTCATATTGATGCATTTTTCTATCTACTCTTGTATCTATATCTGCTGTTACGAAAAAATGATAATCTAGCTCAGGATAAATTTTCATTAAGTCTCTACCTGATATTATTAGATTATATTGCTTTTTATATGCATCTATTAATTTTCTTCCAAATATGTAGAATTTTGTGTTATCAGCATCTTTTGCAATTTTAGAAACTGCCATTGATGTTGTGTCTGATTGTAAATTATCTTCGTTTATTTCTTTTCCATCAACATAAACAACGCTTTCTCTATTTTCTATTTTTAATTCGACTTTTAACATATCCATCATCTGCTTTATGTCTATTGGTTTATCTGTTCCATGCATAATCTTATTCATGTCGGCTCCCGAAGACATTAATGCAAATACAATTCCTCTATATAAATTGCCACCATGTAATATTATACTATTAGGTATTTTGTCTAATAATTCCCTACAAATTGATGTTTTGCCGGCTCCAACTAGTCCTTCTATTCCTATTGTTATATTATTCTCTATTATATTATTTTCCATTTCTTCACCTTGTTCCTAATTTATTTATACAGTAATTATATGTATTTTGTTCTAATCTGTCAATAGAGTAATTTTGCTATTTTTTATTATGTTGACATTTCGAAGATTCTGTGGTAAAATTAGTTAGTTCGTTTTATACACATGTATAATTGAAAGGAGCATATGATGAATATTTTTGTTGGATGTTCATCTCGTGATGTAACTGATAACGTTAAGTGGAGCCGCTATTGCACGGCAACACTTGAAGTTACAAAATTCATAACTGCGCATAAGCACACTCTCGTGTTTGGCGGTTGTGCAAGAGGCCTTATGGGGCTTATGTACAAATGTATATTACTTAATAAAGCCAACATAATCGTGGCTATTCCTCAGGCATACATTAATGATGCTGAAGAGCTTTTCTACAGCAATTTGTTTGACTTCAACACTGTTAGTGAGCGCAAGGATTGGATTTTCAAGAATACTTCCATGCATATTTTTCTGCCTGGTGGCATCGGAACAATTGACGAGCTTTTTTCAAGCATAGAGGCAAAACGTTGTGGTGAACACAACAGCCCCATCATTATCATCAACGAGCAAGGTTACTTTAATGACGTTTTACACGTTCTTGCACGAGTTTATGATGAAGGCTTTGCAGATGAAAAAGACGCCAAACTGTATACCGTGGTAAACTCTACAGATGAGATTGTTTCCACATTGGAGAAATCTCTTTCATAAGTATAAGTTGAAGTTGAAGTTACATTTTTAATTTGCTCAAAACTCTGCGGTAAGTATCCGCAAAGAAAGTAAATCCCCTGCGGTTTTACAACCAATGGGGATTTACTTTGTGTTAATTAAGATATTTTTTTAAAAATTTTCCTGTATAACTATCTTCATTTTTTACAATATGTTCTGGTGTTCCTACTGCTATTACTTGTCCACCTTTATCTCCGCCTTCTGGTCCTAAGTCTATTATATGGTCGCAAGTTTTTATTAGGTCTAGATTATGTTCTATTACAATTATTGTATTTCCTGTATCTACAAGTCTTTGCAAAATATCCACTAATCTATGAACATCTGCAATATGTAGTCCTGTGGTTGGTTCATCTAAGATGTATAAGGTTTTTCCAGTTGCTTTCTTAGAAAGTTCTGTTGCTAATTTTACACGTTGAGCCTCTCCACCAGATAATGTTGTTGAAGGTTGTCCTAGTTTGATATAACCTAAGCCAACATCATACAATGTTTGAATTTTTGATTTTATTCTTGGTATTTTATCGAAGAATTCTAATGCTTCTTCAACAGTCATGTCTAACACATCCGATATTGATTTTCCTTTATATTTTACTTCCAATGTTTCTTTGTTATAACGTTTCCCTTTGCAAACTTCACAAGGAACATAAATATCAGATAAGAAATGCATTTCTATTTTTAAGACTCCATCTCCAGAGCAAGCTTCACATCTTCCACCTGGAACATTGAAGCTAAATCTTCCCTTGTCATATCCTCTCATTTTTGCTTCGTTTGTGCCTGCAAATAAATCTCTTATCATATCAAACACTCCAGTATATGTTGCTGGATTTGAACGTGGAGTCCTTCCTATTGGCGACTGATCTATATTTACTATTTTATCTATATTATGAAGTCCTTTTACTTGCTTGCATTTTCCTGGTTTTTCATTAGATCCATTTAAGTCTCTTGCTATCGTCTTATATAAAATTTCATTTACAAGTGTTGATTTTCCTGAACCAGAAACACCTGTTACACATATAAATTGTCCTAATGGAAATTTTACTGTAATATTTTTTAGGTTGTGTTCTGTTGCTCCAACTACTTCTATAGATTTTCCATTAGATTTTCTTCTTTTCTTTGGAACTACTATTTGTTTTCTTCCACTCAAATAATCACCTGTTATAGAACCTGGTGTATTTTTTATCTCTTCTGCAGTTCCTTGTGCCATTACATTTCCACCATGTACTCCGGCTCCTGGTCCAATATCTATAATCTGGTCAGCAGCATACATCGTATCTTCATCATGTTCTACAACTATAACAGAATTTCCTAAATCTCTTAATTTCTTCAATGTAGCAATTAGCTTGTCATTATCTCTTTGATGAAGTCCAATGCTTGGTTCATCAAGAATATATAGAACTCCTGTAAGACCAGCACCGATTTGGGTTGCAAGCCTAATACGTTGTGCTTCACCACCAGATAAAGAACCAGCTGGTCTCGAGAGTGTTAAATAATCAAGTCCAACATCTATTAAAAATTGTAAACGTTTATTTAACTCTTGTAAAATCTGTTCTGCAATCATTGCCTGAGTTGGTGTAAGCTCTATGTTATTTATATATTCTTTTATTTTATCTATTGACATATCTGTAAGTTCTTTTATATTTAAATCTCCAATTTTTACAGATAAACTTTCTTTTCTTAAACGGGCTCCATGGCATGCAAGACAAGGAGATTCGCTCATGTACATCTCGTAAAAACTTCTCATACCATTAGATTTTGTCTCGTTGTGACGTCTTTCAAGTGTTGGAATTACACCCTCAAATGGAGTAGAATATTTTCTTGTTCCGGTAGCAGATGTATATTCAAAATCAATTACTTCATCTCCTGTACCATATAGAATTTTATTTAAGAAATCCTTTGGTAATTTTTTGATTGGAACATCTTTAATTTTAACTCCATAATGTTTTGCAATACTCTCAAAGTACATCTTAGCCATAGTATCGCCTTTTTTCATGGTGCTAGCTCCGAAAGCTTTTACCCCATCATATAGTGTCTTATCTTTATCTGGAATTATTAAATCCTCATCAATTCTCATTAAATAGCCAATACCAGTACACTCTGGGCAGGCACCAAATGGATTGTTGAAAGAGAACATTCTTGGTGTTAATTCTTCAAAGCTAATGCCACAATCTGTACATGCGTAATTTTGAGAATAGATTTTTTCTTCTTGGCCTGGCACATCTATTGTAACTAAGTTGTTTGCGTATTTCATTGCTGTTTCAACAGATTCAGTTAATCTTGCACGAATTCCTTCTTTAATAATTAATCTGTCTACCACAACATCAACATTATGTTTCTTCTTTTTATCAAGAGTAATTTCATCTTCTCCAAGCTCATACATTTGACCATCTATTCTTACTCTAATAAAACCTGCTTTTTGATAATCTTCTAACTGTTTTGTAAACTCTCCCTTTCTTCCACGTACAACAGGAGCTAAAACTTGAAGTCTTGTTCCTTCTTCAAGCTCCAGAATATTATCAACAATCTGGTCAATAGTCTGCTTTTCAATTTTCTTACCACAGTTTGGACAATATGGCACTCCAATTCTTGCATATAATAAACGCAAATAATCGTAAATTTCTGTAACCGTTCCAACTGTAGAACGAGGGTTCTTAGATGTAGTCTTTTGGTCAATAGAAATAGCAGGTGAAAGTCCTTCAATAGACTCAACCTCAGGTTTCTCCATCATACCTAAGAATTGCCTTGCATAACTAGACAAACTCTCTACATATCTTCTTTGTCCTTCTGCATACAAAGTATCAAAAGCAAGTGAAGATTTTCCGGAACCCGAAAGTCCTGTAACAACTACCAATTTATTTCTTGGAATTGTTAAATCTATATTCTTTAAATTGTGTTCTTTTGCGCCTTTTATAATAATATTATCATTCATTAAAATCATCCTTTAACAAAATTTTGCACTGTTATTATAGCACATTTATAGTGCCTTTTCAATAGTTTTGCAAACTTTTGTTCTTTTATTTTTTATAATTTAAGTGCACTTCTTTTCAAAAGCACACTCCTGTTATTTTTTATTTAGTTTTAATATTGTTTACAGTATTTTTCATAATTTTGTTGTAATTTTTCATAGTTTTCTTGTGATACTGTTATCTTTAATTTAATAGAATTTAGATTCTCATAGTCAATAAGTTTTTTGTTTTTTATATCCTGTAATATATTTTTATACAACATATATCTATTTGTGTCATATGTTACAAGACAATACTGATAGTTTTCGTCATTAGAATTTTTTCTGTTTTCTATTTCTAATTTAGGCTCTATTCCATTCAAATATTTTACTTCAATGTTTACTGTACCTATTGAATTGTCTATAATATATTCATGCTCATAGTTTTTTGTTATCCATAAATTATCAGACATTGGAATTTCTTGTGATAATGTTTTATATTCATTATATTGATTTGTTGAACCATGTTCGAAATTTAGGTATGACCCTATTGCTATTCCTGCTCCTACCCCGCAAGTTATCAAGCCTATTATTGCAATTATAAATATTTTCTTAAAATGTTGTTCTTTGTCTACAACAAAATTAAATGCTAATTCCATAAAGCTATAAAGAATTAAAGCTATACCAATTCCAACAAATGCAATTCCCGCGAATATATTTCCATATATAATATGGTACAATGAAACTACTGTGCAACCAACATCAATTACGAATCCTATTACCACTGGAATTGCGATGAAAATCATAAATAGTTTTATCATTATTACTATGATTTTTTCAATTACTTTTAGAAAAGCCGGACCAGAATGTTTTGGATCTCTAATAATTATTTTTTCTTTTGACTTTTCTTCGTAGTGTCTATTTTCTGTTTTTTCAATAGGTTCTTCAATACTCTTCTTCGTAGTATTTTGATCCTCTATTGTTACATAATAATCTAGATACCTAATTTTTAGTAAATGAATAAAAATTACTCCTCCAACTGCAATCAATATAAGCGTAATTACTTTGCTTAATATTTTCCATAATATAGGTAATGGAAGAATTCCATAAATTATGTATTCTAAAAGTTTCATAATTAATAACCCAGATAGCAACAAAATTAGAATTATAAATACCATTTCAAATATAAATTTAATTTTTTCTTTAAACCTCATGCTAACAAACATATTATATAGTTTTGTTATAAAATTTAAAAAGTCTTGCATGCATACATTTAAATCAATCTTGTTTTTCGAACCTTCTATTGAAGTATTTCCTATTGAACCATCATCCATTAAATCTTCCAAGTGGCAATTTAATATTTGGCACATTTGTAGCATTTTTTCCATATCTGGATAAGAATTGCCAGCCTCCCATTTTGAAACTGCTTGTCTAGATACGCCTAATTGTTCTGCAAGTTGTTCCTGCGATAAATTATTGTTTTTTCTTAGTTTTGGTAATTTTTCACTAAATCTCATTTTTCTCACCTCCACCTAAATTATAGAGCAAATAAATAAAGTTGCACCACCAATTTTCATTATCTTTTTGTAAACTTTCAGTTGCATTTTATCTTTTGCACTATTTTTTTAGTATAAATAGGTGTCTAATTGTTGTATTTTTAATAATTTACTCTTCAATTAGTTTGCAATATTCTTCTACAATCTTTTTAGCGTGTCTACGATCTCCATATAAGCAATCTATGTATTCTGGAGCTTTTTCTTCTTCATAGCATTCTTTCGTAAATCCATCTATGTATTCAACATATTCATTAACTCTGTTTTCTTTATCAATCATCCAAGGTTTCTTTGGATATATAAAGTGAATTACAGCTAAGTCATCCATCGAATATTCTTGAAAGTTTACATAGTACTCTAGATATGGAAAGAATATATTATATTTATTTTTTAGATGTAACTCAGGTTTATTTTTCCACTCATGGTCATATTCCTGCAATATATCTTGATCCCCTATTGCATCTCGTTTGTCTATTATTGTTTTTATTATTTCTTTAAATTTTTCAATTTGACCTTTTTTAGGCTCTACTACAATAACACCAGATGTAAGTTCTAAGCATCTGCACGTTAAATTTGGGCCATAATGTTTGTCTATTACGGCTGACATATGTGGTTTATCAAATAAGCAATCTATGTTTTGTCTTACATAAATGTCACTATCTATAAATACAATTTTTTCGAAATCTGTTAGTTCAAAAATATTTAGTTTATCAAAAGTGTAATTCCATCTATTCTTTGCCCTTGACCTGTTTCTATCTATTATTTCTTGAGGCAAGTCAACTTTTTCTCTTCTTATAGTTTTTATACCTTTTTTATTTAATTTTTCTTCTATCTCTTCAGAAATCTCGTTGCTAAGTAATGCATATAATGGATATTTAGAATGCACATTTTTTAATGCTTGATTTAGTGCAATAACTCCTGGTAAATAATTCTCTGTTGATAAAGTCGTAAAATAAGCCTTCTCTCCCATATTCTCTCCTCTTTTCGTCCAAAAAGGGGCGTCCCTATTGGGCGATTACAAGTTTTTTATTATTTTCAGTAATTGTTTTTTTCAACTTTTTCCAAACAACTTGTACATGTTGAAAATCTTCATAATCTTGTTTTACATTTGAATTATATTTTTCTAGGTCTTCCAATAAAATGTTAAAATCTTTATCTTTAAACATTTTATTCATTGCTGGAATGCCTCTCTTTAAATTTTTAATTGTTTTCTTTATTTCTTTTTCATAATTTTCTCTATTAGTTGCATACAAATATAAAGGTCTGTATTTAATCCAGCCTCTAGCCACCTTATAAAATCTCTGTTCAACGCTTTTATCGTTCGATTTTGTTTTATCTATTTTCCTTGGATACTTTCCTTCTAAAACATTATTAAATTTTATAAATGGGTCATGAAAATGATAAACCGGTACACTTACCACTTTGTTTTCATTCAATAACAAAGAAAAGAATGCATCTTCTCCTCTTGCCCCTTCCGGATTATAGAATGCCGGAATTTTTTCTAAATGTTTCAAGTTTAGGCACAATGGAGATCCTAGTATACGTTTATGCGTTCCTTGGATTTGTATTTCACTCACAGTTTTCTTTTTCATTAATTCTTCATCAGCATAGACAATTCCATCATTTTTCGACAAATATTCCTTTACATCTTCCCACGTCATAAATTCATTTTTTACAGCCTCTATAAAAGACTTTATTCTACGCTCATGAAATGGATTTTTTAATTCCATATATGGAAGTGGCGAATTATACCCGCATCTATGTCCAAAAGTAATATCCGCATTTTCTATGTTCTCCAAATGTCCTAATATATTATTTTGTGCCTTCCATTTAATGTTTTCGTTCTTATTATTCTTAATACATGCTACTGGGTATTCGTCATCATCCCAGTATAAAAAATAATCAATTCCATTAATTACCGCATTATATAGCAGTGTATTCCTTGCTTTTGCATAGCCATAGCCGAAGAATAAATTGGCTTCGTCCATAGTTATTATTTTCTCTTTAACTAATCCTGATTTTTGCTCCTCTATTAATTTGGGAGTAATATGAACAATTTTTATATCTTTATGTACCTCTGGTAATATTTTATAAAAATCTTCTTCTCTAGATTCTTTTTGGTAACTTAAATCATACAATATGAATATCGTTAACTCAACCTCTCTATCAAACTTTTTAGTTTGATTTAATAAATGCTTATATGTGTTGTTTATAACAGCGCAAACATTTGGTCTGCCTGACACAAATCCAATTCCAAATTGTGCCTTTTCTTCCATATTCTATTAATACAGCTCCTTCACGTTATATTTTGCTTTTGCAATTATATCATACTTTTCGTTTAGTGGCAATGTTTTCCAGTTTTATTATGGTGTTTTTTTATATGTCGGAGGCTATTTTTAATTATTATAGCTTAATTTCAATATTCTTCATTTCATCATCTATATGCATTTTTTTATAGGTTACTTTACAAGTATCTAACAATTTTCTAGATGCTATGTTATTTTCGGAATTTGCATATTTATCAGATAAATATATTACTTCTTTAATTCCAGATTGAATTATCATTTTTGCACATTCGTTACATGGAAATAAATCCACATAAATTTTAGCACCTTCTAAGTCTTTTCTACTTCCTCTATAATTTAATATTGCATTCATTTCTGCATGGCATACATATGGATATTTTGTATCCAAATTGTCGCCTTCTCTATTCCAAGGAAACTCGTCATCATTAAAACCGTTTGGAGTTCCATTATATCCAATTGATAAAATTCTATTATCTGCACCAACAATGCATGCACCAACTTGAGTTGATGGGTCCTTACTTCTCATCGCAGATAATTTGGCTATTGCCATAAAATATTCGTCCCAGCTAATATAATTACTTCTTTTTTTATTTTTATCTTCCATTACATCCTCCATATATATAAACGGTAAATTTTTAAATTGGTCACACAATTATATTTAAAAAAATCTAATTTTTAGAAATAAGTTCAAGTTTGTTTTTTGAGAAATCCAGATAAAATCCGAACAAGAACTCTGTATCGAAATTTTAGCAAAATTAAAATTGTTTTGTATATTATTCGCCCAAAAAGGGGCGTCCCTATTGGGCGATTTCAAATGGCATATGTTTCATCAGTTTATTATAGCATTCTCTACAAACAGGTATATATTCTGCGTCTCCAACCATAATGTCTGTATCTTTTTGTCCTTTATAATATGTAAATATAGCTTCTTCGCTCTTACAAATTTCACATATAGAAGTCATCATTTCAATATTATCAGCAATACACATTAAATCTCCCATTTTGCCAAATGTTTTCTTTTCTGATGTTAAATTTAATCCAGCTATATAAAATTTTTTTCCTTCTGCAGCCATTTTATCTATTGTTTGAATATCTCCTTTTAAAAATTGAAATTCATCAATGAAATATGAATCTGCATCATATTTTTCAAGCTCATTTATGCTCTGAATATTTATAGCATTTATTGAATTGCCTGCTCTTGTTGATATTACTGCATCTCCTGCTCTATTGTCTAATAATGGTTTAAATACCTTAATGTTCTTTCCTGCAATTAATTGTCTCTTTAATTCATTAAATATCTTCTGACTTTTGCCGCATTTCATTGGTCCTGTATAAACATTAATAATTCCCATTACTGTTACTCCTCCATTTATGTAAATCATATTTATATTTTTGCTGATGAATACTATATATGTAATTGGGATATTTATCAAGTGTTTTTGCTAAAATTATTAATTTGTAATAATGTGTAATATTTTGTAATAATATGAAACTTAAAAAGTACTAGTTCATACTTTAAAATATTACTTCATTACTTTGTTATACTCTTAATTCCATTTTACAAAGCATGTTTCAAATTTTCTATGAATTAGTACTTTTATTGCTATATTTTAATTACATTTTTAAAATTCTATTTTTTGTTGTAACCAATTTTCTATTTCAGAAATATCAATTCTTACTTGTTCCATTGTATCTCTGTCTCTAATTGTTACTTTGTTGTCTTCTAATGTATCGAAGTCTATTGTTACACAATATGGTGTACCAATTTCATCTTCTCTTCTATATCTTTTTCCAATGCTTCCAGCCTCATCATAATCGCACATAAATTTCTTTGATAAATTTTCATATACCTCTTGTGCTTTTTCCGATAATTTTTTTGATAAAGGAAGTACAGCTACTTTATATGGAGCAAGAGCTGGGTGTAAGTGTAATACAACTCTTGAATCTCCTTCACCTAAGTCTTGTTCTTCATATGCGTTACATAAGAATGCTAAAGCAACTCTGTCACATCCTAATGATGGTTCTATAACATATGGAATGTATTTTTCGTTTGTCTCTGAATCTTGATATGATAAATCTTGTTTTGAGTGTTCCATGTGTCTTGATAAATCATAATCAGTTCTATCAGCAATTCCCCACAATTCTCCCCATCCGAATGGGAATGCAAATTCTATATCTGTTGTTGCTTTGCTGTAGAATACAAGCTCTTCTGGGCTGTGTTCACGAAGTCTGATATTTTCTTCTTCCATTCCTAAATCTAATAAGAACTTTTTGCAGTAATCTTTCCAGAATTTAAACCAATCTAAATCTGTTCCAGGTTTGCAGAAAAATTCAAGTTCCATCTGCTCAAATTCACGTGTTCTAAATGTAAAGTTTCCAGGTGTAATTTCGTTTCTGAAAGCTTTACCAATTTGGCCAATTCCCATTGGAAGCTTTCTTCTTGTTGTTCTCATTACATTTTTGAAGTTTACAAATATACCTTGTGCTGTTTCTGGTCTTAAATAAATTTGAGCTGTTGAATCTTCTGTAACTCCTTGAAATGTTTTAAACATTAAATTGAATTTTCTTATATTAGTAAAATTTGTTTTTCCACAATCTGGGCAAGGAATTTTGTTTTCATTTATGTAATTTACTAGTTGCTCATCAGTCCAACCGTCTGCAACTAAATCTTTTCCATTCTCATGAGCCCATTCTTCAATTAACTTATCTGCTCTGTGTCTTGTTTTGCACTCTTTACAATCGATTAAAGGATCACTGAAGCCTGCAACATGTCCTGTTGCGACCCAGGTTTCTGGGTTCATAAATATTGCTGCATCAAGCCCAACATTATATTTGTTCTCTTGAATAAACTTCTTTCTCCATGCAGCCTTAACATTATTTTTTAATTCTACACCTAAAGGACCATAATCCCATGTGTTTGCAAGACCCCCATAAATTTCAGAGCCTGGATATATGTATCCTCTATTCTTGCAAAGTGCTACCATTTTTTCCATACTTTCAATCATAACTTATACCTCTTACATAGCTAAAAAATTAGCGCATTTTGCCATTAATACTACCACTTAATAGTAGATATGTCAAGGAGTAGAGCATATTTTTTCATATACCCTACGCCTTATATTGCAATTATATTTTAGGATTTCCGCATTAAATTCTTATAACATATTCTTGAAGCTATATAGCTATCTAATGAAATTTTTCCTTCTTTCAATAAATAAAATCTTTTTTTCATTTTCCTTCTTACAGTACGTCTTTTTGCATACTGTCCATAAAGGTTCCTTCCTAAAAAGCATATGTTTTCATTACACGAATAAATTCTAGTTTTTCCATTAAGTGTTAATTTTTCTTTTTCTAAAAATTTTTTTATCTTTTCCAAACAAACTTCCAAATACTCTTTAGACTCTGAAAATAATAAAAAATCGTCTTGATATCTAATATATCCTTTTATTTTTAATTCTTCTTTTATAAAATGGTCTAAATCATTTAAATAAAAGATTGCTAAAACTTGACTTGTCATACTACCAATTCCAATTCCAGTAGAATAACTATCAATTACATTAAATACAATTTTTAAGGCTCGAGGATCCTTGATTCTTCTTCTAACTTTCTTTTTTAATATCTTATGGTCGATACTCAGAAAGAAACGACTTATATCACATTTTAGCATAAAATATTTTTCATTCTTTGCAGCAAATTGTCTTCTATATCTTTCAAGATACTCTAATGCCTTTTTTGTTCCCATTCCTGGTCTGCTAGCCACATTAAATGGAACCAAACATGAAAGAATTGCTGGATATAATATCTCTCTTGCAATTAAATGATTTACAATTTTATCTTTCATTCCTTGGCTAACAATAGTTCTTTGTTTTGGTTCATAAATTATAAATACATTATATTTGCCCACAACATATCTCTCATTTTTAAGTTCTTCATAAATTGTTCTAATTACATTTTCGGCATTATTCTGTAACTTATAAACTTGTCTTTTATTTTTAGTGTTACGCATTACCTCATAATAACAAGCTTTTATGTTTTCTGTTTTGTATATATTCTCATATAAATTATTAAATCTTTTCAATTATTCCCTCTTTTAGATAATTTTTATACTAAATTGCTTTTCTCCAGCCAACTAAACATTTTGAAATATTGTCTAATTGAAGTCTCAACTTATGAATCATTTTATTTGAAATCATTTTGTCTTTTTCAATCATATGTAACAAAAAATATAAAGTTTTTACTTTACTAACAGCTTCATCCGCCATCTGTTTTTTATATTTTTTATTGTGACTATAATTTCCAGAGCTAATTTTCTCTAATAATTCAAATGATGTTTCTACTAATTTATTTTTTATAAGTTCATGCTTTCTCGGAAAATTTGCTATGTCTTCGTATACTTTGTCTATATACTCATATGTATAGTTTAATAGTTTGAATTTCTCTTCCATTATAAATCCAAAAATGTTACTATCAAAATCGCTATCTGTACTTATATTTTTCCATTCGATGCTATTTTCTGAAATTTCGTATTTTTCTTTATATTCTTCTTTTTTCATTTTTTATTTTCCAATTTTCCATTATTTTTTTCTTTATTTCTTTTACAATAATCATCTATACATCTTTCAATATCATATATAAGGTACATTATTTCACCACTACCTGAATTATTTCTTAAAAATTCATTTATACTTTTCATTTTGTAAATAATTCGTTTATAGTACAACCCCTTTTGATAATAAAAATCGTATTTATTATCTTTAAATTGTTTCATATGTGTGATTTTATAATTTTGCATTTTATCAATAATAATATAATTTATATGATAATAATCTAATACACTTACTATTTCCTGAAGTTTATATGATGGTACGCCACTGTAGGACGTAAAGATTTTCTCTTTCTTCGATTTTTTTTCATCATCTTCGTTGAAGCATTGCATTTTTCTAAGTGTTTTTGAAACACGAAACATACGGTATCTAATCTTCTGTTTCATTATATATCCAAAAACAAGTGCATCTTTACCGTACGCATCGTAAAAACTTTTTTCTCTGTCTTCCGACATATTCTTTACAATTACAACATAATTTTTTAACTGCCTATTTATTTCAAACTCAACAGTTTCTGACATTTTTAACTCCTAAAACAAATTTTATAAAAAAGAACCACTCACATTTTCAAGTGGCGAGACAGTTCTAGAGATTTATCCTCTTCGACATTACAATATATTATTGAATTACTACTAACAAAAAATCTCATCCATCTTTTCTTTAGGATATTTACGAAAGTTTATTAAGAGATTGCTATTTACTATATTTTCTCCTTAATTTAAGTTACTTCCTGTCCCACTAATAGTGGGAGAACTTAGAAAATAAGATAATAATAACTTTTCTTTTGAATGAATTACACTGGTTTAGCCAAACTCTCTTTTAATGTAAATACTTACAAGGACAAAGGTTTGTTTCTATAGCTTCAGATATGTAACTTTTAACAACAAACAACTGTAATACAGCCGAGTAATTATGTTGGCATATCAAAAGTTTTATAGAATCTGCAAGACTGGGCGGAGACTGCGACAATTAGAGTTCGTGTTGGTGTTAGAGTTGAACACATTGCTGGTCGTGATTGAACCACCTGACACATAGCGTAAGTTGAAGTTACTGTTGTTCCAATTCGCATTGACGCAGCGCGACGAAAGCCAAATCAACAAGTTTCCTAGCCATTTACAACCATGCCCTAATTTATTTTTATTCTTTGTATTTTTCTATACTACTTTGTATTTCATCTAGCAAACTTGAAAAATCTTTTTTCCCACAAAGTCTATCTAGTTTACAAATAATTTCATTTATTCTCATTTTATCCATACAATATTTTTTCGAAGCTTCATATCTTCTCTTGTATGTATTAAGCTTTTTAAAATCTTTAAATATATCCTTTTTATCTTTAACTTTTATAACATAATTAATTTTCTTATCTTCAAGATCTAATAGTACCTTATCAAGAGAATTACGAGGAAATCCAGTATTAAGAATACGTTCCTCTTTATCTTCTAATGTTTTATATGTTTTATTTTTTAACTTATATTTAAATATATATCCTAATATATATCCATCTTTTCCATAAACATTATAAAAATTTCCACTTAACACTAACAATATAGAATCAGGATATTTTTGATGATATTCAGTTTCCATATCTCGTATAGTTTCATATCTTAACATTTGATACCTCTTTTATTATAATTCATCATATAACAGTTATATAGATCCACTCCCAAATGCCCAAGGTCATTTAGGGAGCATGCTCTACAATTTCATATTTTATGCCCTATATCTTTTTTTCAATATTTGGATATTAGACTATTTAGAAACCTGCAAGACTGGGCGGAGACTGCGACAATAAGAGTACGTGCCGGTGTCAGAGGAGAACACATAGCTGGCCGCGATTGAACCACCTGACACAAAGCGCAAGTAGAAGGAACTGCGGTACCAATACGCATAGACGCAGCGCGACGAAAGCCAATATTCTCTTCCTATATTTATTCTTGCTGTATTTCTGTTTGCTCCTCCCCAATATGCATTATATATTACCTTTAATCCCGGGTCTGCATCATATTTCTCATATGCGTATGAGTTTTTTTGATCATTTGACACAAATGAGCTTGTTCCTGCATTACTTAATATATATGAACTTATTTTTGCATCTGAATATCCCTTACTTGGATTACTCGTATCTAAACTGTCTCCTCCTTCATATTGCGTAAATAATGTTGGTGCATATCTATTATTTGTCGAAGTTATCTTATTTGGTGCTGTGCTATCATTTGCATTTGTACTCCACAAACCTCCATATGAACCACTTAATTTACTTTCATCAACAAAATCCTCAAATTTTGCATTTCTTGCTAGTACTACTTTTACCTTTTTCGTTGATCTATCACTTAATTTTATCTCTGTTAAGTTTCCATATAGATTATTACATACTGTATCCATGGCTAATACTCCATTGTTGTATCCTGCTGCTCCTGTTAATCTCATTTGCAAACTTGTTGCTCTATCTGCTATATAATAGTCATATTTGCTTGTATCAAAATTTCCTGTTAATGCATCATAACCACCATCTGTTAACTTTGTCCATGTCATATCTGCTTCTTTGGTTGGTAATCCTGAATTTATCTTATTTACTGATTTGATATCTATTCCTAATAGACTTGCTATTGAATCTGCTTTTACATATCCGTGTGCCTCTGCTCCAGACTTTCCTTTATAGAATGAATCTGTGTTTACACTTGCTCCTATTGTTTTATCTGATACACTATCTGCTGATACTGTTATTACTGGGCGCAATGCACAATTGTATGTTGAATTTGAGCCTGTTGTATTAAATCCATTAACTTGAAATAAATTGTAATTAGTATATGCACCATCTGTTCTTATATAATTTATAGCATAACAATCATATGCTATATTTTCGGAATATTGTACTTTCCCACCTTGCGAATCATAACCATACCATGTTTGTCTTGATGCTAACCAATAATTATTTCCTGTATTTCGTATATCCGCTGATATTTTATTTGTTGCAGATTTTATACTTCTTATTGTTGGTGAAGTACTTGCTAAAAGCATATTTGTATTGCTTGCTTGAGCTCCTGATGTATTACTTGCATCTATATAATCACTAATCTGTTCCGTTGAATATCCATCATTTTCTACATCTTTTGTGTTTATAACCGGTTGTATTTTTTTCCCTTGTTCATATTTTCTATTTAACTGATATGTTACATCATAAAAGTCTGTTAAATTTGCGCTTCTTGCTGATAGCACTTTCTTTCCGTTTATCTCTAGACCACTATATAATTTCGAACATATTTCATTTAATGCTTTTGCTCCATTCGTATATCCATTTATTCCTGATAGTGATACTTCAAATCCTGTATTGTTATTTGCTATTAAATTTACTGTTCCGTCATCATTTATACTTAGTACTTTCCAGCCTAAATCTTCCGTTTCTAGCTCTCCTGCTTCTACCATTGCTATTCCTGGAACGTCTTCATTATTATTGTCTAGAACTTGTTTTATGTGTCTGTTTACTCCCATTCCATCTGTTTTTCCTAAATATTCAAATGTATAATCTTCTAGATTTACAGAATATTTATTTCCTTTATATGCTACTTGGGCTGTTCCATCTCCATTATTTAAGAAGTCTTCTATTCCTTCATTTCCTATATTTGAACTTAAATAGTCTGCTAATCTAAAGCTTGCATCTTGTTCTTTTGTTAATCTTAATCCTGTTAAATACAATTCCATGTCATCTTTTGCACTTGCTACTTCTGTTTGTGATGCAGCCTCTTTAGCTCTTGTTATTATTCCATTATCCCCAATTACTAAATTAATACTTACTCCTGCTAATATTAATAAGACAACTATTGTAACAACTAATGCAATTAATGTTATTCCTTTCATTTTTCTTGTTTTTTTCCTTAACATTTCCATTCTCCCTTCCCTTTTTATGTTTAATAATACAACAAAACCGAAATATATAAAAAAACGTGCCTTGTGGCTAATTTAAAAATGCAAAAATAGTAACAAGAGCCTGCTTTTATCTAAACAGACTTTTGTTACTATTTCTATATTCTATTTTTTCACTAATTTCACATGTATAATAATTTTCAAGGCCTACGGCAGTCATGTTTTTCATACTTTCTCCTTTGTTTTTTGTTTCATTACAACTATTATGATAGCCCAACACCTATTCTTTGTCAATTGGTTCTTCAACCAGTACTTTTTCAAAAAATTCATATTCATAATCGCAGTAATTGCACTGATGTCAAAGGTCTATTCTTTATTGCTAATATGTATGTTTTCTATTTCTCCTTTCAATTCTCTTGATATTATATTTTGTATTTGAGCTATTTGCTCTTCTTTAAGTTCTTTAGCCTTCACTATTATGCTTATACTATCCCCATTTATAAATATTATTAAATCTTGAAATCCTTTGTTTTTTATTAAGTTTTCTGCTATCATTATTGCATTTCGTGTATCATTTATTTTCTTTATTTCATTTTCTGAAATTTCCTTCTGTGTTTCTGAAATTTGATTATTGCTCAATATTTTTTGATAGCTTTCCAGCATTTGTGAATACATTTTATCTCGTTCTAGTCTAAGCTCTGCAAAATATTGGTCTCCACTAGTTTCTGTTACAGTTGTGGATGTATTTATTTCATTTTGAACGGCGTTTTCTGTAGTTTCTGTATTTTGTTCATTCGATTTTATTTCTTCTTTTTTTACAGAATCATCAGTAATATTCTGTCCCTCATTATTATTCACTACATCGCTATTATCAGCAACATTGGCACTCACGAGTGTTGCATCTCCAATTCCAGCGTATTTTTCCGAGTCTGTTAATACTGCTGTTTCTAAAGCTTGTTTCTCGTTGCTCGTGTAGTTCATGTATCCTGCAGCAATCAGCATTATTGCTATAACAGAAATTATAATTTGATTTTTCTTTAAAATCTGTTTCATATTCACACTCTCCTATTACTTCCATATTTTTTAGTCTTTCATCTCAAAGACTTGTATTTTATATGTAGCCAGTCCAGTCACAGCTTCTACAGCTTGCACTATACTTGTTTTTATGTTTGCATCAGTTGCTCCCTGTGCAGTTATTATCGCACCTTCTATTTTAGGATTTATCACGCTTTGAGTTATTGGTGTTTTCGTTCCGTTCTTGTCTTCGTATATTACATCTTTCTTCGTAGTACTTTCATTCACAGTTCTTGTGCCTCCTCCGGAATCAGTTTCTTCCGTCGTACTAGTGCTGGAATCCTCATCATACATCGGTATAATCTGACTAGTTTGTGAATATGTGATTAATACTTTTGTTTTACCTACTCCCTTTATATTTGATAATATATTCTCCAATTTCTGTTCCATTCCAATCTCTTCAGTTGCTGTCGTCTGTGTTTCATTTTCTGTCGTGGCAAGTTTTTTATTTGTATCTGTTGTTACATTGTCTTTTTTCTTATCTCCGCTCCAAATATAGTTAATTGCAACAATTGTTACTATCATTATAATTATGAGTACAACTAAATTTTCCATTTTCTTTTTGCTATTCTCTTCGCTACTTTTTTCTTTAATTTTCTGAAGTTTTTCCTTAAACATTTTTCTTTATTGGCACTAAAAGTGCACTCCTCCTTTAAGAAATATTTATGTTCTTTTTATCTATGTCATAAGTTTCGCTTATGTAATCTTTTACTTCTTGTTTGTCATCATCACTTAATGTTTTGCTATCTTTTTGACTTATTGTATTTCCAATTTCTACATTATTTATTACTATTTCATTGTTTTTTTCCTGTTCTTGCTCCATTTTAATCAACTTTAATGTGATTTTTTCTATTGTATAATTTTCGTCATCTTTTATCTGAATATCTGATGTATCAATATTATAGCCTTTTTCTTTTAGTTTAGCAGATATATCGGCTTTTAAATTTGATACATATATATCTTTAATACTTCTAGTGTTATTGTCTTCAAACTTGCGTGATATTGTGTTGTCACTTTTTGAAATCTGTTGTTCATATTTTTCTATATTTATTGTGTTTAAATTAATATCTTTGCCACCAACCTTTTTTATTATTGGAGATACTATTGTAAACAATATGTACATTCCAATTACAACTTTCACATATTTTTTACTACTGCTATTTGGTAAAATCATTTCAATTAACGTTGCAATTATTACAGCAACAATTATCCCTTGTGCCCAACTACTAAGAAATTCAATCATTGCATCATCACTCCACTGTTCGATATTTTTATTACTAATGTCACCCCAATAATAAGCATTACAGAAATACTACACATTATGGCTAATAATAGCTTAAATGTTCCTCCTATCTGACCTAATAATTTTACAATCTTATCATCTGCAATAGGCTGGCATAAGGCAGAACCCAAGTAATAAACTGCCATTAAAGTTGTCAATTTTATTATCGGTATTATGCAAATACTCAAAATTATAATTACACCAACAATCCCAACTGCATTTTTTAAAATATTGCTACAACTCATAACCGTGTCCACTGCATCTCCGAAGTATCTTTCCAACAATCGGAATAAAATTTGAAACTGCCGCTTTTGTGGTTTTTACTGTAAGTGCATCAACTCCATTTGTTATACTTCCTTCGAGTGAAGAAACTCCCACAAATATGGTAAGAACAATTCCTAATATCCAGACAACTGTTGTATTTATGTATTTCGAAAGCTTGTCTATTTGCACTCTATCAGATACATTTGAAATTACACTTAACGCTACAGATATTAGGCTTGCTGGTACAAGCACAACATTTATAAAATTGCCTATAAAAGATATTATCCATAAAATGATTGGCTGTAGCATTCCAGCAGATGCAATATTTCCTGTAGTTATCATAAGTGTTATTAATAATGGAATTAAACAATTTGTAAATGCTACCAAATTGTCAATCGATGTTTTTACCATGTTGATTATATCTGAAAAATTTTTCATTACGATTGTTACGATTAAAATATATGTTATGTAATATGTAATTTGCGAAACACTCTTATTTTCGAGGCCATCTGTTATGCTTCGAAGCACGCTAGATATTATTATAATTACCATAATGCTTCCGAATTGTACTGATTGCTTCTCTTACTCCACTAAACAGCTGTGCTAGAATTTTTTTGCCTATTGTCTGATTATCCACATTTCCTTTTATAGCAGATGTTATAAGCTCATTTACATCAATATCAAAATCTTCACTCTTGTATTTGTTAGCCTCTTCAATAAAACTGGATATTCCTAATGTACTCGACTGGCTTTTCAAGAGTTCACTCGTTATGCCGTCTTCAGCATTTACTTTATAGCAAAAGCTCAAATAGCCAAAATATATTAGCAATATTACAATTATTTTTATTAATCTTTTGTTTTTTATGTTTATCACTTTCCTCTCTTTTGCAGTGTTTACTATAAAAAAAATATTAAATTTTATTCAAAAGCAAAGGCAATTTGTTAGTATGTAACCTGCTAGAATAAATAACTAACCATTAGGGCAGGATACTTAAAATAACTTCCAGTAAACTCGACATTATCGGAACAGACATAGACATTATTATTACTTTGCCACCTAGGTCAACCTTACTTGCAATCGCAGATTCACCGGCATCTTTGCAGATACTCACTGTAAATTCCGTTAAAATAGCTATTCCAGTAATTTTAATAAGTAAAACTAAAAACTCATTGTTTATTGCTGTTTTGCTTGATAAGCTTTTAAGCACTTCAATAATTCCAGAAAGCTTAGTAGCAATCAATGCAAATATTAATATTCCAGCTATTAGCGAGGCATACATTGCAAATTCCGGCCTATACTGTTTTAAAATTACAATTATTATAACCGCTATTAGACCAATGCCAATTATTTTAACAATATCCATATGTATCACTTTCCTTACAAATTAAAAATTGTCCTTACTGTATCAAACAGAGTACTAATTTCTTTAATTACCATTGTAAGAACAATAATGAGACCTGCAAGAGTTGTCATCATTGCCTGGTCCTCTCTTCCTGCTCTTACTAAAACCTGATACAATACAGCAACCAAAATTCCAATAGCAGCAATTTTAAATAATAAATTTATATCCATTATTCATCCGTTCCTTTCTTACTTGCACAAGTTTGGTTGGAAAAGAATTAAATTTTGGCAAGGAAAATGAATTTCAAAAGTAAGGGCGCATACGTGGTGTATGTAACCGCGTTTGAAACGATATTTGACGTAGCCAAAATTGTAATTATTTTTCAACCTTATGCCTTTTCATAACAGTAATATAACAGCAGTAAGCCCCACAGTTACTCCTAGTGTCTTATATAATTTTGTATTCTTTTGTTTCTCAATTTTTGCATTCTCAATCTGGTCTTCTATTAATTTTTCTGTTAATTCAATTTGGCTTACTTGTCCTTCCACATCTGTGTTTCCTAGCATCTTTCCCAGAGTTTCTATGGCAGTAAAATCTTCTTTATTAAGGCTTAGTTTGTCTTGTGATTCTTCTATAGCTTTTTTCCAACCATCTTTTGCACTCATATTCTCCATATTAAGGCTTGCTCTTTTAAATATGTCTCCAACCACATCTTTGTTGTCATCATAAATCTGGTTAAAAATTTCCTGAATGGTTAGTCCTGTAAATTTAATTTTCGATTTAAATATGTTTAACAAATTCTGCATTTTTTCTAATTCTTGTACTCTACTTACGTATTTTTTTGCATATGTGTTTCCTATGTATGTAAATGCTAAAAACACAAAAAATATCAGAATATATTTTATAAAAATCATAACTTGTCTCCTATTTAAGCTTCTTTATAATATATATTCTGATATTTTTATTTTAGAACTATTTTTTATAAATTTATTGTTTCAAATTCATAATTCGAATCATTTCTTGCTTTTATAACTATTACTTTTTCAAATATTTTTTCTTGTATCAATTCCTTCAACTCTGGATTTTTTATCACATCTTCAATACTATTTCCATGAGCCGTAAAAATTCCTTTTACACCACAGCACATGGCGTACTTTATTGCCTCACTATCTTGCACACTTCCGATTTCATCTGCTATTAACACTTGTGGTGCCATAGAACGAATAGCAATTTTCATTCCAATAGATTTTGGAATATCATTTATCACATCAGTCCTAATTCCTAAATCATTTTGCATTATTCCTCTATAAGTTGATGAAATTTCTCCTCTCTCATCTATTACAACCACATTCAAGCCCTGTATTTTATATGGTATTCCATTACTAATATTTCGTGTTATATCACGCAACAATGTCGTCTTTCCGCATTCCCGGTGGGGAAATTAGTAATGTATTATAAATACTATTATTGTTTTTTATTATTTCATTTATCATACAGTTTGAACAACCTTTTATTTCCCTGCTTATTCTAAAATTTAAACTAGAAATATAATTAAAATTAGCAACTTGTCCATTTGCATCTAACACTACTGTTCCAACTATTCCAACACGATGTCCGCCTTTTATTGTTATGTAGCCATTTGCAATTTGTTTTTGATATGAGTATACGGAATTCTCGCATATTTTTTGAAATATATAATTAATATCTTCTGTATTTATAATGTAATTTAGTATTTTCTGGACTTGTCCCAATCTTAAAATTAAAGGCAAATTATTTCTCACGCGAACTTCTTCAAGTAAATTTAATTTTTCTTTAGCTAATATTGTTTGTATGTGTTGAGGAAAATATTTTAAAAACTCTTCACTCATTTTCTTTCTCCTTTGTTAATAATTATTATATGCTTCACATAAAAAAATAGAACCATACATTTTGCTGTATGATTCTATTTATAATTAATTATTCTCACTATTATGGTAAACATTCATAACATCATCTAATTCATCAAGATTTTCTAGTAATTTATCCATTCTTTCTTGAGCTTTTTCATCTAATGCAACATATGTTGTTGGAACCATTTGAACTTCTGCTTCTAAGAATTCTATTCCTTGGCCTTCTAGAGTTTCTCTTACACTTGAAAAATCTTCAGGTGTTGTTGTAATTGTGTAACATTCTTCATCAGCCTCAAAATCTTCTGCCCCTGCATCTAATGCAATCATCATTAAATCATCTTCTGATTGTTTACATTCTGCTTTATCTACAACCATTACACCTTTTTTATTGAACATGTAAGAAACACAACCTGTTGTTCCTAAGTTTCCACCAGCTCTATCGAATACGTGTCTTACATCTGCTGCTGTTCTATTTCTATTATCTGTACTTGCTTCTACTATAACAGCAACACCATTTGGTCCATATCCTTCATAAATAACTTCTTCGTAGTTTTCTGCGTTTCCAGCTCCAGATGCTTTCTTAATTGCATTGTTTATTGTATCGTTTGGCATGTTTGCTGCCTTACATTTTGCAATTACATCTTTTAATTTAGAGTTTCCAGCCGGGTCAGGTCCACCTTGCTTTACTGCTATTAATAATTCTCTTCCTAATTTTGTGAATACTTTACCTCTTGCTGCATCAGCTTTACCTTTTTTAGCTTGAATATTATGCCATTTGCTATGACCTGACATTTTAACTCCTCCTTCTTATTGGCTTTTAGCCATTTTTCTAAAAATTTCATTTTTTATTGTAACATATTTTTTTTATTTTGTGTAGTCTTTTTTACAAATATTTTTGTATTTTACTACACTTATATCATTTATAAAGATACAAATAAAAACTTCATACCTTATTTATTTGTATCTTTTGTCATTTATTTTATTATACTTTAGTATAACTATTAACTTCTTTTTGTAATCTTGTACTTATTTCTTTTGAGTTATTATATAAATATCTACATAAATTGGTTCTAAATAAAGCAAATTCTAATAATCCTTTTTTCTCATAATCATCATTATATTGCTTATAACCGAATGGGCTACTCACAATTTGAATTAAATATAATTGTGCTGCATATTTTAAATCATACTCATTTAATTGTACATATTTTGCAAATTCTTTAACATACTCCACTAATGTATCTATATTTAGTTTTCCATTTTTTGCTTCTTCATCAATATAACTATATGATCTCATTACTTCCCAAATTATCGGTAGTTTTTTTGCTGTTTCAAAATCAATTACAGTTGTCTTGTCATTGTCATTATAAATTAATTGTTGAACACTATAGTCTCCATGGCTATTCATTATTGTCATCTTTTTAATTATTTCAAAGTCAAAATTATTTAACAAATCTTTTGACATATTTATTTTATCTTGAAGATCTTTTTCAAATTTTTCTCTATATGGGTTATCTAGATTTAATTTATTTATTAAATCTTCCATTTTTATTATTCCATTTTCTAAACTTTCTTTTGAAAACCATTTTTCTATTATTCCATCTTCCTCTAGGCCTTCGTAATCTTTCAGTGCTTGTGTCATTTTCCCTAATATTTTTGCACTCTCAATTGTTTTTTGATAATCTCCTGTATTGTTTTCCATTGTATATCCATCTATACACTCTTGCAAAATGATTATTCTATTTTCAAACTTAATATAAAAACTATTTTGTTTTGACTTTATATAAACAGGAACATTTATTCCTCTATCTTTTAAAAAGTTGATTATATTAGTTTCCTTTATTACTGATTCTTCTGTTCTTCCTTCGCTAAATTCCTTTAAAATATATACTTTGTCATTTGATTTTATTTTGAATATATTTGCTGTTCCTCTATTAATTTTTTCAATTTCCATTATCTCTATGCCATAATTTTTATTTATCAAAGCCTTTATAATCTGCTCATTTAAATTAGATTTTTGAATTTCCATTATCTTTCTTCCTCCAATTACTTTTCTTAGTATAACATAAAAAAATATTTTTTACTGTTTTTTACATTTTTCAAATATCCTGTTTCTTTTAATCGTTTTTTTGTGTTTCTTTTTGACAATCATACTCATGTCATACATCAAATCGGTATAATTGTCAAATATTGTGTTTTATAAAAATCCTAAATATTTTTATATTCTCGTGCTTTTTCTTCTAACAATTTAAAATTACATGCAATGGTTTTTAGAAAATTATTTTTATGTTGTGTTACGGCAACATACATTTTATTGGCTCTCTTATAGATTTCTTCTTTATTAGAATTCACAAATCTATACTCTGCAGATATAAGGTTTCTATAATTCTTATCCTGTTCACTATAGTTTAATATATTCATAACATTCATCTTCATAGGAATTGGAATCATGGCAGAAAATTTAATAATAGCTAATGGTCTCCTTTTTCTATCATATATAAAAAAGAAACTTGGATTATTCTTGTATTTTTCATAATGCTCTTTGTATGAATACAGGGGCACAAAATATCTATAACATTTAATTTCTAATACTATCCCTAAATACGGTCTACTATGTCCTATGTCATCTTTATTATAGCTAACATGTTCATCATACATACTTAAATATTTAATATATTCTCTATTCACGGCATAAAATAATAATTCTTTCATCTAACCTCTTTTCTGCACAAAATAAGAGAGTACATGTGTTACCACTTATATACTCCCTATTTTATCACTGCTTATTTATAAGGCTTAAGCATTACCTAATTTCATTACAGTTCATTTATGAGGCTTGAACTTTACCTAATTTCAAATCGTTCTTTATGAACTCCTATCAGCAATCTTTCAATTGCTTCTTTAGTATATTCATTATATATCATTTTTATTCATTTTGTCAATGCTTCGTTTTAAAATATTGTAATATTTTTCCATTTTATTAAATATATTTAATAGTTACCTATTTATGAGGCTTGAACTTTACCTAATTTATAAAATAAATGCCTCTTGTTCTAATTTGCTATTGTTCTCTAGCATTGCGTCAATCACTTCATAGAAGTTTTCATAATCTGATAATTCTCTTAATTGTTGCAGTCTTTCTCTATAGTCTTGATTCATTTCTTTCCAATATTCTCTTTTACTAAAAAAAGCTTCTGTATCCATTTTATATTCTTGTAGTTCTGGTATAATTTTTTTAAGTCTCGTAAATATTCTAAATCCACCAATATCTATGTCACTCCAATGATAAAATTCTTGGTTTTCGCAGGCTTCATATATTTTTTTAAAGAATTTACCTTTTATTGGACTATACATCCCACCATGATATATTACAAATTCGTCACTTTCTTGCTTGTTTTGAATATAATCTATATAGTTAGCTTTATTTTCTATGAATAATATTTTTCTTACATTCTTAATTGTCAAATTTGTCATTTTTTCTACATTATAACTATTCAAATAGCTTCCCATCGTCTCTTTTTTGTACTCTATTTTTTCATCGTCTATGTAATATTCCATGTCTCCACAAAATTCAAAGATTTCGGGATATTTTGATATTCCTACTTCTAATAAGATATCATCATTACTATATTCTTCTGCATTTTCAAGCAAATATGTTTTAATAATTCTTATTAGAACGTGTTCTATATTTCTCTCAAAATATTTAGAATCTCCAAAGCATTTTATACTTAATACACGTTTTAAATTTTCTTCTTTGTTATCAATCTGTTTTAACACCAGCAAAATATCTTGTGCAAATTGAACAGGAAACAAATTATTTGTTTTATGCTTTTCTTTCAAATAATTTATCATGTCTTGTTTGTACTCATTTATCCACTCTTGATTAAATTCCGCTTCTTCTAGCATTTTCAATAATAGCTCAATATTTTCTTTTACATTTGTTCTATTAGCCTTTTCATATGCCAATTCTACATTTTCTTTATTTAACCAAATTTCTTCTATTATGTTTCCGCTTCTCGTATTTTTGCCAAGAAAAATCTATTATACCTGCTTTCTTTAGCTCAAATATCACATCATGAATTATCTGTTTTTTATCATAATTTTCAATATTATAACCAGTTAGATTCTTCATTTTTAATATGATTCTTCTATTAGAAGCTTCATATAAAGCCTTGCTAGCCTCGTATTTATCTAACAATGTATTTAAAATAATCTTCTCAAAATCCATTTTATATTCCTTCTCTTCAAATTGCATTGGAAAATAATTATTCTTCCTTATTAGTATACTTCTTCACAACAATCTCATGTTCTTCCGGATTTAATACTAGTAATGTTGAATCAACTAGTGCTTGAATATCTTGCAATTTTTCTGGTGGTGCAGCAAATATTGCTTGAAATTGTATCTTCTTTAAGAGCTTAATACTTTCTTCTATTCTCTCGCTATCCATTTTGCTGAACGCCTCATCAAATACAATTAATCTTATGGTATTATCATTACTCTTAGTTCTATATAATTGTGCAAATGATGCCAATATTGATATATAGAATGGTGTCTGCGTTTCTCCACCAGACTTCTTCAATAATGTTTTAGATAAACGTTGCTCATTTCCCAGCTTATCTTTTACTATTAAATCAAAGTTCAAATATGTTCTATAATCGGTATATTCTTTGATGTTTTTCTCATACTCTTCACTCGAAATTGAATTATTATTTACATCTGTTGTAGTTATTTTTTCAAATAATTCTTTTATCTCTTGAGAATATTTCTGGTTAAACTGTTCCTGTCCTATAGCCCAGTCTCCTAGTAATAAATCGTCTTGAAGCATATCATAAAATCTTTTATACTCTTGCTTTGGAGATACTTTGAAGCTGTATGAATCTGTTCCAAATCTGTGTTCTCCCAATGCACTGTTTAGTTCTTTTATTTGTTTTTTTACCTCATCAATGTTAGATTTTAGCTTGTCTAAAAATTCTATTCTAAATTGCTCATATGCTTTCTGTCTTGAATCTTTTATTTTTTCTGTATATTCTGGTAATACCACTTCTTCTAATTTTTTTAAGTGCTTAGAAAATTCTTCGTTGCTTGCATCTTGAATGTTATATGCATATTGGTATTTCGTATTAAAATCACTTCTCTTGTCTATAAGTTCTGCATGCAATTGGTCTTTTCTTTTTATTATTCCTTTTATGATATTAGAATATGACTCTGCTATTCTCTCTGCAGTTTTCTTTAATGATTGTATATCATACTTCTGTTCACCAACATTTTGTTGCCACTCAGCATCATAAAAGTCATTAATTTTGTTAGTCTTTTCTTCTATTGATAAGCTTATTCTAGGAAGCCTTTCTTCCTCTATATTCTTTATTGCTTCACTTAGTATTCCTAATTTTAAACTATTATCCTTTATTTGTTGTTCTATTTTTGTTTTTTCTACTTCTTTTTCTTTTATCTTTTCAGAAATTGTATTTAACCAGAATAAATCCATACTGTCTAATTCTTGTTGTAATTTCTGTTTTTCTTGCTCATATTCATATTTTTTCTTTGCTTCGATAATGTCTTCTTCTAAGCCTGGTAAAAATTCTTCTCCAAAGTTAGCCATTTTTCTAATACTATCCATTGCATTTATAACTAATTCAGAATTTTTCATATCATCTTCCAATTTAGCAAGCTCATTTTCTTTTATTTGTTTTTGTTGTTCTAATGCTTTCTTGCCTATAACCGGATATTTATAGAATTTAGGATCTATTTTTCTAAGCACATATCCTTGGTACAGCATGCAATCTGACGTTATAGCTTGTTTATGGCTTCTTAACTCTTCTATTGTTTCACATTTAATTACTCTTCCTAATAAGTAATCAACATATGTTCTTGCCAAATCATTTTCAGTAATTACTTCTGTTGCAAGACTATTTTCAAGTGCGTTCGATGCATTGTCTTTTCTGATTTTTTCAATATCAACTATACCAAATGAATGTATTTTTTCATTTTCTCGTGCAAGTTCTCTATATATTTTTGAAGCTTCTTCAAAATATTGTGGGTCAATTATTAAATATTTTTTTTGCGTATTTAAGTAACCTTCGATTGCATTCTGCCATCTTGCATCTTTTATTTCTAATAAATCTGCTAAAATTGATACCTCTATGTCTTTTCCAAACTTTTCTTTCAGTCTTGCTTCCAGCATAGCTTTAAAATTGATAAATTGTGAATCATATGGATTAATTCCATTCTTTAATTTCTCTATATCTTGAATTAGAACTTCTCTAGTCTGCTTCTTAATGTCAATTTCATACTTTTTATCAAAATAAGTACTCGTTCCCCAATTTATTAAATCTGATATATTGTTTCTCGTTTCTGTTACTGCATTTATATCTAATTCATTAAAAGTATTTTCACTTATACTATCTATGTAGTTTATTAAATCTCTAGTATTATTTATATTTTGATAATTTACTTTGTCTTTTGCACTTTCTAGTTTAGAAATGCTTGCATTCCATCTTAATGTATAATTTCTTAGAGTTGCAATGTTCCTGCTTGCCTTCTCACTAATGTTATTAAGCTTACTTTCTATTTCTTGTATTTTGGCAGTAATCTTATCACTCTTTATTTTAATATCAGAATTTGCTCTTGTTACTGTTAAATCTGATATTTCTTTTTCAATTTCGCCCTTTGTTTTTTCAAGTTGTGTCGTTGTTTCCTCTAAGCTTACTTTGCCATCTTTATCATCTTGAACTTGCTTTTGTAGATTTCCATATTCATCAATTAATTGCTGTTTTTCAGCTCTCCATATTAAATATTGTGCTTCTCTTTGTTTCATGCATTCGTCAAGATAACCATTATATGTATTTTCAATTTCTTGAAGTTGATTTTTCTGAGTATTCATTACATCTACTTGTTTTAATAAACTATTATATTGTCTTATGTTTTCTTGCATAGAAGTTATATCAATTTGATTTTTTACATCACACACATATTCTACTATAAATTTTTCAATATCATTTATTGGTGTAAAAGTTACAGCCTTCTTAAACAGATTAAAAAATTTCTGATTTAATCCTCCGAGCTTTCCTCTTACTGCCACTTGGTATTGGGTATTACTTGTACATATTTCTAAATTTTTATTACCATATTTTCTAGTCAAGAAACTCTTCAATTCTACAAATGAAAACGGAATATTATTCTCTCCTATAAATTCATTTTCTGGAATACTTCCATTAAGCATAAAAAATTTATGTTCAAAGCCACTCTCATTGTAAACGTCAAATACAACTCCAATGCAGAAATTTTTTCTTGTAACCGTATCATAAAATTCGCAAACAATATAACTAGAAAATTTTCCACTTCTTAAATACTTGTAACCCGTATCCCCATCATCGCCAATTTCGCCTCTCAAATAGCCTTCAAGAGTTCTTTCGGTTCTATCATTTGCAGCCTTATTAAAGAAATTTCCTCTAGTATCTCCCAATAGCAAAAGTTGCAAAGCATCTATAATCGTAGACTTTCCAGAGCCGTTTTTACCAGTCAAGAAATTAATATTTGAAAATTCAATCATTTGCTTACTTATATAATGCCAATTTATCAATAACATTCTTTCTAGTTTCTTCATTATTCCTCAGAGTCCTCCTCTTCTTCATTTTCGTCATCTTCTACATTTTCTTCTAAAATTGATATTGTTTGGCTCAAAGCTGTAATTTTTTCGTTTGTTACAGCAAATAATATTGATGGAAAGATTATTATTTTCGTTTCTGGATCTTCAAACTTTCCATCAACTTTTTGAATAATATTAAATTTTGCCAGATTAGATAGTGCCGTCTTTATATCCATATCCGAAGGCTTTTTATTAAATGCACCCACATCTATCAAAGTTTTTACAATGTCAGATACACTAACAATGGTATCAGTATTTAACTTTACACTTTCTCTATCCTCATCAAATTTCAGTCTTAATCCATATAAGAATATTGTTGTATTTTTATCTAATCTCTTTTTATTATATTCATACTCATTTTCTACATAAATAACTTCATAATTGCTGTCTTTCAATAGTCTATAACCCGCTATTTCAAGGTATTCTCTAAATAAATCTATGTTTCTATCAATAAACCTATAATCACTATTAGACCTAAAAGTGCCTTGATTTTTATCATAAAATCTATTTACCATAAAAGTTCTATTAAGTAATAAACTCGTAATTCTTTTAAAATTTTCTTTTTCTGCTCCAGTTAAATTATTATATTTTTCTTCGAACATTTAACTTCTCCTTATAAACTTAATATTTGGAATTAAGTATCCATTATTATTTATTGTCTCATCACTATCTTCTATGTAATAAAAACTCTTGCTTGATTTATCTGCCTTTATTGTTGATAATATTAATAAAATTAAGTCCTCTGTTGTATCTAACTCAATTTCACTCGAGCTAATAAATGGTTTATTCTTAAAGTTTTTCTCCATAAACTCATTTATTGTTTTATTACTATACATATTTTCCAAGCTCTTAGCAAAATCATAAAGTGCTCTTGAATCTATCGGTTTAGATTGTTTTACTGGCATCGATTTTCCTTGTTTTTTAATATTTTTCGTTCTTATATAAACAGAATCGTTAGACAAATATTCTTGTCTTGATAACTGTAATTGGTCTATCATTTTGTCAATTACTTGTTCATTTTTTGAATTTTTCAATATATTTACTAACTTACCTTTCAATTCTTTATCATTAGTCAGTAAATATTGTATTCTCTTAACAGATGCTCTTACATAGTCATTATTTTTTGTTTCAATCTCATTCATCGTTGTTCCAATATTCTCATATATTTCAGAAATTGTTCTAATTTTATTTAATATGTCATTTTCAGCATCTTCTTTAGTCTTGTATCTCTTACTACTGTAGGCCACATTTATAGCATTCTGTAGCCTTTCTTCATCTGCTAAAATTCCCGTTAATAACTCTATAATTGGGAGCCTATACCTCGGAACAGAATCTCTAGTAAATCTAGGAAAAATCATCTCATCACTATATTCTTTATACTCGAAAAAATGTTGGCTTATTATATTATTAACATCATCTTGATTACACATTTTTCTGTGAAATCTTCCAAGACTGTTATATACAGATTTTAGTTCATCTATTAATTGAATTGTATTATTATAAGCAGTTATAACCGCATTATATGTTTCATTTTTCTCTGTACTTGCAAACTTTAAAGCCGTGTATGTAGCAAATACATATGAGTTATATTCGACCTGCTTTTCTTCTGTAAATGAATACAACAAATTAATAAACTTTATCGAATAATCTGGTAAAATTATAAACTCCTCGAACGAGTCTCTCTGCATTTCTCTTTCAATCCAACCAGCCCATTCTAGTTTTCTCAATAAAAAATACGCTTTACCTGTAATATTGTTGTCTTTTAAGTCACTCACACTTTCATCTTCAGAAAAATCTTCTTGATTAATCTCATCTTCTAAACTATTTATTAGCCTCGAAATTATATTTTCTTTTGATATACTCATTTCCTGCTTAAAAGCATCCCTTAATACAAATAAAGCGTCTATATATAAATTTTTATTTTTTGATACTAGTATTGAAAAAAAGTTTTCCGGTATTTTATCGAATAAATTCATATTTCCTCCATTTTCTTCTACTGTTATATTTTACCATAGAATTTGAGGAATGTCTATTGTTTTATGTAAAGTTTCACATTAATATTCATATTTTTCTGATTCCATCCAATTTCAATTCTGCTACATGCAATAAAAAATCCACCAGCAGAACCTTATTAAGATTCTACTGGTGGATAGCAATTACTTTAGATTTTTACCATTCAATAAATATTTATAGTATCAGATTATCATATAAGTCACTTCATCATGTGCAACAAGCGCACATTGTACAGCACTAGAAAGCTCTTTATCGCCATATTTTGCTACTACATTCCATAGCAAAAACTCTAATGTTTCTTTGGAAGTATTTTCATGCTTGGCAACTAACAACCTTATGTCTCTATTATTCTTTCTTGCTAACTTAGCAAGCGCTTCTGCCGGGGTATTTTTGTTTCTTGCAACAGCTACAAGAATTCCCATATTCCTTCTGTTTGCAAGTATTGTAAGTGCTTCGCTAGGTGCATTAGGATTACAAGCCACATTATAGGCTACATCAGTATCACGATCTCTTGCTGACTTCATTAGAATCATTTGAGGAGTACTTATATTACCTGCAATTGTTTCACGTACCCGTTTTCCAGTACCTGCGGCCATTCTATGTATTACCCTCGTTGGAATATTTGGATTGCCTAAAGCTGCCAATTTCACATCCACTACAGGATCATGTTCAGCCATTTCTTCAAGCGTCGTACTACCTGTTTTAAGATTTTCTGCCACATTCTCCCTTACAAATTCATCTTTGTCCATGGACAACTTTGCTAAAAGCTTATCATCTGCATTTTCATTGCAAGCCACCGCTCGACGTACATTGCAGGACAAATCATCAGCCAATTTTTCAAGAGTTTTAAGTGACGTATTAGAATTTTCTGCAACTTCCCACCGTACTTGATCAGATTCATCATTTGCTAACTTATCAAGTGTCTCTTCTGACACATGTTCGTTGTTAGCTACTGTACATCTGACATAACTCTTTTCGTCCGCCGAAAGTACATCAAGCACTTCTGAATTTTCAGTTTCACTGGCTATTGCATGCCGAGTTTCTGTAGATAAACAATCTAGTTCTAAAGTAACCTTCATTTCATTACCTCCTTAGTAATCACTATTATGAGATATTGCTTACTGGTACATATTATTGCTCCCTGCACCTAGGATAAATTACGTGTATATTATATCATGTTGCTTAATTATGTCAAGCTTTTTGAGCTATCTCCGCCATCTTTATAGCATCTTCTTTTGTTTCTGCTGTACAAATAAAACATGCATTATGGCAAAATTTTGCTGTTTTTATCTTTGAAACTTCTTGAAGTTTTTCATCTCTTAGCCCTGCCCATTCTTTAGGTAGACTCTTCCTATTATCAAAACTTCCAAGCTCTTTTGGTACTGTGTGTACACTAAATCCTCCTCTATTAGAAGGAAATACTACAAAATTTATTTTATCAGCCTTTGGATTTGATGATGTTAATACCGCTTCTTCCCATGGCATAAATTGTTCAAGTATCATTATTCCATCTTTTGAATTTTCTATAGCATTGTCAACCATTTCTTTAGCTTCATTTTTAGCAATCTCACGTGCAATAAAACGTTCAAAATATTTTTTTGCAATTTCATAAGCCTGCATGAAGCATTCATAGGTATCTACTGTTTCGTTCCAGCATGGATTAAAAGCGGAAATTACACTGGCTAATTCTACAAATTTATAATCCGTATCAATCTTGGTAGACTGTCCATTATCATTCGCATCTATGTATTGTATTAAATCTTTATCAATTTGTAAAAATAATTCTTCTATATGTTTTTCTTCTACATTACATTTTTCTAAATATTTTTTTCCATAACTTTTCCATATTAATCCGCAAGATGCATATTTTACTCCATTATCTCTTTGCCCATTTCCGCCTGCTTGGTGATGGTCAAACTCACCTCCGCCAATATCATATACGAGTTTATTTGCAATACTTTCTCTCATTGAGTCTGTTACTTCATTTACTCTAATTAACTTTATGTTAGGTAATATTTTAGATAATATTACAGTTGCAAAAGTTTCATCAGAATGAAACTTACCTCCATGAGTTACACAATTTGCTTCTTCTAATTCTTTTACTATTTCTATCATGAGCTTTCCCTTTCATATTAAATTTTTTGCTATAAACATTATCAAACCAAATTTCATTTTAATAAACAAGGTCAAGCTCACCTTTTAGGGAGTACTAAGTATCTCCATCCAAGAGTGATGTACCTAAGTTTTAAAAAAAATTTGGTTTGTATAAATATTTACATTACATATAACAATATCGATAAAAATTGCAATACACTCGCTAGTACTATAAATAAATGGAATATCGAATGTATGTACTTATGCTTTTTTCCTACTCCATATAAAACTGCACCTATTGTATAAGCTATTCCGCCTAGCACTAGTAGAACCGTCCCCGGAATGCCTACTAATTGCACCAATAATGGAAGTTTTATTATTATGCACCATCCCATTGCTAAATAGCAAATCATCGAAAATACTTTATATTTTTTTAAGTCGATAGCGTTTAATACAATTCCAAGAATCGCAACTCCCCATATTATTCCAAACAATGACCAACCTAAGGCTGTATTGTATTCTCTAAATGTGCATAAGGCAAATGGCGTATATGACCCTGCAATTAGCAAAAATATTGTACAATGATCTAGTACTTGAAATACTTTTTTTGCATTGTTTCTATGTAATCCATGATATATACTAGACATGGTATATAAAATTATCATCGAAGCCCCATAGATAGCACCAGATACGACACCATACACATTATGATGAATTGCTGCAAACACCACGCATAGAACAGTTGCAACAATTCCAAATGCACCACCAACAATATGCGAAGTCATATTAAATATTTCCTCGCCTTTAGTATATGTTGGCAAAATTCTTTCCGAAAGTTTTGTTCTTTTCATATAATATTTCAATTAAATAGACTACTATTTAATTGCACCCTCCTCAGCTAAAATTTTACTCATTTCTTCGTGTCTTTTTATCTTGGCTGTTGATGTTTTAATCATTGGCTCATCTGTTATTATTAATTTTTTCATATGTTTGTAGTTTGTAAGTCCGCCATTTATTTCTTTAATATCTTCCCATATTTTTTCTTTTAATTGTTCTTGAGTAAATCCTGCAAAATTATCTTTTACATAGTCTTTATTATATACAATCTTTACAGACACTATTAAATCATCGTCTTTTGGATAGCCAAAAACCATACATTCATCTACATATGGAAGTTTTCCTACTAGTGTTTCTAGTTCCTCTGGATATATGTTCTTTCCATTTTTCAATACTATAACATTCTTTTTTCTACCTGTTATAAAGAAATATCCATCTTTATCTTGTTTTGCAAGGTCCCCTGTATGAAACCATCCATCTTTTATAGCTTCATTTGTTGCTTCTTCATTCTCGTAATATCCAAGCATAACATTTGGTCCTTTTGCAATAAGCTCTCCTATTCCTTGCTCATTTGGATTATCAATTTTTAGAGTAACCCCTGGCATAGGAAAACCAATTGAACCATACCTTATGCAATTTTCGTTTTCAGCAGCTAAAACTGGTGAAGTCTCTGTTAATCCGTATCCTTGAATTGTTAATATACCAAAGTCATTAAAAGCCTTTGCAACCTTTGGATCTAATCCAGAGGCTCCACTTATAATTGCTCTTAATGCTCCTCCCAAATTATCTATTACACTCTTGAACACTTTTCTTCTAATATCTATACCGAACTTCAACAAAAAATTACTAATCGGAGTCACAAATTTTATTAATTTATCTTTTCCTTGTTTTTTTATCTCTTTGTCAATTTTCTTGTACATTGACTCAATTAAAAGTGGAACACAAACAAAAATACTTACTTTATATTCCTTCATATTTGCTTGTATATGTCTAATTCCATCACAAAATACATTTGTGCAACCATGGTTTAAAAAAATTAAAATTCCAGTGCTACCAAAAGTATGGTGAAATGGCAAAAAAGCCATATTAACATCAGTACTCAAAAAATGTTCAACTCTATTCATGGCAGAAATATTTGATGCTATATTTCTGTGAGATAGCATTACAGCTTTCGACTTAGAAGTTGTTCCTGATGTAAATAAAATAATACTCATCTTGTTATCATCAATTTTTGCATCTATAAAATCTCTATTGCCATTCTCAACTAGTTTCTTTCCTTCTTCTATTAAATCTCCTAAATACAAGAAACCAGCTTTTTTTTCTTCATCACTAATCTGATCCATACAAATAAATTTTGTAACATCTGTTGCTCCAGAAGCCTTGAATTTTTTCATTGTATCCATATAGTCATTTGCAAAAATTATAGCCTCAGCATAACTTCTTTGCAAAGATGACTCGGTCTCTTCCTCTGGTAATCCCTTATCTAGTGGAACTGCAATTCCTGTGCCATTTAAAACCGAAACATATGATAGAATCCACTCATATCTATTTTTGCTAATTATAGCAACTCTTTTGTCTTTTAGTCCTAAATTAATTAAAGCTGTTCCAAGAGCATTTATATCATTTTGAAAATCTTTGTACTTTATTTCTTTATAAGTAACCTGCTTGCCATTGGTTTCTTTTAATTTGAATGCAACATTATCAGGGTAATTTGTAAAAGCATTATCAAGAACCTCTCTAATGTTGTTATATTCCTTCGATTCATAAATTTCATATTTTGTTCTATTCATTTTATTTTACTCGTATAATTGTACGAATGTCTCCTTTCTAGGGATTTCCTCCTTTGTTTTTTTCTAACTCCCACTCCCTATTTTCATTGATAGAATACCATAAAAAACAAAATTATACAAGAGCTATGACCGAGTATTCAAGTGATAAAATTCTACAAATTTTAAAATTTACGTTTATTGAATATTTTTTTATAAATATGAAATAATACTTAAAAGCTGTTGACCGTACGTATTATACGTAGTAAAATATGTTGTAAATATATATGAAAAAATTTTCTTAGAGACAGAATTACTTCTGCCTCTTTATTTTATACATTAAAAATTCGCCCCAAAAGGGGCGTCCCTATTGGGCGAAATTCTTATAATATTATGCAGATTAGTCCTCCGCTTCCCTCGTTTATTATTCTTTCCAATGTTTCTTGCAATTTTTCTTGTGCATCTTCTGGCATTTTCATTAGTTTTGTTTGCAAGCCTTCGTTTACTAGCTCATGCAGGCTCTTGCCAAATATATTTGATTCCCATATTTTCTTTGGATCGTTTTCGAATTCAGAAAGTAACGATTCTACCAGTTCCTGTGATTGTTTTTCGCTTCCTACTATTGGAGATACTTCTGTTTCTATGTCTGCTCTTATCATGTGTATTGATGGTGCTTTTGCTCTTAGTTTTACTCCATAACGTGTGCCTTGTTTTACCATTTCAGGTTCTTCTAATATTAATTCGTCTATTGATGGGCTTACTATTCCATAACCTTTTGTGTTTACTTCTTGCAATGCTGTGGATACTTTGTCATACTCCTTCTTTACATTTGCAAATGATATCATGCTAGAGAATAGTTCACCTTCGTTTGTTATTGGAACTCCAGAAATTTCGGTTAATACCTTATAGAATAAGTCATCTAATAAGTTGATGGTTATGTTTATGCTTCCTGTTCCTAGCTGTATTTCGTTTATTATACTTGTTGATATTACCTCAGTATTTTGCAATTTGGTTATTCGGTTGTCTATCTGTTTTAGAATCCTTATGTCTTTAAACGCATCTTTTATTTCGTCATATAATTCTTCTTTTAGCCAATGTGTTTCTGGTAGTCCATCAACCCATCTTGGGAAACTGATGTTTACTCTTTCTATTGGAAATTCATATAATACTTTGCCAAATATTTCATCAATTTTATCTGCAGTTAAATTTTCACAATCTGTTGGAATTACCTGTGTATCGTATTTTTCTTGAAGTTTTTGAGCTAATGTTTGTGTATATTCAGAATCTGGTTCTACCGAATTTAATACTATTACGAAAGGTTTATTTAGTTCTTTTAATTCCTTTACAACACGTTCCTCTGGTTCTATGTAATCTTCTCTTTCTATTCCAGTCACACTTCCATCAGTTGTAACCAATATTCCAATTGTAGAATGTTCTTGAATTACCTTTTTAGTTCCAATCTCGGCTGCTTGTTCAAATGGAATTTCCTCTGTTGACCATGGTGTTTTTACCATTCTTGGCATATCATCTTCCAAATATCCAATAGCATTATTAACCAAATATCCAACACAATCAACCAGTCTTACGTTCAGCTTTATATTATCACCAACAGTAATTCCGTACCGCTTCATTTGGAATAAACTTTGGCTCTGTAGTCATAATTGTTCTGCCACCAGCACTTTGAGGCAACTCATCTTGTGCACGCTCTTTTTTATACTCATTGTCTATGTTTGGAATTACTAGCAAATCCATAAATCTTTTTATGAAAGTCGATTTCCCAGTTCTTACAGGTCCAACAACACCAACATAAATATCGCCATCTGTCCTTTTTGCTATGTCTTGATATAACCTATTGTCTTTCATTAATTTTATACCTCCTTATACATCTAATGTATATTTCAAATGTGTTATGTGTTTGTACAATAACTTTATTTAATGTATATTAGTCTTTTAAAAAGTTATGCATAAAAAGAAAATTAATTTTTACATATTTTTATATTTTTAGTAAAAACTATATTAAATTATTTTTTGGAGGATTGTATTTTGAGTTCCGTATTTAGTTCAATAAAAAATTATTTTCATGATATTTTTTATGAAGATAACCCTAATGATTATAATTTCTCGCTTGGCGAACAGACTAATCCATTAGTAACTAATGCTTCTACAACTTTTAGCAAAAATTCTGAGGCATTAAATTTAGATAATGAGTCTCTAACAGACACTAGTAATGATAAAATTTTTCCATCTTTAGATGTTAACCTAGAATATATAAGAGTTCGTTTTAATGAGATGATTAATTCCGACATTATAATTAGAGAGTTTACGCTTACTGCACGAAACAAACAATATAGCGCTTTTCTTGTTTATATTGACGGAATGACTGACCAAGATGTTATGAATAACTTTATTTTGAAGCCTTTAATGTTAAAAAACACTGCAAATTCTTTCGAAGGCAATCAGAATAGAGTATTATCCGAAGTAAAAACAAATAACATAACAGTAAGAAAAGTAAAAAAATTTAATATTGTGGAGTACATTTCTAATTGTTTACTTCCTCAAAATAATGTTAAAGAATTTACTAAGTTTGATGATATAGTGAAAGCTATAAATGCTGGAGACTGTGCTCTTTTTATAGATACTCTTGATATTGCATTTGATGTAGAAGTTAAAGGATACGAAAGGCGTAGTCTTACAACACCGCACAATGAAATGGTAATTAGAGGAGCTCAAGTTGGCTTTACAGAAAATTTACGTACAAATACCTCTCTTTTAAGAAGATATGTAAATAACGAAAATCTTATAATAGAATCTGTGAATATTGGCAAGTTGAGCAAAACTCCTTGTTCTATATGTTATTTAAAAAATATTGCAAATACAGATTTAATCTCAGAGGTGCGTTATCGTTTAAATAATTTAGCAATAGATTACTTAACATCTTCTGGACAATTAGAGCAATTAATTCAAGATAATGATAATACCAGCCTTCCGCAAATAATTGCTACAGAACGACCAGATAGAACTTCAAATCTACTATTTGAGGGTAGAATTGCAATTATTGTAAACGGAAGCCCATATGTGCTTATTGTACCTGCCATATTTTCAGATTTTCTAGCTTCTTCCGAAGATTATAATTTAAAATATCAATATTCTAATTTTGTTAGGGCTCTTAGAATTATAGCACTTGCATTTGCATTATTGCTACCTAGTATGTATATGGCTATTACAAGCTTTCATCAAGAATTGGTTCCAACAGAACTTCTTTACTCTATAATATCAGCTAGAGAAACTGTTCCATTTCCAATACTTTTTGAAATTCTAATAATGGAATTATCTTTTGAACTAATTCGTGAAGCCAGTATACGTGTTCCATCTCCTGTTGGACAAACTATTGGAATTGTTGGAGCTCTTATACTAGGTCAAGCAGCAGTAGATGCCGGAATTGTGAGTCCTATTTTAATTATAATTGTATCTTTTACAGCCATTTGCTCATTCTCAATTCCAGATTTCTCGTTAAGCTTTCATTTTAGAATAATGAGATTTATCTATATTTTACTAGGTGCTATGGCAGGGTTTCTTGGGCTTGCAGCAGGACTATGTGTTCATCTACTAGTATTAAATAATATGCATTCTTTTGGAGTAAGCTATTTAGGTAAAAATATATTTAAAACAGATGAATTTGGTAATGGAATAGTGCTATCTCCGGCCTATCACAGAGAAAAACGTTCTAAGGAGTTAAAAACCAAAAGGCCAAAATCTCAAGATAAAATAAGCATGAGATGGAAATACCCACAACATTGATTCTTTATAATATATAATTAAAAGTTTCATATTCTAAATAAAAAGGAGGATAGCGATTTTTCGCATAATTTATGAAGTTTTCAAAAATTAATTTAATTGAATCTATCGCATTAATATTAATACTTACAATTAACAGAATATCTATGAATAATCTCCAATCTATATTGTTGTTTTGCGGTTCATCATCAATCTTAAATGTTATATTTGTCAGTATAATCACTTTGTTTTTAATTGTTGTTATAATACGTTTATTTAAAAAATTTCCAAATTCAGATATAATTGATATTTGTGAAGCTATTGGAGGAAAATCTCTTAAATGGCTAGTTGGTTCAATTTTTGCCCTATATATAATTGTTACATCCTCTTTATTGCTTAGGTATTTTATAGAAACAATTCACATTATTTATTACGGAGATGCTCCAATTATTTATTTGCTACTTTTCTTTTCAGTAGTGAGTGTTATTGCCAATATGCAAGGAATAAAAAGTATTGCTAGAACTAATGTTATTTTATGTGTAATTATGGTAATAAGCTTATTAACCGCTTTTGCAGCCGTAGTTCCTAATATGACAATTCAGCGTATTTTTCCAATTTTAGGTCATGGGGTTTCTAATACTTTTTTCACTGGTATTTCAAATATTTTTATATTTAATGGTTTTTCTATTTTATTTTTAGTACCACCACTACTCGAAAACAAAAAAGATTTAAAAAAATCGACCTTAATTGCAACATTAATCTCCATTTTTATTGTAATACTTGCAACTGCTAGTATGCTTTTAGCTTTTTCTTTTAGCACAGACATAAACCGTATTTCGCCACTTTATTCACTATTATCAAATAACGAATTTGGTAAATACTTTCAACACCCTGAATCTTTATTTATATTTACTTGGATTTTATCATTTATGAGTTACTTTAACATTGGATTAATGACTTCATCATTAGTCTGCCAAAAAGTTACTAATGTAAAAAACTCAACACCTTTTATAATTCCTATTTGTATAATTAGTTTGATAATTGCACTTATTCCAAACAGTATTATGCAAACACTTGCAATAAATGATTTTATATCTAAATATATTGGAACACCATTAACTTTTATAGTATTTCCAATTATTCTTATGATTGCTAATTTAAAATTAAAGAAAGGAACCAATACCAATGAGAATTTGGATTAATATAAAAAAAGTTTTAATTATTTTTCTATCATTATTTATTGTATTTTTCTCATTATCTGCACCATATAGCACACGTAATATAGATAAATTAGCCTACGTTCTTGCTTTAGGTCTTGATATAGGAAATTCTAATACATTAAAAATATCTGTTCAGCTTGCCAAACCATCTAATGGTTCAAATGGTTCATCTGGCACAGCATATGAAAAAATTGTAAATAGCGTAGAATGTGCGTCTATAGAAACTGGAATAAGTCTTTTAAACAGCTATATAAGTAGGCGTTTAGATTTATCTCATTGTAAAGCCATTGTAATATCAGAAAAACTCGCTCAGAAAGGAGTTTCTGAGTATATGTATACATTATTAAGTAGCCCACGAACCAGCCCTCATGCCAATATAATAATAAGTAAAATACCATCTGAAGATTTTTTAAATATAGCCTCACCAGAGCTCGAAGATTTACCATCAAGATTTTACGAAATTACTCTTGCTTCAAATGAATATACATCTTATACGCAAAACGTAACACTTATAAATTTCTTTTCTGACTGTGTAGATTCCTTTAAGAATCCAGTTGCTACTCTTGGCTCTTCATCAAGTTTACCTATATCTCCAGCAGATAACATTGAAAATATCGGGCTTGCAGTTTTTAAAAACGATATATTGGTTGGAGAATTAAATGCCGAAGAATCAATTCTGCATATGATGGTTTCTAATAAATTAAAATCTTGTACAATTAGCATACCTAATCCTATTGGAGATTCTGAAAGCATTAATTTAAGCATAAAACTTGCTCATAATACAAAAAACAGCGTTTCTTTGGTAAATGGCACTCCATTTATTTCATCTGTTGTAAAAATTAATGCAAAAATAGAATCTGCCACTCAAAAATCATCCTACGGGAATTCCAGCTACTATTCGAAGGAAAACATACAGCTTATAGAAGAATCTTGTAATCAATATTTAAAAAAAGCTTTAAATGATTACTTATATAAAACTGCTAAAGAATACAATTGCGATATAGATGGATTTGGAAAATACGCTGTAAAATATTTTCCAACAATAAAAGACTGGCAAGATTATAATTGGCTAGATAATTTTCAAAATAGTACATTCAATGTAAACGTAGAAACAACTATAAAATCTGGAAACACTTTCTTATAATTAAATGTGAAGAATGCAGCTCTGTTTAATCGTTAGAGCTGCATTCTTCATATTTTGTTTGATACCACATTTATAGTCCTTTTTATTTTACTTGCTATTTTTCAAATATTTTTTCAAATTCTTCTTCTGATATTACTTCTTTTTCTATTAACACTGCTGCTAGTTCATGTAGTTTATCTATATGTTCTATTAGTATTGCTTGAGCCTTTGCATATGCTTCATCTATTAGACGTTTTACTTCTTTTCCTATTTCATTTTCTATTGATTCTCCAAATATTTGCATTTGGTATGGATCTTTTTCTAAGTTAATGCTAAGTGGTCCTATTTTATCACTCATTCCATATATTGTTACCATTTTCTTTGCAATATCTGTTGCAACTTCAAAGTCATTACTTGCACCTGTTGATACATCGTTTAGTATTAATTTTTCTGATGCTCTTCCTCCAAGAAGTGCTATTAATTTTTCTAGCATCTCTGTTTTAGATACATAATACTTATCTTCATTTGTCTTATACATTGTGTATCCACCCGCAACTCCTCTCGGAATTATTGATACTTCTTTTATATCCTTTTGAGTCTCTAAGAACCTACTTACTATTGCATGTCCTGCTTCGTGGTATGCAGTTAGCCTTTTATCTTTGTCAGACATTATTCTACTATGTTTTTCTACACCAACAGTAACCTTCTTTAAAGCATCATCTATATCTTTATTTGTTATTGCCTTTTCTTTATTTATTGTTGCAATTATTGCTGCTTCATTTAATATATTTTCTAGCTCAGCACCAGTAAATCCAGCCGTATCACCAGCTATATTTTTTAAGTCTACATCATCAGCTAACTTTTTATCTTTAGCATGGATTTTTAATATTGCTTCTCTTCCTTTCATATCTGGAAGACCTATAGTTATTTGTCTGTCAAATCTTCCTGGTCTTAGCAATGCTTGATCTAGCATGTCTGGCCTATTTGTTGCTGCTAATAATATTACAGTATGTTCAGAATCAAATCCGTCCATTTCAACCAATAATTGATTTAGTGTTTGATTATTATCATTATCAGCTGCTGTGCTTCCATCAGACCTCTTTGAACCTATAGCATCAATCTCATCTATAAATATTATTGCTGGGGCCATTTTCTTAGCTTTATCAAATAGTTTTCTAACCCTTGATGCTCCAAGACCTGCAAACATTTCTGTGAATTCAGAACCACTCATAGAAATAAATGGAACATCTGCCTCTCCAGCTATTGCTTTTGCTATAAGAGTTTTACCCGTTCCTGGTTGTCCACACAGTAGAACTCCCTTTGGAATTTTTGCTCCCATTTTATAGAATTCGTCTGGATTTTTTAAGAAATTTACAATTTCTATCATTTCTTGCTTTTCTTCATCAAGGCCCGCAACATCATCAAATGTTGTTTTTACATCATCTTCATCTGCTTCATATACTTTTCCTTTATCTCCAAGACCTTGCATTTGTATTAATAATACAAATAATACTAGCATTAAAATTGTTGGCAATATTGAAAATGCCTTATCTGCAATAGATAAAAATACACTTGGCTTTTCTTGTATTAATGTTATTTCATTTCCATCTTGTACCTTTTCTTGAACTAATTCAATAAAAGCTTGTGTGCTTGGAACTATAGCTGTTTTAGGCTCTTCTTGTTCTTTTAAGTTTACTTTTATTGTAGTGCTCCCAACAGTCATTTTTATTTTTTCTACGTTGCCATCATTTATTTGCTTTATTAAATCTGTGTATGAAATTTGGTCTTTTGGAATAACGTCCTCATCTTTTTTCTCTTTTATCACTGTGTATACAATAGTTCCAAATATAACCAATGACAACACTACTATTATTATCCATAGTAATACTTTCTTATTTCTATCTTTATCTTTTTTATTATTTCTGTTTTTTGTGTTTTCTTTGTTTTTATTGTCTTTCAATTTTATAACCTCCAAACCAATTCTTATACATTGCTTCCTTCTGGTTTATCTCCAATTTCTGGGTTTTCTTGTTCTTCTTGCTTTTTCTCTTTTTCTTTTTGTCTTTCTCTTTCACGTTTGTTTTTAGTCTCAGCTTTTTCGTCTTCCTTTTCCTGCTCTTTTTGTTTTATTTTTTCTTTTACTTGTTCCTGAACACTTTTTATTTTTTCGACTTCTGCTTGTCTTTTCATATAATCAGTTCTAATCATTAAAATTGCAGTCACTATATAAATGTATGAAATTGCAGTATACATGAATTGGAAGTATTTTACCGTCCAACCAGTAAATCCATTCATTATAACATAAACCATATTCAATATTATTGATAGAGTGAGTGCATGCACACCCATGCTAAATGAAGCACTGTATTTAATTTTCATTCTGAATATTCTTGCTATTAAGTAAGCTAAGAAACCTAAAACTAATGCATCTACCAATATGCTTGCAAGATATACAACAAACATATATATAAACATTGTTACAAATACAGATGTATATATTTGTAATGAATTATTATTTACATAGTCAATTATTTTCTGCTTGTCTAATGATGTTATATTATATTTATTAAAGAAATCAGTATATGATGTTTCAGAGATAGCTGAAAGCATTTCATTTTTTAATAGCATTTTATCTTTTAATAAAACTAACCCATTATTTTGATTTTTTATTTGGTTTTTATACTCTTCAATTTTTCCATCTGATAAATTTTCTGTATCTACAATTATTTTTCCAGTTATGTATTTATCACTAGCAACCTCAAATTTTTCATTATTATTTACTGTTAAAATGCCATCTGCATATGATAAATCTGTGACTTTTGCATCAAAATAATTTACAGCTTCTTTAACAGAATTGGAGAATTTATATACTGTCATACATGTTATTATTATAGTAAAAATTGCGACCAATTTTATTAAATATCCAGATGTTTTTCCTACTCCTTCGAGTCCAAAGTCTTCATATTTATCGAAGTCTTTAATACTTTTCAGTACATCTTTAAAAAATCCATTTCCTTTTGCCTTCTTGTTTTCATTTTTTTCTATGTTTGACATTTCTAAATTCTCCTTTGCAATTTATCCTTAATTTTCCTTTTTTACTATTATTCCATCTTTAGTATCTTTTATGCTGTACCCTAGACTAATTATCCTATCTCTTATTTCATCAGATTTTGCCCAGTTTTTTTCTGCTCTTGCTTGTTTCCTTTCTTCAACTAATGCTTTTATTTCTTCTGGTAATTCTTCGCTCTCTTCATGTTTGAATTCTAATAAATAATTTTCAGCATTTTTCATGTCCAGTCCAAGAACCTTATCAAATTTCAATAGCAAATCTGCAAATTTTATTGATTTTTTTGCATTTCTAGCAATTTCCCATACAACACTCATTGCTCCAGGCATATTCATGTCATCATTAATATATGCTAAAAATCTTTCTTCATATTCTTTTATAATATCTTCATCAACATCATCAACACCATTTGCATTTTTTATATAACTATCATATAGTCTTTCAAGGGCCTTTTGGGCTCCATATGCACCTTCGAATGTAAAATTTAATTTATTTCTATAATGAGCCGTAAAGCAGAATAATTTGAAAGCAAGTGGTGAAATGCCTTTTTCTTGTAATTGGGAAATTGTATAAGTATTTCCTAAGCTCTTTGACATTTTCCCACCATCTACTTGCAGATACTCGCAATGCATCCATACATGTGCCGGTATTTTTCCTGTTGCACCTTTAGATTGTGCAATTTCATTCTCATGATGTGTTGGAATATGATCAACTCCACCAGTATGAATGTCAAATTCTTTTCCTAAAAATCTTCTTCCCATAGTAGAGCACTCTAAATGCCAACCTGGGTATGATAATCCCCATGGACTTTCCCATTTCATTATATGATTTTCTGGTGCTTTAATCCATAAAGCAAAATCATATGGATTCTTTTTTTCTGGGTCAACGTCAACTCTTGCTCCGGCTATTTGGTCATCTAGTTTTCTATTTGATAATACTGGATATTTATCTAATTTTGATATATCAAAGTATATTCCCTTGCTAGTCTCATAAGCATATCCATTCTTTATTATCTCTTTAACATATTCTATCATTTGAGAGATATTCTCTGTTGCCTTCGTAATAATTTCTGGTTTATCTATGTTAAGCTTTCCCATATCTTTTAAGAATATTTCTGTATAAAAATTTGCAATCTCATATGGGTCTTTTTTTTCTTTTCTAGCTGCTTTTTCCATCTTATCTTCGCCTTCATCGGCATCAGATTCCAAATGTCCAACATCAGTTATGTTCATTACATGTTTTAGTTCATAACCATTATATTTTAGAACTCTTCTTAATGTATCCATAAATATGTAAGTTCTAAAATTTCCAATATGTGCATAGCTGTAGACCGTAGGTCCACAACTATACATTCTTACTTTATTTTCATCTATTGAATGAAATTCTTCTTTTTTTCTTGTTAAAGTATTATAAAAAGTTAATTTCATATTTACTCCTTTTCCGTCTAATAATTACTCTTTAACTTCGTTATTAGCAGCTGGTGCGTCGGGATCAACCACTACATCATTTACAGCTTCATTATTTCCTTTTGGCGGAGTTGGCGTTTGTGTATCATCTTTCTTTTTCTTACTTACCGTAATTGTAATACTATCTCCTGCTGTTGCTGTCGTTCCTTCAGCCTTACTCTGTGCTAATACTGTTCCATCTGCTTTTTCAGATTCTTTAGTTTCAACAGTAACTGTTAATCCTAAATCTTTCAATGTTTTCAAAGCTTTTTCCTTAGTTTTTCCAACCACACTGGGAATTTTTATTTGTTTCTTAGTATGTACATCACAAGTTTCTGTTGGAATATCATATTGTCCATTATCACTTGTTTTCCATAAGTTTGTATCTTCCTTTTCTGGCTTCTTCGCATATGTTTTTTCTTCTGTCTCAGGACAGAATTCTGTTGCAATTTTTCCTGTTTCTTTACAAATTGTTAATTTTTCATGTCCCTCACAATATCCAGGAATAGTTCCTTTTACAAAGTATTCTGTATATGTATCTGTACATGCATCTGTTGCTACTTTTCCAGAAGCTTTACATATTTTAGCTGTTACTATATTGCTTGGTTTTTCAAATTTTGAACTTGGTAAGTCACTATGTACTTTTTTCATAACAGCAACCCAAAGTCTTGCAGCTCTGTTAGTACCATTTGCTTTTGCAGGATACAAATTTTCTGGTTGATCAAATCCATACCATGTAGCAGCTGTATAATAATTTGTAAATCCACAGAACCATCTGTCATAATTATTTGTTGTAGTTCCAGTTTTTCCACCAACATCTTGCCCGGATATTTTACAGTATGGAGCTGTTGGATCACTTCCAATTATAGGACCTGTTAAAATAGATTTTAATATGTAGGCATTACCTTCTGATAAAACTCTTCTTGTTTCTTGTGTAGGTTCCATAACAGTATTTCCATCTTTGTCTTCAACTCTTGTGTAGAATGTTGGTGTAATATATACTCCATCATTTGCTATTGTTGCATATGCACCTGCCATTTCTAGAGGTGTAATACCATTCGTTGCTCCACCAAGTACCAATGATAAGTTTTCATCATTTTTTTCTGAATTTTCGCTTGCAGTAACCAATGTTGATATTCCTAGCTTTTTCAAAAATGCAATCGAATTACTTGGTCCAACTTCTGCCATAATCTTAACACTCATTGTATTTGCAGAAAATCCTATACCTTGTCTAACTGTTACTAAACTATATCCCTTATGTGGATTTGGAGTATATCCACCAGAAAAAGTAGTTCTTGATTCATCATATACAGTAGCTGCTGTAATTATTCCAGACTCTAATGCTGGTGCTATTGCAGCTAATGGTTTTATTGCTGAGCCTGGTTGTCTTGTTGATTGTGTTGCTCTATTTTGTCCATTTGAGTCAACATCATCACCTAGTCCTCCCATGCATCCTACAACTCTTCCTGTTTTGTGGTCTATTACAACCATTGCAGATTGAGTATGGTCATTTAATTTATTACCCTCTTTATCTTTAGCAACTCCCACAAAAATATGCTCATCACTATTTCTATATATATCTTCCATCTCTGATTGAATTGTGGAATCCTGTGTCGTATAAATTTTATATCCTCCACCTTCAATCATTGTTTGTGCTATATCTGTAGACACATCATTTTTCTCGGCATATTGATTTATTACTTGATTTAATGCTGCTCTTGCCAAATATGACATTGAAGAGTTTGTTGAAGTGCTACCTTTTTCAAAATGTAAACCTTCATCAACTTCTGCTTTTGCTGTATTATATTCTTCTTCTGATATTTTTCCTTGATCTTTCATTTCAGAAAGAACTGTAGTTGTTCTCTTTTTTATCAATTCACTATTATCAGTAGATTCTTTAAATGGATTATAACTATTTGGTGCATGGTTTATTCCTGCTATAAATGCACATTCTGCTAAATCTAAGTCACCAACAGATTTATTAAAGTAGTATCTAGAAGCAAGTTCAACACCATGTAAGTTTCCCTCTCCTCCAACATATATTGTATTTAAATATAGTTCTAATATTTGACTCTTAGAAAGCATTCTTTCAACTTTATATGCTCTAGATATTTCTCTTATTTTTCTCTCGATTCCAGCTAATCCTGAATCTCCCTTATCATTTTTCAAGTTTTTTATTAATTGTTGCGTTATTGTACTTCCACCATATGAAGAATGCCCTCTATGTATAATATATGTTACAGTTGCACCAACTGTTCTTTTTAAGTCTACACCTTTATGCTCATAAAATCTTTTATCCTCTATTGCAATATAAGCGTTTTGCAAATTTTCTGGAATCTCACTTAAAGATACAATTCTTCTTTTTTCATCACCAGACACATTTGCAATTTCATTACCATCTTTGTCATAAATTATTGTATCAATAATTTTTAATGTAAGATCATCTTTTGACATAGCCCAGTCATCATTGCTAAATAATGCGACAATTGCTCCAGCTCCAACAATACAAGCAAGTATAATTAGTACAAATATTAATTTTATAAAAATAGCTAATTTTCTGTGTCTTTTCCAAAATCCTTTCTTCTTTGTTTTTTTATTTTGTTCATCGTTTTTTATATCTTTTTTATTTTTCTCCGTTTCTTTACTATTTCTGTTTTTAGTAGATTTATCATGTTTTTTCTCAGATTTGCTACTCATAAGCTTCCTCCTTAATTTTATTTATGTTCTAATTATATTACATATTTAAGTAAAAGTAAAAGCTTTTTGGTAAAATAATAAAATTTAATTACTAAATGCTATTTTTTATATAAAAAATATCCATCGTAGTTATACGAAGGATATTTTAATCTATTTTATTATTTTCATTTTATTTTTTTACTAACATAAAGTTATAAGCATTTGCATAACTATCATTTATTCCAGCTGTTATTCCAATAGTTTCACCAATTTGTGTTTCTGGAATTGCAACTGGTATTCTACCTTGCTCTTTTCCTTCTTTGTCTAATAACACTATCTCTGCCATGAAGTTTCCTTGGTTAGAACCTGTCATATTTGTTACATCAGCTGCAAGTTCTGTATGACCATCTTTTTCAGAATAGCTTATATTTGATATTTCAAAACCTGATTCTACTTTATCTTCTTTTAACTTTTCACTTGTATTTACAACTGTTCCATCACTTTCTGTTTTTGTAAATTCTCCTTGGCTTGGGTCAACTTGAGACATTTCTAAGTTGCTAGCACTGCTTCCTCCGTTGTTTCCTTGAGCAGGTTGTTTTCCATCGTCAACTTTATTGTTTAATCTTGTAACTCCAAATATAATAGCTATGATTACTATTCCTACAAGTATTAAAATTAAAATTCCTTTCTTTTCACTACTTTTCATTTTTGTTTTCCTCCTTATATAATTTTTACATATGTTTATGTCATTTTGTATGATAACATAAAAATATTTTATTTTCAACTATTTTTTTTATTTGAAATGTAATTGTAATATTTAGTTCAAATCTATATATATTATCTCCACATTTTATTTTTTTATTAGATTATTTTTATGAACAATATTTACAAAGTACCGCCTCTAATCCAACATTTAAATCTATCGCACCACTCTTTGATTTATAATCTAAATCTATAAATTCTTGCAACAGTTTTCTTAATTCTGCTTCTTTAAAATATTTTGATTGCATCGTATATTTGTTTACCAAGAATGTTTGATTTGGTTTTAAGTTTAGGCTTTCTGCAATATTTAGTTTTTCGTTTATCGCTATTTTTGTAATATATAATTTCTTGAAATGTCCATATAGTGTAATAAATATTTTTTGTATTGGTTCTTTAGCATACAATAAATTTTTTAATACTTGTAATGCTTCTGATATATTTTTCTTTCCTAGGCTATCTGTTAAATCGAATATTATACTTTCAAATTGCTTTATTCCTAATAAATCTATGTTTTGCTTTGTTATCGTTCCACCAGCTCCAACATATTCTATTTGTTTACGAATTTCATTTATTAGGTCCTGTAATGATGTTCCACAGTTTTCTATTAAATAATTTAATGTAACAGCATCTATGTTTACCTTATACATATTGCAAATTGATTTTAGCCTTTTTACTAATTCCGCAGGTTTCTGTTTTTCAAAATTACATACACAGCCCAACCTATCAATTGTTTTATATAGATTGTTTTTATCTGCGTCATTTTCAATAAACAATAATATTACAGAATCATCTATCATATCAACATTTTCTTCTATGTATGTTGCTAGCTTATTCTCAAATTTATTGTCATCTTTTTTTGATGTTTTTTCTTCAGTTGTAGCGCTTTTTCCTCTTTTAGGCTTTTGGAATAATCCTGTATCTTTTGCAACAATCAGCTTTTGTGGATATCCAAACGCAGGCGTTTCTATATCTGCAATTATTTCTGAAACATTAGTGTTGTCAATTTGAATATAATTTATTCCATTTACTGTTTTACCAAATAATTTTTTTATTTTTTTTACGTTGTTATCTAGTAAAAAACGCTCTTCTCCATATAGTAAATATATGTTATTTAGTTTTCCAGCTTTCAATTCATTTTCTAATGCTGTGATATCCACAATTAGCCTCCTGCCTATATTTTTATATCATTTTTCCGTTTAGTATATTATTGCATTTATGTTAATTTTGTATTTTATATCTTCTATTTTTAAAACATTCTTCAACAATTCGTGGTAATCTGCTTTATTTACCTTGCATTTTCACATTATCTCTTATTTAAAACTATTCTAAAAATTTCTGCCACGCTCCAAGCCTGTGCAAATGCTCCTCTTTCTTCATATGGTTCTGTTGAATCATATATTTCACTTATAGTGCCAATACTTGACCTTTCAAACATTTCTGCTCTGAAAGTTTCCTTGGTTGTATCTACAAGATTTGTTATTTTTTCTTCTAATTCTTGTCTTTTGCTTCTATTCTTTTCTATCATCATAGTATTTTTTAATGCATCATAATATAATCCTAATAACCATGGCCAAGTAATTCCCTGATGATAGCTTGAATCTCTCTTGTATGCAGAACCTTCATATACATCAACATAACCGTCTTCATCTGAGCTTAATGTTTTTAGTCCATATTTATTTAATAATTTATTCTCCACTGTGCTTAAAACCTGTTCTGCAATCTCTGCATTATCAACAATCGGATGTGATAAACTTAATGCAAATAATTGATTTGGGCGTACTTTGCTGTCTCCTAACACATCATATAAGCAATGTTTTTCTTCATTATAGAACTTTTCATCAAATGATTTTTTAGTCTTTTCAGCCATTTCTAGATATTTTCTACACAATTGCTTGTTCTCATATTTTTCTGCAAGTCTAGCCATTATTTTTAATGCATTATACCATAAAGCATTAAGTTCTACAGTTTTGCCATTTCTAGGAGTTATTGCATGGTTATCTATTTTTACATCCATCCAAGTAATTTGAGTATTTTCTGTTCCAGCAGACAGTAAATTATCCTCTTTATCTAAATAAATGTTATCTCCGTCAACATCTATTCTATCTGAATACGCATCCATTATTTTTACCAGACTAGGATATATTTCTTCTTTTATAAATTCATTATCATTCGTATATTTTAAGTATTTGTACACCTGTTCTATCAATAATAATGAGCTATCAGCACTATTATATAATGGCCTATTATCATAACCTGAATATCCATTTGGAACTAGTCCATATTTTATGTCTCTTATATTTGTTAATAAAACTTCTTTTGCTAACTCATATCTTTTTGTTAATAGTAGCAAGCCTTCAAATGAAATTAATGAATCTCTTCCCCAGTCTAGAAACCATGGATATCCTGCAATTACTGTATGTAATCCAAATGATGGCCTATTTACTATAAAATTATCTGTTGCTAATATCAAAGCTTTTAACATATCAAGTTTCTTGTCATTCATTTTACTATTTTGAATTACACCAGTATCATAAATAATTCCAGTCATTCTTAGTAATTCCTTGTTAATAACTTTTATTCCATCTATTTCTTCTATATTTTCTTCTAATGAGCATACAAAAGTTATCTCTTTTTCTTCATTTGGTTCCATATTTATCGAATATACCCCCGGAACATAGTGATTTTCTTCCGCTTCAAAACCTCTTTCTTCTTCTCTTAAATAATACATATTTCTGAATGTATCATCTATATGTTTAAAATATCTGCCATCAGAACAATTCATATAAATTGGTGTTTCCGAATTTTTTTCTAGTATCACCCTAACCTTATTTCCAGAATGTGATTGTTCTACATTAAATTGATGATCTTTATTTATAGAGTGAAAATCTCTAAAATTTACAACTGGTGCCAATGTTAATTTAGCTTCTGCATTTTGATTTTTTATTTGATAATATGCAACTACTGTATTTTTACCATAATCCATACAAATAAACTTCTTGATTATTATATTTTCAACTTTATATGTAAATATTGGTATATATTCTTTTTTGAAATCTACTAAATATTTATATCCTTCAGATATTTCTCCATTTGCCATATTTGTAAACAAATTATATTTAGTTCCATTTGTTTCAATGCTTTCATCTAATTTTGATAATATTAAAAATCTTCTTGCTGGTGGTGTGAGTGGTGCAATCAATAACCCATGATATTTTCTAGTGTTACATCCCAGTGCACTTTGGCTACAAAATCCACCTATTCCATTTGTAATTATCCAGTCTCTTTTTAGAGATTTCTTTACTTCTTCATCAATTTCACTATATTTCATCTACCGTTTACCTCTTTTTATTTATTCTTGTTTATTTCTTTCATTCTTCTTAGAGTTTCTTCCATTCTAGACTCTAACATTCTACCATCTTCAAGCTTTCTATTTACATCAACTTTACTTGACTGTCTATTATTTTCTTCCTTTTGTCTTATTTCACTCTTCTGTATTTCTATGTTTTTACTATTTTTTTCATTATCTTTATTTTTGTTACCAGTTTTTTCTTTTTTGTTATCTACTTTAGAAATTTTTTCTATTTCTTTTATTCTATTTTCTCTGTTAGTCTCACTATCTTGTATTGCCTGAATTCTATCATTATATTTTTCAAAGAATTTACTATTTCCTGAACGTTTTTTATTTTTCTTCTTTTTACTTTTGGTTTGATTGTTTTTCATTTTCTTCTTTGTGTCTTTTATTTTTGAATCTAGTAGAATAACTCTTGTATCATTTTGCATATCTCTAAATTTCATATCATCACAAATTAGTTGGATAATACTTGTAGCTATCGCATCAGAATTATGTCTAATTCTTCCATTTTCGATTGTAGACATATTTCTTTGAATTAACTTAATTCCTGCTTCTTTTACTTTCGAAACATCTTGTTCAACAAGTTCTTCTCCTCCTTTATTGTACTGCCTTATGTACTCTGGCACAATCTCTCCAGTGTCATAAATACAATAGTCTATTATGCCTTTTCCTGCATGGTCTATTATAGCCTTTATGTGGTCATATAGAGTATAACTATCAGTTTGACCATACTCTGTCATTATGTTACTTACATATACTTTGAATGCACTAGACTCTCTTATTGCCTTAGATACTCCAGGTACCAATAAGTTTGGAATTACGTTTGTATATAAGCTTCCAGGTCCAAGTACTATTGCGTCAGCGTCTTCAATGGCTTCTATAACACCTGGAGCAACTCTTGTGTTGGTTGGCGAAATAAATATTCTATTTATCTTACTTATTTTTTGACTAACCATTTCTGGAATTTTATCTTTACATTCCACCACAGTTCCATCTTCTAATTCTGCACATATCTTAATTTGATCAAGTGTTACTGGAAGAACTTTTCCTGTTATATTAAGTATTTTCGAGCTTTCTTCTACTGATGCCGCGAAATCTCCAACAGCTTCTTTCATTGCTGTTAAATATATATCTCCAAATTTTAATCCTTCTAATTTTGGATTTTTAAAGGTTAAATTCATTAAGCAATTCATTTCATTTTCATTTGCAGCAAGTGCCACATAGCTACCCTTTACATCATCTAATGGAAGAGTTCCTAAGTCTTGTTTTGATTTGCTTCTTTGCTCTCCATAATCTGAAACTGTAACAATTGCTGTTATATTGTCTGTGTAATTTTTCAAGCCTCTAAGTACTGTGTTAAGTCCAGCACCACCACCAATTACAACAACTTTTGGTCCTTGATTGTATATTTTTCTATTAAATATTAAAGATTTAACTTTACTTTTATCTTCTAAATCTCTTGTATCAGATTCCTCTACCAATATTTCTAATGTTCTTCTTTGAATACATATTATACTAATTATTGTGAATGTAAATCCTAAAACAAACACAAAAATTATTTTTGCAAGCTCCCTAAATCCCATTTCATCTGTTACAAGCACCTTTGCAATTCCATAACATACGAGTACTATTCCTATTAACATTAGAAAAATCCATCTTTTTATTTTGGCTCCTGATTTAAACCACTTAAAAAATCCGTTCATTTTTTATTTCATTCCTTTCAAACTTTGCCTAACATAATGCATTAAAATTATATTATATAAATTCACATTGATACATATCTAATCTATATTACTTCCATCATATTTTCTGCTAATAATAAAATTTATTTAAACCATATCATTAACTTTTATAAAAGGCAATTTCAATTATACAATTTCTATTTCCAATTCTATTTTCTTGTTAAATTTCTCATACACTTTTTTCTTTACGTATTCTGTAAGTTCTATAACGTCTTTTGCAGTTGCATTTCCGATGTTTACCACAAAGCCCGCATGTTTTTTTGACACTTGCGCTCCACCAACCGTATAACCTTTTAATCCACACTCGTCAATTAATTGGGCTGTTATAAAATCTTCTCCTCTTTTGAAAGTACTTCCTGCACTTGGCTTATCTATTGGCTGTTTTTCTCTTCTGTTATCAAGATTATTGCATAGTTTTTCTTCAATCTCGTCTTTATTTCCTGTTTGAAGTCTTAGAGTTGTATCTATTATTATAGCATTTTTATTTGAGAAAATACTGTGTCTATAACTAAATTCATGCTCTGCATTGTTAATTTCTTTTATTTCAATCTTGTCACTGTCTAAATCTATATATCTTGTACTTACAACTATGTTCTTCATCTCACTACCATAAGCACCAGCATTCATCTTCACAGCTCCTCCAAGAGTTCCTGGAATGCCTGATGCAAATTCAAAACCAGCAAGACTATGGTCTAATAGAATTCTTGCAACTTTTGCATTTAACAAACCACTATCAAGTCTTAATGTAGTTTCATCTATAAAATCATATGTACTAGTACATATCTTCGCCACAACTCCTCTAATTCCTTCGTCTTTTACTAAAATATTGCTACCATTTCCTATAAATTTTAATGGCACTCCTATTTTTCGTGTTGTTTCGATTGTTTTCTCAATTTGTTCTACACTCTTTAATTTAACGAATATATCTGCATTTCCGCCTATTTTAAAAGTAGTATGCTTACTCATTGGTTCATTTAAGTAAATATCTTCTTTTGGTATAAAAGTTTTTAATACATCATATGTTTCTGTTATTTTTTCATTGTTCATTATAACTCACCTCTACTATAGATATATTCCTATTTTTTAAATTTATTTATTACTGGTTCTGCTATTTTCTTTAAGAAGCTCATATTTGTAAATATACAGTACGCAAGCACTATTATAAACATTATTATATTTGCAATTATATTGTTTTTGTAATATGTTATTAGTGTTGCTACTAGCAATATCCAAAACACATAATTGAATTTTTCTTTTAAAACTATATACTCTTTTAATTTATATCTTCTGTATACAAACACAATCAAATTTGAAATTAATGTTGAAAATGATGCTGCATATATTCCGAATTTTGGTATGAATATTATGTTTATTACTATGTTGATAATCGCTGCCGCAACTGTTGTTGATCCCATTATTTTAGTATTTTTATATGCTGTAAATATTCCACCATAGAAGTTTGACATATTTGTATAATAAATTGATATTACAAGTATTGGAATGTATTTGTATGCATCATTATAGCTTGCGTCCACAAACAAAGAAAATACAAATGGCATTATTGCAATTAATCCTAATACGATTGCCTTTAAAAAGAATTTTATATCTTTATAAATACTGTTATAATATTTTACTTTGTTATCATCTTTTAATATTTTTGCAGCAGACTCTTTCCATGCAGTAGAAAAAAATCCATAACATGTATAAATTATATTTGGAAATTTATTTGCAATAGAATAAATTCCGTTTGCTTCTGTACCACTCATTGCTGTAAGCATGAGTCTATCTGATAAGCTTATGATTATCCAAGATAAATTGTTTGGTACAAGTGGTACTGAATATCTAAGCATTTCTCTTAAAGTAGACTTGTGAAAATCTTTTCTACTTACGAACTGTGGTAAATGTAATTTTAACAAGATTATTATTGCTGTTGCACTGTTTGCAACCGTATTTGCCCATAAAAGTCCACTGACACCAAGCTTTAGGCTTACTATGAATATTATGTTTAATACGATTGTAGAAGCTCCCAATATAAAGTTTGAGAAAGAATATAATTTTATCTTTCCAGTTCCTCTAGCCAATGCATTGCTCAATCCCAGTAAAATATTTGAAATTATAAACAATATAAATACAAATGCATATTCATAATGCATTACACCCATTATAATTCCAGCAATGGCTGTAAATATAAAAGTTCCAACTAGTGTGTACGCAATTGTAGCCGTTATAACTCTTTTTTTACTCTTTAAGTCATCGGCATCGATTAAGAATCTAAACATAGACTCTTCCATAAGCAATGTTATTATTGGCAACAAAAATGTTGATAAAGTTACCAAAAAGTCATATGTTCCATACTCTGCCGGGCTTAATTTTGATGTATATAGAGGCAAAAGCAAGAAAGACACAACTTGTGTGCTTAGCTTGCCTATTGCTATTATTATAGTGTTAACTAATAATTGTTTCTTTTGATTCATTTTGCACTTCCAATTTATAAATTTTCCTTTAATATTTTATCATACAATCGTTGTATGTCAAGAATTCAGCTTCTTTATTTCCCAAGGTTTTATGTTTAGCATAACACTTGCAACTGGTATTAATGTTACTATATAAGGAATTATGTACCTAGATTTTGCCTCCCATAATATATGGAAACAAAATCCTCCTAAGAATATTGTTACCAAGAATATTAGTTCTATTGTTAAATTTTTTCTATTTTGAATTAGTACTATTATCGCCAATGTAAAAGTTAGTATTATCCAAGCTTTTTGATAGAATGTTAAAGGACTCTTTATCCAGCTTAGATTACTCTCTTCTGTTATTCCATTGTTAAATATTGCAGAATACGTACTTTCTGCCCAAGTAGTCGTAAGCTTTTGTCTGTAAAAATCTACTGTATAAGTAGGGTGCTTTGCAAAATATTCTAATCTGTCCTTTATCTTTTCTTTGTATTCATCAGAAATATTCTCACCTGTTTTCAAACTTCTTAATGCAGGTTCTGCAATTGATTCATTATACCACCCATTTGCTCTAGGACCCTCTTCCATAGCCATTAAAATATAACTAATGCTTGGATATGTTTTGCCTTTTTCTAGGTTGTATTTACTAAAATAATATGTTTTTACAAGTGATGATGGTACAAATGTTAATACTAAAAACATTGCAATTACAGCAACATTTATCAATTTTTCTTTTACTTCTTTTGCTTTAAAGTCTTTGAATATATTTAATACCAAATAAATTACTGTTGCAATTACGAATATTAGAGTATTCATTCTCATCAAATATGCTATCATTGTAAGAATTGAAGCAAAAACTCCATATCTAACCTGCTTCGTATCTGTAAATTTCATCATAAAATATACAGAAAATAAACTTAACGCAAGTGCTGGAATATCCCCATACATAAATGTTGCAAGCATTGGTATTGTAAAGAATGTTAGAATTAATATAAACATTCGCGTATTATTCATTTTGTGATCTTTCGATAATTGTTTTGTTATTTTATATAATGCCAAAATAATTAACAAATTAAAGAATACATTAAATATTCTTGGTAAAATTATCAAATCACAGCGTAACACACAAAATAACATATTATAAACAAATGCCAATGTAATTTGGTGTGGATATGCCTGCATGTATTGAATTAGTGGTATTCCCGCATATGTCAAATTTGGTAAGTATCTATCTGGATTATTCTCGTAAAATGTTTGTGCCAAATTTAAAACGTGTATAGAATCCGCTACTATTCCTGGTCTTACGAAAATTAACCACACTACATTTAAAATCAAATATAAAACAATAGCAATTGCCACCATCCATTTGCGCAATTTGCGTTTTTTCTCTTCATTTATTCCATTATATAAATGTTTATTTATTACTTCAGTTATAAAATAAATTAAAATTGCCGTTATAATTAGTCCTATTATATAAATAAAACTGTTAAAATTAATTGAGGTTTGTTCTCCAGAATTCATGTCCGCCGTATAAACTATATTTAAAATTACTACTATTGCTAGTACGACTATTCCTAAAATTTGAATTAATTTTTTCACGATATTCTCCCTTGTTTGTTTTTTATATTTATATCAAAATATGGGGAATTTTTCAATAGTTTTTAAGAACTCTTTACAGAATAAAAAAACACCCTGTCTCAAGTTGCATTGCAACAAGAGACAAGGCTTTTAGGAGATTAGCTTTAGCAATCTTCCAACGGGGTTCCACTCAGCCAAAAGCTGAGCTTGCAGGTCTGGCAAGAACCAGTGTCGTAGCCTCTACAGCCTCGACACCCCTCTTCACGGAAGCTAACCTCGAAAAACTCGATGTTTGCTCCTTCCGGCAACATCGTTGCACCCTCCAGAAGTCTCGGTCCAGTGTACTGAGCAACGTACAAGACGTCGCTCTCGGTCAGCTTGATGCTGACCCGGTTGGGCTTCACCTCGAACCCCAAGATGCCAGACACAACACGTGCAGTATCTTCATGCCCAATAGCAGATTCGACATCTTTTGGAATCACATCCGGAGATATTTTCTTTACCCGGACGATTCCCAGCTCCAACAAAGGTAATATGTTGATACTAAAACTGTTCGAAATAAACTTGCTCATACAAATCTCCTTTCTCGTGCCTCTCAATTCGGAGGTCTTATCGAGACATATAAAAAATTCGGACTTTTATAGTATATCATGCTTTACATAAAAAAACAATATATATTTAACTATATTTTTATCATGATTATAAAATTGTTTTCTTAATCTCTTAATTTTTTATATTTTTTTTAATTTTTACTTGACAATCAAAACCTTATTGTGCTATTATAATTAAGTGTTAAGAATAACATATGCGGATGTGGCGGAATTGGCAGACGCGCTGGTCTTAGGAACCAGTGTCAACGACGTGGGGGTTCAAGTCCCTTCATCCGCACCAAATTAAAGTGCTGATTTAAAAATTAGCACTTTTTTTGTTGTTTTTGAGAATTTTTGTGGGACTTGAAAAGGAGGATTAGAAAAACGTCCGGTGGACGGTTTTCCCGACGCGGCTCGTCAAGTCCCTTCATCCGCACCAGAATGAGATACTAATTTATAGTTAGTATCTTTTTTTGTTCTTAGGTAACCTCTAATAGCCATACTAAAACAAAAAAAATTAGATTCCTCATTGAAATCTAATTTTTATATTTTTATTTGTCAAACATTTTCAATATTTCTTCTTCGTCTTGTACTCCTATGCTTGTTCCAAGTACTTCACCATCTTTTATTGCAACAAATGTTGGTATGCTCATTACTCCAAATTTTTCTGCTAAATCTGGTTCTTCATCTACATTTACTTTGCATACTTTTATTTTTCCTTCATTTTCGTCTGCAATTTTTGCTACTACTGGCATCATTGCTCTGCATGGTCCACACCAAGTAGCCCAAAAGTCTATAAGTACTGGAATAGTAGATTTTTCTACTTCTTCACTATAGTTTTGGCTTGTTAAATTTACTTCACTCATATCTAATTTTCCTTTCTTCTCAATTTATTAATTATTACTAATCCTGCTTTTGTGCCTTCATACACAGCCTTAGATATTTGAAGTATTCCTCCTGTGCAATCTCCACATGCATATATGTTTTCTATGCTTGTTTGCATCTCATCATTTACCACAATATTGTTGTTTTCGGTTTTTGCACCTAATTTTTTTGCAAATTCTAAGCAGCCCGCTGTTCCTTGTGCAATGAATACTCCATCTATTTTCTGTGATGAGTCATCTTCAAATTCTATTTCTTCTATTTTATTCGAACCTCTAAATTCACGTATCTTTTTTTCATTTATCTGTACATCGATACTTCTATTTTCTATTGGTTCTTTACCATTTGTTAGCATTGTTACTGATTTTGCAATAGGTAGTAACTCTTCAATTTCTCCAATTGCATATTCTCCATTGCCTAGCACTGCTACATCTTTATTTCTATAAAATGGTGCGTCACATACCGCACAATAACTTACACCTTTTCCTTCAAATTCTTGCAGTCCTTTCATGTTTGGCTTGTTTCTATTTACTCCTGTTGCGATTACTACTGTTTTTGCAACATACCTATCATCTTTAGATTGATTTGCTACCATTACCTCAAATCCACTTTCAGTATATTTTATACCAATTACTTCTTTTTTTATTAATTCTATTCCAAGATTTTTTGCTTGTTTCTCGCCTTTTTCTATCAATTCTTTCCCTGAGATGGGAATTTCAAAACCATAATAATTTTCTATTTTTTCGGTTCTAATTAGAGCTCCTTCTCCCTTAGAAATTATTAATACTTTAAAACCTGCTCTTTTAATATATATTCCAGCTGTAATGCCAGCAGGTCCTCCTCCTATTATTATAACATCATACATAAAAAGTATTCCTTCCTCACATTATCTAGTCCAATAAATCATATATGTTTTCAAATTTGTACCCTTGTTCTCTTAAATACGATATTAAATCTGATAGCATTTCATATGTCAGTATTTTATCGCTTGAATCATGCATTAATATTACAACACTGTCTTTTTCTCCCATAGTATCTTTTACGTTTTGTAATAAGGCTTCTTTAGTCTTTGCACCTGCTGCATCTGAACTTAAGCTATTCCAGTCTAAATGCATAATTCCATTGTCATGAAGTAATGCTTTGGAATTTTGTTTTGCCTCATCATAATATCCTCCATTCGAACCACCTGGGAATCTAAACAATTTTGATATATATGAACTATTTCCTAATGCCTTTCTTATTGCATCTTCTGTATAATTATATTCGTTTAATGTAGCCTCTGGTGATGCATATACTGTAGAATATTTGTGTGAATAGCCGTGATTTGCTACATAATGTCCTTCATCAAACTCTCTTTTTACCAAGTCTGGATAGTTGTTTACATTAGTTCCTAGCGTAAAAAAAGTTGCCTTAACATTTTCCTTTTTTAGCAAGTCTAAGATTAGTGGTGTTACTGTTTCAGATGGACCGTCGTCAAATGTTAAAAATACTCTTTTTTCACCAGTAGAACGATAAATATGTTTTATTCTATCTTTTTCTTCGTCAGTAAATGCTCTACTAGTTTGCTCTATTCTTTTATTAATTTCTGCTTGTTTTGCGAGTTCTTCTTGTCTCTGTTTTTCCTCTTCTTCTTTTCTTATTTGAGCCTGTTGTTCCTCATATAATTTTGCTTGTTTTTTTACTTCATGATGTTCTGCAAGCCTTATTCCAGAAATAGTTGCTAAAGTAACAAGAAGAATTAATAAAATAATGCAAACTGTCACCTTTTTCTTATTCAATCCTCTTCTAATAATTAAATCGTACATTTTCTACCTCTCATTTTTTTCTTATTCTATCATATGCAACTTTTATTTACAATATTCTACAATTTTTATTATAAATTTTCCATGCAATAATTTAATAGAAGATTCATCATACTTTTCTAATGAACGAAACCAAATAGCAATAATTTATATTTTTTAAAACGAAACTGGAAGTGCGCCTTTTGAAGGGGCGTTAGGAGCCACGACAAAGCACGATATGTTAATGCTTTATAAAAATATAAATTATTGCTTTATTGCTTAATTAATTGATTAATTTATTCATCCTTAGAAGTATTTATTTTTAGTAATTTGAATATTTCCACTATTACAACTGGTGCAATTACTAATGCTATTGTTTCAACTATTCTATCCATTGGAAGTACTGGAATACTGAATATTGCTCTTAAAACTGGAATTGCAAGTATTACTAGCATAAGCATTGCAGATGCTCCAATAGCCCAGAATAATTGCTTGTTTCCACCTATTCCTGTCTTAAATATTGACTCTTTGTTGTTTCTTATGTTAAATACATGAATCAATTCTGAAAATGCTAAAACAATAAATGTCATTGTCTGACCAATTTCAACTCTTACTTGTTCTTGTGTTAATCCTTCTATTACTGGTGGATTTGGAGTGGAAATTCCAATTACAAATGCAGCAAGTGATAGAAGTCCTATCATTATTCCTTGGTAAATTATACGCCATGTCATACCTTTTGTGAATATTCCAGAACTTGCCTTTACTGGTTTTCTCTTCATTACATCTTTGTTTGCTGGGTCAAATGCAAGTGCTAAAGCTGGCAATGAGTCCGTTACTAAGTTTATCCATAATATGTGTATTGGTAATAATGGTTCTATTAATCCAATTGGAATTCCAAATTTTGTTGCTAAGAATGGTGTTAGTAAAATTGCAAAGAACAATACTATTACCTCTCCGACGTTACTTGATAATAAAAACTGTATTGCTTTTATTATGTTGTCATAAATACGTCTGCCTTCTTCAACTGCTGAAACAACTGTTGCAAAGTTGTCATCTGTTAAAATTACGTCTGCTGCTTCTTTAGCAACATCTGTTCCTACAATTCCCATTGCACAGCCAATATCTGCTGTTTTTAGGGCTGGTGCATCATTTACTCCGTCCCCAGTCATTGCAACTATTTCTCCATGTGCCTGCCAAGCCTTTACTATACGCACTTTGTGTTCTGGAGAAACTCTCGCATATACTCTTATATTTTCTACTCTTTGAACTAATTCTTCTTGCGACATTGCTTCTAATTGGCTTCCTGTTATAGCATCTTCGCCGTCTTCTAAAATTCCAAGTTCTTTTGCTATTGCAACAGCAGTCACCTTATGGTCTCCTGTTATCATCACTGTTTTTATTCCTGCCGATTTACACTTTGCAACAGCAACTTTTGCCTCTTCTCTTGGAGGATCAATCATTCCAACCATTCCTATATAAATTAGGTCTTTTTCGATTGTTTCCATTTCTTCTTTTGATGGCATGTGGTCTATTTGCTTATATGCCATTGCAAGTACTCTTAAAGCATTCTCAGCCATTTGGTCGTTGAATTCATCTATTTTCTTCTTATATTCTTCAAGATTTTCTCTGACCTCTCCATTAATCTGGTATTTGCTACATCTTGCTAGTAATTCATCTACTCCACCTTTTGTGTAAACCATGTATTGATTGTCATTTACTTTATGAACCGTTGTCATCAATTTTCTATCTGAATCAAATGGAACTTCTTCAACTCTTGGCATTTGATCAAATACAGCTGGAGTAAAATCCAATTTAAATCCCATATCTATAAGTGCTGTTTCTGTTGGATCACCTGTTAATTGCTTGTTTTCTCCTATTTTTGTATCATTACATAACATCGAAATATAAACAAGTCTTCCAAGCTCGTCATTTTCTTTATTAGTATCTACTTTATCGATGTCTATTATTCTGTTATTATAAAATAATTTTTGTACAGTCATCTTATTTTGTGTAAGAGTTCCTGTTTTATCAGAACATATAACTGTAGCACTTCCAAGCGTTTCAACAGCTGGTAATTTCTTTACTATTGCATTTTTCTTTACCATTCTTTGAACACCAATTGCTAAAACTATTGTAGAAATTGCTGCAAGTCCTTCTGGAATTACTGCAACTGCTAAACTTACAGCCGTCATAAACATATCTAGTGGTTCTTTTCCTTGCAACAATCCAATAATAAAAATCACCACACAAATTGCAAGCGAAGCAATTCCTAGAGTCTTTCCTAACTTGTTTAATCTACGTTGTAAAGGTGTATCCGATTTTTCTGTATTATTTAAAATTCCAGCAATCTTTCCTACTTCTGTATTCATTCCAGTCTCAACAACAATTCCTTGTCCTCTACCATATGTAATCAAGCTAGAAGAAAATACCATGTTGGTTCTATCTCCAATTCCAACATCTTCGCTATTTATTGTAGTTGTATATTTATCAACTGGTACAGATTCTCCAGTTAGCGATGTTTCTTGAGCCCTTAAGTTTACAGCTTCTGTTATTCTCATATCAGCTGGAACGTAGTCGCCTGTTTCTAGTACAACTACATCTCCCGGAACCAATTCCTTTGATGGCACAACTGTTATTTTCCCATTTCTTATTACTTTGGCAGAATAACTACTTAATTTTTTAAGTGCCTCGAGTGATTTTTCCGCTTTATCTTCTTGAGCCACACCGATTATTGCATTAACAATTACAACAACCATTATGATTATTGAATCTGTTATGCCTTCTCCATTAATGTGCCCTACAATACCTGAAACAACGGCTGCAATAATTAAAACTATTATCATAAAATCTTTAAATTGTTCTAAGAATTTTACAATTAATGGCGTTTTCTTGCCTTTTTCCAGCTCATTTAATCCATATTTTTGTTTTCTCTTTTCCACCTCTTCTGCAGTCAAGCCTAACGTGTTATTCGTGTTGAGCTTTTTAACCGTCTCTTCAGCCGATTTGTTAAACCAATTTTCTTTTTCCATAACCTCATCCTTTCCAAGGGTAATAAATTCTTATGTACTTTATCCTGAATTTTGCTATTAGCTTTACCATAAAGCTTTATTATAACACTGATTTAAAATTTAATTTAAAATTCATAAATAAAAACTAAAACTTTATATCTCTTTTAAATTCAATCTTTTTTTATTTATTATGTACAAAAAAGCAAGACTTTAAAAGAAATTCGCCCTAAAACATTGTAAATTTCTTTAAAAGTCTTGCTTACCACTCGTGGTTACTAGCCATGCTAAAAGCCGTGATGTTGACTAGTAGTTATCAAGCTACTCCCTTTTAATTTACGGATATCTTATCATTTTTATCATTAAAAATCAAGTACTATTGGGGGAACATTTTATAGAAAACCATTATTTAGAAAAATAGATAAATAAGCAGATATGCCGAACTTTTTACATTAGCAAAAAATTTTGCAACATCAAATTTGACTATTTTATGTAAATATAGTAAAATAAAGGTGTCCGATTTTTAATCATGTAGCAAATTGCACGATTAAACTCACCAATTAACAAACTTGTTAAAGGAGACAAGAAAATGGTTAATTACACTTTAGGCGACCTTATCCACGACTCTTTCAGAGTCACACATGGCATGATTGCGGTATTTCCGCAGAACGGACACGAAGTAACGCTTAGCGTGGATTTCTTTGTACTGAAGTTCGATGGTTGCTTCACAGTAGCAAATAACTTAACAGTGATAGGTTTCATCAGCAACGGCAAATATTTTGTGACTCCGTACACTGCACGAGCCATCGCTACTCTCGCTGAGAATGATTTCAAAGAAGCTAGTTTCTATGTTCCTTTCTCTGCTTTGGATTACCCGAAGCGTGAGGAAAAACGTTGGAGATTCCTTCAGGAAAAGGCCCAAAAAACTCCTGAGGAAAACTTCTCGGCTGAATGTGAAAAATTCTGTAACGAGCACCACATTGGAGCTTTGCCTCCTCTTGTGATGAAAAAGAGCTTCATGATCCCGGTAGAGGGACTGCGAGTAAAGCATGTAGTTTATGAAACTCATACTTACCCAGTAATCACTCAGTTCAAGCTTGACACCTTGGCTCGTGACTCGCTCGGCACCTATTACATGAACAACGGCATTGTCGTGTTTGTTTATCGTGATGGGCACACCTATGTAACTAAGGGTTACAAAGTAATTCAATACCTGAACGATGCCGGGTACCGTGAAAATTGCATGTTTGTACCGTTCTCTAACGGCGAAGAAATCATGCATGATGCCTTCCGTGAAAAGTGGGAAGCCATTCGCAAGTGGCGCTAAAGTTTAGCCATTTTACGAGATTAGTTGTTTACTTATCTTGTAGCAAGAAGACCAGCTGTAACGGCTGGTCTTCTTGTTTTATCTTTTATTATAACTTAAATTTTATAAATATCAATATTACTATTGTAATTTTTCTTTATTTACTTTATAATACTAATAAATGCGGGTATAATTTAGTGGCTAGAATATCATGCTTCCGACCTGATTGCGCGAGTTCGATTCTCGCTACCCGCTCCATTTGAAATCAACTTACGGACTTAAAAGTTCGTAAGTTTTTATTTTATATAAAACTTTAAAAGTTCTCTTTCTAGAACGGAGGACTTTTTTCATGCTTGAATTTAAAGTAATTGAAAAACTAAAACCTAATAAAGGATTAATCGACATCTTAAAAGATTTTAAATAAGGTTATATTAGGACAAACAAAAACTATCTTGCACACCAACCTACAAGTAGTAATACCTACTGAGTACCAGGTTACATATCCTACTACTCTTACAATACTTGAATACAAAGTTAATGAAATATCAAATAAGCCTTTTTATATTAAAGAACATAAGCAAAAGTATAATTTTAAAGAAATTGCGCAATTTTTGAAAAAATTTTAATTTTAGACTATACATTTTGCTTATTTGTGAGGAAACATATAGAGAAATATATTAAATTTAACTTCGTAAAACTCACTCTAATTGAGAAAATTAATAAAAAATATTAAAAATTTTCAATTTAGTGTCTGATATTTAATGTTTGAGTGAGGAAACATATGATAAGTATTTTAATATTTCTCGAAATTTAATGAAAGGAGGAAAACTATGAGATGTGGTATTTATGTAAGAGTATCTACTGATGACCAAAGAGATAATGGTTATTCTATTGATTCACAACTTAGAATGATTAAAGAATATTGTGAAAAGAATGAATATGATATTGTTGATGTCTATAATGATGCTGGACATTCTGGAAAAGATTTGATGAGACCCGAAATGCAAAGATTATTAAAAGATATTAAATCTAAAAAGATTGATAAATTAGTTGCAATTAAAGTTGATAGACTTACTCGTAATAATTATGATGGCTTTTGGCTACTTAATTATTGTGAGGAACATGATGTAAAAATAGAACTAATACTCGAACCTTATGATGTATCTACTGCTAATGGTGAAATGATTTTTGGGATGAATTTAGGATTTGGACAAAGAGAAAGAAAAGAAATTGGAGCAAGAACTAAACGTGCTATGGAAGAAATGGTATTGGAGCGTATTCATCCTAGTAAAGCACCTTATGGCTATATTAGAAATAAGGAAACTGGTCATTTAGAAGTAGAACCTATTGAGGCTGAAGTTGTAAAAGAAATATTCGAATTATGCAAACAAGGTAATTCTACAAGAGGTATTGCTACTATTATGAAAGATAATAATGCGTATCTAAAGCAATGAAAATGGAAATCTGATAGAGTTTATAAAATACTTACTAATTCTATTTATATTGGTATCTTTGAATATG
>ERZ825324.83-NODE-83-length-122259-cov-4.146051_pt1 | contig 122259 bp, 97 predicted proteins | sample MGYA00519859_ERZ825324 | MGnify/ENA primary metagenome ERZ825324 (study PRJEB31778, sample SAMEA3449198) | human gut metagenome | biome: human gut; feature: human-associated habitat; material: faeces | place: United Kingdom | collected 2010/2012 ...
TTGTCTTAACTCCCTTTAACTCCTTAACTCCCTTTAACTCCTAATAAAAAAAACTCCTAACTACTTTAATTCCCTCTCAAACCACTGCGAAATCTGGCGCAGCAGATGCATGCGGGTGTTGCCGCCGCGGATGCCGTGGTTGCGGTTCACGTAGAAGTTTTCCTTAAAGTCTTTGTCTGCCTGCACCAACGCTTCGGAATATTCGAATGCGTTTTGAGGATGCACATTGTCGTCGGCCAGTCCGTGGCAGATGAGCAGCGAACCGTGCAGACGGTCGGCCCGCTCAATGGGATTGGTCTTGTAGCCCTCGGCATTTTCGCGGGGCGTGCGCATGTACCGTTCGGTGTAGATGGTGTCGTAGAACTTCCAGTTGGTGGGCGGCGCCACAGCCACACCGGCCTTGAACACCCCGCGGCCCTCGCTCATGCTCATGAGCGTGCAGAAACCGCCGAAACTCCAGCCCCAGATGCCGATATTGTCTTTGTCCACATAGGGCAGCGTGCCGAGATAGAGGGCCGTCTCCACTTGGTCGCGGGCCTCCAGTTCGCCCAGTTTCAGATAAGTGACCTTCTCAAACTCCGCCCCGCGGCCACCCGTTCCGCGCCCGTCCACGCAGGTCACGATGAAGCCCTGCTGCGCCAGATAGTGGTCGAAGGCCCCACCCTGCCCCATGCTGCCGGTGCTCCAGGCGTTTATCACCTGTTGGCTGCCGGGGCCGGAATACTGGTAGAGAATCACGGGATAGCGGCGGGAGGGGTCGAAATCGGTCGGCTTCACCATCCATCCGTCGAGCCGCACGCCCTCGGAGGTGACAAACGAGAAAGTCTCGCGGCGGCCGAAACCATAGTCGGCCAACCGGCCTGCCAACTTGTGGTTGTCTTCGAGCACGGCGAGCGTCTTGCCCCCATTCGTGCGCAAGGTGAAGACATAGGGATGGTCATAGTCGCTCCACACGTTGACGAAATAGCGCAGGTCGGCCGAGAAGACAGCTGAGTTGTTGCCCTCGCGGTCGGTGAGCCGTTCGGTGTGTCCGTCGGCCCGGGTCACATACACCTGCCTGTCGTGGGCATTGAGCCGCGCAGCCTGATAGTAGACATCGCCCCGCCGCTCGTCGAAGCCGCAGACCGCCGTCACATCGTAGTCGCCGCGCTCCACCTGCCGCAGCAGACGACCTTCCATGTCGTAGAGATAGAGGTGCATGTAGCCGTCGCGGTCGCTGGGCACGAGGATGTGGCGGTCGAGCACGGTGATGCCCTCCATCGCCTCCTCCTTCACGTAGCGCGGCACACTCTCGCTGATGAGCAGCCGCGAGAGGCCCGTGGCGGGGTCGGCGCGGTAGAGGCAGAGCGTGTCCTGATGGCGGTTCATGGTGTAGACAATCATGGCGCGGCTGTCGGCTGTGGCCTTGATGCGGGGCATGTAGCCGTCGGCGGCCAACGGCACTTGCAGCCGGCGCACCTCACCACTCCCGAGGTCGCAGCTCCACGCGCTCACGACGGAGTTGTCATAGCCTGCCTTGGGATATTTGTAGGAGTATTCGCCGGGATAGTCGGCCAGTGCCTCACGCTCGGGACACTCGCCCTTGAAGAGTTGCAGGGCGTAGGTCTTCACCCGCGACTCGTCGTAGCGGAGCCAGCAGAGCCGCGTGCCGTCGGCATTGAAGGCAAAGGCGCGATTGAAGCCGAACTCCTCCTCGTTCACCCAGTCGGGTATGCCGTTGATGATTTCGTTAAACCGCCCGTCGGTCGTCACCTGCCGCTCGTGCCCGCCGGCCACCACAAAGAGGTTGTTGTCGCGCACGAAGGCTATCTTCCGCCCGTCGGGCGAGAAGGCCGGCACCTGCTGCGGCCCGCCCTCCGAGAGTTTCGAGAGCCGGCGGGTGGCGATGTCGTAGCGGTAGAATTCGGCCTTGTAGGAACGCCGGTACACGGCCTCGGTGCGGGTGCGGATGAGCAGTTGGCGGCCCTGCCGGTCCATCTCGTAGCCGTCGAACGCGTTGATGTGTTCGCCCTCGGTGGCGGCCACATCGAAGAGCACAGCCCGTTGCCGCCCCGTCTTGAACGAGCGGCTGACGATTTGCCGACCGTCGGCACTCACCTGCGCATAGAGATCGGTACCCGCAATGGGGTTGATGCCGGTGATGTAGGCAGGCGCGAGTTCGCCCGAGGTGATGGTCTGCAGGTCGAGGCGGCCTTGCTCCCGTGCGGCGGAAGTGCCGGCCAATAGGGTTGCACACATAAGGGTAAGAAACTTATTCTTCCATGAAAACTTGTCCATAGTTCGGTTTTGCTTTATTGCGCACAAAGTTACAAAGAATTTGCGGAACGGGGAGGAGAAAACGGATTATTTCTCAAACGGCATTCGCGTAATCCGCACCATTCGCCGAAGAGTGTTTTTGCCGGCGAATGGTGCGGATGAAACGAATATCCCCGTCCCCCTCCCCCCGCAGGCCGACAAGGGATTGCCGGAGGGTATAGTCATAAACTTATTTAGATTTCGAAAAAGCCTTACACGACTTTTCCCCACGACCATTTGTTCCACCAAATATAGTTGTCCCATTTGCCTCATCCGCCCCATCAAAATTCTCACTCGGCCCGACCGACCTTGCAAAACGGCCACACTTAGAAGCCCACTTGGGCCGGATGACAACGCCAAAGAGGCCCTTTCAGAAAGCCGTTGGGGCCGAACAGCAACCCATAACTGGTTGGAAAAGCCCCCTTTAGGGGGTTGGGGGTCTCTCAGGGAGGTTTTTTGGGGGGCTTGTCGGGGACTATTCAATAAAAAAAGGAAGCACTTCCGCACTCCCTTTCCTACGGCAAAGGTACAACAAAAAAAGGCGAAATGCAAATCGGAACAGAAAATATCGGACAATCGCCGGGCGACAGACAGCCACCGCCCTCCCACCCTCTCCAAAGTCCGGGAAGCGGCGCGGCGCAGCAACCCCTGCCGCGCGACGGAGACAGAGAGACTATTAAAAAGTGTTATATTTACACCGTTGCACGAAAAAACCGATGCCAAAGAGATACAACTTTAGAGGAAAAGTTGTAAATTTACACCCAAAATAACTAATAACCTACAAAACCTCGACAAATGAGACAAATCAACCATCTGATTCTTGGAGCCGCAACGGCCACCATGATGCTCACGGCCTGCGGAGCGGGCGGAGAGACACAGCTCACGGTTTCCGGGCTCAACCCGGCAGCCTTCGATTCGACCATCGACGGCAAGAAGACCGAACTCGTGACACTGCACAACAGCAACGGCATGGAAGTGTGCCTCACCAACTATGGCGGCCGGGTGGTGTCTATCGCCGTGCCCGACAAGGACGGCAAGCCCACCGACGTGGTGCTGGGCTACGACAACATCGCGCAGTATGCCGACACGCTCAACTCGCCGTCTGACTACGGTTCGACCGTGGGCCGCTACGCCAACCGCATCAAGGGGGCACGGCTCACCGCCGGCGGCAAACAGTACACCCTGCGCGACAACGACAACGGCAACTGTCTGCACGGGGGCGGCAACACGGGCTGGATCAACAAGATATACGACATCGAGAGCCGCACCGACTCGAGCGTGGTGTTCACGCTCACCTCGCCCGACGGCGACAACGGTTTCCCCGGCACGGTGAAGGCCAAGGCCACCTACACCGTGAAAAGCGACAACACGCTCGACATCGCCTTTGAGGCCACGACCGACAAGGAGACCGTGGTCAACATGACCAACCACTCCTATTTCAACTTGAGCGGCGACCCGTCGACGGATGCCTTCAACGAGGTGATGTACATCAATGCCGACAGCTTCACACCGAGCGACAAACTCTATATCCCCACGGGCGAAATCAAGAGCGTGGAGGGCACGCCTATGGACTTCCGCAAGGCCAAGGCCATCGGCGAGGCCTGCGACACGACATTCGAACAAATCAAGAATGCCACGGGCTACGACCACAACTGGTGCCTGAACACCTTCAAGGACGGCAAGGGCAACATGGCCGAAGTGGCCGCCAGCCTCTACTCGCCCAAGACGGGCATCCTGCTCGAAGTGTTCACCGACGAACCGGGCCTGCAGGTCTACACGGGCAACTTCCAGGGCACGGGCATCCCGGGCAAGCACGGGGTGAAATATCCCAAGCACGTGAGCGTGTGCTTCGAAAGCCAGAAATATCCCGACTCGCCCACCAAGACGGTGGCCAAGACCAAGGGGTGGGAGGTCTCCAACCCCTATCTGAAACCGGGAGAGACGTATGTCTCGCACTTGGCATATAGGTTTAGCCTCCCCCGACCCCTCCAAAGGAGGGGAGTGCCTGGCGGGACACAGGCTGAATGAGTGTTATCCTTGAAACAGGAGTGCTTTAACAAATGTTTTAACGATTGCTTTAACAAATGTTCTAACAAATGTTTTAACGATTGCTCTAACAAATGTTCTAACAAATGTTTTAACGATTGCTTTAACAAATAACAGAAATATCAATTAACCAATAAACCAACAGCCTCTCCCCCAAACGGGTTTCCACCAGTGGACTAAAACATCACCCCATATCCACCCGTGTCCCGCGAGGCACTCCCCTCCTTCGGAGGGGCCGGGGGAGGCTCTCACTCACCAACAATGAACAACATTTCACAAGCCTTGGCCACATCGGGCTTCAAGACCATCGACTTTCTGATTCTCATCGTCTACCTTATATTATTGGTAGGACTGGGACTGTTTCTGAGCCGCAACAAAGGCGGCAAGGAAAAAACCGCCAACGACTACTTCCTCGCCGGCAACACCCTCACATGGTGGGCCGTGGGCGCCTCGCTCATCGCCGCCAACATCTCCGCCGAACAGTTTATCGGCATGTCGGGCACGGGCTTCCGCGACGGCATCGCCATCGCAGCCTACGAGGTGATGGCCGCCATCACGCTCGTGGTCATCGGCAAGTTCCTGCTGCCAGTGATGCTCGACCGCAAGATATTCACCATCCCCCAGTTTCTCCGCGAACGCTACAACGACGGTGTGGGACTGGCCTTCTCCATCCTCTGGCTCTTCCTCTACGTGTTCGTCAACCTCACCTCCGTGGCCTGGCTCGGCGCACTTGCCATTGAGCAGATACTCGGTCTGCAGGGCATGGCCGTGAGCATCTTCGGCATCGAGGTGTCCATGCGGATGCTCATCATCTTCGGACTCTTCCTCGTGGCCGGCATCTACTCCATCTACGGTGGTCTGGCCTCGGTGGCATGGACCGATGTGATGCAGGTGACATTCCTCGTGGGCGGCGGTCTGGTCACGGCTTATGTGGCCCTCAGCGAGATGGCCGGCGTGTTCGGCACCGACACACTCGGCGCACTGGGCAAGGTGTTCCACGACCTCACCACCGGCGCACACGCACAAGACGTGCACTTCCATCTCGTGATACAGCAAAGCCACAATGCCGATGCCTTCGCCAACGTGCCCGGCATCGCCGCCGTGGTGGGCGGCGTGTGGCTCACCAACCTCGGCTACTGGGGCTTCAACCAGTATATCATCCAGAAAGGACTGGCCGCCAAGAACATCGACGAGGCCAAGAAAGGACTCGTCTTCGCCGGCTTCCTGAAGATTCTCATTCCGTTTATCGTGGTGCTGCCCGGTATCTGCGCCTACTACATCATGCAGAATCCCGACGCCTTCGCCGGCATGAACCTGCAAGGCAAAATCAACGTGGCCGACGACGCCTATCCCTGGCTCATCCGCAACTTCACCCCCACGGGTATCAAGGGTCTGAGCTTCGCCGCCCTCACGGCAGCCATCATCTCGTCGCTGGCCTCGATGTTCAACTCCACCTCCACGCTCTTCACGATGGACATCTACAAGAAATACATCAACCGCAATGCCGGCGACAAGCAGCTCGTGGGCGTGGGCCGGTTGGTGGCCGTGGCCGCCCTCGTCATCGCTCTGGTGGCCGTGAAACCCCTGCTCGGCGGTCTCGATCAGGCCTTCCAGTACATTCAGGAGTATTCCGGCTTCATCTATCCGGGCATCATCGTCGTGTTCGGTCTCGGACTGCTGTGGAAGCGGGCTTCCTCGCTGGCTGCCGTGTGGACGGCCATCCTCACCATCCCGATGGGCGTGCTCTTCAAGGTGACGCTCGGCGACGTGGCCTTCCAGTTCCGCGCCGGCTACATCTTCATCATCCTCTTCACATTCTTCGTGATTGTATCCTACTTCGACAAGAAGACCGTGGGCTGCGAGCAACCCTCCGAGAGCGACCGCAAGGCCATGCTCCTGTGGTCGAAGATACTCGGCGGTGCAGGCGTGCTGATGATTGTGGCGGCTGCCATCGTCACCACGCTCGGGGCCATGAATCCCGGTGCCGACCCCGACAGCAACCTCATCGCCTATCTCAACGACATCGGCTTCCAGGCCTTCTTCTTCTTCGGCGTGCTCGTGGGGTCGTCGGCCGTGTGGCTTTACAGCAACTCCATGGATAAGGTGCGCGACGAGAAGGCACTGCCCATCAACCTCGGCCTCTTTGCCACCACGCGCAGCTACACCTACGGCACCATCGGCATCGCCGTGATCACGCTGCTGCTCTACGTTATCCTCTGGTAAGCGTGCGGTGAAGCGGACTGCGGGTCACAAGTCCCCTGCCCGCTTCACCGGCACACCAATATCAACGAAACAAAAAACAACCAATACTCATGACAGGATTTTATGGCGAACACTCCAAGGTCTTCGTCTCCGTGGACTGCCTCATTTTCGGATTTGAGGAAAACAAACTGAGAATACTCATCGGCAAGCGGCAGATGGATCCCGGACGCGGCGAATGGTCGCTCTACGGCGGATTCGTGGGGGCCAAGGAGAGTCTGGAAGATGCCGCCAACCGAGTGATCTACGAACTCACGGGCATGCGCAACCTCTATATCCGGCAGGTGGGGGCCTTCGGCGCCATCGACCGCGACCCGGGAGAGCGCGTCATCTCCGTGGCCTACTGCACGCTCATCAACGTGAAAGACTACGACGACAGTCTGCGCGAGCAGTATGGGCTGCAATGGGTCAACCTCGACGAACTGCCCACGCTCTACTCCGACCACAACATCATAGTGCGCAACGCGCTCGCACAGATACGCCGGCGCATCAACACCGAGCCGCTGGGCTTCCGGCTGCTGCCAAGCCTCTTCACGCTCACACAGCTGCAACACGTCTACGAGGCCGTGCAGGGCAGCCCCATCGACAAGCGCAACTTCCGCAAGCGCATCAAAGACATCGACTTCATCGAGAAGACGGAACTCATCGACAAGGTGACATCCAAACGGGGAGCCGCCCTCTACCGCTTCAACAAGCGCATCTACGAGGACGACCCCACCTTCAACCTGAAGTGACAACAAGCAACCCATAACTCAAAAAAGCATGTTAGAAGAACTGAAACAAAAGGTGTTCAAGGCCAATCTCGACCTTGTGAAACACCATCTCGTCATATTCACATGGGGCAATGTCTCGGGCATCGACCGCGAGAAGGGCCTCGTCGTCATCAAACCGTCGGGTGTGAGCTACGACAACATGAAGGCCGACGACATGGTGGTGGTCGACCTGCACACCGGCAAGGTGGTGGAGGGCGACCTCAAACCCTCGTCCGACACGCCCACCCACTTGGTGCTCTACCGTGAGTTTCCCGAGATAGGCGGCGTGGTACACACCCACTCCACCTACGCCACGGCGTGGGCGCAGGCCGGTCTCGACATTCCCAACATCGGCACCACTCATGCCGACTATTTCCATGACGCCATCCCCTGCACCGACGACATGACAGCCGGCCAGATGGCCGAATACGAGCACAACACGGGCGTGGTGATTGTCGACCGCTTCAAGCGCGACAACATCAACTACGTACATACGCCGGCTGTGCTCGTCAAGAACCACGGGCCCTTCACTTGGGGCAAGGACGCCGACGAGGCGGTCTATCATGCCGTGGTGGCGGAGCAGGTGGCCAAGATGGCCCATATCTCGCTGGCCGTGAATCCGCAGACAACGATGAACCCGCTGCTCGTGGAGAAACACTTCAGCCGCAAGCACGGGCCCAACGCCTATTACGGACAGAAGAAGTAAACAAACAATCAACAAATAACTATTCCCCCACCCGGCCGGGACCTGTAAGGCCCTTGTTTCTCCTGCCAAGGAGAAGGCCGGCGAGGGGTTCCTAAATTCAAACGATTATGGTTAAAGCATTTGAGAATTTCGAAGTATGGTTTGTCACCGGCGCACAGCTTCTCTACGGGGGCGACGCCGTGGTACAGGTAGACGGTCACTCCAAGGAAATGGTGGAGGGACTGAACAACTCCGGCCGCCTGCCCGTGAAGGTGGTGTATAAAGGTACAGCCAACAGTTCGGCCGAAGTGGCCGATGTGATGGCCCGGGCCAACAACGACAAGAAGTGCATCGGCGTGATCACATGGATGCACACGTTCTCTCCCGCCAAGATGTGGATTCACGGATTGCAGATGCTCCGCAAACCGCTGCTCCACCTCCACACCCAATATAACCGGCAGATACCTTACGAGTCCATCGACATGGACTTCATGAACCTCAACCAGAGTGCCCACGGCGACCGCGAGTTTGCCCACATCCTCACCCGTCTGCGCAAGCCCCGCAAGACCGTCATCGGCTACTGGAAAGACGAGAAGACACAAGAGCGCATCGCCGTGTGGGAGCGGGTGTGCGCCGGCTGGGCCGACTCGCAGGACATGCTCATCCTCCGCTTCGGCGACCAGATGAACAACGTGGCCGTGACCGACGGCGACAAAGTGGCTGCCGAGCAGGTGTTGGGCTACCATGTAGACTACATGCCGTTCTCGGAAGTGATGACCTTCTTCAACGAAGTGAAAGATGCCGACGTTACGGCACTCGTGAAAGACGTTTACTTCAAGGAATATCAGGTGGCCGAAGACATCAAGGATGAAAACTCCGAGGCCTACCGGAAGGTGTGGAATGCCGCCAAGGCCGAACTCACCCTGCGTGCCGTGATGGCTGCCAAGGGGGCCAAGGGCTTCACCACCAACTTCGACGACTTGGGCGATGTGAACGTGGAAGAGACCGGCAAGGGCTTCGACCAGATTCCGGGACTGGCCTCCCAGCGCATGATGAGCGACGGATTCGGCTTCGGTGCCGAGGGCGACTGGAAGAGTGCCGCGCTCTATCGCACCGTCTGGTTTATGAGTCAGGGCCTCGACGGCGGCACTTCGTTCCTCGAAGACTACACGCTCAATTTCGACGGCGACAACACTTCCATCCTCGAATCGCACATGCTCGAAATCAATCCCGACATCGCGGAGGAGAAGCCCCGGTTGGAGGTACACTTCCTCGGCATCGGTGTGCGCAAGACACCGACGGCCCGTCTCGTGTTCACCGCCAAGCAGGGACATGGCACCACGGCCACCATCGTGGACATGGGCAACCGCTTCCGCCTCATCGCCAACGATGTGAACCTCATCAAGAGCAAGCCGCTGCCCAAGCTGCCCGTCGCTTCCGCGCTCTGGATTCCCGAACCCACCTTCGAAGTGGGCGTGGGCTGCTGGCTCAATGCCGGCGGCACGCACCACAGCTGCTTCAGCTTCGGACTCACCGACGAATACTGGCGCGACTATGCCGAGATTGCCGACATCGAGTGCTGCATCATCAACAAGGACACCGACATCGAGCATTTCCGTCAGGATCTGCGCATGAACGAGGTGTACTACATGCTCAACAAGGCCCTCCGATAAGGAGGGCAGACGAGCGGACGGACAAACAAGCAGGCAAGTTGGCGGTCTTATAATATAATAAGGTGGGCGGTTTGCCGATTCGGAATCGGCACATCAACTGCACACAACTCGTCGACTTGTCAACTCGTTTACTCGTCCACTCGCAAACTCGTAAACTCAAACAACATGGAAGCAAAATCAACCATCGAAGCCGGCAAAGCCGTTCTGGGCATTGAGTTCGGCTCCACCCGCATCAAAGCCGTCCTCATCGACGGGGAAAACAAGCCGATAGCCCAAGGCAGCCACGAATGGGAAAACCGGCTCGTGGACGGACTGTGGACTTACAGCATCGATGCCATCTGGGCCGGACTGCAAGATTGCTACGCCAATCTGCGCGCGGATGTCAAGCGGCAGTATGGCACGGAGATACGGTCGCTGGCCGCCATCGGCATCAGCGCCATGATGCACGGCTACATGCCTTTCGGCGCCGACGACAAGATACAGGTGCCTTTCCGCACGTGGCGCAACACCAACACCGCACAGGCTGCGGCCGAACTATCGGAGCTCTTCGCGTTCAACATCCCCTTGCGCTGGAGCATCTCGCATCTCTATCAGGCTATCCTCAACAGCGAGGAGCACGTGAAAGACATCAAGTTTCTCACCACACTGGCCGGCTATATCCACTGGCAGCTCACGGGCGAGAAGGTGCTGGGCATCGGCGACGCCTCGGGTATGCTCCCCATTGACCCCGACACGAAAAACTATGACGCCCGCATGGTGGAGCAGTTCGACCGCCTCGTGGCCCCCAAGGGCTTCGGCTGGCGGCTCTCCGACCTCCTGCCCCGGGTGCTCCCGGCAGGCGAAAGTGCCGGGCGGCTTACTCCCGAGGGTGCCAAACTCCTCGACCCCTCCGGCCATCTGGAGCCCGGCACACCGCTCTGTCCCCCCGAAGGCGATGCCGGAACGGGCATGACCGCCACCAACTCGGTGAAGCAGCGCACGGGCAACGTGTCGGCCGGAACTTCCTCATTCTCAATGCTCGTGCTCGAGAAGAATCTCTCGAAGCCCTACGAGGTGATAGACATGGTGACCACGCCCGACGGCAGTCCTGTGGCTATGGTGCATTGCAACAACTGCACCTCCGACCTCAACGCATGGGTCAACCTCTTCAAGGAGTATCAGCAGCTGCTGGGCGTGCCCGTCGACATGAACGAGGTGTTCGGCAAACTCTACAACCATGCGCTCACGGGCGATGCCGACTGCGGCGGACTCGTGGCCTACAACTATTTCTCGGGCGAACCCGTGACAGGCTTGGCCGAGGGCCGGCCGCTCTTTGTGCGCTCGGCGGGCGACAAGTTCAGCCTCGCCAACTTCATGCGCGCCCATCTGCATGCCGCCGTCGGTGTGCTCAAGATAGGCAATGACATCCTGTTCAAGGAAGAGAAGGTGGCCGTTGACCGCATCACCGGCCACGGCGGACTGTTCAAGACACCCGGCGTGGGACAGCGCATCCTGGCCGCCGCGCTCAACTCTCCCATCTCTGTGATGGAGACAGCGGGCGAAGGCGGAGCGTGGGGAATAGCCCTGCTTGCCTCTTTCCTCGTGAACAACGAGGCCCACCTGTCGCTCCCCGACTTCCTCGACAGCCGGGTGTTTGCCGGCAACAAGGGCACGGAAGTGGCTCCCACGCCCGAAGACGTGGCAGGCTTCAACGCTTACATCGAAAACTACAAGGCGGGCCTCGGGATAGAACAGGCCGCCGTGAAGTGGAAGAAATGACCCGCAGCGAGATGCAGGGAGTGGTAGGACAGTCCGCTACGGCCATGTCTTTCCACTCCTTGCACGCTCCGCTCCCCCTCCTCCGTCCGCCTCTCGGGCGCATGGAGACACCGAACCAAACAATCACTCAATAATTCAACAAAATCATGAAACGACTTATTACCACCACGCTCCTTTCGGCAGCGTTCGCCCTCGGCGTGAATGCCCAAGACGCAACAGCCACCATCCATGCCGACAAGGGCACTCAGAAAATCAACAAGGAAATCTACGGACAGTTTGCCGAACACCTCGGAACCTGCATCTACGGCGGTCTGTGGGTGGGCGAAAACTCCCCCATCCCCAACACCAAGGGTTATCGCAACGATGTGTTTCAGGCCTTGAAAGACCTCCACGTGCCCGTGCTGCGCTGGCCGGGCGGCTGCTTTGCCGACGACTATCACTGGATGGACGGCATCGGTCCGCGTGACAAGCGACCCTCCCTGCGCAACAACAACTGGGGAGGCACCATCGAAGACAACTCCTTCGGCACGCACGAGTTCCTCAACCTCTGCGAGATGTTGGGCTGCGAACCCTACATCAGCGGCAATGTGGGCTCCGGCACGGTGAAGGAAATGGCCCAATGGGTGGAATACATGACCAGCGACGGCGACACACCGATGGCCAAACTGCGCCGCCAGAACGGGCGCGAGAAGGCATGGAAAGTGAAATACTTCGGCATCGGCAACGAGGCATGGGGCTGCGGAGGCAACATGCGCCCGGAATACTACTGCGACCTCTTCCGCCGATACAACACCTATCTGCGCAACTACGACGACAAAAACCGCCTCTTCCGCATCGCCAGCGGAGCCAATGCCGGCGACACCAACTGGACGAAGGTGCTCATGGAGCGCATCGGCGACCGGATGCAGGGCGTGTCTCTACACTACTATGCCGTGCGCGACTGGCGCAAACACGGGTCTGCCACCCGCTTCACCGACAGCGAATACTACAACACGCTCTTCACCAGCCTCAAGATGGACGAACTGGTGAAAGACCACATCGCCGTGATGGACAAGGCCGACCCCAAGAACCGCGTGGCCCTCATGGTGGACGAATGGGGCACTTGGTGGGACGAGGAACCGGGCACCATACGCGGACACCTCTACCAGCAAAACTGTATGCGCGACGCAATGGTGGCCGCCCTCACGCTCAACATCTTCCACAAGTACACCGAACGGGTGAAGATGGCCAACATCGCACAGGTGGTGAATGTGCTCCAGTCGATGATTCTCACCGACACCAAGGGCACGGGCCACATGGTGCTCACACCGACCTACCATGTGTTTAAGATGTATCGCGACTTCCAAGAAGCCACCTATCTGCCCGTCGACCTCCAGACGGCCATCTATCCGCACGCCGACGGACAGGAGAACATTCCCGAGGTGAGCATTTCCGCAGCCCGCAAGGCCGACGGCTCCATCGTGGTGGCACTGGCCAACGTGATGCTCGACAAGGCCCGCGAGGTGAAGGTGAGTCTCGACGGCATGGGCGCAAAAGCCGTGAAGACAGCCACGGGCAGCATCCTCACGTCGAAGAAAATCAACGACTACAACGACTTTGAGCATCCCGATGTGGTGAAACCGCAGGCTTTCAACGACGCCAAGGTGAAGAAAAACACCCTTACGGTAAAAATTCCTGCCAAATCAATCGTCGTTTTAAATTTAAAATAGTATATTTGCAACACGTGATGTCCGCTGCCTGCCCGTCAAAAGGACAGGCTGCGGATTGTCAATAGATAGAGGGACACAGCCGGGCTATAAGGCTGTCGGCTCCGATATCTGACGGGCGAAGCGAGTGCCGGTCTCCAATGTCTGTAAGCGACAAGGCCGTTGTCTTAACTCCTTAACTCCCTTTAACTCCCTTAACTCCTCAAGAAAGATAACCCATCATCAAACACATGAACGATAAAAAAACAATGAATCTTGCAGCCGACAACATCCGTATTCTGGCTGCTTCAATGGTCGAAAAAGCCAAATCGGGCCACCCCGGAGGTGCTATGGGCGGAGCCGACTTTATCAACGTGCTCTACTCCGAATTTCTCGTCTACGACCCCGAAAATCCCGAGTGGGAAGGCCGCGACCGCTTCTTCCTCGACCCGGGCCACATGGCTCCCATGCTCTACTCGCAGTTGGCACTCATCGGCAAGTTCTCGCTCGACGACCTGCAGCAGCTCCGCCAGTGGGGCTCGGTGACTCCCGGCCACCCCGAGCGCGAACTCGCCCGCGGCATCGAGAACACCTCCGGGCCGCTGGGACAGGGGCACACGTTTGCCGTGGGTGCCGCCATCGCCGCCAAATTTCTCAAGGCCCGTCTGGGCGACGTGATGCGCCAGACCATCTATGCCTACATCTCCGACGGCGGCGTGCAGGAGGAAATCTCGCAGGGCGCAGGCCGCATCGCCGGCACACTGGGCCTCGACAACCTCATCATGTTCTACGATGCCAACGACATCCAGCTCTCCACGGAGACCAAGGTGGTGACCGTGGAAGACACGGCCAAGAAATATGAGGCGTGGGGATGGTTTGTCCAGAAGATAGACGGCAACGACTGCGACCAGATTCGTGAAGCCCTCCGCAAGGCGCAGGCCGAGACCGAGCGTCCCTCGCTCATCATCGGGCACTGCATCATGGGCAAGGGTGCCCGCAAGGACGATAACTCCAGCTATGAACGCAACTGCAAGACCCACGGTGCTCCACTTGGCGGCGAGGCTTTCGTGAACACGGTGAAGAATCTCGGCGGCGACCCGGAGCATCCCTTCAAGATATTCCCCGAGGTGGAGAAACTCTACGCCGACCGCAAGGAGGAACTCAAAAAGATTGTGGCCGCGCGCCATGCCGAAAAGGCTGCGTGGGCCAAGGCCAATCCCGAGAAGGCCGCCCGGATGGAAGAGTGGTTCAGCGGCAAGGCCCCGAAAATAGACTGGAGCAAGGTGCAACAAAAAGCCGGCGCTGCCACCCGCGGTGCTTCGGCCACGGTGCTGAGCGTGCTGGCCGAGCAGGTGCCCAACATGATTTGCGCCAGTGCCGACCTTTCCAACTCCGACAAGACCGACGGCTTCCTCAAGAAGACCCACGACCTGCAGCGCGGCGACTTCAGCGGTGCTTTCTTCCAAGCCGGCGTGGCCGAACTCACCATGGCCTGCTGCTGCATCGGCATGGCCCTGCACGGCGGTGTGATTCCTGCCTGCGGCACGTTCTTCGTGTTCTCCGACTACATGAAACCGGCGGTGCGCATGGCTGCGCTGATGGAACTGCCCGTGAAGTTCATCTGGACCCACGACGCTTTCCGTGTGGGCGAAGACGGCCCCACCCACGAGCCCGTGGAGCAGGAAGCGCAAATCCGGCTCATGGAGAAACTCAAAAACCACCACGAGCGCAACAGTATGCTCGTCGTGCGTCCGGCCGATGCCGAGGAGACCACTGTGTGCTGGCGCATGGCCATGGAAAACACGGCCACCCCAACGGCTCTCATCCTCTCGCGCCAGAACATCGAGATGCTGCCCGAGGGCAACGACTACGGTCAAGCCGAGAAAGGAGCCTACATCGTGGCCGGCTCCGACGAACAGTTCGATGTCATTCTGCTCGCTTCCGGTTCTGAGGTTTCCACGCTCGAAGCCGGTGCCAAGCTGCTCCGCCAAGACGGCGTGAAACTGCGTGTGGTGAGCGTCCCCTCCGAGGGTCTCTTCCGCAGCCAACCCAAGGACTATCAAGAGCGCATCCTGCCCGCAGGCAGCAAAATATTCGGTCTGACAGCCGGTCTGCCCGTCACCCTTGAAGGTCTCGTGGGAGCCAACGGCAAGGTGTGGGGCTTGGAGAGCTTCGGATTCTCCGCTCCCTACAAGGTGCTTGACGAGAAACTCGGCTACACGGGCGAGAATGTCTACAAGCAGGTGAAAGCCATGCTGTAGAGTAAGATGCAAAAATTCAAGCATTCAAAGATTCAAAGGCCTTTCCCCAACGTGTAGGAGCAGTGCTTGATGCCTGCCCGCACGATTTGAAAAATCGTATCACACGCCATCGGCCGGTCGCACCCGCAGACTCGGGAATGTTTCTGCCAAACGCGTTCGTTCGGCCGCAGATGTGGGAGAACGTTTCTCCGAAACGTAGGGGCAGGCATCAAGCACTGCCCCTACTGCCCGATATTTTTGAATCTTTGAATGCTTGAATCTTTGAATGTTAGAAACATTTGAATATTTAACTATTTGAATTTTAAATTTATACGACTATGGAAGTAAAGACAGTTGGACTGGCCTGCGACCACGCCGGTTTCCCCTTGAAGCGATTTGTGTTAGACTATTTAGAGAAGAAGGGCTACCCCATCAAGGATTTCGGCACCTACAGTGACGAGAGTGTAGACTATCCCGACTTCGCCCATCCGCTGGCCAAAGCCATCGAGAGCGGGGAAGTCTATCCCGGTATTGCCATCTGTGGCAGCGGTGAGGGCATGGCCATCACGCTCAACAAGCATCAGGGTGTGCGTGCCGGACTGGCTTGGAACAAGGATATAGCCGAACTCATCCGCCAACACAACGATGCCAACGTGCTCGTGCTCCCCGGCCGCTTCATCGACAACAAGACAGCCGAGGCCATTATGGACGAGTTTTTCAAAGCTTCCTTCGAGGGCGGCCGCCACGAACGCCGCGTGAAGAAGATACCTGATAGTGGCGAATAATCCCAACAAAAACACATCCCCCAAAACTCTCCAACCGGAACGGGAAGTCGGCTTCAGACAACAGAAAAGGTTCGCTTGTCTTCTCGTCCGGGGTCACTGAGTTTGCGAAAGAGCCACACTTGGAAGCAAAAATGGGCACAGTTGCGATGCAACTGTGCCCATTTCGTAATCCCGGTTGGGCCCTTTCAAGCCCGTTTTCAAGTCCGGATATATGTCAACAAAAATCAAACGGTTGATAATCAGCGTTTTAAAAACACCGTCAAAATCGCCCATTTACGGCGAGTGGCCTTTCCCTTGAAAATATCGCAAGCACAGAGGCCGAAAACGAACAAATAGTTTGACAACCATCTTTTCAGAATGCCCCCCACCAACTATCAACCGGCCCGTCCTTCAGTAGAAAATTCCATCTTGCCAACTATCAACCCAATCGTCCCTCAGTAGAAAATTCCGTCTCGCCAACTATCAACCCAATCGTCCTTCAGTAGAAAGTTCCGTCTCGCCAACTATCAACCCAATCGTCCTTCAGTAGAAAGTTCCGTCCCCCAAAATATCAACCACCCCACCCTTTGGCGGAAAGTTCCGCCCCACCAAAGGCTTGGGCAGGCTTTCCTCCGCGAGACCCTCCCCTCCTTCGGAGGGGTCGGGGGAGGCTTCCCCCTCCTCAAAACGAATAGGAGAAACCGAGGCTCAAATACTCCTTGAGTTGAAAGTAGCCGTGGCGATCATCGTACTTGGCCCCATCGTCGAAGCGGGGATAGAGGAAGATGTTGGCCGCGATGTAGCGGTTGAAGCGGAAGACAAACGTATTCTCCCACTCCAATTCGGCACGCTTATAGGTGGTGTAGCCGTAGAAGCGCGTCTTCCAGTTGATGTTGTCGCAGAACTTCCACGACAGATCCACGGTTAACTCCGAACCGTAGTCGGTCAGCTGTCTCTTGCCGTCATCGATGCCGTAGCGGGTGGCCAGTTCCGGACGGCGCACATATTTCCAGTTCATGGCCATCGGGGCGAGATGCACACTTCCCGTGAGCCGCTTGCGGAACAGTTCTACGTTGTAGTCCATACCGACAGACAGGTTCAAAGAAAAAGGAGCCATGAACGAAGCATAGATGCGCTGGTCGTTGGTCTTGTAGGTGCGCAGCGACTGCGTCTGCGCGATCACCTGCACGGTGTAGTACCACCGTCGGGTGGCCTGCAAGCCCAGTTTGGTGGTATAGCGGAGGAGGTCTTCAGTCATGCGGTAGGAGTGGATGGAGTCGCCGCGCGATGTCTGCAAACCCAGTTTCACCTCCAGTTTGTTGTCCCACTTCACCTTCTGCTTGTTGTTGTAGTTGGCCTGCATCACCACGTAGCCCAGCATCGAGTAGTTGCTCTCGCCGCCCTTATACCAGTTGCCCGACACATAGTTTTGCATGAACTGCAGGTTGTAGTCACCGAGAATCGTCCAAAAGTTAGGTTTTTTCACCAACACATCCACCGGCACCACATCCGTCTGCATGGGCTGCACCACGATGTCGTCCACGATTTTAGGCTCCACGCGCACGGGCCGCTCGGCCTTGTCAGCCGGTATGATGTTCACGATATCGAGGTCGCTCTCCCCCGTTTTCACAAGGTCGGGGCGTTTCAAGTAAATATTCATCAGTGCACCGTCTATCAGTTGGTTTGCAGTCGATTGCCCAGTTGATGTACTGTCGAGGCTGAACAAGCGGGCCGCAGGCCGGTGATAGAACGTGAGCGGCGTGAAAAGCACCGAGGCCGCAGCCCGCAGGCCGCCCCCCGCCGTGGTGCTACTCTTGACCCGGAGCGAATCGACGCGCCGGTGAAGCAACGAAAGAGAGTCAAGATAATTCGCATAGATTCCGGCCACAGGCCGCCCCGCGGAATGACCGTTCTGAGCCCCCCTGCCCTGCCCTGCCGCCGGCATGGCCGCAAACCACGTGAGGACGGCTGTCAGGCCGAGGATATATCTGTTAATGTTCGTCATGTCGATGTCAGTGAAAGATATTCTACAATGTGTATCTTTTTCACCGGCAAAGGTAGAAATAAAAAAGTGAAGCAGCAAAAAACTTAGCCTTTTATTTCGCTGTACGCGAAAAAACCACTACCTTTGCAACTTGTTATAACAGAACATATTTTCTTAAAAAACTTTCATACATCGTGGCTGAAACAAAGTATATTTTCGTCACCGGCGGAGTGGTCTCCTCGCTTGGCAAGGGCATCATCTCATCGTCGATAGGCAAACTCCTGCAAGCCAGGGGCTACAACATCACCATCCAGAAGTTCGACCCGTATATCAACATCGACCCGGGCACGCTCAACCCCTACGAGCACGGCGAGTGCTACGTCACCGTGGACGGCATGGAAACCGACCTCGACCTCGGACACTACGAGCGGTTTACGGGCATACAGACCACCAAAGCCAACTCGCTCACCACGGGCCGCATCTACAAGGCCGTGATAGACAAGGAGCGGCGGGGCGACTATCTGGGAAAGACCATACAGGTGGTGCCGCACATCACCGACGAAATCAAGCGCAACGTGAAGCTCCTCGGCAAGAAATACCACTACGACTTCGTCATCACCGAGATAGGCGGAACCATCGGCGACATCGAGAGTGCGCCCTTCATGGAGGCCATCCGGCAGCTTAAGTGGGAGCTGGGGCGCGACGCGCTGAGCGTACACCTCACCTACGTGCCCTATCTGAAGGCCGCCGGCGAACTGAAAACGAAGCCTACGCAGCACAGCGTGAAGGAGTTGCAGAGTGTGGGCATACAGCCCGACGTGCTCGTGCTGCGCACGGAGAAGCATCTCGACGAGAACATCCGCAAGAAGGTGGCCGCCTTCTGCAATGTCGACTTCGACTGCGTGATACAGAGTGAAGACCTGCCCAGCATCTATGAAGTGCCCATCGGTATGCAGGCCCAAGGCCTCGACACGGCCATCCTGCGCAAGATGGGCATCACGCCGGGCGAGACACCCACCCTCGGCCCGTGGCGCGCGTTCATCGAGCGGCGCAACAAGGCCACCAAGACCGTCAGCATCGGACTCGTGGGAAAATACGACTTGCAGGATGCCTACAAGAGCATCCGCGAGAGCCTCTCCCATGCCGGCACCTATAATGACTATAAGGTGAACATCAACTTCATCAACTCCGAGACCATCACCGAGGCCAACGTGGCCGAAAAACTCAAGGGACAGGACGGCATCGTCATCTGCCCGGGATTCGGACAGCGCGGCATCGAGGGCAAGATCGTGGCCGCCCACTACACCCGCACCCATGATATTCCCACCTTCGGCATCTGTCTGGGTATGCAGATGATGGTGATCGAGTTTGCCCGCAACGTGCTGGGCTATGCCGATGCCAATTCGCGCGAGATGGACGAGAAGACACCCCACAACGTGATCGACATCATGGAGGAGCAGAAAAACATCTCCAACATGGGCGGCACCATGCGTCTGGGGGCCTACGAGTGCGTACTGCGGCAGGGCTCGCGCGTGTTCGACATCTACAAGCAGGAGCACATACAGGAGCGCCACCGCCACCGCTACGAGTTCAACAACGACTACCAGACCGAATATGAGAAACACGGTATGATGTGCGTGGGGCGCAATCCCGAAAGCGACCTCGTGGAAATCGTCGAGATACCCGGCCTCAAGTGGTACATCGGCACGCAGTATCATCCCGAATATCAGTCTACGGTGCTCAAGCCACACCCGCTCTTCGTGGATTTCGTGAAGACGGCGATAGAGAACAAGGATAAAAAGTAAACACATAGCATATCAATGGATAAGAATACAATCATCGGCATGGTGCTGATAGCCGCGCTCCTCTTCGGATACAGCTGGTACAGCCAGCCATCGGCCGAGGAACAGCGTGCGGCATTCGTGCAGGATTCCATAGCGCAGGCAAAAAAGAGAGAACTTGAAAAGGCGCAAAAGGCCGATGCCGCCGCCCGCAAGCAAACCGAACAGCAACAGGCGGCTGCCGACACCACAGCACTCTTCCATGCGGCCATGCAGGGAGAGGAACAGCGGGTGGTGCTGAAAAACAATAAGGTGGAGCTCACGCTCAACTCCAAGGGAGCCACCGTGGAGCGGGCGGTTGTAAAGAACTATGTGGGCCACGACATCAACGTGAAAGACGGCTCCAAGGACCGCAAAGACGTGACGCTCTTCGAGGGCAAAGACCAGAGTCTGAAGTTCATGCTCGCTGCCAAAGAGGCCAACATCAACACGGCAGACCTCTACTTCACGCCGTCGGCACAGACCGACTCCACTGTCACCTTCACGGCTTCGGCCGGTGCAGGGCGCAGTCTGTCGCTGAAATACACGCTCGGCCGGGATTATCTGCTCCACATGCAACTGAGCGTGGAGGGCATGGGCGGCCTCTTCGCCCCCGACATGAAGACGCTCGACATCGACTGGCAGGACAGGGTGAAGCAACAGGAGCGCGGCTTCACTTTCGAGAACCGCTATGCCACACTCACCTATCACGAAACCGCCGGGGGCACTGACTACCTGAGCGAAACGAGCGAAAAGGTGGACGAACCCTGCAAGGAGTCCATCGACTGGGTGGCGTTCAAGAACCAATTCTTCTCGGCTGTGATGATCGTCAAGGACGATTTTCAGAAAAACGCGCTGCTCACGAGCATACCGCAGGAGAAGGGCTCGGGCTACCTGAAGCAGTATCAGGCACGGCTCAAGACGGCCTTCGACCCCACCGGCAGGCAGCCATCGGAGTTTGAATTCTATTTCGGCCCCAACGACTTCCGCCTGCTCCAAAAGGTGGAACATGAGAGCCGGTTCGGCAAGTCGCTGGAGATGGAGCGTCTTGTCTATCTCGGATGGCCGCTCTTCCGCTGGATCAACCGTTTCTTCACCATCTACGTGTTCGACTTCCTGCGCAACTACTTCCCCATGGGCATCGTGCTCATCCTCATCACGCTGCTGCTCAAGGTGCTCACCTACCCCATGGTGAAGAAGAGCTACATGAGCTCGGCCAAGATGCGCGTGCTCAAACCGAAACTCGAAGAGGCCACCAAGCAATATGACAAGCCCGAAGACCAGATGCAGAAGCAGCAGGCCATGATGGCCGAATACAGCAAATATGGCGTGAGCCCGCTCTCGGGCTGTCTGCCCATGCTCATACAGATGCCCATCTGGATAGCCATGTTCAACTTCGTGCCCAATGCCATACAGCTGCGCGGACAGAGTTTTCTGTGGATGAAAGACCTGAGCACGTTCGACCCGCTCTTTGAGTGGAACCACAACCTGTGGCTCATCGGCGACCACCTCTCGCTCACATGCATCCTCTTCTGCGTGGCCCAAGTGCTCTATTCGTGGATGACCATGCGCCAGCAGCGCGACCAGATGGTGGGCCAGCAGGCCGAGCAGATGAAGATGATGCAGTGGATGATGTATCTCATGCCGCTCATGTTCTTCTTCATGTTCAACGACTATTCCTCCGGACTCAACTTCTACTACTTCGTGTCGCTGTTCTTCTCGGCAGCCATCATGTGGACTTTGCGCAAGACCACCAACGACAAGAAACTGCTCGAAATACTCGAAGCGCGCTACCGCGAAAACAAGAACAACCCCAAGAAGCAGAGCGGACTGGCCGCCCGCCTGCAGGCCATGCAGGAAATGCAACGCCGGCAGATGGAACAGACCAAGAAGAAATAAACACACCAATACAATGAACAAGACTATCGCCATCATGGCTGCCGCCCTCACGCTGGGTGGCAGCCTTTCGCAGACCGAAGCACAAGTGAATATCCAAAAGAACAACATCACGCTCCAAAGCGACCGCATGACTCCCGAGGCTCTCTGGGCCATGGGGCGCATCGGGGGGGCGCAGGCTTCGCCCGACGGCCGGCGGATAGCCTACCAGGTGGGCTATTACAGCGTGAAGGAGAACAAGGGGCACCAGATACTCTATGTCATGGATGCCGACGGAAAGAACATCAGGCAGCTCACCACCGACGCCAAGAACGAGACCGACGCCGCTTGGATAGAGGGCGGACGGCGCATCGCCTTCCTGCGCGACGGACAGCTGTGGGCCATGAATGCCGACGGCACCGGCCGCCGGCAGCTCACCAATGACAAGACCGACATCGAGGGATTCAAGTTTTCGCCCGACGGACGGCACGTGCTCCTCATCAAGAGCCTCCCCTACCACGGCACCATCAAGGCCAATCCCACCGACCTGCCGAAGGCTACGGGCCGTCTCGTCACCGACATGAACTACCGGCACTGGGATCACTACGTGGAGACCATCGCCCATCCGTTTGTCGCCGAGGTCAACGACGGTAAGGTTGACGGGGGCGTGGACATCCTCGAAGGGCAACCCTATGAGAGCCCGCTGGCTCCTTTCGGTGGCATAGAGCAGTTCGACTGGAGCAAGGACTCCAAGTGCGTGGCCTACACGTGCCGCAAGAAAGAGGGCGTGCAGTATGCCATCTCCACCGATGCCGACATCTACCTTTATAATATAGACACCCGCGAAACGCGCAACCTGTGCAAGCCGGCCGACTATCGGGAACCGGCCATCAATGCCACCAAGACGATGAAGACACAGGCCGTGAACCACCAGAGCGGCGACATGAACGTGGGCTACGATGTGAATCCGCGCTTCTCGCCCGACGGAAAGTACATCGCTTGGCAGAGTATGGCGCACAATGGCTATGAGAGCGACCGCAACAGACTGTGTGTCTACGACCTCCGGACGGGCGAAAAGAAATATGTCGCCGAGAGTTTCGACTCCAACGTGGAAGACTTCTGCTGGGCTGCCGACTCCCGCACGCTCTACTTCCTGGGCATCTGGCATGCCTGCGTGATGGTCTATCAGACCAATCTCGACGGACAGGTGAAACAGCTCACCGACGGCTGGTACGACTACGGCTCGGTGCAACTGCTGGGCAACGAGGGCAAGCAGCTGCTCGTCACCCGCCACTCCATCAGTCATCCCGACGACCTTTTCGCCGTCACTCCGGCCAAGAAGGCCAAGGCCTCCAAAGTGGTGCAACTCACGGATGAGAACAAGCATATCTTCGACCAGCTCGCTTTGGCCAAAGTGCAGGAGCGTTGGGTGAAGACAACCGACGGTAAGGAGGAGCAGGTGTGGATCATCCTGCCGCCCCACTTCGACCCCACAAAGAAATATCCCGCCCTGTTATTCTGTGAAGGCGGGCCGCAGAGCCCCGTCTCCCAGTTCTGGAGCTACCGCTGGAATTTCCAAATCATGGCGGCCAACGACTATGTGATCGTGGCCCCCAACCGTCGCGGACTTCCCGGCTACGGCTCCGCGTGGAACGAAGAGATTTCCGGCGACTGGACCGGGCAGTGCATGAACGACTATCTCAGTGCCATAGATGATGCCGTGGCCAACCTGCCGTTTGTCGACAAAGACCGGCTCGGGGCCGTGGGTGCCTCGTTCGGCGGCTTCTCGGTCTACTATCTGGCCGGTCATCACGACAAGCGTTTCAAGGCGTTCATTTCCCACGACGGTGCGTTCAACCTCGAATCGATGTACACCGACACCGAGGAGGCATGGTTCTCCAACTGGGAATATGAGGATGCCTACTGGAACAAAGACCTCACGGCCAACGCCAAGAGAACCTATGAGAACAGTCCGCACAAGTTTGTTGACAAATGGGACACGCCCATCCTCTGCATCCACGGCGAGAAAGACTATCGCATCAATGCCAATCAAGGCATGGGAGCGTTCAACGCCGCCCGCCTGCGTGGCATTCCGGCAGAGCTGCTCATCTTCCCCGACGAGAACCACTGGGTGCTCAAACCGCAAAACGGCATCCTCTGGCAGCGCACGTTCTTCAACTGGCTCGACCGGTGGCTGAAGAAGAAGTAAAGAGGGAAAGAGGTAAAAAAATAAAGGAATAAAGTAGTATAAAAAGCTCTTTTCTCATTGTCTCTTTGGTAGGACAAAGGGAAAAGAGGTAAAATAATGTGAGACAATGACACAACAAATTCAAGCAAAACTAAGTGACAGCAAAGCCATGCGCTGGACTGCCCTCGTATTGTTGGCAGGGGCGATGTTCTTTGCCTACATCTTCATGGATATCCTCTCGCCCCTGCAAAGTCTTTTGCAGACCAGCCGCGGATGGACACCCGAGGCCTTCGGCCACTATGCCGGTTCGGAGACATTCCTCAATGTGTTTGTCTTCTTCCTCATCTTTGCCGGCATCATCCTCGACAAGATGGGCGTGCGTTTCACCGCAGTGCTCTCCGGCACAGTGATGTTCATTGGCGGAGCCATCAACTACTACGCCGTCACCGACGCCTTTGCAGGCAGTGCGCTCGACACGTTCTTCACCAATCATCTCAACCTGCCGCAGGCCTGGTGGAATGTCACCCCGTGGTTTGAAGGCATGCCCGCCTCCGCCAAGTTGGCCGCCTGCGGCTTTATGGTGTTCGGTTGCGGTGCCGAGATGGCCGGTATCACCGTCAGCCGAGGCATCGTGAAGTGGTTCACAGGCCACGAAATGGCTTTGGCCATGGGCGTGGAGATGGCCATTGCCCGTGTGGGTGTGGCCGTGGTGATGGCCGGTTCGCCACTCATCGCATCGATAGCCCCCGTCAGTGTGAGCCGTCCGGCAGCCGTGAGCCTGCTGCTTCTCTGCATCGGCCTCATCAGTTTCATTGCCTACGGCTTCATGGACAGGAAGCTCGACGCACAGGGAGTGGTAGAAGAAAAGGAAGAACCCTTCAAGGTGAGCGACATCGGGAAGATACTTTCCAGCAAGATGTTCTGGGTTGTGGCCCTGCTCTGCGTGCTCTATTACAGTGCCATCTTCCCCTTCCAGAAGTACGCCATCAACATGTTACAGTGCAACCTCGGCTTCTCGGCCGAGTCAGCCGGCTACGTGTTCTCCGTGTTCCCGCTCGGTGCAGCAGCCGTCACCCCGGCTCTCGGCGGCTTCCTCGACCATCGCGGCAAGGGTGCCACGATGCTCATTCTGGGTGCCATTCTGATGATTGCGTGCCATTTGACATTCGCTTTCGTCGTGCCCGCCACCCAGAATGTGTTCATCACCCTCACGGCCATCGTGGTGCTCGGCATCTCTTTCTCGCTCGTGCCCGCTGCCCTCTGGCCTTCCGTTCCCAAGCTGATAGAACCCAAACTCCTCGGCAGTGCCTACGCCTTGATATTCTGGATTCAGAACATCGGCCTCTATGCCTTCCCGATGGTCATTGGCAACGTGTTGCAAAGTTCCAACCCCGGTGTCACCGACCCGCTGAAATACAACTACACGGCTCCTATGTGTCTCTTCGCCTCGCTGGGTGTGGCTGCACTGCTGCTCGGTCTCTACCTGAAATTCATCGACAAGAAAGGCGGCTACGGACTGGAAGAGCCCAACATCAAATGACATTCGCTGCACCGGGACGGCCAATGCGACCTGCGGAACACAAAATTTCCACATGAGGTGTCAAGTGTCTTGCCTCCCGGCAGGCGGCAGACCAACCGCCAAAAACGAACAAGCACCATCAAAGAAAAAGCAAAATGAACATCCTGATCATTTCCGGTCATAACGACCTCAACAACTCCGTGCCCAATGCGGCCATCCTCGACGAGACAGCCCGGCAGCTTCCCGAAGCCGAGGTGCGCAAGCTCGATGCCCTCTATCCCGACTACCGCATCAATGTGGAAGCCGAACAGGAAGCCTTGCGCAAGGCCGACCTCATCGTCTGGCAGTTCCCCTTCTACTGGTATTCGTTGCCTGCACTGATGAAGAAGTGGCTCGACGAAGTGTTTGTCCACGGTTTTGCACACGGTTCGACAGCCGTACTTGGCGGCAAGAAATTTCTTGTTTCGTTCACCACCGGTGCCCCGGCCGAGTTCTATACCGGAAAAGAAGGCTCCGTGGGCGACATCCACCACATGATAGAGATGTTCTCCGCCACCGCCATGCTCTGCCGCCTCGACTATCAGGGGGCCATGTGGCTCAACGGCGTGAGCTATGCCAACCGCCAGACGGAAGAGGCCATCAGGCAGCAGCAAGCCGAGGCCCGCAAGTATGCCGGCAAACTGATAGCCCGCATCAAGGAAATCGCCAAGGGCTGATCTCCTGTCCGAACACCGATACAAAGAGCGGATGCACCTGCGACACAACGATCGTGTCAACAGCTGCATCCGCTTTTTTCGTGCCCTCCGCCCTATGGTCCTTAAAGTCCGGCTGATGGATGGTAGAAAGTTCTCGGGGGTAGAACAGATTGTCAAACTATTTGTCCGTTTTCGGGCTCTCTGCTTGCGATGTTTGCAACAAGCAAGCCACCCGGGTACAAATGAGCGATTTTGGCGATGTTTCCAAAACGCTGACAATCAGTCATTTGAACTTTATTGACATGAGACGGAGGCCGAAAACCGGTCTGAAAAGGCCCAAACGGGTTTGAAAAATGGCCACAGTTGCGTTGCCACTGTGGCCATTTCAGCTTTCAACTGTAGCCCTTTTGCAAGTTCGGAGAACCCGAATGAGAAAACAGGCAAACTTTTCCGGTGGCTTGAAGCCGATATTCCGCCCTCATTGGAGAATTTCTGCAGAGGTGTTTTTGTTCATATTATTCGCCACTGTCCGGCAACCTTCAGTCCTCAAGGCACATCACCTCGTCGGGCAACACAATCTTGCCCGTGGCGGCACTGTAGGTGCCCATCACGAAGCAGTGGCCGGCATCGGCTGAGAAGATGCGGAAGAGGTCGTCGTAGCGGTAGGCGTCGGTGTCATAGACCACGCAGGCCGGTACTGCCTTGCCGGCTTCCCGGCCGCCGGACAACGACAGGGCAAGATGGCCCTCGGGCAGCGACAGCCGGTCGCCGACGGTGAAGGAAGCACGCAAACCATGGCGTGCAGCATGTTTCCGGCAACGCGCCGTCATCGCTTCCGAACCGATGAAATGATAGTGACAGCCTGCGGATGAGTCGGCATCCGTGAAGCCCAACATGCGCCGGGTGTGCCATGCCACCATGCGCAGCAGTGCCAGTGAGGCCTTGAGATAGATGGCCGTCTTGATGGGCAGTGCCAGCAGACGGCTCATGCCCCCGTAGTGCTTGCGGAAGAAAATGAGCATTGCGCCATAGAACACATGCACATAGCGGAAGCTCGAATGCTGGGTGCTCTCGCCCTTGTAGTGGAGTATCTTGGCCGGCAGGTAGTAGTTGTGATAGCCGCCTTTCAGCAGACGGTAGGAAAGATCGATGTCTTCCCCATACATGAAGAAGTCTTCGTCGAGCAGCCCCACACGGTCGATCGCCTCCCGACGGAGCAGACAGAAGGCACCGCTCACCACCTCGATGCGTGCCGGGGCGTCCCAAGGCAGGTGGCCCATGTAGTAACGGGCAAACCGCCGGCTGTGCGGAAAACGACTGCACAGCCCCACCATCTTGTAAAAAGCCACGACGGGCCGTGGCAGTCCGCGCCGAGACTCGCGGGCATCGCTGCCGTCGGCCTGCAACATGCGCACCCCGAGTGACCCGGCATCGGCGTGCGCATCCATGAAGCCGAGTGCCTCGTGCAGCGTCGTCTCACCCACGATGGTGTCGGGGTTGAGCAACAGCACATACTCACTCGCCGTATCGGCAATGGCCAGATTGTTGGCCCGGGCAAAACCGAGGTTGTGCCGGCCGGCGATGACCGTCACTTCGGGAAACTCCCGCGAGAGATATTCCACGCTGCCATCGCGCGAATGGTTGTCCACCACCACCACCTGCGCGTCGATGCCCGCCAAGGCTCGCCGCAGCGAACAAAGGCATTGCCCGGCATAGTCTTTCACATTATAGTTGACAATGACAACCGTCAGTTTCTTCATCATGAATCGTTGGTTTCTCCGGAGACATGTTTTCGTTTCCCGTTCCGGCGGCTATTCCTGCCGGCCGGCTTCCCCCTCACACCGCTTGCGGGTGGGCACCACGAGCAACAGACAGAGTAGCAGGATGATGGCCAGATAGCCGAAAGCCGCCTTCACGAAGAGATAATAGAGCAGCGTGTTGGCCACAAGCAGACTTTCGAGCAGGACCAGCCTCAGCAGACCCCACTTCTTCAAGGCCTCTGCGGGCCGGACTTCAAGGGCGGCCCGCACCGCCCCAAACCTGAACAGGCGCAACGCGAGCGGAATGGTTGCGATGGTAAGCAGTTCGAAGCCGGCAAGCACCATGAACTCAAGGCCGTGACGGCCTTCAAGCCCACCCGGCACGAGCACCTCGGCCTCGAAAGCCGCACTCAGCAGCAGGGCCGCCAGAATGCCCACCCACCATGTTGTCATCAATGTCTTTTGAGTCTTTTTCATTGTCTTGTTGATTGTCTTTTTGTTCTGTCGGGCCGGTAAGCACACGATGTCCGCCGCCCCACGGCCCTATGTCCCGAAGGGCACACGGTTGACGATGGAGCGCCCGAGCGTCACCTCGTCGGTATATTCCAGTTCGTTGCCCACGGAGATGCCGCGGGCGATGGCCGTGATCTTCACACCCGCGGCCTGTAGCCGGCGCGAGATGTAGAAGTTGGTGGTGTCGCCCTCCATCGTGGAACTGAGTGCGAGTATCACCTCCTCCACACCGCCCTCTTCCACCCGCCGGCAGAGCGAGTCTATCTCGATGTCGCCGGGGCCTATGCCGTCCATGGGCGAGATGATGCCTCCGAGCACGTGGTAGACCCCGTGAAACTGCTGGGTGTTCTCAATGGCCATCACGTCTTGCACGTTCTCCACCACGCACACCGTCGTCCGGTCGCGCCGCTCGTCGGCACAGATGGGGCAGATGTCGGTGTCGCTGATGTTATGGCACACGCGGCAGTATTTCACTTCATGCTTGAGCGTGGTGATGGCCGCGGCAAAGCGTTCCACCTCCTCATCGTTGCGCCGCAGCGTGTGGAGCACGAGCCGCAAGGCCGTCTTGCGCCCTATGCCGGGCAGTTTGGCAAATTCGCCCACCGCTTTTTCGAGCAGGGCCGAGGGATATTGCTTTTCCAAAAGTTCTGTTTTTATTGTTCGGCAATCGACCGCCTATACCACATCAGAAACCACACACAGGCCGTCACCAGTGCGGCGGCCCCCAGTCCATAGCCCACAGTGGCGGGCAGGAAACGGCCGAAGGCCTGCGGAGGAACGTGGAGCACACCGTGGTCATGAACAGGGCAGGCACGAGGGTGATGACAAAAGGCTTACGCCGCTGCGTGAGATAGACAGTGATGGTCCATAGGGTGAACACGCTAAGCGTCTGGTTGGCCCAGCCGAAGTATTGCCAGATGATGTTGAAGCCGTTGGGATTCTCCATTTGCCACACGAGCAGGGCCACCGCGGCGGCAAACATGGGTACGCAGATGGCCAACCGGTTTTTGATGCTGCGCTGCCCCACGTGTATGGCTTCGGCAATGATGAGCCGCGCCGAGCGGAAAGCCGTGTCACCACTGGTGATGGGAGCGGCCACCACACCCAGCAGGGCGAGAATGCCACCGGCCACGCCGAGCCAGTTTTCGCACACGAGTTTCACCACCGTGGGGGCATCGAAATACTGCACGAGTGTCTTGCCATCACCGGCGGCATACTGGGCCAGAAAGGCTTCCACGCCCTCGCTGCCGACCACCTCGCGCCAACCGCCGTAGTAGAAGAAATACATCGACACCGTGGCCCAGATGAGTGCCACGAGCCCTTCGGTGATCATAGCCCCGTAGAAGATGGGGCGGCCCAGCTTCTCGTGCTTCATGCAACGGGCCATGAGCGGACTCTGCGTGGCGTGGAAACCGCTGATGGCCCCACAGGCGATGGTGATGAAGAGGCAGGGAAAGAGCGGATTGGTGCCCATGAAACTGTCGGCCCCCAAGAGAGCCGCAGGCACATTGCTGTTGGCCGCGGCCGTGGCCGTCCACAGTTCGGGCAGGGCGGGCTGTTTCACGAGCAGTCCCACGAGCAGGGCGGCGGCCATGAAGAGCAGCGAGAAGGCGAAGAGGGGGTATATCTTGCCGATGATCTTGTCGATGGGGAGCATCGTGGCCACGATGTAGTAGATGAAGATGGCGACAATCCACTCCATCTTCGTGCCGGCAAGTGTCTCGAGAATGATGGCCGGACTGTAGACAAACACCACGCCCACCATCATGAGCAGCAGCACGGAGAAGACGAGCATGAGCCGACGGGTGTTGCGGCCGAGGTAGGCGCCCACCAGTTCGGGCAGGTTGGCTCCCTCGTGGCGCACGCTCAACATGCCGCTCAGATAGTCATGCACGGCACCGGCAAACACGCATCCCAACACAATCCACAGATAGGCCGCAGGCCCATACCACGCCCCCATGATGGCTCCGAAGATGGGCCCCGTGCCGGCGATGTTGAGAAACTGTATCATGAAGATCTTCCATGTGGGCAACGGCACAAAGTCCACACCGTCGGCTTTGGCCACGGCGGGAGTGGGCCGGTCGTCGGGGCCAAACACCCGTGCGACGAATTTCCCGTAAATCAGATAGCCGACAAGGAGTGCCAGCAGACTCAAACCCAAAGTTATCATTTGTTCGGAATCGTTTTAAGTTGGTTCAAATCTTTTTTTTCAGGAGTCAAAGAAAACTTTCTCTCAGAAGTAAAGGCGGCAAAGAGAGTCGGCATTCGCTCCGCCCGTCAGGAAAAGTGGCTTGAGCATAAGCGAAAAAAGACAACAGCTTTATGGCCCAACCTTCATCGAACCTCCTGCTCCTACCGGACTTGCCGTCCGGCAAATTGATATGCAAATGTACATATTATATTTGATATAAGGAAAAAAATAAGTATCTTTGTGGCGTTTTTTCAAGATAGACAACAAGAATTCGTCATGCTCATGAGATACATCTTCTGCCTGACCCTGTGGTGTGCAGGCCTCCTTTTTCCATCCCCGGCACTCCGGGCCGCCCGCTCCGGCGACGGCGGAGCTTTCAAGGCCGTGTGGTCGGCGGTGGCTCCGCAGGCCCCCAAACACGAGGTGAGGGCCGTGTGGCTCACCACCATAGGGGGCATCGACTGGCCCCACTCCTACTCGCAGTCGCGCTTCTCCATGGAGCGGCAGCAGGCCGAACTGTGCCGCCTGCTCGACCTCTATCGCCGGGCGGGCATCAACACCGTGCTGATGCAGACGCGCATACGCGCCACCACCATCTACGACGCGCCCTACGAACCGTGGGACGGCTGCCTCTCGGGCTTCCCCGGCCGCTCCCCGGGCTACGACGCGCTGCGCTTCGCCATCGACGAGTGCCACAAGCGGGGCATGGAACTGCACGCGTGGGTGGTCACCATACCCGTGGGCAAGTGGAACGGCGAGGGCTGCCGGCGGCTGCGACAGCACTTGCCGGGAGTCGTAAGACGGATTGGCACCGACGGCTACATGAACCCCGAAGACCCGCGCACGGGCGACTATCTGGCGCAACTCTGCGGCGACATCACCCGCCGCTACGACATCGACGGCATCCATCTCGACTATATACGCTATCCCGAGACCTGGAACATCCGTGTTGGTCGCGACGCGGGCCGGGCCTGCATCACAGACATCGTGAGCAAGATCGCCCGCGAGGTGAAGCGGCAGAAGCCATGGGTGAAAATGAGCTGTGCGCCCATCGGCAAGCACGACGACCTCGCACGCTACCGCAGCCACGGCTGGAATGCCTACACCCGCGTGTGCCAGGATGCGCAGGGGTGGCTGCGGCAGGGGTTCATGGACGCGCTTTTCCCCATGATGTATTTCCGCAACGAACAGTTTTTCCCCTTTGCCATCGACTGGGCCGAACATTCCGCCGGGCGCATCGTGGCCCCGGGACTGGGCATCTACTTCCTCGACCCGCGCGAGGGCAACTGGCGGTTGGACGACATCGTGAGGCAGATGAACGAACTGCGCCACCTCGGATTGGGGCACACGTTCTTCCGCGGCAAGTTCCTCACCGACGATGTGCAGGGCATCTACCGCTTCGTGAGCCGCCGCTTCAACCTCTATCCCGCCCTCGTGCCGCCCATGACATGGGAGAGTCGCGACTTGCCGCCGGCCCCCACCGACCTGCTCGTGCGCCGGCAAGGGGCCACGTTGCAGCTCTCGTGGCACTATCGTGAGACCGAGGCGCAACGGCTCATGCCACCCGGTGTGCAACGCGTGGCGTTCAATGTCTATGCCTCCACCTCATCGCCCGTTGACATCGGCGATGCGCGCAACCTCATCGCCACACGCCTGCCCCACGCCGCCATGAGTCTGCCGGCACAGGCGGGCGGCCATCTCCGCTTCGCCATCACGGCCATCGACCGCTACGGCAACGAGAGCCTTGCCTTGCAGAGTGCCCCTGCCGACAGCGATACCGACCACGCCCCCACCCTGCTGCGCTGCGATGGCTATCGCTTGGAAGTGCCTGCCGGGGCCCGCATGGCCGACACGGGGCTCCTGCTCATCGAGAGCCTGCAAGGCCAGACGGTAGCTTCGCGCTCGTGGCGCGGTTCGCAGATAAGCGTGGCCGACATCGCCCCCGGAATCTATGTGTTGCGCTCCATCAACCGCAAGGGCATCACCCACCGTCTCGGGTATTTCATCAAAAAGCCCCATCCCCGCCCACTTTCCGGGGGAAGGAGGCAGTAAGTTCCCGCACAACAAGCTTTATATCCGTTTCCGTTTGACGGCCTCCATCACGTTTGCAGGTGGGCGTTGATTCATAAACTCTTTCTTCATGAAATCCATATAAGGTGCCACATGCTCGTAGAAATGACGGTAACCGGAACAGAGATAGTTCAGTCCCGGATTCCCATACCGGTCGTTCACAAACCGGTTTTTAGGACATTCGCCATGACACGCAAACTCCCACTCACACTCCTTGCACTGCTTGGGCATTGAGGCATGCTTGAGGCAGCTGAACTGCCGCTGCTGTTCGCCATAGAGCATTTCGACGAGTGTCCTGTCTCTGATGTTCCCGAGTTTGTATTCCGGGAACACAAAGTGGTCGCATGAATACACATCACCGTTAAACTCCATCACTCCCGCATGTCCACATTCCTTTGCATAGACACAGATACCCGGCCGCTCGCCCACCCAATTAGCAAGGGTACAGTCGAAGATTTCCACATAGGTCTGCCCCACATCGTGCCGCACCCATTCGTCAAAGATCGCACAGAGGAAGTCGCCCCATTGTGCGGGTGAGACAGAGAAATCGGCCACAGGACACTCTTGGTCGACAAGCGTGGCAAGGTGGCGGCCGTCGGAATGCGCGGCCATGCGTTCAACGACAGGTGCAAACTGAATGTATTTTGCCCCCATTTCCTTGAAGAAATGATAGAACTCGAGCGGATAACCGGCATTGAAATCATTGACGACCGCCATGGCGTTCCATTCCACTCCATGTTTCCGGAGCAGCCGGATGCCACGCATCACCTTTTGCCAAGAAGGCTTGTCGGATGCCGTGCGGCGATATTCGTCATGAAATTCCTGTGGGCCGTCAATGGAGATGCCTACAAGCCAGTTATGCTCTTTGAAAAATTCGCACCACTCATCGGTAAGCAGCGTGCCATTGGTCTGTATCGTGTTGTCTATCTGCCGGCCAAAGGCATACCTCTCTTGCAGTGCGACCGCTTTCCTGTAGAATGAAAGCGGGCGCATCAAGGGCTCTCCCCCGTGCCAAGTGAAGAGCACCTGACTCATGGTCTGGGCCTGTATGTATTCCTGCACGAAGCGTTCGAGAAGTTCGTCCGACATGACGCGGACAGGCGCATTCCGGTAAAGATGCGACTTCTCAAGATAATAACAGTACTTGCAACGCAGGTTGCACGAGGCACCCACCGGCTTTGCCAAGACATACAGGGGTTTGGAGAAGGGGGATATTGTATTCATCTATGTTCTTGTTTTTTATTCATCATCCATCCCGTCGGCGGAATACAAGCACGCGCACTAACCATCATTCCGCCAACGGGTCAATATGATGATTGCAAATATAGATGAAATCTGACAAAAATCAAAACTTATGCCGCATATAGTGCGAAACTTACCAAGGTTGTGAAAAAGCCTTACACGGGATTTCTTCCCGCTCCGCTATCCACCCCATATTATCCGTCTTATTCGCCACATCCGACCTACGAATTTTCCCACCCGGCCCAAACGAGCCTGCAAAAGAGCCCGAACGACAACCTCAAAGAGGCTCTTTGAGAAGGCCATTCGGGCCGGACTGCAACCCAAAACAGGGCCGGGAAAGCCCTTTTCGGGGGGTGAGGGGGCGGCAGCAGGCGAAAGATCGAAAAAGGGGAGCGCGCCATGCACTCCCCTTTGCCATTGCAAAGATACAACCAAAATGGGGAAAATGCAAACCGGCGGTAAAAAAGGCAGACATGGTTTCTTCCTCATAAATGATGACGGAAAGGGGAGCCGCCACCTTTATATCACCATAAATGATGACGCGAAGAGACAAAACGGGCACAAGGGGAAAGATATTTACCGAGTTCTAAGTATTGCGGAGATTCTTAAATATTCCTAATTTTGCAGCGGGAACAGACATTATTTTGAAAGGGGTTCCGGCTTGTGGAGTGCGGCCCGTAGGCCTGCCTTCAACCCCGTCGCCACGCAGGGTGGCACGGCTTCCGTCCCGGACCCTTTCATGACAGGGAATATACATTATTTATATACACTCAAGAATGAATACTCTTAAAAACGGCCTCTTGGCCGGTGTGTTTGCCGTAGGATGTGTGTCCGCGGCAAACGCCCAAGTGAACGCATCCGACTCGGTGATGAACCACGTCAAAGGCAATCGCCTGAGTGTGGGCGGATATGGTGAAGTGGTCTACAGCCGCATGTTCTACAGCGACAGCTACTACCGCTACCAAGACGCTCCGGGACACAAAAACGACAAGAGCAACGGGCGGTTTGACATTCCCCACGCCGTGGTCTATCTGGGCTACGACTTCGGAAAGGGGTGGACCATGGGCACCGAAATAGAGTTTGAGCACACGGGCACGGGCTCGGCCATCGAAGTGGAAAACGACGAGGGCGGCGAATACGAGCACGAGATAGAGAAAGGCGGAGAGGTGGAAATCGAGCAGTTCTGGCTCAACAAGCGTTTCGCCGACTGGGCCAACGTGAAGCTGGGGCACATCATCGTGCCCGTGGGACTGAACAACGCCCACCACGAGCCGCTCAACTTCTTCACCGTCTACCGCCCCGAGGGCGAGAACACGGTGCTCCCCTCCACGTGGCACGACACGGGCATCAGCCTCTGGGGCCGCCACGGCGACTTCAAGTATGAGGTGATGATGGTGGCCGGACTCAACGCCATGATGTTCTCCCGCGACGGATGGGTGCATGGCGGGGCAGGTTCGGCCTACGAGTTCAAGCCCGCCAACAAATACGGCTTCGCCTTCCGCGTGGACAACTACACGCTGCCCGGACTGCGGTTGGGCCTGAGCGGCTACTACGGGCAGTCGATGCACAACACCTACCCCAACGATATGGTCAACGGACCTTACAGAACCGTGAAGGCCAACACTTACATCGGTTCGTTCGACTTCACCTTCAACCGCTACAACTGGATTGTGCGCGGACAGGCCGACTACGGATACATCTCCGACACGCCCATGCTCAACAGTGCCAAGCGCAACAGCATCAAGACCTCGCCCTACAACAAGACGCAGGTGGGCAAGAATGCCGTGGCCATCGGCATCGAGGCCGGCTACAACGTGTTCTCGCAAATCAGCTGCATGAGGGCGGCCAACAAGAAGCTCTATCTCTTCGGCCGCTACGACTACTACGACTCCTACATCAACGAGGCCTCGCAGCCCGAGTCCACCCACAACTACACCAACCGCCGGGTGTTCACCGTGGGAGCCAACTACTATCCGCTGCCGCAGATAGCCGTCAAGTGCGACTACTCCTACCGCAAGCTGCGCAGTCCGCTCAACAACGAGCCGAGTCTCAACATCGGCATCGCCTACGAGGGATTCTTCTTGTAAGATGAAAAAATTGAAACATTCAAAAGGTAAAAGATTCAAGCTGCTGTAGGGGCTCACATATTGGTGCTTCGGGCTGCCCGCAAATGAAATCAGAATCATTGCAATTAACATAAAAAACGGAAAACAACATGAAAAAGATGTTTAAGTATGCCATGCTCTTCGCAGCAGCATGCACGCTGACATGGAGCATGACTTCGTGCAGCGACGACGACAAAGGCGATGACGGCAAAACCACCATCGAGAAGCAGGAACAGGCCGTGAAAGACCTCACCGCAGAGTATCTCAACAACGTGGTCTACCCCACCTATGGCAATCTGGCCTCCGAGGCTGAAGGGCTCTACGCCAAGATCAACGCCCTCAAGGCCAAGCTGAAAGCCGGCACAAGGGTGGAGCAGAGCGAAATCGACGCCATCTGCACTTCCTACAAGGCCGCCCGCCAGTATTGGGAGGAGTCGGAGGCATTCCTCTACGGGGCTGCCAGCGACTTCGAGATCGACCCGCACATCGACAGCTGGCCCCTCGACGTGCCCACACTGGCCAAAGACTTGGCCAGCGACGCCAAGATAAAGACCCTCGACAAAGAGGCTGAAGACATCGAAGTGACCCGCAAGAACCTCACTGCCGAGAACCTCGGTTTCCACGGCATCGAGTTCATCTTCTTCCGCGACGGCAAAAACCGCCCCGCGTCTTTCTTCAACAACGACGAGGTGGAGAAGTATGAGAACATCTTCGACGGCAAGAACGTGACTGCCAAGGAAGAAGTGATCTTCGCCACAGCCGTGGCCGGCGACCTGCGTGACAAGTGCTACCAGCTCGTGGTGGCTTGGAATCCTGCCGCCTCCGCTGCCTACAAGGCCCGCATTGCCGAGTGCGCCAAGCACTTCGACGACTTCAAGACCCTGACCAAAAAAGGCCTGACCTACGGTGAAGACCTGCTGCAGGCCGGCACGGCCAAGAGCACACAGAGCTCGGTGAAGAAAGTGGTGGAGACCATCCTCGTGTCGGGTTGCTCCAACATCTGCGCCGAGGTGGCCGACCAGAAGATGGGACAGGCCTACCGTGCATCGAAAGACCCGAACTCACAGCATGAGGGTGAAGACGGCAAGATGGAGCCCGATGACCCCAACTACATCGAGTCGCCTTACAGCTACAACTCGTTCACCGACTTCTACGACAACATCATGAGCATCCAGAACTCGCTCTATGGCAACTACAACGGGAACACCTACGCAGCCAAGTCGCTGATGAGCTACCTCAACACCTACAATGTGGTGGAGGCTGCCCTCATCAACGCCAAACTCACGGCTGCCCTGAAGGCCCTGAAGGCCTGCCAGACCAGCGGCACGCCGTTCGTGCTTAACCCGGGTGCCCCGCTCGTGAAGGCTGCCATGGACGCTGTGGGCGAGCTCGACAGCGAACTGAACAAGGCCTCGCAGTGGATTCTGAAGAACTGATTATTACAACAAACCAAAAAGAATAGTGTCCGAAGACCCAAGGCCTCCGGACACTATTTCCCATAAAACAAAAACATGATGAAAACATTCAAGACATACGGGCCGCTGATGCTGGCAGCCATGATGGGCCTTTCGCTCACCGCCTGCCACGACGATGACAACGGCGGCACCACGGCCGGCGGCATCAGCACCAACGGCGAAGACGACTACAAATATGTAGGCAAGGCCACCAACGGCTTCACCCCGAGCGAGTGGTATCCCGGAGGCGAACAGGGAACAACCGAAAACACCACCGCCTCTTGCTATGAGGACGAGACGCCAGCCGTCGGAAACGCCAATCTGCTGGATGCCTTCAAGCGCGGGGAAATCTTCTTCGAGCACGATTTCCTCCCCTCTTCCACCCCCTCTACCAAAGACTTTGCAGGCCTTGGCCCGGCCTACGTGCGCTCGTCTTGCATCCACTGCCACCCCGGCTACGGCCACGGCAAGCGCGTCGAGTCCTACGATGCCGACCACAAGGGCAACGGCTATCTGCTCGTGATCTATCACCCCGTAGACGGTGCCAACAGCGACGACGGGCCCTACATCTCTGAGGTGACGGGCATGCCGCAGACGCGCGCCGTGTCGCCCTTCCTGCCGCCTGTAAACGAGAAAGGCATCACCATGAAGTGGGAGACCGTCACCGCCATGGAGAGCGGACTGCCCATGCAGTTCCCCGACGGTGAGAAGTATGAGCTCATCTACCCCGAAGTGACCATCCTGCCCACCGCCTTCAACACCAACCCCATACCCACCAACTATGCCGTGAGGCTGGAGTCGACCATCGGCCTCTACGGCACGGGGCTGCTCGATGCCATCCCGCAAGACAGCATCAAGGCCGAATACATCCGGCAGGCGGCTGCGGCACAGAAGCGCGGCGTGGACATCGCCAAGGTGCTCAACCCCGGTTTCTGGGATGCCTCCAAGGGCGACTGGGCCGGAGACCCCACACTCGGAAAACCCAACGGGGCGTGGTATAAACTGGCCGACGGCCAGATGAAGGTGAAACGCTTCACCTACGCCATGACGCGCGCTTCGCTACAAGACGGTGCGGGAGCCAACGCCATGTGGAACATCCCCAACGTGAGCCGCAGCGACCGGCCCTACCTCTACACCACCACGGCCTGGGCTAAGGCCATGAGCGAGAACAAGAAGGTGATTGCAGCTATCAAGAAAGACCCCTCGTCGCCTTACTACAATGACGGCACCGAGGCCGGAATCGCCGCTGCGGTGAAGGCTTTGCTCGACCCGAAGACCAACCAGTTTAACAACGCCTACCACAACTTCAAGCCCGAAATGACGGACAACAACTTCTGGCAGTACATGGTGTGGCACCGCGGACTGGCCGTTCCACGCGCCCGCGACCTCAACGACGCCACCGTGCAGCGCGGCAAGAAGCTCTTCATGGAGATGGGGTGTGCCAGCTGCCACCGTCCGAAATGGGAGACGGGCGACGACAACTATTGGGTGCCCTCCCCCATCAAGAACAACAACCTCAACCTGCCGAAGTATGCCCATCAGACCATCTATCCCTACACGGACATGATACAGCACCGGCTCTACATGAAAAACGGCATACACGGAAGCTGGTGCCGCACCACACCGCTGTGGGGCCGCGGCCTGAGCCTGCTCAACACGGGTGCCGAAGACCGTCTGCACGACTGCCGGGCACGCAACGAGGTGGAGGCCATCATGTGGCATGCCTACAGCAAAAACAGCGACGCCTACTGGAGTGCGGTGAAATTCTACCACCTGCCCAAGGCCGACCGCGACGCTGTGGTGAAATTCCTGCGCTCCATCTAAGGGCGCATACAACCGACACGGAAGGTCTGATCAATGATCAAAAAAATAACTTTCTCTCTGTATATCGTGGTGGTGGCCGTCATGGCTGCCGCCACATTTTGTGAAAAGCTGGGCGCGGGCGACCTCTACCACACGTGGTGGTTCACCCTGCTGTGGGCCCTGCTCACGGCTGCCGGCATCGTCTACATCGCCCAAAGCCGCCTGCGCCGGTGGCCCACTCTGCTGCTCCACGCCGCTTTCGTGGTCATCCTCGCCGGTGCATTGCTCACCCGGCTCACGGCCCGTCGGGGGGCCATACACCTGCGGCAAGGCCAGTCCACCGCCGAATATATGGCGGCCAAGGATGGGCAAGGCATGGAACCGGCCCGCCTGCCCTTCAAGGTGAAGCTCGAGAAGTTCAACATCCGCTATCACGAAGGCACCAAGGCCGCAGCCGACTATGAGTCAATTATCAGCATCGGGGGCGACGGAGCGGCCAACCGCTACACGGTTTCGATGAACAGGATAGCCTCCCACGGCGGCGTGCGCCTCTATCAGAGTTCCTACGACGAGGACGGCCGGGGCAGCGTGCTGGCCATCAACAGCGACCCTTACGGCATTCCCGTCACCTACGTGGGCTACGCCCTGCTCTTCTTCTCGCTCCTGTGGCTGCTCGTCGACCCCCGGGGCACTTTCCGCCGGCTGCTCCGGAGCGACGTGCTGCGCAAGGGCGCGCTGGCTATCCTCGCCCTCATGGCCCTGCAACAGCCGGCTGCTGCCACCACCACCTTCCCCCGCCGCACAGCCGACCACTTCGGCCGCATGAGCGTGCTCTACAACGACCGCATCGCGCCGTTGCAGACCTATGCCTACGACCTGACGAAGAAGCTCTGCGGCAAGCGCAGCTATCGGGGCTGCACGCCCGAACAGGTGCTCACGGGATTCATCTTCTGGGGCGACCAGTGGGCGGGCGAGAAAATCATCAAGGTGAAAGGCGGACAACTGAAATCCACGCTCCAGTTGCCCGACTACGTGTCGGTGAACGACCTCTTTCTGGCCGGCGACTACCGCCTCAAGCAGTATGTGGAGGAATACTACCATGGGGCGCAAGACGGTTTTCATCAGGATGCGGTGGAGCTCGACGAGAAAGTGCAACTCATCATGGAACTGCGTGGGGGCGCGCCGCTGAAGATATTCCCCCACACGGCAAAGGGCTCTACGCAGTGGTATGCCCCCAACCGAAGCTACAAGGGGGCCGTGAGTGCCCGCGACAGTGCCTACATGCAACAGGTGTTTGCCGACCTCTACCGCTATGCGCTCTCGGGCAGCAATGCCGATGTGAACAAGACCATCGACGAGGTGATGGCCTATCAGCAGCGCAACGGCGGAGCGGGTATGCCCTCTCCACGGGAGGTGGAGGCCGAGCGTCTCTACAACAGTGTGCCGTTTGCTACGATTCTCTTCGTCGTGAACCTCACGTTGGGGCTCATCGCCCTCGGCCTCACCATCCGCAAACTGACGGGTAAGGACGACACTTCGGCCCGCCCCACCGGGAAGCGAAGCCTCATGGCAAGGCTGTCGGCCGCCTCCGGCCCGCTGTTTGTCGTGCTCATGGTGCTCTCGATGCTCGCCCTGACGGTGGCACTGGCACTGCGCTGGATCATCAGCGGCAACGTGCCCATGAGCAACGGTTACGAGACGATGCTCGTCGTGGCGTGGTTCACCCAACTGCTCTCGCTCCTTGCGTGGCGCAAGGCCCACATCGTGGTGGTGTTCGGCTTCCTGCTCTCGGGCTTCTTCCTGCTCGTGAGCCACATCTCGCAGATGGATCCCGCCATCGGGCGGATGATGCCCGTGCTCAACAGTCCGCTGCTGAGCATCCACGTGGGCATCATCATGATGAGCTATGCCCTGTTGGCCATGACCTTCATCTGCGGACTCATGGGTCTGCTCCTCCCCCGCAAGGGCGTCGAGTTGCAGGCACTCAGCCGTCTGTTCCTCTATCCGGCCGTCACCACGCTGGGCCTCGGCATCTTCATCGGGGCCATCTGGGCCAACGTCAGTTGGGGCACCTACTGGAGCTGGGATCCCAAGGAGACATGGGCGCTGATCACCTTCATGGTCTACGCCGTGGTGCTCCACACCCGCTCTTTCCCCCTCTTCAGCCGCCCCACGGCCTACCATCTCTACACCACCATCGCCTTCCTCACCATTCTCATGACCTACTTCGGCGTCAACTACTTCCTCGGCGGCATGCACAGCTATGCCTGATGCACACCGCCGAAAGGCTCATTGAATCAGACACTTGTATAACTTTTATCTGCCAAAAGTGGGGATATGAGCGGTATTTTGCTTATATTTGCATAAGATAGGCGGCGTTCGGCAATTTGAAAACAAGCTTTCATTGCCCTCACTTGCACTATCTTTGCAGAAACAAAGTATCATCAACAACAAACAAAAACTATGAACATCAAACTCGGAAAGGCGTTGCTCGCCGCCGCACTGGCTGCTGCCATGATGCCGGGCACGGCTGCAACGGCTCAAAACAAGAAAGGAAATCTGATGGAAAACAATCCGCTGATGCGCCCGGGCACGTTGCCTTACGGTGCACCTGACTTCAGCAAAATCAAAGGAGAAGACTATCTGCCGGCCCTCAAGGAAGGCATACGCCAACAGCGGGAGGAGATAGCGCGCATCGTGGCCGACAAGGCGAAGCCTACGTTCGCCAACACCATTCTGGCCTACGAGAAGAGCGGACTGCTGCTCGACCGCGTGTCGAGCATCTTCTTCGCGCTGGTCAGTGCCGACAAGACACCGGAGATAGAACAGGCGGAGAAGGAGGCCGTGCCCCTGCTTACCGACTTTGAGAACGAAATATCGTTCAACCAACGCTTCTTCCAACGCATCAAATATGTTTACGACCATGAGCGCAACACGCTCAAGGGGGAAGACCGGAAACTGCTGGAGGAGGTCTACAAGAAGTTTGTGCGCTCGGGGGCCCTGCTTCCGGAAGACAAGATGGCACGTATGCAGCAAATCAACAAGCGCATAGCGGCCTTGCAGCAGGAGTTCGGCAACATGCTGCCCAAGGCGACCAACGCCGCAGCCGTGTGGGTGGAAAGCGAGGGCGAACTGGCCGGACTTGGTGCGGCCGACATCGCCCAGTGCCGGAAAGATGCCGAGAGCCGTGGGGGAAAAGCACCCTACTGCATCGTGATCACCAACACCACCCAGCAACCCATCCTCGCTTCGCTCGACAACCGGGCCCTGCGCGAGCGCGTCTACCGGGCGTCCATCCACCGGGCCGACGGGTCGGGCGACTTTAACACCTTCCCCATCATCGCCGAGATGGCCCACCTGCGGGCCGAGAAGGCCAGGCTCATGGGCTTCAAAGACTATGCGTCCTACTCGCTCGACAACGCGATGGCCAAGAACACCGACAACACCTACCGCTTCCTCAAGCAGCTCATCGCCGCCTACACGCCCAAGGCCCAGGCCGAAACGCAGGCCATCGAAGCCTACGCCCGGTGCACGATGGGTCCTGACTTCAAGCTCGAGCCCTACGACCGCTTCTACTATTCGGCCAAGATGAAGAAAGAGCAGTACAGCTTCTCGGACGACGACGTAAAGCCCTACTTCAACATCGACAGCGTGCTCGTCAACGGGGTGTTCTACGCCGCCCACCGCGTCTACGGTCTGTCGTTCAAACAGCGCACCGACTTGCCCACCTACCATGCCGACATGAAGGTGTTTGACGTGCTGGACAAAGACGGCCACCAGCTTGCCCTCTTCTACTGCGACTACTTCCGCCGGCCCACCAAGCGCGGCGGAGCGTGGATGAGTGCCTTTGCCAAGCAGAGCCGCCTGCGCCGTCAGCTGCCTATTATATATAATGTGTGCAACTATGCCAAGGCTCCCGAAGGCCGTCCCACGCTCCTCACATGGGATGAGGTGACAACCCTCTTCCACGAATTTGGGCACGCCCTGCACGGCATGTTGTCCGACTGCCGCTACAACACGCTGAGCGGAACGGCTGTGGCCCGCGACTTTGTGGAGATGCCCTCGCAATTCAACGAGTCGTTTGCCTCCATCCCCGAGGTGTTCGACCACTACGCCCGCCACTTCGAGACCAACCTCCCCATGCCCGAGGCCCTCAAAGAGAAGATGCTGGGCTCCATCAACTTCCAGCCGGCCTATGCCCTGGGTGAGAATCTGGCTGCCACCTGCCTCGACCTCGCGTGGCACACACTCACGGCGGAACAGGTGCCCTCGGCCGACGGGGCCAAGGATTTCGAGACCTCGGCACTACGGGAAATCGGACTGCTCAACAGCCAGATTCCGCCCCGCTACTCCACATCCTACTTCAACCACGTGTGGGGAGGAGGCTATGCAGCAGGCTATTACAGCTATCTGTGGAGTGAGGTGCTGGCCGTGAACATTGCCGACTACTTTGCCGCCCACGGTGCACTCACGCCGACTGTAGGCCAGTCGTTCCGCGACAAGGTGCTGAGCCGGGGCAACACGCTCGACCTCATGCAGATGTTCTCCGACTTCACCGGTCTGCCGGCTCCCGACGCCACAGCCCTGCTGAAAGCCAGAGGTCTGTAAACACACACGCCATCTGCGTCGCCTTGACAGAGGACGATGCAGATGGCGTGCAGTTGTTTTTTACCCCTCTACCCCTTTATTCTCACAAAGGCAAAAGCCTTAATCAGCTTTTGCCTTTTATTTTTCCAACTCTTAGCTTCCAAACGCCTGGCCTTGTTTCCTTGTCAAGGCTCCCTAACTTGGCGACTTAGATACAGAGGGAAGAAATGCCTCCCCCCCAACTTAGGGAGCTTCAAACAGCTTTTATCCCGCAAGGCCCTCCCCTCCTTCGGAGGGGCCGGGGGAGGCCTTCCCGCCCACACCCAGTCTACTTCTCAACTCCTCCGCCATGCTGCGGCGGATGGCAAGACGGATGGTGCAGTCGTTGTCGAACTGCTGACTGACAATGCGGGGAGAGAGGTCTTTCACCACGCGCATCACATCATTCATCATGAGATAGGGGAAACGGAAGTCGATGATTTCCTCCACTTGCCGTGTCTCCACCTCCGCAGCATCGAGAGCGGCTACGGCTGCCGTGCGATAGGCCACAATGAGCCCGCCGGTGCCGAGGTTCACACCGCCATAGTAGCGCACCACGACCACGAGCACATCTGTGAGTCCGCGCGAGTTGATCTGCCCCAAGATAGGCTTCCCCGCCGTGGACGAAGGCTCCCCGTCGTCAACGGCACGGAAGTCGGTGCGCCCGGGCCCCAACATGTAGGCATAACACACATGGCGGGCATCGTAGTAGCGGCGGCGGTAGTCGGCGACAATGGCCTTCACCTCGTCGGCATCGTAGACATGATGCGCGAAAGCGAGGAACTTACTCCGCTTCTCGGAGTAGAATCCCTCGCCGACGATATTTTCTTTGATGGTCGTATATTCGTCGAGCATAGATGATAGGAGACCCCCCATACCCCCCTAAAGGGGGGCTTTGCCATCCACCTGTTCGCAGGAATGAAGCCCCCCTTTAGGGGGGTGTGGGGGGTCCGTGGGGTGTGGGGGGTCCGTGGGTCTGTGGGTCTTTCTACAACTTATGTATCACCAGCCCGGAGCGCAGCTTCGGTTCAAACCACGTGGCCTTGGGCGGCATGATTTTACCGGAATCGGCGATGTCCATAATCTGCTGCATCGACACGGGATAGAGTGCCAACGCCATGCGCATCTCGCCCGAGTCGACACGGCGCTTGAGCTCACCCAAGCCGCGCAGGCCGCCCACGAAGTCGATGCGCTTGTCGGAACGCAAGTCTTTGATGCCCAGCAAGTCGTCGAGGATGAGCCGGCTGGAGATGTCTACATCGAGCACCCCGATGGGGTCGGCATCGTTGAAAGTGCCCTCCTTGGCCTTGAGACTGTACCAACGGCCGTCGAGATAGAGCGAGAACTCATGCAGCCGTTGCGGTTTGTAGCACTCGGTGCCCTTGTCCTCCACGACAAAATTCTTCGCCAATGCCGCCAGAAACTCCTCCGACGACATGCCGTTGAGGTCTTTCACCACCCGGTTGTAGTCGAGGATGGTGAGCTGTGAAGCCTGAAAGCACACTGCCATGAAGTAATTATACTCCTCGTCGCCCCTATGGTCGGGATTCTGCCGTGCCTTCTCCGCCCCCACTAGTGCTGCCGCCGCCGAACGATGGTGGCCGTCGGCAATGTAGAGCGCGGGCATCTTGGCAAATTCCTCTGTGACGGTGGCGATGTCGGCATCGTCGGCAATCACCCAGAAACGGTGGCGGAACCCGTCGACGGGAGCGATGAAATCATACTCGGGCGCAGTGGCCGCATAGCGCATGATGAGACTGTTGAGCACCTCATTGTCGGGATAGGCAAAGAACACCGGTTCGATGTTGGCATTGTTGACACGCACATGCTTCATGCGGTCTTCCTCCTTGTCGCGGCGCGTGAGTTCGTGCTTCTTGATGACGCCCGAGAGATAGTCGTCCACCCGTGCGCCCACCACGAGCCCGTATTGCGTCTTGCCCTCCATGGTCTGGGCATAGATGTAATACTGCTCCTTGTCGTCTTGCACAAGCCATCCACGCTCCTGAAACTTCCTGAAGTTGTCGGCCGCACTCTCATAGACGCGCGGATCATACTCCGACGTGCCCTCCGGGAAATTGATTTCGGGCTTGATGATGTGGTAGAGACTCTTTTCGTTGTCGCCTGCTTCGAGGCGAGCCTCAGCCGAGTCGAGCACATCGTAGGGGCGGCTCTCCACCGCCTCCACGAGATGCTTGGGGGGACGAATCCCCCTGAATGGTTTGATGGTAGCCATAGCTTGAGGTTGTAGCGGTGGTTACTTGTTGACTTGGAATTTCGTGCAGCCGTCCTTGAAGAAGGCATTGATCTGCCGGGCGGCGGCTATGCCGGCATTGGTGTTGGCCTCTGCCGTCTGTGCCCCCATCTTCTTGGGCGTGCTGAAGTAGCGTCCCTCAAACTTGGCAAACTCGGCATCGGCATCGGGCTTGATGTCGGTGATGAACTTCAGGTCGGTGCGCTCGCCCATGAGCTTGATGAGTCCCGGTTCGTCGATCACCTCCTTGCGGGCCGTGTTGATGAGTATGCCGCCCTTCTTGAGCTGCCCCACGGTGTCGTAACCGATGCTGCCACGCGTCTCGGGAGTGGCAGGGATGTGGAGCGACACCACGTCGCAGGTGCGGAAAAGTTCGTCGCCGCTCTTCACGGCATGCACCCCGGCCTGCTCTATCACGCCGGCAGGGCAAAAGGCATCGTAGGCATAGACCTCCATGCCGAAGCCCTTGGCCACCCGGGCCACGTTGCGGCCCACATTGCCGAAAGCGAGGATGCCGAGCTTCTTGCCCATAAGCTCCGTGCCGGCCTTCCCGTTGTAGAAATTGCGCACGGCATAGACCAGCAGTCCGAACACCAGTTCGGCCACGGCGTTGGAGTTTTGGCCCGGCGTATTCTCGGCCACCACGTGGTGGGCCGTCGCCGCTTCAAGGTCGATATTGTCGTAACCGGCCCCGGCGCGCACCACGATTTGGAGTTTCTTGGCCGCGTCGAGCACCTCGGCATCCACCTTGTCGGACCGGATGATGAGTGCCTCCACGTCTTTCACCGCTTCAAGCAGTTGGGCCTTCTCGGTGTATTTCTCCAGCAGGAGCAATTCGTGACCGGCGTTTTCCACTTCTTTTCTGATACCCTCGACGGCGGCAGCCGCAAACGGTTTTTCTGTTGCTACTAAAACTTTCATTGTCAGTCGGATTTTATGTAACGAATAAAGGGCGAACCGAAATTCGCCCTATAGTATCTGCATGTACGATTAGTGTTCGGCCTCGAAGTCTTTCATGGCCTGCACGAGGGCGTTCACGCCTTCGAGCGTCTGGGCATTGTAGCAGCTGGCACGGAAGCCGCCCACGGAGCGGTGGCCCTTGATGCCCACCATGCCACGCCCGGTGGCAAAGTCGAGGAACGGCTTTTCGAGCTCGGCATACTCCTCGTTCATCACGAAGCAGAGGTTCATCAGCGAGCGGTCTTCCACGGCTGCCGTGCCCTTGAAGAGCTTGTTGCGGTCTATCTCGCCATAGACGATCTCGGCCCGTTCGCGGGCGCGGCGATCCATCTCGGCCACACCGCCCTGCGCCTTCACCCAGCGCATCGTTTCCAGCAGCGAGTAGATGGGCACCACGGGAGGCGTGTTGAACATGCTGCCCTTCTCCACATGCGTGCGGTAGTCGATCATGGTGGGCAGCGGGCGCGGAGCCTTGCCCAACTCACTGTCTTTCACGATGATGACGGTCACGCCGGCCATGGCCATGTTCTTCTGCGCGCCGGCATAGATGGCCGTGTATTTCGACACATCCACGGGACGGCTCATGATGTCCGAACTCATGTCGGCAATCAGGGGCACGGGACTGTCAGGGTCTTTGCGAATCTCCGTGCCGTAGATGGTGTTGTTGGTGGTGAAGTGGAAATAATCGGCATCGGCCGGAATCTGATAGTCTTTCGGGATGAAGGAGTAGTTGGCATCGGCCGACGAAGCCACCTCCACGGTCTCGCCGAAAAGCTTGGCCTCCTTGAGTGCTTTCTTGGCCCAGGTGCCCGTGTTGAGATAGGCGGCCTTCTTGATCAAGAAGTTTGCAGGAATCTGCATGAACTGAAGGGAAGCGCCGCCACCGAGGAAGATCACCGAATAGCCCTCCGGGATGTCGAGCAATTCCTTGATGAGCGCAACGGCCTCGTCAACAACCGGCTGGAAGTCTTTTGCACGATGGCTGATCTCCATGAGGGAAAGACCGGAGCCGTTGAAATCCAAAATCTGCTTTGCTGTGTTCTCAATCACTTCGCGTGGAAGCATCGACGGACCTGCATTAAAATTGTACTTCTTCATCTGAATGATTATTTAAGTTTTATTGGTTATAATCGTATTGCATGAATACGATGCGAATTTACACTTTTATTTTTATACCACCAAACGTTTTAGCAACAATTTAGCCAACGCCACCGTTTTATATCATATTGTAAACGCACACAGTCGCAAAGCTCTCTTGCGGGCACTTGACGGGGCTGTCGATATTGCATGGGGGAAAATCGGGGGCACCCGCGGGCAAATTTCAGTGAAACACTCCGCTGCAAGACACCGGAAAGAGGCGAACAACCTTTACAAAATCATGTCTGCAAAAAGTCGGCAAATAGAATGGAAAAACGGTCTTGAAGCACGGGGGAAGCCCATCGGTTTTCTCCTTCGGGCTCTCTGCGCTTGCAAAAGGGCCACAGTTGGAAACCGAAAGGGCCACAGTCGCAGCACGACTGTGGCCCTTTTGCAAGCCCGTTTGGGCCTTTTCAGACCGGTTTTCGGGCCCGAAAACGTGTCAATAAAAATCAAACCGCTGATTGTCAGCGTTTTAAAACCATCACCAAAATCGCCCGTTTGCGCCCGGGCGGACTGCCGGTGGTGAATATCGCAGGCAGAGAGGCCGAAAACGGGCAAATGGTTTGACATGATGGCACGGCTGGAAATGCCTTTTGCCTTCCGCCACAGCCGATGCCGCCCGTGGCCCGCTCACGCTCCCGAGACACCCGCCTCACTGAAAGTCTCCGGGACTATCTCACGGCTTCCACCACCGTCTTGACACCCTTGATTTTCTCGCCCTGCACGCGGTCGAGCAGTTCCTGCAACCGGGGATAGGCCACGGCGGCGTAGGCATAGCGGTCTTTCACGTCGATGCGCCCTATCTCCCCGTTCTCCAGCCCGCCTTTCTTGCAGAGGAAACCGAGGATGTCGCCCTTGCTGATTTTGTCTTTCTTGCCCTTGCCGATGTAGACGGTGGCCATGCGCGGACGGGCAGGCACGGCTCCGGCAGCCGGTTGCGGGGAGTGGTCGGCTGTCGCCGTGTGCAGGTAGTCGGGCAGGTGCTCTTCCGGCCCCAGCACAAAGAAGGAGCGGCCCTCGGCCTGCCAGCGGGCCGTGCGGCCCACGCGGTGGATATAGGCTTCCTCGGTCTCGGGCAGATGGTAGTGGATGATGTTGTCCACATCGGGAATGTCGAGGCCGCGGGAGGCGAGGTCGGTGCTCACAAGGATGTTGGCCGACCCGTTGGAGAACTTGTAGAGGGCGTGCTCGCGCATCTTCTGGTCGAGCCCGCCGTGGAAGATGCTCGTGGCAAATCCCAGACGGCGCAGATAGTCGCCGGTGCGCTCCACGGCATCGCGGTGGTTGAGAAACACGATGCTGCTGTGGTCGCCCTGTTCGAGGAGCAGCGAAGAGAGGGTGGCGAGCTTGTCTTTCTCGGGACTGTGTACGCTGAAGATGGAGATGCGGTCGGGTATCTGCTCGTCGTCGGACAGATAGTCGACGCGCGTGGAGCGGCCAAGATTCACGAAGTGGGGAATGCTGTCGGCATCGGTGGCCGAGAGCAGCACGCGCCGGGCGTCGGCGGGCAACTTGCCCATGAGGGCCGCCATCTCGTCGTGGAAGCCCATTTCGAGGCACTTGTCGAACTCGTCGATCACGACAAACCGCACCTGCGAGGCCTCGATGTTGCCTTTGTCGAGATGGTCGTTGAGCCGGCCGGGGGTCCCGAAGACCACCTGCGGGCGCACCTGCCGCATCGTGCGGTGCTCGTCCATCGCCGGACGGCCGCCATAGCAGGCCATGGCACGCAGTCCGCTGCCCATGCCGGCGAGCACCGTGGCACTCTGCAAAGCCAGTTCGCGGCCCGGCAGCACCACCACGGCCTGCACGGCATCGAGCGTGGTGTCGAGCAGTTCCACCACCGGCAGGAGGTAGGCCAGCGTCTTGCCCGAGCCGGTGGGCGAAAGCACCACCACGTCTTTGTTTGAGTGGAGGATGGCATGGGCCGTGTCGTTCTGCATGTCGTTGAGCGTGATGCCCAGTTTGTCTATTATCTTGTCTGTCATATCGGTTGTTGTTTTCGGTTATCTTATTTCTTGTTGCGCAGCAACTTGTCTATCTCGTCAAACTCCTCCCCCATGTTCAGGTTCAGATAGATGGTGTAGAGGGGCAGCGCCCACTTCTCACGCTCGTTGGGGGCCAGCTCGCGGAAACGCCTCAGATAGGGCAGCGCGGCCTTGTAGTCGGCCATGATGCGGCTGCGGTATTTGCGGTGGCGCTGCACGTTCTTGTCCAGCTCCACGGCCCGGTTGAAGTAGGCCAGCCCGGCATTGAGCCAGGCATCGGCCATCAGACTGTCTTTCGCCAACAGGGCGTCGCAGATGGCGATGCACTCGTCATAGTGGCCGGCATTGAGCAGCAGGGTGCTCTTGGCATAACGGAAGGTCGGGTTGAGCGAGTCGGCCTGCAGCGCGCGGTCGGTCACACGCATGGCCGAGTCGGGGCGGTTGACCTTCAAGTAGTAGTCAATGAGTCGGGAGAAGAAAAACGGGAAAGTGGCATATTTGCCGAAGCCCTCGCGCAACGTGCTGACATAACGGGCCGTGTCGCCCTCCTGCCGATAGGTGTCGGCCAGATACTGGAGCATGAAGCGGTTGTGGGCCGTGTCTTTCAAAGCCCAGTAGGTGTGATGGAGGGTGGCTTTCGGGTCGCCGTTCATGTAGCCGCAGTAGGCGGCATAATAGGCGGCTTGGGGCAGCACCGAGTCGGTCTCGGAGTAATTGTATTCGCGGAAGAGCGGCTGCTTGGCGCAGCCGATGTAGGCATTGAAGAACGCGTAGGCATCGGCGAAACGCCGGCGGTGGATGAAATAGGTGCCGCCGTTGTAGAGGTTGGGGCGTATCCGGTTGAGATAGTCGGCGTGTTTCCTGCGGTATTTCGTCCGCACGCGCCCCCGCCGGTCGGGCGCCGCTTCCACGGAGTCGAGGCTTTCGGCCGTTTCAAACATCGCCTTGGTGATGTTGAAGAGGGCGGCCGTGTCGTAGGGCTGCTTGAGATAGAGCTTTTCGTTGCCCTGCTCGTAGAGTCCCGTGAGGGCATCGTAGAGTGTGAGCCAAATCTTCTCGTTGGTTCGGTTGGCCGGGTCTTTGAGCAGGTTGGCCATGCTCTGCCGGGCCTTGTCGAGATTCTTGCCGGCCTTGATCTGGTCTTGGGCAGCATAAATCTCTCTCTTCTGGGCCTGCGCTGCCATGAATGTCCACGCCAGCAACAGGGATATGATCAGTCGGAATTGTTTCACCTTATTATATATATAAGCGTTAAAGGAGTCATAGGAAGGAGGATTGGGCGCACTCGCGGAAAAGGTGGGAGCCCGTCTGCGGCCTACCGCTGTTCGAGCAGGGCTTTCACTTCGCGGGCTTTATCGTTCTCTCTCAGCACGTAGTAAATCTGGTAGAGGGCCTTGCGCCAGTCGACCACGGCCCACCGGGGATCCAGACTCCTCACCCGTTCGAGTGCTTTTTTGGCCTGCATGAACTCCTCGGAGACGAGTTTCTTCTCTTGGGCAGACAGCCGTTTCTTGCCGGTGAGGAAGCTGTCTTTCAGTTCCACGCCCTTCGAACAGTGGCAGATGCCGATGTTATAGATGGCTTCGACGAAAGAGGAGTCGATGGCCACGGCCTGACGGAAATGGCCGATGGCCTCATCCCACTTGCCGCTGCGCATGAAGGTTTCGCCCTTGAGCACCCATCCGAGGCGGTTGGTGGAGTCTTTGCGTATCTCGTCGGTGGCAAACTGGCGCATCTCCTGCTCGTGTCCCGGGAGGGTGAAAAACTCTATGAGCTGCTTGAGGAAGAGCTTGTTGCGCGGTGCCATGTCGTGGAGTTGGAGCAGGGCGACGAGGTATTGGGCCGAATCGGCCTTGCTCTTCATCAGTTCTTTCATGCAACTGATTTTGATTTCGGCTGCCTGCCGGGCTGTGAGCGTGTCGTGAAGGGCCTTGTCAGCGTAAAAGTTGGCCAGATTGTACTGCCTGTTCTCAAAGGCTTTGCGGCTCGCCAACAAGGCTTCGTAGCCGTTGTGCGGCACCGTGGGGAACGAGCGTTCTTGTTGTTGCGCCCGAACCATGCAGGGCAAGAGTACGGATAAGGCCAGCAATGCGGCCAACAGGGTCTTTGTCATGGGCCTTTCATTTTCGTTTCAACTCGAGCTTGGGTATCTTCACCCGCTGCCCTTCTTTCACTTCCGAGGTGCCGTTGAGTGCCTCCACATAGCATTCCATGCCCGGTCCGAGATAGGCGCGGCTTATCTTGGCCATCGTCTGGCCGCGCTTGGCGGTCACGGTCTGTGCCGTACCCACAATGCGATAGGCACCCGTGCGCACTCTCGGGTCGGCATCATAGCGGCCGGAGGCTGATTGTGGACGGGGGGCGGGCTGCTGCGCTTTAGCCTTCGGGGCCGGGGCCGCTTGCTGCCGGTTGGCTTCCCGGGTGTGGCGGCGGGGTTCCTCGCCGGCCGTGGCCGTGGCTGCAACAATAGCCGCCTGCCGGGCCAGCCGCGCACTGTCGGCTTTCGCCTTCATGGCGGCGGCGGAATCGACGGGGGCGGCGGATGGAGAAGCCGCAGAGGCTGGGGCCGCAGGAGACTGCCGCCGGGCAGAGGGAGCCTGCGGATGAGAAAGCTCGGAGAGCCGCTGGTGCAGATGGTCGCGCTCGGCGGCGAGCTTGCCGTAGGAGTAAGCCAGCCAGCAGGCTCCGCCCACGAGGGCAAACAGCAGCAGGCTGAACAGATAGACCACGGGGCGCGACACGCTGATGCGGCGGCTGTCGGGCGCAGGGGCAGCCGGAGTTGGGCGAGACGGGAGCTCGGAGGAGGGAGGTGGAGGGGCCGAAACAGCGTTTCGGCTTACCCGACTGTCGGAGAAACCGGCAGCTGCCGAGGACACCGAAGGAGCGGAAGGGGCAGAAGGGGGCTCGGAAGAGACCAAGGGAGAAACGGAAGAAACAGGGGCAAAAGCGGAGGATAAGGGCCGGGGCTCTTGCTCCACGGGGGCTTCTGCCGCCACAGCCGGCTGTGCTTCAACAACCGGGGCAGGCCCTTCTTCAACAATCGGAGCCGGCTCTTCTTCCGTAACCGGGGAAAGAGCCTCCTCTACTATCGGGGCCGGGGCTTCTTCCACGACCTGAATCGGAGCTTCTTCCACGACCTGAATCGGGGCTTCTTCTACACCGGCCTTCGTGGGCTCCTCTGCCTTTTGCGCCTGGTCTTCCATCGGGCCGGCCTGCTCGGGAGTATCGGAAGAAGGGGGAGCGTCGTCTCCGATGCTCTCATATTTCCTGTCGACGGCCTCGAAATCGACACCGTCGTTGATCATCACCGTTTCAAACTGGGCAAATGGACGGTTGACAAAATCGCGCAGAGCGTTGTCGGGCGTGAAGTTGATTTTGTTGCGTCCCTCGATGACAATGCGCTCGCCGGTGTTCACATCCACACTCTCACGGTCTTTCACACTGCCCATCTTGAATGTGCCGAAACTCTTGATCTTGACCAGTTTCTCCTGTTCGAGACCATCGCCCACCACGGCAAACATGAGCCGCACAAAGTTTTCGGCATCGGCCTGCGACATATTGTGCTTCGACGAAAGCATCCGCGCCAGTTCCGTAATCCCTATCCTATTCATCTTCTTCCCCTCCATTCTTCAGTTTTTCCTTCACCGAGGCCACCGGACGGAAGCTCAACACCAGTTTCGGGGGCACGAGCATACGCTGCTTGGTGGATGGATTGACGAGGATGCGCTCCAGCCTCTTCTTCACTTCGAAAGACCCGAAGCCGGCGATCGACACCGTTTCCGACTCGCCGAGGCGGTCGGTCATTTCGGCCACCACATCATGTACCAGCTTGCGGGTCACCTCCTGAGTGTAACCGCTGCGGCGGGCCAGTTCGTTGATATATTCCTTGTTATTCATCGGCCAACTCTCCATAAAGGTCGAACTCTTCCGAGTCGACGATTTTCACGTTATAGAAACATCCCGTGCGCAAGCGTTTCCGACCGGCCGGGATGAGCACCTCGGGGTCTACCTCCGGCGAACAGAACTCTGTGCGCCCCACATAGTAGTTGCCCTCCTTGCGGTCGATGATGACGGGCATCACCTGCCCCACCTTCCCGGCCTCTATCTCTGCGCTGATCTCCTGCTGCACGGCCATGAGTTCGTCGAGCCGCCGTTGCTTCACGTCGGCCGGCACATCGTCTTCATAGTGCTCGGCGCTGTAGGTGCCTTCCTCCTCCGAATAGGCGAAAGCCCCCATACGCTCGAACCGCGCCTCCCGCACGAAGTCGACCAGCTGGCGGAAGTCGTCTTCCGTCTCGCCGGGGAAACCCACCAGCAGCGTGGTGCGGATGTGTATGCCGGGCACGGCCTCGCGCATCTTCCTGATCAGCTCCACGGTCTCCTGCTTGGTCACGTGGCGGTGCATGCGGCTCAGTATATGGTCGCTGATGTGCTGGAGGGCGATGTCGAGATAGCGGCACACGTTGGGCCGCTCGCGCATCACGTCGAGCAAATCCATGGGAAACTGGTTGGGATAGGCATAGTGCAGGCGAATCCACTTCACGCCGGGGATGTCGGCCATGCGGCTGATGAGTTCGGCGATGTGATGATGGCCGTCGAGGTCGATGCCATAGTAGGTGAGTTCCTGCGCGATGACTTGAAACTCCTTCACGCCACCGGCCACAAGTTCGCGCACCTCGTCGAGAATCTCATCCATCGGACGGCTCACGTGGCGGCCTGTCATGAGCGGTATGGCACAATAGGCGCAGTGGCGGTCGCACCCCTCGGCTATCTTGAGATAGGCGTAGTGGCGCGGCGTGGTGAGATGCCGGCGGCCGTTGCAAGACGGGAGTTCGGCCTTGCCGAGGTCGGCGAGCAACTGCTTGTAGTTGAACTTGCCGTAAAACTTGTCCACCTCGGGAATCTCCGCCTCCAGTTCGTCCTTGTAGCGTTGCGAGAGGCAGCCCATCACGTAGAGTTTGTTGAGCCGCCCTTCGGTCTTGGCCTGCACAAACTCCAGTATGGTGTTGATGCTCTCCTGCTTGGCCGTCTCGATGAAACCGCAGGTGTTGATCACCGCTATCTCTCCTTGGGGATGGGCGGCATCGTGCACACAGCGGTAGCCGTTGGCCTCAAACTGCTTCATGAGCACCTCGCTGTCCACAAGGTTTTTCGAGCAGCCCATCGTGATAATATCTATCTGGTTTTTCTTCATCACTTATCACCTATCATCTGACACCTACCACCTAATCTTCCTTAAACAGCGAGTCCACAAACTCCCGTTTGTCGAAGAGCTGCAAGTCTTCCATCCCTTCTCCCAGTCCTATATACTTCACGGGCACCTTGAGCTGGTCGCTGATGCCTATCACCACCCCGCCCTTGGCCGTGCCGTCGAGTTTGGTGATGGCCAGCGAAGTGATGCTGGTCACGGCCGAGAACTGCTTGGCCTGCTCAAAGGCATTCTGCCCCGTGCTGCCGTCGAGCACGAGCATCACCTCGTCGGGAGCCTCGGGGAGCACTTTCTTCATCACCTCTTTTATTTTCTTGAGCTCGTTCATCAGCCCCACCTTGTTGTGCAACCGGCCGGCGGTGTCGATGAGCACCACGTCGGCCCCGTTGGCCTTGGCACTCTGCAACGTGTCGAAAGCCACCGAAGCCGGGTCGGCCCCCATCTGCTGTTTCACCACCGTCACGCCCACGCGCTCGCCCCAGATGCTGATTTGCTCCACTGCGGCGGCGCGGAAAGTGTCGGCCGCACCGAGAAACACCTTCTTTCCGGCTTTCTTAAACTGGTAGGCCAACTTGCCTATGGTGGTGGTCTTGCCCACCCCGTTCACGCCCACCACGAGTATCACGTAGGGGCGGTGGTCGGCGGGCAAATCCCAGTTGCCATTGTCATCGGAATTGTTTTCAGACAAGAGGGCGGCGATTTCGTCGCGCAGGATGCCGTTGAGTTCGCCCGTCGACACGTATTTGTCGCGTGCCACGCGCTCCTCGATGCGGCTGATGACTTTCAGCGTGGTGTCTACGCCCACATCCGACGTGACGAGCACCTCCTCCAAGTCGTCGAGCACATCATCGTCTACCTTTGATTTTCCGGCCACCGCACGCGCCAATTTCCCGAACACACTCTCCTTCGTCTTTTCGAGTCCTTTGTCGAGCGTCTCCTTCTTGTTCTTATTGAATAATCCGAATAATCCCATATTACCTTAAACTATTTTGGGGCAAAGTTAACAAAAAAAAAGCACAAACCGGCTATTACGCCTAAAAAATAGCGCAAGTCAGCCACCCGTCAGCCCTCGGTCCGGCTGCCACCCGGCAAACCGAAACGCCGTGCCTGCCATCCCCTCCGCCCCCTTCCCTCCTCTCCCAACAGCAACAGTGCTTCCCACTTTTTTCTGAAAAAACAGCGAATATATTTGGCTGTTTTGGAAAAAAGCACTACCTTTGCACTCGCAAATGAGACTTGAGGCTCCGTAGCTCAACTGAATAGAGCATCTGACTACGGATCAGAAGGTTATAGGTTTGAATCCTATCGGAGTCACAACTCGTTCTTGCAAGGCCTCGTGCCCATGGCTTCGTAGCTCAACTGAATAGAGCATCTGACTACGGATCAGAAGGTTCCGGGTTTGAATCCCAGCGAAGTCACAACAAACAGGCTTACACCACTACCCGAGAATTGCGAGCAATTCTCGGGTTTTTTATTGCCGGGGCGGGTCTGTAAATTGTCAAACTATTTATTCATTTTCGGCCTCTCTGCTTGCGATATTTGCAACGGGGGCGGCCCGCCCGGGGTAAACGCGCGATTTTGGCGGCGTTTACAAAACACTGACTATCAGCCGTTTGAATTTAGTTGACACATCTTGGAGGCCGAAAACGGGCCTGAAAGGGCCCAAACGGGCTTGCAAAAGAGCTGCGGGGACATCGCAACGGGGGCTCTTTCAGCCGCCAACTGTGGCTCTTTCGCAAGCGCGGAGAGCCTGAACGGGAAAAACGGGAGGCTTCGTCCGGGATTCAAGGGCTACTTTCCGTTCTGGTTGGAGTATTTTTGCAGAGGTGTTTTTGTCGGAATTATTCGCCACCGTCCGGCATCTTGCGGAGGTGGCAGAGAGCGGCAGGCATAAATGAAGGAGCAAACGGGGGGGAATGGGGGAAACGCGAAACGCCCCCCTTTTCGCAAAGGAGGGCGTTCATCTCAATAGGTATTAGTCTTTTTAAGGTAAAAAGATTGTATTCAGGATAACAGATGCAAAGATAAAACATTTTGAAAATATGTGCAAATTCTTTTTCATGTTTAAAAACATAAATTAAGAAAAGCCCCATCCTTCCCCCAAAACAGGGCATGGATGGGACTCCTTCAGGGTCGGGGAAAGTCTTCCCGATTTACTTTGCGTAAAGGGCTACGATGGTCTCGTAGAGCTCCTGCTTGCCGGAGGTCTGCTTGGGTTCGCCATTCTCCTTGGCGTAGGCCACGAGCTGTTCGAGGCCGAGCTTGCCCTCTTCAAACTCCTTGCCCTTGCCGGCATCGAAGCTGGCATAGCGTTCTTTGGCCATCTTGGGCAGTTCACTCTCGGTGAGGATGGCGGCAGCATTTTCGAGTGCGCGGGCCATGGCGTCCATACCGCTGATGTGGGCGATGAAGATGTCCTCGGGATCGGTGGAGTTGCGACGCAGCTTGGCATCGAAGTTGGAGCCGCCGTTGCCCAGTCCGCCGTTGCGGATGACCTGCATCATGGCCTGTGTGAGCTCGTAGTTGTCGATGGGGAACTGGTCGGTGTCCCAACCGTTCTGGGCGTCGCCGCGGTTGGCGTCGATCGATCCGAGCATACCGTTGTCAACGGCCACGGCCAGTTCGTGCTCGAAGGTGTGGCCGGCCAGCGTGGCGTGGTTCACCTCGATGTTCACCTTGAAGTCCTTGTCCAGTCCGTGGGCCTTGAGGAATCCGATCACCGTCTCCGTGTCCACGTCATACTGATGCTTGGTGGGCTCCATCGGTTTCGGTTCGATGAGGAACGTGCCGGTGAATCCCTTGCTGCGGGCATAGTCGCGGGCAGCCTTCAGCATCTGTGCCAAGTGCTCCTTTTCGCGCTTCTGGTCGGTGTTGAGCAGGCTCATGTAGCCTTCGCGGCCGCCCCAGAACACGTAGTTGGTGCCGCCGAGCTTGATGGTGGCGTCGATGGCGTTTTTGATTTGCACGGCAGCGCGGGCCACCACGTCGAAGTCGGGATTGGTGGCAGCACCGTTCATGTAACGCTTGTGGCTGAACACGTTGGCCGTGCCCCAAAGCAGCTTCACGCCGGCTTCCTTCATCTTCACCTCGGCATAGTCGGTGATGGCCTTCATGCGGGCCTCATATTCTGCGATGGTGTCGCCCTCGGCCACGAGGTCGATGTCGTGGAAGCAGAAATATTCGATGCCGAGCTTGTTCATGATTTCAAAGCCTGCATCCATCTTGTCTTTGGCGCGCTGCACGGCATCTTCTGCCTTGTCCCACTCGTAGCTGCGGGTGGGGCCGCCAAACTGGTCGCCGGAGGCATCGCCCAGTGTGTGCCACCAGGCCATGGCGAACTTCAACCAGTCTTTCATCTTCTTTCCGCAGACCTCCTTCTCGGGGTCATAGTAGTGGAAAGCCATTGGATTTTTACTTGCTGTTCCTTCGAAAGGAATCTTGCCGATTTGTGGAAAATACTCTTTTGCCATAGTTTTGTAATTATTAGTTTATGAAAGATTTTTAAAGTCATAAGTGAGGGGTGAGCAGCCGGCGCGCCCTTCGCGAGCCGGGAGTCAGGGGGCGGTAGGAAGGGTATGGAGTGCGGAAGCGTCTTGGTGCTCCCTCCCCCGGTCTATTCCCCGAGATGGACGGCCAGTTCCCGCTTCCAGTTGGCGTAGGCGGCGAGATAGGCGGCGCGGTTGGCTTCGTCGGGCTCAATGACATCGAGCCTCTTGAGCGTGGCGAAGGCCTCGTTGTGGTCTTTGTAGATGCCTGCACCGATGCCCGCTCCCTTGGCCGCCCCGGCACTGCCGTCGGTCTCGTAGAGTTCGATGGTGGCTCCGCTCACCCCGGCCAGCGTGTCGCGGAAGAGCGGACTGAGGAACATGTTGGCCTTGCCGGCGTGTATCTTCTTGATGTCCATGCCCATCTTCTTCATCACCTCCATGCCGTAGCAGAAGCTGAACACGATGCCCTCTTGGGCGGCGCGCACGAGGTGGGCCCGGTGGTGCTTGTTGAAGTTGAGTCCGTTGACGGAGCAACCGATTTCCTTGTTCTCGAGCACGCGCTCGGCCCCGTTGCCGAAGGGGATGACGGTCACCCCTTCCGCACCGATGGGCACGGTGGCGGCCAGTTCGTTCATCTCGGCATAGCCCATCTCGGGGGCCACATTGCGATGCACCCATGCGTTGAGGATGCCCGTGCCGTTGATGCAGAGCAACACACCGAGGCGGTCGAGCGAGGTGGTGTAGTTGGCATGGGCAAAGGTGTTGACACGGCTCTTGGGGTCGTAGTTGACATCGCCCAACACGCCATACACCACACCCGAAGTGCCGGCCGTGGAGGCTATCTCGCCGGGGTTGAACACATTGAGGCTCACGGCATTGTTGGGTTGGTCACCGGCGCGATAGCTGACGGGCGTGCCCTCCTTGAGACCCAGTTCGTCGGCTGCGGCTTTGCCCACCACGCTCTGCACGGAGAATGTGGGCACCACCTCGGGCAGCACGCTCTCGGGGAAGCCGAAGTAGTCGAGCAGAAACTTGGCGGGCTTCTTCGCGGTGAAGTCCCACATCATGCCTTCCGACAGTCCGCTGATGGTGGTCTTCACCTCTCCGCTCAGCTTCATGGCGATATAGTCACCGGGGAGCATGATCTTGTCGATGCGGTCGAACAGCGCGGGTTCGTTTTCCTTCACCCACGCCAGTTTGGCGGCAGTGAAGTTGCCGGGCGAGTTGAGCAGATTGCGCAGGCAGAGGTCCTCGCCCAATTCCCTGAACGCGCGTTCGCCGTAGGGCACGGCCCGCGAGTCGCACCAGATGATGGATGGACGGAGCACCTGCTGATCCTTGTCCACACACACCAACCCGTGCATCTGGTAGGAGATGCCCACAGCGAGGATGTCTTCGCCGCGCGCACCTGTCTCGTTCATGATTTTGCGGAGCGAGAGCTTGGCGTTGTCCCACCACATCTGCGGGTCTTGCTCTGCCCAGCCGGCCTTGACGGCCATGATCGGGGCTTCGTGCTCGGGATAGAACGCCGAAGCGGCTATCGCACCACTGTCGACATCGGTGAGCGATGCCTTCACGCTGCTGGAGCCTACGTCGAAGCCCAATAAATATCTTCTTGCCATATTTGTTGTTATTGTTTTATTACCTTTTATATATATAATACGCATGAAAAGGAAAATCCCCCGAGAGAAAAGGTAAAAAAGGAAAAAAAGAAAAAGTAAAAAACGCATCGGGGGGGCAGTAGGGGCAGCACTTTATGCCTGCCCGCACGCCCGAAGGGCGTATTTTAAAGGTAAAAAGGTAGAAAAAGGAAAAAGGTAAAAAGAAGACCGAAAAGCATAATGCAGGGAAAATTTCCCCGAATATCCTCTCCGGTCTTCTTTTTACCTTTTTCCTTTTTCTACCTTTTTAAATTAGCATACTTTTTCGAGCTTCTTCATGATGGCAAACATGAAGACGGCCGAGAGCAGGCAGAGCACGATGAACACGCCCCACACCATCCACAGTGGCAACGGGCCCCAGAGATAGCCGCCCACGCCCACGAGTTTGTTGCCGATGGCGGTGGCCACAAACCAGCCGCCCATCATCAGACCCTTATACTTGGGAGGGGCCACCTTGGACACAAACGAGATGCCCATCGGACTGAGCAGCAGTTCGCCGAACGTGAGGATGAGATAGGTGCCCACCAGCCAGTTGGGCGAAACAAACGTACCGGCATCACCTGCTGCCTTTTGGGCATCGGGGGTGAGCAGATTCCACGAGGCGAACATCATCACCACGAAGGCTACACCGGCCACCAACATGCCGTAGGCTATCTTGCGGGGGGGCGAAGGTTCCTTGCCCTTGGCGGCCAACTTACTGAAAATGGCAATGCTCACGGGAGTGAGGGCCACCACATAGAAGGGGTTGAACTGCTGGAAGATAGGTGCGCTTACGGCGATGGAACCCTCCAACTGCGTGTAGCGGTAGTAGAGGTAGCCCAGCGAGGCCACTATCACAAGGCCGGCAATGCTCTTGGTCTTGGTGGTCTTGCCTTGGAAAAGGGCAAACAGGGCGTAGACGATGAAGATGATGGCCACGAGATTGAACACGCCGAACTCCATGCTCTCAATGCCGGACGACGACCTATTGACAAACTCGTTGGCGAAATAGGTCAGCGAAAGACCGTTCTGGTGGAAGGCCATCCAGAAGAAGATGACTACGGCAAACACCAGACAGAGGGCCACGATGCGCTCGCGGGTCTCAGCCGGACTGAGCTGCTCCACTTCGGCCTTCTGGTCGCCGGCCTTCTTGGATGCACCCTCGGTGTGCTTGAATGTGCTGCGGAAAGCGTAATAGATGGCTATCGAAAGGATGAGCGACGCGCAAGCCACGGCAAAAGAGAAGTGGTAGGAGTCGTTTTCGGAGTAGCCGATGGTCTGTGCCCACCGCATGATTTCCACGGCAGCCGTAGGCGCAAAGAGGGCCCCGATGTTGATGGCCATATAGAAGATGGAGAATCCGGAATCGCGCTGGCCGGCATACTGCGGGTCGTCGTAGAGATTGCCCACCATCACTTGCAGGTTGCCCTTGAACAGGCCCGTGCCCAAACCGATGAGCAACAGGGCACCGAGCATCACGATGAGGGCAAACGTGTTGCCGCCCAAGGGAATGGAAAGCAGCAGATAGCCGAAAAACATGACGACGATGCCGATGGTGACCATCTTGCCGAAGCCAAACCGGTCGGCCAGCAGACCGCCTACAAGCGGAAGAAAGTAGACGAGCATGAGGAAGTCACTGTAAATCTCGCCGGCCCACCCGGCATCAAGACCGAAATTGGCACGGAGGAAAAGGGCGAACACGGCTATCATGGTGTAGTAGCCGAAACGCTCGCCGGTGTTGGCCAGTGCCAACGCGTAGAGTCCTTTAGGTTGATTCTCAAACATAGTTTTGGATTGGTTGGTTATTATTTTTATTTAGGAGATTTATTTTAGGAGTTAAAGGGAGTTAAGGAGTTAAAGGGAGTTAAGACAATAGCTTTATTGCATGTGTCGTGGAATCTATAAGAGTAAGACTGTTGTCTTAACTCCCTTTAACTCCCTTAACTCCTAAAATAAATCTCCCTTTAACTCCTAAATAGATCTACTTCACCACTTTCACGCTCTTGCCTCCGGACTTGCGGATGTAGACACGGCCGGGTTGCATGGAGCTTACGCGCTGTCCCTGCAAGTTGTAGAACTCGACAGCCGAAGAAGACTGATTGCCGGTGGTCGTGGCGGTGTTGATGCCGGTGGTGGCCCCGGTGATGTTGAGGGTGTAGCGGGTGGCGGTGAGCAGGTCGTTGGAAGTGACGGTCACGAGGGCCTTCACCCCACCCTCCACGGGCTCTACCTGCGTGTCTACTGTGGCTCCGCGCCCATCGGCCTTAGCCACGATGTCGGTAGCGGAGAGCGGGCCGTCGGCTGTGAGGTTGTAGGTGAGCGTAGCGGCATCGAAGCCTTCTACGGGCTTGCCCTTCACGCTGAGTGCCGAGAGACGGGCGTTGTAGACCAGAGCGATGTCGTCCACGTAGAGCTCGTCCGTGCTTCCCTTGCCAGGCTGCGCATTGGTAGAGATTGTGATGAGCAAGGCCTTGGGTTCCACGCCGTTGGCTGCGTAGGTGTCGTAGTCGAACGGAATGGAGAGACGCTGCCATGCGAAGTCCTTGGAAGCAATCTTGTTGTCAGTGGCTTTGGCCACGACATTGTTGTAGGCCTTGTCCTCGGGGTCTTGATAGTACGTGCCGTCGGTGAGCACGGCATTGACCGTGGCGTAGGGAGCTTTGGGTTGGGGCGTGCCCTGCTTGAACTTCACCCACACCGTGAGACTGTCGGGACGGCCATTCAACGCGAGATAAAACGGGTCGCCATGAGCATCTTTATCGGTCGAACTGAGGTCGAGCCGCGAGTGGTTGGCCTTGTTGGAAGCAAACATAGAACCAGCATTGAGCCGGCCGGTGGTAATGGTACCATTGGCTACGAACCCAAAAACTTTCGTGGAAGTCACCTTCACACTCTGCTTGCCCGTGGAACCGGGGCGCACTTCATCGCTGATGAATGTGTGGGGATCCTTTCCAGCCATCCACTGCAATCCAGGATTGCCCGATGTGCTCATGAACGAATGCCAGTGGTTGGGCTCGTCGCTCTTAGCCGTATTCTTGCCGGAACCATCAGTGATGGTAGCAGTATGGAAGTCCTCGAAGCCGCCATTCTCGATATGGTAGCCGCCATTGCCGAACACCACGCGGATGGTCTGGCCGAGCGTAGCCTGCATGTCAATGTCGATCACGGCATAGGCCTTGGGGGCACGCAGTTCGGCCACCATGTTTACGGGCACGGGGCCGAGGCTCGGGCCTATCCATAAGGGCACGCCGGCTTCCGTGCCTTCGGTGATATTGATAGTCTGCGAGGTGCGCAGCGTGGTCACTGCGCCTGCCGTGGTGCCCTTCACGTCTTTAAGCTCAATGTTACCCACATTCAAGGTCTGTCCGCTCATCTCCAACTTGAAGTTCTTCAGCGTGAGCGTGTAGTCGCCGTTGGCGGTTTGGTCTACAGAGATGGTGGCCTGCTGTTCGGCCACATTGCCGTTGACATCGACGGTCAACCGGTCGGTATAGTCGGCAGCCATGCCTTGCAGGGCGGTGGCAGCCAACCACATAAATGTCAAGATTTTCTTCATATCGTTTTCCTTTTTAGCGTTTTATATGTCTGAAATGATGCTGCTGCAATCGGTATCGGCACCCGTCACTTGAGGTGATAGACAACACCCACGGTGCCGAAGATGGAGTAAAGACGCTGCTCGATGGTCTTGAAGTCGCTGTGGAACACGCTGCTAAGCCCCCAGCTCACGTCGGCCCCCACGGCCCAGCGGTCGCTCCATCGCCAGTCGGCCCCGAGGTCGAGCCCCCATTGCAGGCGGCGCAGGTCGGTGGAGAAGTCGTAAGATCCGCGCTCGTCGGCCCCGCGGCCCAGTTCCACACGCGGCCCGGTGGGGTTGCCCACGCGCAGATAGCCGGCATAGGCCTCTCCGCTGAAACGACGGGAATAGACGTAGGTGGCGTAGGGCCCGAAGCGGAGGTCTACATCATTGACCACCCGACAGACGACCTGCACGGGCACGGTGAGTCCCCATTGGCTCACGCGTGTCACCACATTGCCCGTGAACTGCCCTTCGAGGGTTTCTCCGCCGTGGACTATCTGCATGTGGTAGTTCTTCACCTGTGCGTCGGTCTTCATGCCCTTGTTGCCGAAGTGCAGTCCCGTGCGGATGCCCCAGCGGTCGCCGAGCGGCTTCTGGGCCTCGATGCCGATGCTGAAATTGGGGCGCAGCGAGTAGCTGTCGAGCCGGCGTATGGTGGCAGGCAGGCCCACGGGAGCCGTGCCCCCGAGCGAGTAGTCCATGCGGAGATAGTATGAGAGGTCGTCGAGCATCTTCAGGCCTTGCGCCCGGGTCACAGAGACGGGGAGCGCGATGAGGAGTGCGGGGAGCAGATATTTGATTTTCATTGTTCTTCGGTGCAGATAATTTTTACTTTGTCCACCATGAGCGTGCTGCCGACGGCCCCCTCAAACTTGTCGCCGTCGGCACTTGAGGAGAAGACGATGGCCAGACTGTAGCCCTGCCGGGCGAGCAGGTCGGCATCGATGTCGGCCCGATAGTCGAACGCCGCCTCAAAGGCCGTCCACTCGCCGGTGGCAGGCACGGAGGCCACGTCGGCCAAGGCCACGATGAACGGCGAGGTGCGCACGTCGTCGCCGTAGAGCGTCACGGGGTTGCCGGCCTCATCGTGGTTGCGGTAGAGCACGGCATAGACAGCGGCGCGGTCGGTGCGCCCATCCACGGCATTGCCGTTTTTATCTTGGAATTTCTCGCCGGGACTGTACTTATAATAGCCCGAAAACTTGGTGGGACGCTTGCCGAAAGGCAGTCCGAAGCGCGTGGCGCGAAGGGTGTTGGTGAGTGCCGCAGCCACATCGAAAGTGCCGATGAAGAGGTTGCCGGCTGCCAACCGCTTGTTCACCAGCTGCCCGAAAGGCCCCGTGTCGCGGGTGGTGAGCTTCACGGCCGCCCCGTCGTAGCCCTCCCGGAGGGGCACGGTGGGATAGTCTTCCGGCCGCGCCGAACCCATGCTGATGGCAAAGCCCGGATTGCCCGTGGCCCAGAGGGGCTGCTGCGTGCCGTCGTCGGCCACATGCGTCCACACATAGTATTTCCCGGTGCGCCCTTCGAGGGCGAAATGCTCGAAGTCGTAGTGCAGCGTGTCTTTCACCGTCACCGTCACGGGATTGAACCCCACCTCGTAGCGGCGCGTCCACCGTCCGTCTTCCGAGGTCACGGTGTAGGTCACGCGCCCGGCGGAAAAGTCGTGCGTGCTGCCCGATGCCGGCACCACCGTGGCTCCGGGGGTGAGGCGGAAGAGCGGGGCGAGGGCGGTCAGACTGGCCGTGCGGCGCACGTTGAAGATGATGGTGCTGTCGGTGTAGGGCACGTTGACGAGCGTGTCGCTGCTGTTGAAAAACAGTTCCTCGGCATGGGGCGTGTGGAGATAGGCGGCCTCAATGTCGCACTCGGCATTGGGCGCCTCTTCCTTGAAGCACGACGAGCACAGCATCACGCAGCATACTGCCACAAACGCAACTATATAATAATGTGATATTCTCATAATCAGCGACAAAAATACGTTTTTTTTTTAGCATGAGCAAATTTGATTAAGAAAAAAAGAAGGCAAAGAGACCCCCAACCCCCTAAAGGGGGCTTTGCATTCCTGCGAAAAGAGGGGCGCGGAATACGGAAAATTCGCTTAATTCGCACCATTCGCCGACACAAAATCTCAACGGCGAATGAGCCGAATGATGCGAATGCTGCGGGAAATAATTCGTTTAATCCGTTTAATTCGCCGACAAGAAATAGAAACGGCGAATGAGCCGAATGATGCGAATGCTGCGGGAGTGAATATAGTCAGAAACTCATTCTGATTTCGAAAAACCCTTACACGGCATTTTCCCGCATCCATCTATCTGCGCAATATGCTCCGTCTTATTCGCCTTATCCGCCCCGTCAAAATTCTTATTTGGCCCGACCGGCCATGCAGAAAAGCCCGAATGACAAAGCAAAAGAGGCTCTTTCACAATGCCATTCGGGCCTTTTCGCAGGGTTGCAAAGCCCCCCTTTAGGGGGGATGGGGGGCCGGTTCGGATTTTTGCATCAAAAAAGGGAAGCACACGCGTGCTTCCCTTGCCAATGCAAAGATACATCAAAAATCGGCGAAATGCAAATCGATGGCGAAAATAGCGGACAACCGCCGTGCCTCCCCGCGCCCGACCGGGAGCAGCCGGCAGTCTGTCGCGCCGTCAGTCCACAAAAGGCTCGAAGGGGTTGTCACGCCCCTGACGGGTGACGAGCAGCTGCATGCGCACGGTGATGGGCAGCCCGAGGGCATTCTTGCGGTGCTTGATGTTGTTCATCACCACGTAGGGATTGCCAGGTTCGGGCACGTGGAGGATGGCGAAGATGCGCCTCACCATATACTTGAACGTGAGCGGCCGGGCCTGCTCGTCGAGCATGAAACGGGCCTCCCACACCATGTGGGTCACTTCGATGAGATCGCTCGCGGTGCTTTTCCAGTGCAGTCCGTCGGCCGGCGAACGGCTCATGAGCAGGCAGAAGTGGTGCTCCACGGCCCGCCGCGCCCGCCGCAGATTTTCGGTTTCGTCAGTTTGGTTAGCGGTTTCGAGGTTCTCTTCTCTCTCGATAAATCTTGATTGGATTACATTTTCCATGTTTTTGTTTGTTTTTTCGGTTTTCCCCGGGATTTGGAACCGGAGAGTGCATACGTGTGATTGATGAATAAAAAGGTGGGCAGCAGCTTGTCGGGTTGCCGCCCACGGTCTATTGAAGATTTGGAGCGATGGCGCATCCCCTGTCCCACCCGCTGTCGGGCCACGGGTGCGGAAGACGGACGAGGGGCGTGCCTTGACTCCTTCGGGCGACAAAATTAGCACGCAAGCGTGCAATATATGTTCACAAGGAGAGAAAAAATCAGTTAAATAATGTTAGCGCGAAAGCCGCGGACGGGTATTGCATCCGCTGCAGGGAGACGACAAAAAACGCCATTGCCCGATGCCGGTGTGGCATCGGACAATGGCGAAAAATAAAGGGGAAATGGTTGAAGAAGCCGACGGGACGGGCATTATCCTATCGGACCGGGCGGTGCGGGGGAGGACTGACGGGCGGTTATCGCAGGGATTGATACGCCCTGCCGGGCGTGCGGGCAGGCATAAAGCACTGCCCCTACTGTAGGCGCGGCGGCTCTTAACTCCTCACTCCCCTACACGAGTATCACCGTGACGCCGCGGGCCGCCTGCGCCCCCATCACGAGCGACTGCTCGATGTCGGCTGTCTTGGAAGGGCCGCTGATGAAGGTGCCGAAGTTGTAGCGCGGATCCATGTCTATGCGGGCGTAGGCCTCGTGCATGTTGTCGACGATGGCGGTCTTCTTGAGCACAATCACCAGATATTCGGAGATGAAACACACGGCCTTCTCCTTCATCGTCTGGGGCACCCACACGCATCCGTTTTCGGCCACGCCCAGCTCGCCCCTCACGATGCCCACGTCGGTGCCGTTGAGGTCGGCCGCCTCGGCCACGGTGTCGGGATTTTTCCCGGCAATGGTGATTTCGGGCAGATGGGAGGCAAACACCCGGGCATCGGGATAGGCCCGGCGCACGGCGTCGTTGAGGTCTTCGCCCTCGCCGAGTTCCAGCACGTGGCCGCCCACCGACTCGGTCATCTCGACAAACTGCCGCAGGCGGTCGGGATAGGTGATGCCGTCGATGGCCATCTCGGGCATGTCGTATTGCATGTAGGTGTTGGCGCGCAGCGTGGCAAACAGGTCTTCTTTTTTCATGTTGCTTTTCAGAAAGGAGTTAAAGGGAGATTTATTTAGGAGTTAAAGGGAGTTAAGGAGTTAAAGGGAGTTAAGACAATAGCTTTGTTGCTTGACCGACCGTTGTCTAAGGAGTTAAGACAATAGCTTTGTTGCTTGGCCGACCTTTGTTTAGGGGAGTTGGCACATCATTTCCCCACCTTGCCCTCTTTCCATAGTTCGTGGAACGACTTCCGGGCAAACTCGGGCTTGGCATGGCCGATGCCCCACGGGTTGAGCCGGCTGAAGTGGGTCAGGCTCTCGGGCACGACGTTGGCCAGCGGGGCCAGACGCAGGGCCGAGGTGTAGAGACCGGGATGATTGAAGAGCACCTCCATGCCCGTAGACATGGCCTTCTTCACGGGGTCGGCCTTGCCCAGCGGTTCGAGACTCTGCCGCCAGAGGTATATCTGACTGCCGGGATCCACCATCGAGGGGCACACCTTGTCGCACGAGAGGCAGAGCGAACAGGCACTCACGTTGTCGCTGTAGCGGTAGGGGTCTTTCAACATGCCGAGGTTCACGCCGATGGGGCCGGGTATGAAATAGGTGTAGCTGTAGCCTCCCGAGCGGCGGTAGACGGGACAGGTGTTCATGCACGAACCGCAACGGATGCACTTCAGTGTCTGCCAGTGGTTCTCGTCGGCGAGCATGTTGCTGCGGCCGTTGTCCACCAGCACCACGTGCATCTCGGCGCCCGGACGGGCCTGCCGGAAGTGGGAGGTGTAGGTGGTGGTGGGCTGGCCCGTTCCGCAACGGCAGAGCAGGCGTTGGAATACGGCCAGACTCGCATAGTCGGGCACCATCTTCTCGATGCCCATCGCCACGATGTGCAGCTTGGGCATCGAGGTGGTCATGTCGGCATTGCCCTCGTTGGTACACACCACACAGTCGCCCGTGGCGGCCACGCCGAAGTTGCAGCCCGTCATGCCGGCCCCGGCCTGCATGAACTGGTCGCGCAGATGGTGGCGGGCGCAGCGCGTGAGATAGGTGGGGTCGTAGTTGCCGGGCTCCGTGGAGATGCCCTTCTCCTCAAACATGCGCCCCACCTCCTCGCGCTTGAGGTGGATGGCGGGCATCACGATGTGGCTGGGCCGCTGGCCGAGCAACTGGATGATGCGCTCGCCGAGATCGGTCTCCACCACATCGATGCCGCGGGCTTCGAGGTAGGGATTCATCTCGCACTCCTCGGTGAGCATCGACTTCGACTTCACCATCTTCTTCACCCCGTGGCTTTCAAGGATGCCGTAGACGGTCTCGTTGAACTCGGCGGCATCGCGGGCCCAATGGACAATGACGCCGCGGCTCTCAAGACGGGCCGAAAACTGCTCCAGATAGTCGGCCAAGTGGGTGATGGTGTGTTTCTTGATGGCGCTGGCATGTTCGCGCAGCGACTCCCATTCGGGCAGTTGCCGGGCCATGATGTCGCGCTTGGCGCGCACCGACCAGAAGGTCTGGTCGTGCCAGGTGGTTTTCTCGCGGTCTTGGTTAAATTTGGCGGCCGCCTTGCTATGCAGTGTAGACATCTTTCAGATGAGGGATTTAAGAGGTTAGTGGGAATGGAGGGGATGGAGAAGAAGGCAGTCCCGGGCTGTGGCCGGAGCCTGCCGGTGAGCGGCGGTTTAAAGTCCCGCGGCCAGTATCTGGGCCACGTGGATGAAGCTCACGGGCAGTTTCTCCCGCTTGGCGATGCCCGCCATGTGCATCAGGCAGGAGGAGTCCGGGCCTGTGACATATTCGGCACCGGTGGCGATGTGCCGCTTGATCTTATCCTCCCCCATGCGGATGGAGACTGCCGGCTCCTCCACGGAGAACATGCCGCCGAAGCCGCAGCACTCGTCTTTGCGCTCGGGTTCTTTCACCGTGATGCCTTCCACGAGCTGCAGCAGGTCGATGATTTTGTTGAACGGGGGAATGTTCTGCTCCGAGGGCGAGGAGAGGCCCAACTCGCGCACGCCGTGGCAACTGTTGTGTACGCTCACCACGTGGGGGAACCGTCCCGGCACGCTGTCCACCCGCAGCACATCGTGCAGAAACTCTACGATATCCATAATCTTCTTGGAGGTGACGCACTCGTGCTCGCCTTCCAACACATGGGGATAGTAGACTCTCACGTAGGCCGCACACGAGGCGGAGGGGGCCACCACATAGTCGAAGTCCTCGAACAGGTCTTCAAAATTCTTGGCCAGATCCTTGGACATACGCTCGAAGCCCGCATTGGCCATGGGCTGCCCGCAGCACGTCTGCCGCTCGGGATAGGCCACGTCGAGTCCGTAATGCTTGAGCAGTTTGTATGTAGCCACGCCGGCTTCAGGATACAATGCGTCTACATAGCAGGGGACGAATAGACCGATTTTCATCATGGTTTGTCTTGTCAGCTATAAATCTTTGGTTCGCACGACAGGGCGGCAACGCCGCAACACGCACGCCGCCTCTATGGGAGGCTGCCGCCTGTCTTATTTGCAAATATAACAATTTCCCGTAAACTGCGACTGCGAAGCTTAAAAAAAGTTTAAGTTTTGTATTTGTTTAACACAAATCGAAACCTCCTCCGCGCTTTTTCCTGCCAAGCTCCAAATGCCGGGGAGCATGACCACCGGCCTACCTTATTATAATAAGGAAGACACGAGGGAAGGCTCATTCTTTTCCTTTCCGCCCCATTCGCCCCACCCGCATCATTCGCCGAAAAAAATCATGTCGGCGAATGATGCGAATCAAACGAATTTTTCCATATCCCTCTTTTCGCAGGAGTGCAAAGCCCCCTTTAGGGGGTAGGGGTCTCTTAGGGGCTTATTGATGTTTGGTTAAGCGCGAAATTTTCATTTGATAAACTTTGCGAATCCAAAAAATATTGATAACTTTGCACACGTGATTGAACTGGAAAGACATATCGAAATCCTATTGTTGAGCAACGACTGCGTGATAGTCCCCAATCTGGGAGGGTTTATGGCCCATCACGTCGACGCACGCTACGACGAGAGAGACTACACGTTTCTCCCGCCTCTGCGCACGCTGGGCTTCAACCCCAAGCTGCGGCTCAACGACTCTCTGCTTGCCCTGTCGTATGTAGACGCCTACGACATCAGCTATCCCGACGCATTGGCGCGCATCGACGACGAAGTGGCCGAACTGAAGCAGCACCTCGAAAACGAAGGCAGCTATGAGTTGGCCGACATCGGCACGCTCTACAACAACGGGGAGGGCACCTACACCTTTGAGCCCTGCGAGGCGGGCATCCTCACGCCGCAGCTGTATGGCTTCGGCAGTTTTGAGATGAAACCCATCGAGCAAGAGGCCCAAAAGGAGGAAGAGACCGCAGCACCGACTGTCATCGACATCAACGCCACAACGGCCGAAGGGCCAAAAACAGCGACGGCCAACAGCGTGTTTGACAGAAACGATGACAGCGAGGACAAGACCATCAGCATACGCGTGAGTCTGCTGCGCAACATGGCGGCTGCCTGCATCGCCGTGGTGGTATTCTTCCTGTTCTCCACTCCGCTCGGCACACCTGAAGCCGGCACCCAGCTGGTGCGTAGCAAGATAGACACCGGTCTGCTCTACCGCATCATGCCGAAAGACCTCACCACCAAGGCACCCACCAAGCTCGTGGCACAACCCAAAACCGACAAGGAGACCGGACACGCCGCCAAGAACGACATGGCTCAGGAAAAAGCAGAAGTGCCGGAGACATATTACAGCATTGTACTGGCCAGCCATGTCACCCGCACCAATGCCCGCGCATACGTTGAGCGACTGCACCGTGCCGGTCACACACCGGCCCGCGTGCTCGACGGCAAGGGCAGCGTGAAGGTGATTTACGGCACCTACCCCACCGAGAGCAAGGCCTACAACGCACTCAACATCCTCAGCCGTAAACCGGAATTTGCCGAAAGCTGGGTGCTGCACGTAAAGGGCAGCCGCTAAAAAAGCCCGGCGGCAGTCCCCCCCACAACTCCTAACTCCTCATTCCTAACCCATAACTCTTAACTCCCCCGACATGAAGCGCGTCCGCTGCCCGAAATGCGATAATTTCATCACGTTTGACGAAACCAAATACGAAGCCGGCCAGTCACTGGTCTTCGAATGTCCGGAGTGCGGCAAGCAGTTCGGCATACGCATGGGCGTGTCCAAGCTCCGCGCCACCCGCAAGGAGGAGACTTTCGACGAAAACGCCAACGAGAAGGGCTGCGGCTCCATCGTGGTCATCGAAAACGTGTTTCACTACAAGCAGGTCATTCCCCTGCAAATGGGCGACAATGTGATAGGCCGATACATGAAGGGCAGCAAAATCAACTGCCCCATCGAGACCGTCGACCCGAGCATCGACATGACTCACTGCGTGATCAACGTCAGCCGCGACAAGCACGGCCGGCTCAAATACATCCTGCGCGACGGCCCCAGCTACACCGGCACATTCGTGGACAACGTGATATTGGGCGACCGCGAGCGGCGCGTCATCGAAGACGGAACGCTCTTCACCCTCGGTGCCACCTCCATCATCTTGCGCACCCCCGACAGCGAAGACGAATAACCGGGGCACAGCCCCATCGGTTGCGTGCAAAGCACATCCCCCTACTTTTTTGACTTTTCTGACTCTTGGCAAAGGGAATACAAGCCGCTGACTCTTGCCGGTTGATTCCACGATTGTCCTTTTTCCGTTACCAATCGTAACAAATTCTGTTATTATTTCTTTAAATTGGAAGAAATGTCTTATCTTTGCAAAATCGTATCGGCCTGCACCCCATAATCATGGCAAAAAGAAAGGGAAGGCCGAGAATAAGTAACAGATTGAACGACAAAGAATGAAACCAACCGCAATATTGCTGCTCCACTGTCCGGACGAGCAGGGGATTATCTCCGAGATGACGAAATTCATCACAGACAATCAGGGTAACATCGTCTACCTTGACCAGTATGTGGACCGGGAAGACGGCATCTTCTTCATGCGCATAGAATGGGCCTTGGAGAAATTCACCATCCCCCGCGAGAAGATCCGGGAATACATCGACACGCTCTACGCACAAAGATACAAGATGGAGTTCAACCTCTACTTCAACGACGTGAAGCCGCGCATGGCCATCTTTGTGAGCAAGATGAGCCATTGCCTCTACGACCTGCTGGCACGCTACAAGGCCGGCGAGTGGAACGTGGAGATACCCTGCATCGTGAGCAACCACGAAGACCTGCGCTATGTGGCCGAGCAGTTTGACATACCTTATTATGTATGGTCGATCAAGAAAGACCACTCCAACAAGGCCGAAGTGGAGGCGGAGGAGATGGAACTGCTCAAGAAAGAGAAAGTGACCTTCATCGTGCTGGCGCGCTACATGCAGATTATCAGCGACGACATGATCAAGGCCTATCCCAACCACATCATCAACATCCACCACTCCTTCCTCCCCGCCTTCGTGGGGGCCAAACCCTATCATCAGGCGTGGGAGCGCGGCGTGAAAATCATCGGGGCCACGAGCCACTACGTGACAGCCGAACTGGATGCCGGGCCCATCATCGAACAGGATGTGACGCGCATCACGCATAAGGACACGCCCGAGAGTTTGGTGCTCAAAGGCAAGGACTTGGAGAAAATCGTGCTGAGCCGGGCCGTGACCAAACACATTCAGCGCAAGATACTCACCTACCACAACAAGACCATCATCTTCAGTTGAAGCAGAGGACAACGGCCCTGCAGCCGTCCCGCGCACATAACTGCCAGAAAATTCCCATGAAAGTAGCAATCATCAAATACAACGCCGGCAACATCTATTCGGTCGTCAATGCACTCAGGCGGTTGGGCGTCGCCCCTATCCTCACCGACCGGGCTGAGGAACTCGCGGCAGCCGACCGCGTGCTGTTTCCCGGACAGGGGAATGCCCGCGAGGCGATGGCCTATCTGCGCAGCCACGGTCTCGACCGCGTGATAGCCGGTCTGCGGCAGCCCGTACTGGGCATCTGTGTGGGCCAGCAGCTGTTATGCCGGCACTCCGAAGAGGGCGACACCGACTGCATCGGCGTGTTCGACGCCGAGGTGAAACGCTTCCGGCCCGAACGCCACGAAGACAAGGTGCCACTCATGGGGTGGAACGAGATAACCGACCTCAGCGGGCCGCTGCTCAACGGTCTCGGACCGCATCCCTACACCTACTTCGTACACAGCTACTACGTGCCGCTATGCCAAGACACCGTGGCCACGGCCCATTACATACAGCCCTACAGTGCCTGTCTGCACAAGGGCAACTTCTATGCCTGCCAGTTCCACCCCGAAAAGAGCGGAGAGACGGGCGAGCGCATCTTGCGCAACTTTCTCGACATTGACAAATAACATACGGCCATGACACAACGCATAGAACTCATCCCCGCCATCGACATCATAGAGGGCCAATGCGTGAGACTCACAAAGGGCGACTACGGACAGAAGACCGTCTACGGCAGCCGGCCGGCAGAGGTGGCCCGGGAGTTTGAACGGCTGGGCTTCAGCCGGCTGCACATCGTCGACCTCGACGGGGCCAAGTCGCAACACATCGTCAATGTCGGCGTGCTGCGCGAAATCACCTCCGCCACATCGCTCACCGTAGACTTCGGCGGCGGCATCAAGAGCGAAAAAGACATCGCTGCGGCCTTTGACAACGGAGCCTCGATGGTCACCGTGGGCAGTGTGGCCGTCACCCGCCCCGACCTCTTCCTCGACTGGCTCGGGAAGTACGGGGCCGACAGACTCATCCTCGGGGCCGACGTGAGAAACGGCAAAATCTCCATCAACGGGTGGAAGGAAGACTCGGAACAAGACCTGCTGCCTTTCCTCCGCCAATATGTGGAGCGGGGCGTGAAACACGTGCTCTGCACCGAAATCAGCAAAGACGGCACCCTGCAAGGGCCGGCCATAGAACTCTATCAGAGCATCATGGCTGCCTACCCGGTACTGCACCTCATCGCCAGCGGCGGTGTGTCGGGCAACGACGACATCGAACGGCTCGACAGGGCCGGCATACCGGCTGTGGTGTTCGGCAAGGCATTCTACGAAGGCCGCATCGACGTGGCCCGACTGGGACTCCCCCACCACGAAAGTACAACCATATAAACAAAAGACTGCAAAGACAATGTACAGAGGACCGGCCAAACGCATCATCCCCTGCCTCGACGTGAAAAACGGCGAGACGGTGAAAGGCACCAACTTCGTGGACTTGCGGAGTGCGGGCGACCCCGTGGCTCTGGGCAAGGCCTACAGTGCCGCGGGAGCCGACGAACTCGTGTTTCTCGACATCACGGCAAGCGTGGAGGGCCGCAAGACATTCACCGACATGGTGAGCCGTGTGGCCGCCGAACTCAACATACCCTTCACCGTGGGCGGAGGCATCAACGAACTGGCCGATGTAGACCGCCTGCTCCATGCCGGGGCCGACAAGGTGAGCGTCAACAGTTCGGCACTCCGCCGGCCGGCACTCATCGACGAGATAGCCTCCCACTACGGCTCGCAGGTGTGCGTGTGTGCCATCGATGCCCGCCACGACGAGGACGGGTGGCACTGCTACGTGAAGGGCGGGCGCGAACGTGTGGAACGGGGACTCTTCGACTGGGCCCGTGAGGCCGCCGACCGCGGGGCCGGCGAGATACTCTTCACGAGTATGGACCACGACGGCGTGAAGCAGGGATTTGCCAACGAAGCCCTCGCCCGACTGGCCGACGAAGTGCCCATTCCCGTCATCGCCAGTGGCGGAGCGGGAGCCCCGGAGCACTTCCGCGATGCCCTCACCGTGGGCAAGGCCGATGCCGCACTAGCGGCCAGCGTGTTCCATTTCGGCGAAATCGCCATCCCCGACCTGAAGGCCTATCTCCGCAAGGAGGGCATCAACGTGAGGAGATAATGTTATAAGTAAGGAGTGAAAGGGAGTTAAGACAAATGCTTCATTTCCGACGCATGGCTGTCCATCATTCAACCTGCCTGAGAAGAAAGCCTCTTGAGTTATGGGCTGTTGTCTTTAACTCCTAACGAGCGAAGCGAGTGCTAACTCCCTTTAACTCCTTTAACTCCTATAAAAAGAACAACAATGGAAATAGATTTCGATAAATCGGGCGGTCTCGTGCCCGCCATCATCCAAGACGCCACGACGAAAAACGTCTTGATGCTGGGCTTCATGAACAAGGAGGCACTTGACAAGACCCTCGCCACCGGAAAGGTGACCTTCTGGAGCCGCTCGCGCAACTGTCTGTGGACAAAGGGCGAAACCTCGGGCAACTACCTCAACCTCGTGTCGGTGAAAAGCGATTGCGACAACGACACGCTGCTCGTCCGCGCCACGCCCGACGGGCCTACCTGCCACAAGGGCACGGACACCTGCTGGGGCGAGGAGAATGCCTACAACCCCATCGTGTTTCTCAGCGAGTTGCAGGATTTCATCGACCGCCGACGCGAGGAGATGCCCGAAGGCAGCTACACCACCGCGCTCTTCAACAAGGGACTCAACCGTATAGCCCAGAAAGTGGGCGAGGAGGCCGTGGAGACGGTCATCGAAGCCACCACGGGCGGTGACAAGCTGGTGGATGAAGCCTCCGACCTGCTCTACCACCTCATCGTGCTGCTCGCGAGCAAGGGACTGCGCATAGAAGACCTCGCCGCCGAACTGCTCCGGCGCCACAACCCCGACTGGGACAAGGCGCGCCGCAAGGCCAAGGCCGACGGCACCTACCGGAAATAAAGACCATCCTGACTGCCCCACAGGCAGCAAACCACATAAAAACGAGAAAGAACCATGTTGATAGACTACGAGAAAGTAAACGTATATCAAGAAGACACCCCGGTGCTGAAAGCTGTCGACTTCCATGTCGACGAGGGGGAGTTCATCTATATTATAGGTAAGGTGGGCTCGGGCAAGAGTTCGCTGCTGAAGACCTTCTACTGCGAACTCGACATCGACGGTGACGAGGCGGAGAAGTCGGAAGTGCTCGGGCGCGACCTCAAGACACTCAGGCGCAAGGACATCCCGGCCCTGAGACGGGAGATGGGCATCATCTTTCAAGACTTCCAACTGCTCCACGACCGCACCGTGAGGAAGAATCTGGAGTTTGTGCTCAAAGCCACGGGTTGGAAAAACAAAGACGACATCCGCCGCCGCATCGAGGAAGTGCTCACCGAGGTGGACTTGCTCGACAAGCTCGACAAGATGCCCAACGAACTCTCGGGCGGCGAACAGCAACGCATCGCCATCGCCCGCGCCATACTCAACAAGCCCAAAATCATCCTCGCCGACGAGCCCACGGGCAACCTCGACCCCGAGACGGCGGGCAACATTGTGCATCTGCTCAAAGACATCACGGGCATGGGCACAGCCGTGGTCATGACGACCCACAACATCCCCATGCTCGACAAGTATCCCGGCATCGTGTACCGCTGCAACGGCGGCACCATCAGCGATGTCACCAAGGAGTATAACCACATAGACCTCACGGAAAGTGAGGAGGAGTGATTTAGGAGATTTTTAGGAGATTTTTGGGGAGTTAAAGGGAGTTAAGGAGTTAAAGGGAGTTAAGACAACAGCCCATAACTCGAGAGACTCCTTTCTCCGGAAGTTGAGTGGCAGGTAGCTATGTGTCAGAAATGAAGCATTTGTCTTAACTCCCTTTAACTCCTTAACTCCCTTTAACTCCTAAAATTCTTAAAAATTCTCCTAAAAAAAGATTTACCAAATACATTAAATATTACGCGTATATGAAGGTCATGAAATTTGGAGGCACTTCCGTCGGCTCACCCGAGCGCATGAAGAATGTCGCCTCACTTGTAACGGAATCGGGAGAACCCACCTTTGTCGTTCTCTCCGCCATGAGTGGAACCACCAACTCCCTTGTAGAGATTTCCGACTATCTGTACAAGAAGAATCCCGAGGGAGCCAACGAGGTGATCAACAATCTCGAGCGCAAATACATGCAGCATGCCGAGGAACTCTACTCCACCGACGAGATGAAACAGACCACCAAGGAGTTTCTCGCGGGCGAGTTTGACTACCTCCGCTCGTTCACCAAGGACCTCTTCACCTCGTTTGAGGAAAAAAGCATCGTGGCCCAAGGCGAAATCATGAGCACCAACATGGTGGTGAACTACCTCAAGGAGCAGGGCGTGAAAGCCGTGCTGCTCAACGCCCTCGACTTCATGCGCACCGACAAGAACGCCGAGCCCGACCCGCAATACATCAAGGAGAAGTTGCAGGCCATCCTCGCCGCCACTCCCGAGAGCCAAATCTACATCACCCAAGGCTTCATCTGCCGCAACGCCTACGGCGAAATAGACAATCTGCTGCGCGGCGGTTCCGACTACACGGCCTCGCTCATCGGCGCAGCCATACCGGCCGAGGAGATACAGATATGGACCGACATCGACGGGATGCACAACAACGACCCGCGCGTGGTGGAGAAGACCGAAGCCATACGCCAGCTCAACTTCGAGGAGGCCGCCGAGCTCGCCTACTTCGGCGCGAAGATACTCCACCCCACCTGCGTGCAGCCGGCCAAGTATGCCGGCATACCCGTGCGCCTGAAAAACACCATGGCACCGGCCGCAGAGGGCACCATCATCGACAACGTGCTCGTGCGCGGCAAAATCAAGGCCGTGGCCGCCAAGGACAACATCACGGCCATCAAGATCAAGTCGTCGCGCATGTTGCTCGCCACGGGATTCCTGCGCAAGGTGTTCGAGATATTCGAGAGCTACCAGACACCTATCGACATGATTGCCACCTCGGAGGTGGGCGTGTCGATGAGCATCGACAACAGCACCCACCTCAACGACATCGTCAACGAACTGAAGAAATACGGCACCGTGACCGTCGACACCGACATGTGCATCATCTGTGTGGTGGGCGACCTCGACTGGAGCAACCTCGGTTTCGAGACGCTCGCCACCGAGGCCATGAAGAGCATTCCGGTGCGCATGATTTCCTATGGCGGCAGCAACTACAACATCTCGTTCCTCATCAAGGAGGCCGACAAACAGCGCGCCTTACAGAATCTGAGCAACGTGCTCTTCACCTGACGGAAACCGCCCCGGCTCCGTGCAGAACGCTTGCACCCTCCATGCAGAGGCCATGCACCAAGCGTGCAACAGCCATGCACGGAGGGTGCAGCAGTCATGCACTGCGGTCGTGACAGCATCAGCGAAAAGGCATAACAGCCACACCGCCCGCCGTCTCGGCTCCGTCGGTTTAGTTCATCGGCTCCGTTGCTCCGGCTCATCATGCCATACCCACAACTCCCCACCCCTCACTTCTCACTTCTAACTCAAAACATGCTATGACGAAAGGAATCTTCCCGACCGACAAATTCCGGGACACAAGAACCCCCTTCTACTACTATGACACGGAGCTGCTGCGACGCACGCTCAAGAGTATCAACGACGAGGCCGCACGCCACGACGGGTTTGTGGTACACTATGCCGTGAAGGCCAACGCCAACCCCAAGGTGCTCAACGTGATATGCCAGGCCGGGTTGGGTGCCGACTGCGTGAGCGGCGGCGAAATAGAGGCCGCCCTGCGGGCCGGATTCCCGGCGGAGAAGACGGTGTTTGCAGGCGTGGGCAAGAGCGACTGGGAAATCAACCTCGCGCTGGACAAGGACATCTTCTGCTTCAACGTGGAGAGCATTCCCGAACTGGAAATCATCAACGAACTGGCGGCCCGCAAGGGCACCACGGCCCGCGTGGCCTTCCGCATCAACCCCAACATCGGGGCCCACACCCATGCCAACATCACCACGGGGCTGGCCGAAAACAAGTTCGGCATCGCCTTGGAAGACATGGACAGCGTCATCGAGAGGGCGGCGACGCTGGAGCACGTGGCGTTCGTCGGACTGCACTTCCACATCGGCAGCCAGATACTCGACATGGGCGACTTCAAGGCCCTGTGCAACCGCATCAACGACCTGCAAGCCCACTTGGAGCACCGCCACATAAGGCTGGAACACCTCAACGTGGGCGGCGGATTGGGCATCGACTACCACCACCCCAACCGCGTGCCCGTGCCCGACTTCAAGGCCTACTTCGACACCTACGCGCGCCACCTGAAGCTCCGCGAGGGGCAGAGGCTGCACTTCGAACTGGGCCGCGCCGTCGTGGGCCAGATGGGCACGCTCATCACCCGCACCCTCTATGTGAAGCAGGGGGCCGCCAAGCAGTTTGCCATCGTCGATGCCGGCATGACCGACCTCATACGCCCCGCCCTCTATCAGGCCTACCACAAGATAGAAAACCTGTCGAGCCAAGAGCCCCCCGAGACCTACGACGTGGTGGGCCCGATATGCGAGTCGAGCGACGTCTTCGCCAAGGCCGTCGACCTCAACAAGGCGCACCGCGGCGACCTCATGGCCATCCGCTCGGCCGGAGCCTACGGCGAAATCATGGCCAGCGGCTACAACTGCCGACAACTGCCCGCAGGATATATAACAGAAGACTTTTAAATGGATTTCCTCATCATTGACCCGACGACCGTCATCCTCTCCGTGGCCGTCATCTTGCTGTCGGCCGCAGGGGCGATGGCCAACCCTTTTTTCAGATCCGTGGGCCCCGACACGCCCCCTGACGCGCCCGGCGAGACGGAAGACGGCGGCGGCACCGCCCCACGCATGCCCCTGCCGCAGGCCACGGTGCTCATCACCGTACACGACCAGGCCGACAGCCTTGAGCGCAACCTGCCCGCATTTCTCTCGCAAGACTATCCCGACTACCGGGTGGTCGTGGTGGGCGAGAAGGGCGACGGCGAGACCGAAGACATACTCAAGCGGCTGGCCGCCCGCCACAGCCGGCTCTACTACACGCTCATTCCCGAGTCGTCGCGCTACATGAGCCGCAAGAAGTTGCAGGTGACACTGGGCGTGAAGGCTGCCGGGAGCGAATGGATAGTGCTCACCGAGGCCACCATGCGCCCGCAGTCGGACAGGTGGCTCGCCACGATGGCGACCCATTTCGCCGACGACTGCAACCTCGTGATGGGCTACGCCGGCTTCGACGACGCCACGCCCGGCTACCGGCGATTCATCCGTCTGCGGGAGGCCTGCTATCTGCTGCGGCGCGCCCGGAGGGGCCGGGCCCTCTCCACCAACATGGCCAACCTCGCTTTCCGCAAGAGCGACTTCCTGCGCCACAACGGTTTCCGGGGCAACCTGCAACTCGTGCGCGGCGAGTATGAATTTCTCGTGAACCGCTATGCCGAGAGGGGGCGCACCCGCGTGGTACTCTCGCCCGCGGCATGGCTCATGGAAGAAGCCCCCGGCAACCGCACGTGGCTGAACACCCACCTCTACCACATCGCCGCGCTGTCCCTGCTCTCGCACACGGGCAGTATGCGCCTGCTCCGCTTTGCCGACCATCTGCTGCCCCATCTCCGCCAAGACCGGCCTGGGCATTGACAACCTGCTGGAGATGGTGGTCCTCACCGCCGAGATGCGGGAGCTGAAGGCCAGCCCTACTCGTGCTCGCCGTCGCCCGCACCCTAATAGCCGCGCGGGCCATGCGCCGCTTCGGCATCGCCATTCCGGCCCCGCTGCTCCCGTTCTACGAGTGGAGTGTGGTGGCCCACAATGCGCTGATGCACCTGCACTACTGGCGGGCCGACAAGAACGATTTCACCTCGCACAAGCTGTAACGACAATCTCCGGAGTGCATCCGACGGCACAAAATCAAGTAAAAAAACACACTTTTTTTTGGTTTTTCATTTGTTTGGCGTATATTTGCAGACAGGATGAATGTATATCTATTCATAGACAGACGGAAGAAGAGTGTAGATGTCCACGGCGAATACGCGCAACTGCTGCGTGAGGGCTGCGAGACCGCAGACACGCTCGCCGAGGCCGATGTGGTGCATCTGCTCGGCGCGTGGAGCTTCAAGGCCGCCCGCATAGCCCGCCGCGCGCGCCGCATGGGCATCCCCTACATGGTGACCCCGCTGGGGGCCGTCTCTCCTTGGAACCGCACTCATCCCCATTGGCGGCGTCTGCTGCAAACGTGGCTCTACGAGAAGCGGATGCTCACCCGGGCCCACGCGCTGATAGCCACGTCGGAAATGGAACGCAGCTATCTGCTCGGCCTGAAGTGGAACCCGCAGGTGTTCCACATCGCCAACTCGCTGCTCACGCGCACGATAGCCCCGGCCGGCATGGTGCAACTCAACAGGCAGGCCGCCGGGCACAGCCTTGAGCTGTTTGAACAGGCCCGCACCGAGGCCGTCACGCGGTCCACGGCCTTCGTCGACGACATGACTTTCGGCGAGGCGGAAAGTGGGCAGACATGGCCCAACGAGCGGGAAATCGTGGGCCAAATCATGCGCATCCATCTGCGCATGGCCCACCGCAACATCCCCGACACCTACATCGACCGCCTGAACAGCCTGCTCAACCACACCGAATACAACGACGACATCGTGGCCGAAGCCCTCCACCGGCTGGGACTCACACGCTTCGCCCGCAGTCTGTTCGGCGTGATGGCCACCGTGACCGGGCTCACGGAGGGGTTCATGCCGCTGCCGGCACTGTCTTCCCGACAGGGCAAGACCATCGGCCGATACATCAAAAAAGATACAACTAACAAAAACTCAACTGATCATACATGAAGCATTACGACATCGAGCGCGACATGCGCTACCTTAAACTACTCTCGCAATCTTTCCCTACCGTGGCCGACGCAAGCACGGAAATCATCAACCTGCAGGCCATCCTCAATCTGCCTAAGGGCACGGAACACTTTCTGGCCGACATCCACGGCGAATACGAGGCCTTCCTGCACGTGCTCAAAAACGCGTCGGGCAATATCAAACGCAAGGTGAACGAACTCTTCGGCACCACCCTGCGCGAAAATGAAAAGCGCGAACTCTGTTCGCTCATCTACTACCCGGAGCAGAAACTGGAACTCGTGAAGCAGACCGAGGAAGACATCAACGACTGGTATCACATCACCATACACCAGCTCGTGGCCGTGTGCCGCGACGTGTCGAGCAAGTACACACGCTCCAAAGTGCGCAAGTCGCTGCCCGAAGACTTCTCCTACATCATTCAGGAACTGCTCCACGAGCGCACCGACGACATCGACAAGGCGGCCTACGTGAACGGCATCGTGGAGACAATCATCTCCACAGGACGGGCCGACGACTTCATCATCGCCATCGCCAACGTCATACACCGCCTCTCCATCGACTCGCTACACATCCTCGGCGATGTCTACGACCGGGGGCCGGGGGCGCACATCATCATGGACACCATGCGCCACTACCACTCGTGGGACATACAGTGGGGCAACCACGACATACTCTGGATGGGGGCTGCGGCGGGCAACGATGCCTGCATCTGCAACGTGATAAGGCTCTCCCTGCGCTATGCCAACCTCACCACGCTGGAGGAGGGCTACGGCATCAACCTCGTGCCGCTGGCCACCTTTGCCATGGAGACCTACGGCGAAGACCCCTGCACGGAGTTCAAACCCAAACTCTCGGGAGAGTCGTCGGTGAACGACGAAAAGACGCTGCGACTCACGGCACAGATGCACAAGGCCATCGCCATCATACAGTTCAAGCTCGAGAACCAGCTCTTCGAACGCCATCCCTCGTGGAACATGCAGAAACGCAACCTCTTCAAGCACATCGACTACGAGAAGGGAACCATCGACCTCGACGGCAAGACCTACAAGCTCACATCGTGTTTCTTCCCCACCATCGACCCCAAAACGCCCAACTCGCTCACCAAGGAGGAGACGATACTCATGCGCAAGCTCCACCACTCGTTCATGGTGAGCGAAAAACTGGGCAAGCACATACGCACACTGCTGCAACACGGCTGCATGTACACCATCATCAACAACAACCTGCTCTTCCACGCTTCGTGCCCGCTCTGCGACGACGGCACGCTGAAGGAGGTGGAAATCTATCCCGGACGGCGTTACAGCGGACGGGCCCTGATGCACAACACGGGCATGATGATACGCACGGCCTTCCAGTCGGACTCCGACACGGGCGAGCGGCAATATGCCATCGACTACTTCCTCTACCTCTGGTGCGGCACCGACTCACCGCTGTTTGACAAGTCGAAGATGGCCACCTTCGAGCGATACTTCATCAAGGAGAAGGAAACCCACGCCGAGGAGAAGGGCAACTACTTCAAGTTGCGCGACAACGAGGAGGTGGTAGACCACATCCTCGATGCCTTCGGGGTGTCGGGTCCCAACCGCCACATCATCAACGGCCATGTGCCCGTGAGGGCCGCCAAGGGCGAAAACCCCATCAAGGCGGGCGGCAAGCTGATGGTGATAGACGGCGGATTCAGCCGGGCCTACCACAACGAGACGGGCATCGCGGGCTATACGCTCGTCTACCACTCGCGCGGTTTCCAGCTCGTGCAGCACGAACCGTTCACCAGTGCCGAAGATGCCATCAAGCGGGGCACCGACATTGTTTCCACCATACAGATAGTGGAGATGAGCAACCACCGTATGCGCGTGGCCGACACCGACAAGGGCGAGGAACTGCGCCGGCAGGTGGGCGACCTCGAAGAGCTGCTCTATGCCTACCGCCACGGCTACATCAAGGAGACGGAGCAAAAGAAATGACCCTCGCGGGCTGCCCTCCCCGCAGCCCGCAGGCTCCTGAAAACGACAAAAAGCCCGGAAGTCTTGTGCATGACTTCCGGGCTTTTTCTTTATAGGGTTCGTTTCTTTCTGCCGCTATTCCGCCATCGGCAATTCCATGAGATATTCCGGGGCGAAATCTGCCCCATTCTCCCATTCAATCGTATTAAACCTAATGGTGAAACACTTGAACTTCTCTTTATCTTTCAGTGGTTCGAAAACCTTTCCTTTCAGAGAGCTTTCCAAGTCCACAGTTTTCTCTATGTGGTTATTAAACCACAGCCTGACACGGTAGCCTCCCGCATACTCGGCTTTTACAACTTCTGTAAACATACGCTTTCTTTTATTTTAAGGGTTCGATTTTCTCCAAAGGTTCACCTTTACAGGCTCGCTCCCAGTTGGCCTTCAATTCTTCACGGTGCAGATCGAGCCATTCGAGTATCATACGCAAAGCCCGGCCCGGCATTTCACCCTTCACGACCCCATCCTGAATAGAGACCATAATCTTGTAATCGCCATACCAAGCATGGAAGTGAGCCGGTGCATGATCTGCAAAATTCATCAAGATGATGATACCGTAGAAGAAACTGAGTTGTGGCATACTGTCGCTTGATAAAAGGGATATGCAAAGATAACTTATTTTCTCTCTAACCGACAAGGCGGAATATTACCTTTTACATGGCAAGCCAACGTTTCACATCACCCCGTCGGCGCGCAACTTCTGCTGCCACTTCCAAGCACTGGCCAGCACATCGCCCAACTCGGCCTCGGCCTTCCAGCCCAGCACCTTGTTGGCCTTGTCCACATTGCCCCAAATCTTCTCGATGTCGCCCTCGCGGCGCGGGCCGTACTTCCAGTTCACTTTCACGCCCGTGGCCTGCTCGAAGGTGTCGACAATCTCTTTGGTGGAGTTGCCGCGGCCCGTGCCGATGTTGAAGTATTCCAGCTGGTCGGTCTCCTGGTCGAGCACGCGCGCCATGGCGGCCACGTGGGCCTTGGCCAAGTCAACCACGTAGATGTAGTCGCGTATGCACGTGCCGTCGGGCGTGTTGTAGTCGTTGCCGAAGATGGTCAGCTGTTCGCGTATGCCCATTGCCGTTTGCGTGACATAGGGGATGAGATTGTTCGGCACCCCGTTGGGCAGTTCGCCGATGAGGGCCGAGGGATGGGCCCCGATGGGATTGAAATAGCGCAGCACGATGCTCTTGACCGGTGCACCGCTGTGGATGTAGTCGGCGATGATCTGCTCGTTGATTTCCTTCGTGTTGCCGTAGGGCGACGTGGCCTTCTGGTGGGGTGCCTCCTCAGTGACGGGCAGATTTTCGGGCAGCGGCTGCCCATAGACCGTGCAACTCGACGAGAAGATGAAGCCCTTCACGTTGTAGCGGGGCATGAGTTCCAGCAGATTGACGAGCGACACCACGTTGTTGCGATAATAGAGCAAGGGCTTCTGCACGCTCTCGCCCACCGCCTTGCTGGCGGCGAAGTGGATGATGCCCGTGATGGCAGGATATTTCTTGAACACGGCTTCGGTGGCGGCAAAGTCGCGCAGGTCCACCTGCTCGAATGCCGGACGGATGCCCGTGATCTGTTCGATGCCGTCGAGCACCTCCACCTTGGAGTTGCTCAGGTTGTCTACAACGACCACATCGTAGCCTGCCTGCTGGAGTTCGACCGTGGTGTGGCTGCCTATAAAGCCCGTTCCGCCGGTCACTAAAATCGTCTGCTTCATATTTTCTACATATTTTGTTTAAGCCAAGAAAGAAAGCAGCATCCCCGTAAGCCGGGTTCTGTTGGCCGCCAAGGCGGCTGTCTGTCATTTATCTAATCCACGAGTTGCCCCGAGGCTTTAGCATTCTACCCTCCGCAGTCTCCGCAAGGGAGGTCGGGCGAGCAACCCTCAAACTGCGGTTTACATGAACTTGCAGCCTCCGGAAGGCACGGCTTGGCCGATCACCCGGCCAACCGGTGGTCTCTTACACCACCTTCTCACCCTTACCGGCCCGTGGGGGCAGGCGGTCGTTCTCTTCTGCCAACACCTGTCGTCACCGACAGCTCCTATTTTCGGGAGCGGAGTGCTCTGTGCTGCCCGGACTTTCCTCTCGCGCACTCAGAGCGACGCCAGCGACAGACCGGGATACTGCTTTCCATGAAGCAAAGTTAAGAAGTTTTTTGCAAAGACACAAGATTTTGCCACATTATTTAAGAAACGACAATATTTTAAACGAATGTAAATTTATCCTTGCCCGTGCTTAAAGACCTTTAATGTGTTAATTTGAAATGTTAAAATCGAATAAAGATAACCGACATTTTGACACTATCACGATTTTTGCGCCTATATTTGCAACCGAAACAAACAGGCGACGGGAGGCCCAGGGGCCACGACCCGGAGCAGAAAAAAAGAGTAACAATCAAAAGCAATAAAGAAAATGAACAAGAAGAATTTTGGCAAGTATGCCATTGCCGCACTTTGCGCCGTGTCGGTTGCATTCTCGACCGGAGCATTCATCAAGGCCAATGCCGCCGAAGCACCCGCCGTGGCAGCAGGCCAACCCGTAGACTTGACTTATGCGGCCGAAAAGGCACTGCCGGCCGTGGTACACATCAAGTATGTGCAAAACGCCAAGACCAAGACCGTGGAGGTGCAGAGCAATCCGTTTGAGGATTTCTTCGGCGGCGACCCGTTCGGCTTCTTCGGCAATCCGGGCGGAGGCTCGCAGAAGAGGCAGGTGCAGACACCCAAGCAGGTGGCCACGGGCTCGGGCGTGATCATCAGCAGTGACGGATACATCGTGACCAACAACCACGTGGTGGACGGGGCCGACGAACTCACCGTGACGCTCAACGACAACCGCGAATTCTCGGCCCGCATCATCGGAACCGACAAGGCCACCGACCTCGCGCTCATCAAGATAGACGGCAAAAACCTCCCCACCCTGCCCGTGGGCGACTCGGAGAAAATCAAGGTGGGCGAATGGGTGATCGCCGTGGGCAACCCCTTCGGACTGAACAACACCGTGACGGCGGGCATCGTGAGTGCCAAGGCGCGCTCGCTGGGGGCCAACGGCGTGGAAAGCTTCATACAGACCGATGCCGCCATCAACGCCGGCAACTCGGGTGGCGCACTGGTCAACACCTCGGGCGAACTCATCGGCATCAATGCCATGCTCTACTCGCAGACGGGGTCGTATAGCGGCTACGGATTCGCCATCCCCACCACCATCATGAACAAGGTGGTGGACGACCTGAAGAAGTTTGGCAGCGTGCAGCGCGCACAGCTCGGCATACAGGGCGGAGACGTGATCAACTACATCAACTCGCAGAAAGACAACGGCAAGGAGGTGGACCTCGGAACCAACGAGGGTGTCTACGTGGCTAAGGTCGACGACGAGGGTGCAGGTGCCGCCGCCGGACTGAAAGAGAACGACGTGATCACGGCCGTGGACGGTCACAAGGTGACGAAGATGGCCGAACTGCAAGAGGTGATTGCCAAGAAACGCCCGGGCGACAAGATGAGCATCACCTATCTGCACAACAAGAAGTCGGTGACCAAGACCGTGACGCTGAAAAACGCACAGGGCAACACGGAGGTGGTCAAGCCTGCCGACCTCGATGTGCTGGGGGCCAACTTCCGCGCCGTGACCAACGAGCAGAAAACGCAGCTCGGCATCGGCTTCGGACTCGAAGTGATCAAGGTGAACAGCGGTGCACTGAAGGAGGCCGGCGTCTCCCGCGGATTCATCATCCAGAAGGTGAACGACCAGCCGGTGCGCACCATCGACGAACTGCAAAAGCTCGTGAAGAGTGCTTCCACCAGCAAGGAGCCCGTGCTCTACATTCAGGGCGTATGGCCCACCGGCAAGAAGGGCTACTTCGCCGTGCCGTTGCAGGGGTAAGTTGACGAGTAGTCAAGTTGACGAGTGAACAAGTTGCTTGCAAAAGAAACCGCAAGCTGACAGATAAATGAACAGACGGGTGGCGTGCAGGAGACGGCCCACAGGCAATCTCCACCAAAAAGGCACGCCACCCGTCTTGTTTGTTTCCACGGCCCGGCCGATGCTTGGCAATACGCTCATCGAACAAAACAAATTGTCAAACTATTTATCCGTTTTCGGCCTCTCTGCTTGCGATATTCTCGGCCGACACTCCACCCGGGCGCAAATGAGCGAATTTGGCGGCATTTCCAAAACGCTGACCATCAGCCGCTTGAATTTCATTGACACATATCTGAACCCAAAAACAGGCCTGAACAAGCCCAAACGGTCTCGCAAAAGGGCCGCAGTTGCGATGCAACTGCGGCCCTTTCAGCTCCCAACCGTGGCCCTTTCGCAAACTCTGCGGGCCCGGAGGGGAAAACCGACAGACTTTTCCGGTAGTTTAAAGCCTGTTTTCCACTCTCGTTGGAGCATTTCCGCGGATGTCTTTTTGTTGATATTCTTCGCCACCATCCGGCATCTTTCGAAACCCCATCTCATCGGTTTTTCCCAAGCCAAGCATGACAACAAGCCCCGTGCTCCCGCTAAAAGCAGCGGAAAAACTTGCAGGGATAAAATAAAAACGGTATATTTGCAATAACTATTATATTAGTTATTAAAGCCGAATACCGAATATAACAACTAACATGATGATTGCTAATCATGTATATTTTTGAGCCCATATCAACGGAAGACATCCTCAAACGGCTGTCGGGAAACTGCCGGTTGCGCCGATTGGAGAAGAACATGTCGCAGAAGTCGCTGTCGGAGACGAGCGGCGTGCCGCTGTCCACCATACAGCGGTTTGAGCATACGGGCGAGATTTCCCTTGCCAGTTTCGTGAAAATCGTGCGTGTACTCGGCTATGCGGAGGACATGATGGGGCTGATAGGCAAACCGAAATACACAAGTCTTGACGAAATGGTCAAGATCAACAAGAACAAGGGCAGAAAGCGAGGGACCGATGAGAGAATTTGATTCACTGAAAGTCATGTATCATGACCGGCTCGTGGGCCGCCTGACCATGGGCACCAACGACACGTGCCTCTTCCAGTATGAAAAGGAGTGGCTGGACTCGGGCTTTTCCATATCACCCTTGAAACTGCCGCTAAGAGCAGACTTGTTTGAAGCGGACTATCTGCCGTTTCAAGGCAACTTCGGCGTTTTCGAAGACAGTATGCCGGGCGGCTATGGCGAGTATGTGCTGCAAAAGGAGTTGGAGAAACGGGGCGTCAACTACAAGGCGCTCAATCCCCTACAGCGGTTGAGCATCGTCGGTTCTTCGGGCATGGGGGCCTTATGCTACATTCCCGACAACAAAATCACCATGCCGAGGGGATCCGTCGACCTTGACGAGGTGCAGCAATCCGCATTGGATGTACTGTCGGGCAAGACGGATGAGAACGCAGGAAGGCTCTACGTGGACAGTGGCAACTCGGGAGGTGTCCGCCCCAAGATGCTCTTACAGGATGAAGGGCGCAACTGGCTGGTTAAGTTCCGCCACACCTACGACCCTATTGCGTCTGGCGTCATCGAGTTTATGTATAACCAAGCTGCCAAAGAGGCAGGCATCACCGTTCCACGGTTCAAACTCTTCAAAGGTCGCTATTTCGGGGAAGAACGCTTCGACCTGTCACCCGATGGCAAGCGCATCCACATGGTCACGGCAAGCGGACTGCTCAATGAGGGTATCAACCCTCCCAAGATGGATTACAAGGCCCTGCTGGCACTGACGGGCTACATCACGCAAGACCATATCGAGGTGGAGCAGCAGTTCCGCCGAATGGTATTCAACTACTATGCGGAAAACTTCGACGACCACGCCCGCAACTTCTCTTTCCTCTATGTGGACGGCAAGTGGAAACTTTCTCCGGCCTACGACATGACGCACGACAGTCCGTTGGGGCAGCATGCAACGACCGTCGGCTATAAAGCTAATCCAACGGAAGAGGATTTCATCGAAGCCGGCGCTTCCGTACAAATCACCCGTCAACTTTGCACTGACATCATCGACGAAGTGAAGCCGATAGGGCAAAGACTGGTCAAGAGGCTCAAGGAAAGTTGCCTTTCGGAAAAGAAAAGCGGTAATGAAAAGGTAAAGAAGTGAAAGAATAAAGAGGCTTCGCCCAGCCGTATGACAAAAGGCTTTCCCCAACTTGTAGGGGCTGCGCTTTATGCCTGCCCGCACCGCAGCTGAAATTCTCCCTCGCAGGATTTCATTAACACCTACCATTCCGGGCAAGAAATAATTCTCCCAAACACTTGTGCGTTTCATGGGAAATCGCTATATTTGCACAAACGACTGCGGAAAAATGTAGTATTGCTACACTTTTCTGCGCTTAAAAATGTGAAATGGAGATAGAAAGAGATATTATAGATGCGTTCAAGAGGTGGAAAGACGAGCAAGGAAGAAAACCCATCCTGCTGAAAGGGGCAAGACAGATTGGCAAGACATGGGCGATGGAAGCCTTCGGACGGGAATACTTCGAGTATTGCGCCAAGTTTGATTTTGACCGCCAGCCTGAATTGAAGTCTGTTTTTCAGACTTCCAAGAGTCCCGAACGGATTCTCAAAGAGTTGTCACTCTACACGGAAGTTCCCGTCATTGCCGGTAAGACGCTTATCATCTTCGACGAGATACAGGAGTGTGAGGAGGCATTGAACAGCTTGAAATACTTTTATGAGGATGCCCCTGAGTTTCATGTCATGGCGGCAGGCAGTCTGCTTGGCGTAGCGGTCAAGAAGCGTAGCATGACCGTGCCTGTGGGGAAGGTGAGCATCATGCGCATGTACCCCATCACGTTCCGGGAGTTTCTGCGTGCAACTGACGCAAAGACATTCCGGTATGTGGAAGACTTGCAGAAAGCAGAACATCTCCCGGAGATAGTCTTCAACAAATTAAAGACGGAATACCGACGTTATCTCGTGTGCGGCGGTATGCCTGAAGCTGTCATCAGCCTGCTTGACAACAGGGGCATGGAGGCTGTGGAACAAGTCCAGCAGGATATCCTCGATCTCTACGAACTTGACTTCGCCAAATATGCCACGCCGCGGGAGATTCCCCGCATCCATGCCATCTGGCACTCTCTGCCATCACAGTTGGCCAAGGAAAACCGTAAGTTCGTCTATAAGGTGGTGAGGCCCGGAGCACGGTCGAAGGATTACGAGGATGCACTTCTCTGGCTGGAAGACGCAGGGATGATTTACAGAGTGCTCAACATCACCAAGCCCGGTCTGCCGGTTTCCGCATACGAAGATCCCACTGCATTCAAGGTGTATGCTTGCGATTGCGGACTGCTGCGCCGCCTGGCCCGACTCCCGGCAACGGTCGTGCTGAATGCCAACGCCAACTACACGGAGTTTAAAGGCAGCATGGCAGAAAATGCCGTCTTGCAGTCGCTGCTGCCACTGATGAAAGATGATGTGCCTCACTACTGGTCGCCGGACAGCCGGGCAGAGATAGAGTTCATCTTGCAATGGGGTGAAGAGGTCATTCCTGTGGAAGTAAAGGCCGAAAACTGTGTCAGTGGCAGAAGCTTGTCTGTCTATCATGAAAAATACCGACCGAAAGAGCGCATTCGCTTCTCTTTCCTCAACCTGCAATACAATGAGGGGCTGCTTAGTTGTCCCTCCCCGCTTGCTGATTGGTTCTATCGGTTCTTGTCACCGACGTAATATCTTTTATCTCCACTTAAATTCATGTGGTGGTATCAGGACAATCTTTTTTTCTGCACATTGAATTGAAAAGGATAGGAAGGCCAAAACCGATGGAAAGCCTGTCGCCGCTTCTCTCCCGTGCCTTAGTCCCGTGCCTTCCCGCTAAAAGTTTTTGGGAAAGCGCACTTTCGCTTGGGAGATAAAATAAAAAGTGTTACCTTTGCCTTTCGGAAAAGAAAAGCGGTAATGAAAAGGTAAAGAAGTAAAAGAATAAAGAGGCTTCACACAGCCGTATGACAAAAGGCTTCCCCAACTTGTAGGGGCAGTGCTTTATGCCTGCCCCTACAAGCAGGGATGGAAGTCCTGCAAGCAGGGTGAAACCTCTTTTACCTCCTTACCTTCAATTTGACGAAGCATGATAGTTTGCATTGCAGAGAAGCCCAGCGTGGCACAGGACATCGCCCGCATCATCGGCGCAACGGCGCGCCGGGACGGATATATCGAGGGCAACGGCTACCAAGTGACGTGGACCTTCGGACACCTGTGTGAGCTGAAGGAGCCCGACGACTACACCCCGATGTGGAAGCGGTGGAGCCTCAGTGCCCTGCCCATGATTCCGCAGCGGTTTGGCATCAAACTCATCAACGACCAGGGCATCCGCAAGCAGTTTGCCACCATCGAACGGCTCATGCAGGCGGCCGACGGCATCGTGAACTGCGGCGACGCGGGACAGGAGGGAGAACTCATCCAACGGTGGGTGATGCAGAAAGCCAAAGCCACCTGTCCGGTGAAGCGGCTGTGGATTTCGTCGATGACCGACGAGGCCATCCGCGAGGGTTTCGGTGCGCTCAAAGACCAAAGCGAATACCAGAGCCTCTATCTCGCAGGACTCTCGCGGGCCATCGGCGACTGGATATTGGGCATGAACGCCACACGGCTCTACACGCTGAAATACGGGCAAAACCGGCAGGTGCTGTCCATCGGGCGAGTGCAGACCCCCACGCTGGCACTCATCGTGAACCGGCAGAAGGAGATAGACAACTTCAAGTCTGAACCCTACTGGGTGCTGGCCACCATCTACCGCGACACGACATTTACGGCCACTTCGGGCAAGTTCACGAGCAAGGAGGAGGGCGAGCAGGCCTTCGCCACCATTGCCGGCAAACCGTTTGCCGTGACCGACGTGCAGAAGAAGCGGGGCACCGAGGCGCCGCCCCATCTCTACGACCTCACGTCGCTGCAGGTGGAGTGCAACAGGAAGTTCGCCTACTCGGCCGACATGACGCTCAAACTCATCCAGAGCCTCTACGAAAAGAAGGTGACCACCTATCCGCGTGTGGACACGCAATATCTCTCCGACGACATCTATCCCAAGTGCCCGGGCATCCTGAACGGCGTCTACAAGACCACGTTTGGCGGCATGGCCCCCTACGCCGAACTCGTGAAACCGCTCGGGGGGAAGAAGCTGCCCAAGAGCAAGAAGGTGTTCGACTCGTCGAAGGTGACCGACCACCACGCCATCATCCCCACCGGGGTGCCACCCACGGGCCTGACGGATATGGAACGCAACGTGTTCGACCTCGTGGCCAAACGCTTCATCAGCGTGTTCTACCCCGACTGCCGCTTCTCCACGACCACCGTGCTCGGAGAGGTAGACGGGATAGCCTTCAAGGTGAGCGGCAAGGAGATACTCGAGCCCGGTTGGCGAGCCGTCTACACCAAGGACAAGGGCGACGAGGAAGAGGAGGCCAAGCGCAGCGAGGAGGAGCGCACGCTGCCCTCGTTTGTCAAAGGGGAGAGCGGCGAACACACGCCCACGCTCACCGAGAAGTGGACCATACCGCCGAAATACTACACCGAAGCCACGCTGCTGCGCGCGATGGAGACGGCGGGGAAATTTGTCGAGGACGAGGAGCTGCGTGCGGCACTCAAGGAGAACGGCATCGGCCGGCCGTCGAGCCGCGCGGGCATCATCGAGACGCTGTTCAAGCGCCACTACATCCGGCGCGAACGCAAGAATCTGCTGGCCACGCCCACGGGCATCGAACTCATCGACACCATCCACGAAGAACTGCTCAAAAGCTGCGAACTGACGGGCATCTGGGAGAAGAAACTGCGCGACATCGAGCGAAAGACCTACGACCCGATGCAGTTTATCGACGAACTGAAACAGCAAATCACCGAAATCGTGAACGACGTGCTGGCCGACAACAGCAACCGCCACGTGACCGTCACCACCGAGGAAGACCTCAAGAAGAAGACTACCCGTAAGAAGCCGGCTCCCAAGAAGTCGGCCGACAAGGTTGCCACTCCCCCGGCATCCCCCTCCTCCCCCACTCCGCCGGCCACTCCGCCGACTGCTCCCATAGCCACTCCCGTGCCAGACGACAGCATCATCGGCAGCCCCTGTCCGCTCTGCGGCAAGGGCACGGTGATAAAAGGAAAGACCGCCTACGGCTGCAGCGAGTGGCGCAACGGCTGCACCTTCAAGCTGCCGTTTGCAGCACAGTGACTCCCGGGCGGGCATCCCCCTTCTCCGCAAGAACGGAAAGGCCCCTGTAAAAGGAGTGGAAGCCTTTCATAACAAATAGTAGGTATTTGCTAAAAATATCTACTATTTTTTTGTGATTCAGAATAAAATATCGTATTTTTGCAGATGCTTAAATTTTGATGCTACATGAGACAACTGAAAATCACCAAATCGATTACCAATCGGGAAAGTGCATCACTGGACAAGTACCTGCAAGAGATTGGACATGAAGAACTGGTCACCGTAGAAGAGGAAGTGGAACTTGCTCAACGAATACGGAAAGGAGACCGGCACGCGTTGGAAAAACTGACTAAGGCCAATCTCCGCTTTGTTGTCTCTGTGGCCAAACAATATCAGAATCAAGGCCTCAGCCTGCCCGACCTCATCAACGAGGGCAACATGGGACTCATCAAGGCCGCCGAGAAGTTTGACGAGACGCGCGGCTTCAAGTTTATCTCCTACGCCGTGTGGTGGATCAGGCAGAGCATCCTGCAGGCCATCGCCGAACAGAGCCGCATCGTGAGGCTGCCGCTCAACCAAGTGGGCAGCGTGAACAAAATCAACCGTATGCTCAACAAGTTTGAGCAGGAGAACGAGCGGCGGCCGAGCATCGACGAGATAGCCGACTCGGTGGACTTGCCCGAAGACAAAATCGAAGACGCACTGAAGGTGAACACGCGTCACGTGAGTGTGGACGCACCCTTTGTCGACGGTGACGACAACAGCCTGATCGACATTCTGCCCAACTCCGATGCCCCCATGGCCGACAAGGCACTGGTGATGGAGTCGCTCCGCGAAGAGATAAACCGCGCACTGAGAACACTCAACGAGCGCGAACGGAACATCATCGAGTGCTTCTTCGGCATCAACAATCCCGAGATGACACTTGAGGAAATAGGCGACAAGTTCGGACTCACGCGTGAGCGGGTGCGGCAAATCAAAGAAAAAGCCATACGCCGCCTGCGCCACAACACCAAAAACAGAGTGCTCAAAGCCTATTTGGGATAACCCCGGAGGGAACCGGGACCAACCCTCAAAACGATAAAAACAGAAGACGGCGTGAACATTTCAGGACGCGCCCTAAAGTGAATATGAGAATGACAAGAAACCTGCTGGCAGCCCTGCTGCTGGCGCTTATAGCCGGAATCAATGCCGGCGCCAAGAGCAAAGCCGAGAAAGCCTACCTTTTCGGAATGGCGGCTTCGTTTAACGACTCCACCGTGTATTTCACCGAAATACAGCCGCTCGACACCGTGTGGCTGGCCGAAAAGACACACTTCCTCATGGGCCGCAACGAATATGCGGCACAGCTGCGCGAACACTTGGCGGCACAGGGAGAGAACAACCGCACATGCATCGTGTGCTTCGACACCAACCTCAAGCGGTTGACCGGCAAGTATGCCAAGCTGAAAGCCAAATACACGGACGCTTTCAAGAAAAAAAAGAAAATGCTCGACCGCAAGGCTTTCATCGTGAAAGACCTCACGCCGGCCGACTTCACCTTCAAGACCGTAAAGCCCTACGAGGCGGAGGAGACCGCTCCGGTGAAGAAGAAGGCACGCAAGAAGAGCCGCAAGGCCATGCCCGGAGGCGGACAGGAGCAAGGGCAGGCTCCCGGAGAGATGCAGCCCGAAGGGCCTTCGCCGCGATAACCACGACCAATGCTGAAGGAACATGGCGCAAGTCAACTATTTCAACATCGCAGATTACCCCATCCAAATAGTCTTTGAGGAGTCACCGTACAACGACATGCGGCTGCTCCCTTCGTTTGAACCCTTCCGGACGGCAGCGCCCGGTGAGGGCAGTGACACCCGTGCCGGACATGACGGAACGGGCCAACCGCTCTTCCGCCTCGTCGTGGACGACACGCTGCGCCCCATCGCCAAGGAGCGCCGCAAGCGCATCAGGACATTCGACACGGGCAACGGAGACACCATCGTAGACAAGGTGGACGACGGAGGATACCAGTATATCATCAAAGACCTCAAAGGGGCAGAGTGCTGTATGTTGCAGACCGACAAAGAGTTCAGCCACTGCCGGTGCGCCCTTAACGGGAGCTACGACATGCGTTGCTTCGGCCTCAACAACGCCCTCATGCTCATTTTCGCCTTTGCAAGCAGCCTGCACCACACACTGCTCATCCACGCTTCGCTCGTGAGACAAAACGGCCGCGGCTATGCCTTCATCGCCAAGAGCGGCACGGGCAAGAGCACGCAAGTGAGTCTGTGGCTGCGCTATCTGCCGGGGTGCGACCTGATGAACGACGACAACCCCGTCGTGCGCGTCGTCGACGGCCTACCTTATATATATGGCAGCCCGTGGAGCGGCAAGACTCCCTGCTATCGCAACGTGAAAGCCCGGCTCGGTGCCATCACCCGCATAGACCGCGCCCCGCAAAACAGCATCGAGCGACTCTCGCCCGTAGAGGCTTTCGCCTCGCTGCTGCCGTCGTGTTCGAGCATGAAATGGGATGAGGACATCTACAACCGCATCTGCGACACCGTGTCGCTCATCGTGGAGTCGACGGGCATCTACACGCTCCACTGCCTGCCCGACAGGGAGGCTGCCGAACTGTGCAACGCTACCATTGCCCAACATCAAGATCCACAGGGATGAAAGAAGAAACCAAACGATACCACGCTTCAGGGCTGGAAATCAAGGAGGTGCAGTTTGCCAACGAGGTGCTGCTGCCCGAAGTGGTGAAGATGCTCAACGAGGGGCACACCGTGACGCTCCGGCTCAGGGGTTTCTCCATGAGGCCTTTTCTCGAAGACAACCGCGACAAGGCTCTGCTCACCAAGCCCATACACTCGCAGGAGGGCGATGTCGTGCTGGCCGAGACCGGCCCACGCCACTACGTGCTCCACCGCATTGTCAAGATTCAAGGCGACAACGTGACCCTGCGAGGCGACGGCAATCTGGCCGTGGAACGTTGCAAGATGGCCGACATCAAGGGGTTTGCCATCGGTTTCTACCGCAAGGGACGCACCACGCTCGACAAGACCAACAGCCTGAAGTGGCGCGCCTACTCGCTCGTGTGGACGTCACTGCTCCCCTTCCGCCGCTATATGCTGGCTTTCTACCGCCGCATCTGGCTCAAGATATTCAAACCGCAGATCCTATCGGCCGACAACGACCAAACATTCAAGACTAACTGACAAGCAACTGAAATATATGAAAGCAAAAAAAGGATTCAACATTCGCAAGGTGTGCGGAGAAAACATCATCGTGGCCGAGGGCGAAGAGAACATCGACTTCTCAAACATCATCAGCATGAACGAGAGTTCCGCCTTCCTTTGGAATAACATCAACGGCAAGGACTCTTTCACCGTCGACGAACTGGTGGACAGCCTGCTCGGTGAATATGAGGTGGACGAAGCCACGGCCCGCCGAGATGTGGAGGCACTCGTTGACAACTGGCGGCAGGCCGGGATCATTGAGGAGTAAGGTGGCTCCACTTCCAAAGCCCCCCAAAATGGGTGTACCAAAAAATATGATTTTTGGTATGCTCGCTTGGGGGGAGGGTATTTATTGTACAAACTATTAAACCTTTCGAAAAAGCCTTATACCAAAATCCCCTATACTCATCTTTCCGCACTTCTTCATCTGTCTTGTTCTCCCCTAACGGTCTCACTCGAAAGTCCGACCAGATGGTAGCTTCATGGCAGAGTGGTGGAATTTTTAGAGTATAAAAAGGAGTACCTAGGTATCCCTTTTGTCATCGCAAAGATACTGAATAAATGGGCAGAATGTAAATTGGGGAGGAAAAAGGCGGACACAAGAACCGTCATTTCTCCAATCTACCTCTGAGGGGGAGAGAAGAAATGGTATGCGCAGAGATAGAAGGTTCCCAATCTCCAATATCTACTGAATCCTTTAAAGAGGACTTGTCCTTTTGTAAATAGTTGAGTGGCAAAACCTTTGAGGTGGCTTGTAAGGAGAGCTGTCGGGTAGAAGCAGTTAAAGAAAAAAATAAAAATTTTGCCGATACAATAGGATGTTTTTACGAAAAAAATCATAAATTTGCACTTGTATGTCAAATCTGCCTTATTATTTCAGACCGATAAACACAATAGAACGATGAAAAACGTTGGATGGATTTTACTGTTCTTGATCATGAGGAAATTCGACTCCAAAGGGATGGCTATAATGTAATCTGTTGGTTAAATACCGTATCATTTTAATTCATCTAATGTGTTTATCGGATAAGAATTTCGTATAAAAGTCATGACAAACGACCGATTGAATTTGCTGTTTGAAAAGATAAAAGTGTTGGATGACGAGGAAGCTTTCCGTCAACTTTTTGAGGAATTGTACGCACCTCTATGTCTTTATGCAAATAAGATTGTGCCCGGGGCTGCAGTGGAAGACATGGTGCAAGATGTATTCGTGACCTTTTGGGAGAGACGTCGTGACCTAATATTGGAATCGTCGATTAAAAGCTATTTCGTCATTAGTATCCGGAACAAATGTCTGAATTATACTAAACATTCTGCTATCCGAAATCAATATAATGAGTATATTATGAAAAAAGCCCCGACTTATACCCAAGTAGATGAGTTGCTGACGCTGCATGAACTGGAATATAAGTTGGGGCAGATATTGGAAAACCTTCCGGAGGAATATCGTATTGCTTTTGTGATGGGACACATGAGGAAGCAGAAAACATCCGCAATTGCCAAGGAACTTGGTGTTTCCGAGCGAACAGTCGAAAGATATAAAAAGCGGGCAATGGAAATCATCAAGTTAGAATTGAAAGATTACTTCCCATTGTTACTGACTCTTTTGACAAGCTATTCGTTGTAAAAAACATCAAATTTGTCCGTGAGTATTTTTTTCTTGGCTTTGGTCTTTACCATGATGGAGTTTCGCCCTTTGGACAATGGAACGATAATACTGCTTATATGATATTTGTCAGGTCTTATACTCTTTATGAAAATATCGTTTGAATATAAGTCTATACATTTACAGTTGGAAAAAATGATGATTTCTTTTTTATTGTTGGTTGCCATATTATACCTTTTCCCGGAAATATACAACATTGGCTCCGGATTCCAATTTGCCTTATAGAAGTAGAAAGCATCTTTTTTGATTTTCCGGTCAAATGTGACCAATCCTTTATCATTGATTCCCGGTCTGTCCCCCTCCCTGCGATGGGCCGCTCCAAAGTCGAACATATTCCAGATAAATGTCCCCCATACATACGGCCGGGAAGAGATGATTTCCCAATTTTTGATATGGTAATATACTTGCCAGTTTTCAGGATGCCACCAACTTGACGGGTCGGGCTGCTTTATCGAATCCTGTTGGTGATATATGCTGGCACCTGCCCCATACTCACTGATGCCTATGCAGCGATTGGGAAAGTCCTGATGTGTCTGGTCTAAGAACGAAGCAAGTGTAGAAGGGGAAGAACCATACCAGCCATCATACTTGTTCCACGCTCCTACATCGGTAATAAAATTGATTTGTCCGTCTTGATTGCTTGCACAAGTGGTGAGCCTGTAAGGGTCTTCCAGATGGGCTGTTTCGTTCAGTTCCCTTATATATTCTGTCGGATTGTCTCCTTCTTCCTTGAGTTCATTGAAGATTCCCCAAAAACAAATGGAAGGGTGATTGTACTGTTGTCTGATCATCTCTTTCAGTTGTTGGTTACCGTTGTCACGGAAAGATTGTTTGTCGACAAATCCCTTGTCCTCATAGCCGCCCGGGCCGACAAAAGGGATTTCCGACCAAGCAATGATTCCCGCTTTATCCAATAAGTCTAAGAAATATTCAGATTGCGGATAATGACTCAAACGAATGGCATTAGCTCCCATTTCTTTTATGATGGCAAGATCCTCTTCATGGTGAAAAGAGTGGAGGGCATTCCCTATGTCCGGCCTGTCTTGATGTCGGTTAACACCGTGTAGTGTGATATGTCTGCCATTTAAAAAGAACCCCTCATTGGGATCTATCTTGAAATAACGTAACCCCAAAGGTTGTGTCACTTCATCTACTTTTTCTTTATCTTTCCATAAGATGATTTTGGCTTGGTACATAAATGGGTCTTGAGTTCCATTCCAAAGATGTGGATTGTTTATGGTAACAGGTATTTTTACTACTTTAGATTCGGTATTTCCCGGTAGAGTAAGATTCTCCCTACACTCTTTAATAATGTTTCTGTTGTCAAGAATCTGTAATTGCACTGTGACATTCTGTTCATCCTGACAACTATTGGACAGGCATATAGCCCCTGTGATAGAGGCTTGTTGACGGCTGACGCTTGTAGGACTGAGATGCACGCCCGACGAAGCATAATCTAAAGGTGATATGCATACCTTGTTGGTAGTTATGAGCTCTACGTCACGATAAATACCACCATAGAAATTGAAATCACCCACTAAAGGCATAATGTCAAGTTGCTCTCCATTATTGACTCTCACCAATATGGTGTTTTCCTTTCCATATATGATATTATCCGTGATTTCAAAAATAAATGCTCCATAACCACCTTTATGTTCACCTGCATAGCATCCGTTGATGAAGACATCTGTGATGGTATTTGCCCCTTTAAACCGGATAAATAATCGTTTTCCCTTCAAGTCTCCTGGAATGAATATTTGTTTGGTATAATTTCCTATTCCCCTTTTATAATCATATTTCCCGCTCAAGGCATCAAGGGCATTCCACGTATGTGGGATATCAACTCTACGACTGCTGTTTTTTAACACTTGATGCGAGAATCTGAATTGCCAATCTGAGTTTATGTTAGTAATTGTCCTTTGGGCGAATAAAGGGATGACAGATATTGGCAATAAGGCAAAAATTATAAATACAACTTTATTTTTCATATCCTTCCGATTTCTGATTAGTGAATCCTAAATGCATATTTTTTAATCTTCTTGATGTTGTTTTGAAGATGATACTCGGAAATTACATACGAGGAACTGTCCGCCCTGTTTGTATTTTCTTCCGGGTCTATGAAATGGTCAAAGAGCATCTTATGCCCCGATTTGTCCCACTGGGCATAGTTGAATCTTTTGCTCCTGATATTGTCGCCTCCTTGCCATTGAATGTAGACGTTGTCTTTTATGGCGTTGCTCGGGTCTTTTAATATTTTTACGAAGCTTATGCCATCCAATTGTGCTGTCGGGGTTGGGATTCGGCATAATTCACAGATGGTGGGATATAAATCAACAAGTTCTACCATAGACGAAGTATATCCCTTGCTCATGCCCGGGACTTTTATAATCAAAGGAACCCTTGTCGTCGTATTCATCAGATTGTGTTTGCCAATGAATTTGTGCTCTCCAAGATTCCATCCGTGGTCTCCTAAAAGAATGACGACTGTATTGTCGGATAGTCCCAATTCATCCAAAGCCTTGATGAGATCTCCAAACAAGGCATCTACATAGCTGACACAAGCATAGTAACCCGTTTTTACTTGTTGTAGGAATTCTTTGTCTTCGACAGTCTTGGTCTTAGCATAGGCATTTATCTCATTGGAGCTCTGCACTTCGGAGGGAAGCCCTTTGGGACGGAATTGGTTGTCTGCCATGGGGATGCTTGGGTATAGATCCCAGTATTTTTGAGGGGCACAAAAAGGAAGATGCGGTTTCCAGAATCCACATGCCAGAAAGAAAGGCTTACCCATGTCCCGCAATCTTTTGAGGTCTTTGATGGTTTTGTTCAGAACGTGCCCGTCATCATAAGCACTATCGGGGACATTTGCCTTTTCGTAGAAAGGGCCTCGCATCGTCTTCGGATTGATATGTCTTCCCGATTCACTATTTAGCCAAAGTTCCCACTTATTGTATTCGGCCCAATAAACGTCATATCCATCCGGATGATACCTCCATGGCTTTTCGCTCCAAGAGTCGGCATGATCCTCTATGTGGTGCATGATTTTTCCATTGGATATGGTGTAATAGCCATGAGTAGTCAACCACCCGGAGATAGGGATTGCCTTTGGAGCATCAATACAAGCCTTACAGGTGTAGTCAACGAAACGTTTCGGGTAATTGGGATACATTCCGGTCAGTAAACTTGCCCGTGATGCTCCACTAACGGGAGCATTACAATATGCGTTAGTGAAGACCAGAGAGTTGGCAGCAAACTTATCAAAGTTGGGCGTATGAATGGATTTTACACCATAGCATCCCATTTCAGGTCTAAGGTCATCTGCCATAACAAAGAGAACATTCAGATGTTTCTCATGAAAGTTCTCTGCTTGTGTCGCAAGAGTTCCTATAGGACTTAATACAACACAAGTCAGCGATAGAGACAGTTTCTTATTCATTATCAATTATTTCCAATCCGGATTCTGTTTTAGGTTCTTGTTTAAAGCGAGTTGCTTTAGCGGTAAAGGATAGAGGTAGTAGTGTTTCTGCCATCCCGAAGGCTGCTCAAAATAATATACATAACCTTCATTTCCGTTAGGGCCTCCCGTCACTTTGACTTTGTTGGAAGATGCGTCCGTCGTGTACACCCCTACAGGTTGTTTGTTCACGTAATCTCCTTTATTCCATCGCCTGAGATCATCAAATCGCCGTCCTTCTCCCATAAATTCAACCCTCCGCTCTCTTCTGATTTCCCACAAAATGGGCTCTATGGACTTATCTCGGTTTGGATCAAACGAATTGGTAATTTCGCTAACTTCCATCTTGGCGACATTTGCTCTTTTCCGTAGAACATTTATGGTCTGGTCTGCAACGGTTTGGTCGAATCTACCTAATTCAAACATAGCCTCTGCGTAATCAAGCATCGCCTCTTCCACTCGGAATAGAGGGGCATCGGTCGTGCATACACCGGTTGCATTGATGGCATTGGTGTGTGTATTATAATACTTCCAAACCCAAAATCCCATCTGTGTTGCATTCCAGGCCTGTCCTTTGTTGTTGTTTTTGAAATGTGGTTGCACACTACAGATGAATCCCTTGAAATTTGAAGTAGGCAGCCGGTGATTGGTCTCTCCCGAGATTTTGGCCATTAAGTCTATATACTCTCTATCCATAGGATTGTCTGTATAAGTCCAGTCGGTTTTATTGGAGACCTTTACTGTGTATGGAGGGCAGATCGTCAGATAAAGGCGATAATCTCTGTTACGGAATTGTGTATGGATATCCTTACCATCTCCGGTATATGGATGTCCGTCTGAGCAAAGGTAGCAGTCTACAGCATCTTTTGTGGCCTCAATATTGGATTCGGCAGTTCTGACCATTCGGGTTAGTCCATGACACAGTTGATTTGTGGCGTAGGCTTTATATAGGATGATACCGGGTTGTCCTGCTAAATCTTCTGAATTAAAGACTTCATCATAGCGGGCCATTATATTTGGATGTGATTGCATGAGAAGAGGGGCAACCCGTGTACACTCCTGTAAGAATTTGTCCGATCCTTTGAGTCCATGATACTTTCTCCAAGTCCCCTCGAATAGAGCGAAACGCGATATAAGAGCCCTGACAACAGATTTGTTGATCGTGTTGTTTCCGTCCCCCGTCTCCTTGACATTTGTCTCAGCCCATTTCAAGTCTGCAAGGATGTTTTCTGCTATGGTATCTCGGGAAACTCTTGGGGAGTATAGTTCCTTGGAATTTTCATTTAACACCTTATCGACCCATGGTATTGCCCCGAATTTTGACAACATCTGAAAGTATTTGTAAGAACGGAAGAAGAGCCCTACGCTTTTCCAATGTTTCTTGTCATTGTCCGACATGGAAGATTTATCGACATTTCCAAGCATCAGATTAACGGATCTAATATAATTGTAGTCCCAATCTTTTGATTCTGCTTCTGCTTTTACCTTTCCGTAGGCCCATTTCCCTTCATTTCCATATACTCCTTTTATCATGTTATCAGCCTCATAATCGCCAATGAAGATGGAGTCCGTTTGTCGATTATCTGTTGCATAACCGAAAAACACATTATACAATCCCCATGAGTAGGTCTTAAAATTTTCGTAGGTTTGAAAAGCTGTGCCCTCAGTCTGTTGATCTTTAGGATAAGTATCCATAAAGCTGTCGTTTATACAAGAGCTGGCTAATACTGCTAAAAAGCAATATGTTAGAAAACTATTTTTCATGATTCTCTCTATTTATAATGAAATATTTACTCCGAATGAAAACTGTCGCATGTAAGGATAGGTAAACCCTTTGCTCCCATAATCATCGGTGACGACTCTTTCCGGATCGATGCCATCCGGCAGATGGTCAAATGTGTATAGATTTTCCCCACTAAGGAACAGGGCTATTTTGCTGATCCCCCATTTGCCAAACCACGTCTTAGGCAGGATATATGTCAATGTGATATTTTTAATCGACAGATATGCTCCATTCTGCAAATATTTGTCTTGTACCAGGGTATTTGCTTTTGTGTTTCCCTCTGAATTTTCATAAATCCGCGGATAGAAACTGTTTGTCCTCTGTGGAGTCCAATAGTCAAGCTGGCTGTTATATAAGGTTGACCAATGATCATAGATTGGGTAGGTGAGTTCGTTCATTAGCCAAAGATCCCTTTTGCCCACACCTTGAAGGATAAATGAAAAGGACAATCCTTTCCAGTCTATCCCTCCGTTGATACCATATTGGTATCGACGGGTATTATTTCCTATAATGGTGCGATCCCCCGGCTCTTTCGTTGTCAGAGTGCCATAATTGATAATCCCATTGTTGTCCAAATCTTTATATAGCACATCGCCCGGGTTAGGCTTGTATCCCTCTACGTGTGGAATTCCTTTTTTGAGGGTACCATCCGCATTGAAGTCTTCTGTGGTATATAGCCGGTCTGTCTTAAAGCCCCAGATTTCGCCAAGATACATACCTTTCCGATAAATATCCTTCCCGATAAGTCCGATTTCATTATTATATTTGGTGATCTTTGTTTTTGAGTCATAGAGATTCATACCAAGATGGTAGGAGACACTCCCTATCTTATCCATCCATGAGACGCTTAATTCCCATCCGTTGGAACCAAGGTTGGCCGTGTTTTGCAAGGGGGCGCTTGCACCTAACACTGATGGGAGTTCCATTCCCGGTGCCAACATGCCTTTGGTTTGTCGTCGGTACCAGTCAAAAGTCATATTTAAACGGTTGCTAAATAGGCCCAAGTCTACCCCACTATCGAATGTTGATACTTTTTCCCATGTGAAGGAATTGCTTATCAGTTTCGGGGAAGCGAGTGTCGTTACGGTCTCGTCCCCGACGACCCAGTTTGCCCGTACCGATGGCATTCCCGGAATATAGGAATATGGTTTAATGCTCTGATTGCCTATATTGCCCCAAGAAATGCGAATCTTAAGGTTAGAAAGGTTTTTCCTGCTCCATTTCATGAAATTTTCCTCGCTTACCCTCCAACCTGCCGAGACTGATGGAAAAAAACCGAACCGACTCGTCGAAGGAAATTTGGAAGAGCCGTCATATCTTCCATTGACTTCTGCCAGATATTTTCCTTGACAAGCGTATGTCAGCCTATAGAAAAGTCCTCTGACTGTATATCTGCTATAATTGTCGTTGGCATAGTAGGCTCCTGTTGCTTGCGAAAGTGAAGGAAGTTCTTCGTTGATCATATCTGTGCGATAAGCAGTATTATAGGCATAGTCATTGCTTTCTTGATTAAATCCGGCCGTGATGCCAAGATCGTGTTCGGAGATCTTCTTGGTGTAATTGGCATAGATATTCAAAGCATTATAGTCTGTGTTTTCCTGTGAGTGCTCGAATTTTGAGTTTGCGACTGATTGTTCTTTGCGAAACTGATCTCCATGGGCATATTCAAATTTTTTATCAAAGCGAGAAGTTTCTTTTGTCTTGTAATCAAAAGTGTACTCCCCGATCACTCTGAAGTCCTTGAAAGGTTTGATGGTTATCTTTCCGAAAATTCTGGTGTCATTTTTGGTTTTCTTGTGCAGTGCGGAAAGAAGAATGAAGTTTCTTGGAATATTGACAGGAAGTTCTTCACCATTTAATCTCAAAGAGCCTATTGGGAAATATGAAGGAAATGCCACAGCGGCTCCCCAAATGCCATAAGATGCAGAAGTATAAGGCATGTCGGAAATGGAACGGGCATATTTTACATCCAGTTCTGCTGTAAGCCAAGATGTCATATCTGCATTGATATAAGAAGAAAAATTGTATCTTGTGTAGGAATCTTTGTTACTGTATAAGATTCCGTCTTGGTCAACATAACCTAATCCTATCCGATACGATATCTTCTTGCTGCCTCCACTCAACGATGCGTTGTGAGATTGTTTGAATCCGGTTTCCAGCATATCATCATACAGATCTGTTTCTCTCAGATTATATCTCAAACCATTGACCTCGGTGTATCCATCCGGATATATAGATGGATTGTCCTGGTAATCTTTTAAAAGTCGTAGCCATGTATCTACATCCTGCCCGGTTCTATAGGCCGTGATTCCCTGGTCCTTATAAGCTTGGACTGTTTGAAGCGGAGTAGCTTTTTTCGGTATGTTTGTAGCCTTACCAAAAGAGAAATTGTTGGAATAATTAATGTGGAAAGAAGATTCCTCTTCACCTTTTTTGGTGGTAATGAGGATTACACCGAATGCAGCCCTTGCCCCGTAAATGGCAGAAGATGCTGCATCTTTAAGAACTGTCACCGACTCTATATCGTTGGGATCGAGCATGCTGATATCCATCTCTACATTATCAACGAGAATAAGAGGGCTCCCAGAGTTGATGCTATTGACACCGCGGATGTTGAATGTCATGTTTTCTCCCGGAACGCCCGAGGTGCTTGTGATTTGAAGTCCCGGAATGGCTCCTTGGAGGGCTTCGCTGATTGTTGAGATAGGACGGTTGCCTAGAACATCGTCTATTTTGACTGTACTGATAGCTCCGGTCAAGTCCACTTTCTTTTGGGTGCCATACCCCACAACCACAATCTCATTCAAAGACTCTGTATTCTCTTGCAGGATAATATTTTGGCCGTCAGAGGCCTTCACTTCCTTGTTGCCAAAGCCGATATAAGAGATTAGAAGCATGCCTGCCGGATCGACAGTGAGTGTATAGTTTCCATTGACATCAGTTACGGTTCCATTCTGTGTGCCTTTCTCAAACACGCTCGCACCGATAATGGGCTCTCCGCTACTGTCTGACACATTTCCTTTAATGGTTTTCCTCGTGGTGTTGGAACTTGCTTTGTTAACTCTGCTCTTTTGGGATAGTATAATTTGCTTACCGGAAAAAGTATAACTGATTTCTGAATCTTTGAATAGTTGTGCCAAGACTTCTTTCAACGATTTGTCCTTACAATTGACAGGCATTTTCTGCTGTGTATCTATGGCATTGGTGGAGAGTAAAAATGTGAAGTGGCTTTGCGCCTCAATCTGATTGATAGCTTGTTCTAAGGTGGAACTGTTGACTGTTACCTTGTCATTTGGAATCTGTGCAAATACTGGATTTACACAGAGTAGCAAACAGACTACTGCTAATACTGCCGGGAGATAACTTCTCGGTTGCCACCCATGTCTTGTTCTCGCATGGAATTGTGTCTTTTGTTTCATGATGATAAAAATTAAGTTTTGTGTTCATTTTATATATACATCTATTTCCTTTTTCTCCTGTTGGGTTGTTTTTGATGCTGTCTCCCAGCTGATTGGGACAATCTGTTTAATGTAGTTTAATATTTGCGATAAGTCTTCATTCTCAAACGTGGCACGGATCCTGTATCTATGATTGCTCATGTTATGAAGTCTAAAAGCTGTATTATAACGCCTTGAAAGCTGAATGAACACTTTCTCCAATGGCATGTTTTTGAATACAAGTCTATTGTCTTTCCACGAATTATATTCTTCCGTGGCAATTCTTGCCTGATGATAACTACCATTTTGTCTGTCGTATATACCTTGTTCGCCGGGAATTAATTTGGATATGGTCTTGCCTTTCAAGATAATGTCGATGGCACCTTCCTCCAAAGTCATTTCTATGGTGTTCTCTTGTTGATAAGAACACACATTGAATCGTGTGCCATGTGCCATAACCTGCAAGCCATTGCCAAGATTGACAAAGAATGGGTGGTGTATGTCTGAATGGACAGAGAAATACCCTTCTCCCGACAAAGATACTTCTCGATTCTCATTGTCAAAAGAGGAGGGGTAGCTGATCTTGCTGTTGGAGTTCAGCCAGACAACGGTGCTATCCGGCAAGATTACTTTTGAAAGCATATTATTTGGCGAGTAAGATTCTATCCTTGAAATAGGAATCGGTTTGTTGGGGGAAGAAAGATAGAGGAAAAAAAACGTCGCGGTAGATAGTAAGAGGGGGAGCACGATAATGGCAGCAACCCTGTAAAAAAGTTGCCATATCTTCTTCTTTCGCTCTCTGTGATGAATCGCGTCGATAACGACTTCATAAGCCTTATCCGTATCAAGACTCTTCATAAAGCCGATATCTGACTGATATGCAAAGGCTTTTTCAAAGAGATGGTATATATCATTTTTGTGTTCCATATTGTTGAGCATTTTATTATAGGACAACATAAGGGGGCAAATCCGACAACATTTCTGTTATTTTTTTCAGTACCGATGTGATAGCAATGTGTTGTACTTTCAAAGGCCTACCATCAGAATGTAAAACCGTTTCATCGGCCTTGCACCCCGCGGCCTCGATATTTTCCGCCAAATCCCCTCCTGCTATCTACGCGCGAATTTCAACAAGGCGGCTAACCTGCTGTCATTCAGCCACTTGATTTTTCTTGACATCCCAGGCCATGTGGGCGTCATGCTTAAAGGATCCGGACAGGTCTCTCAAAGAATCTCTTCGAGAAGCCTACCCGGACCCTTTAGCGTTGTCATTGTGGCTGTTTGGATGCCCAAGTCCAGCTCTTTTACATGGCCGGCCATGTTATGCCCCGTTACCACATTTTTTCGGCAGCCCTCGTCCGCCATTTCGTGCTGGTTGACAAGTTCCCGCCTCAGCCGTTTTGTCAAAGGAATACATAGTATGGGAGGGGAACAGCAAGAGTTGCGATGCAACTGTGGCCATTTCTATTTCCGAATGCAGCTCTTTCACAAGCTCGATGAGCACGGACGGGAAAACAGACAGACTTTTTCTGTCGTCTGAAGCCTACTCCCCACTCTGGTTGGAGAGTTTTTCCAAAGGTATTTTTGTTGATATTGTTCGCCATCGCCCGGCATCTTGCAGAGACATCTTCCACCGCGATTTTCAGGTTCTTTGTTGAATGAATTGATAAAAGCTGTTAGTCTTATATAAAAAAGCCCCCATCCCCCCTAAAGGGGGGCTTACCTTCCTGCGAACAAGTGGATGGTAAAGCCCCCCTTTAGGGGGGATGGGGGGTCCGTGGTTTTTTGTTTTTGTTTTTGGTCTTCTACTGCAACGTATGCGCGTCGATGTAGTCTTGTATCTCCTCCTTATAGGTGTCGGAAATGGGGATGAACGTGTCGCCGAAAGCCAGGCGGAAACGGTCGATGAGCCGCACCTTGCCCATGTTGACGATGTAGGAGCGGTGTACGCGCTTGAACTCCTCGTGAGGAAGGAACTCCTCAAGCCTCTTCATGTTCATCAGACACAGCACCGACTTCTTGCCCCCGTCGAGGAAGAAGCGCACATAGTCTTTCTGCCCCATGATGAAAAGAATGTCGTCGAGACATATCTGCACGAGTTTGTAATCACTGTTCACATAGATAAACCTGTCTTTCCTGATTGTCTCTATCCTTCTTGCATTTTCGTTTGATTCCATAACTTTGGTTGATTGTGATGATAGGATATATTTTGATTGCATTATTTATTCGTAGCGTATGGCCTCGATGGGGTCGAGCCGGGCGGCTTTCTTGGCCGGATACCAGCCGAAGAAGACACCCGTGAAGGTACACACGGCGAAGCTCATGATGATGCTCCACGGCTCGATGACGACGGGCAGATGGGCCAGCGACTGTATGCCGAGCGAGATGCCCACGCCCAAGAGCACGCCGATGATGCCGCCCGTGACGCTGAGCATGATGGCCTCGATCAAGAACTGGTTGAGGATGTCGATGCCGCGGGCGCCGACACTCATGCGCAGTCCGATTTCGCGGGTGCGCTCGGTGACACTCACATACATGATGTTCATGATACCGATGCCGCCCACGAGAAGCGAGATGCCGGCCACCGAACCGAGGAGGATGGTGAGTGTGGTCATGGTGGAGTCCATCATGCTGGCTATCTCCTCCTGACTGCGGATGGTGAAATCATCGTCATCAGCCTCGGTGTTGTCGGTCGCATCCTTCAGTTTGTGGTTGCGCCGTAGGATTTCCGAAATCTGGTCTTGGGCCGGTTCGGACGCCTCCTCGGTGACAGCCGAGCACACGATGCCCTGCAAGTAGGTCTGGGCGAGGATGCGCTTCATCACGGTGGTGTAGGGCGCGAGGGCCAGGTCGTCTTGGTCCATGCCCATCGAGTTGTAGCCCTTCTTCTTCAGCACGCCCACCACGCGGAAGGGGATGGAGTTGAAGCGCACCACCCGGCCTACGGGGTCGCTGCCGTCGGGGAAGAGATTGTCGACGATGGTCTGCCCGAGCACGCACACCTTGGCAGCCGACTTGATGTCGGCTTCGGTGAACATCTCGCCGTCGGCCACACTCAACTGGCGTATGCGGAGATAGTCGCGGTTCACGCCATAGATGCTTGACGGCGTGTTGTTGCTGCCGTAGATCCACTGCCCGGAGCTGTTCACCGTGGGACTGATGCCCGAGATGTAGTTGCACTCGTCCTTGATGCTCTCATAGTCGGCCTGCTTGAGCGTCTCCATCGACGAAGCGTCCTGTCTCACGCCGCCCCGCATATCGGCTCCGGGCGAAATCATAATCATGTTGGAGCCCATCTCCGAGATGTTGCTCTTGATGCTCTGCTTGGTGCCCTGCCCGATGGCCAGCATGGTGATCACGGCTGCGATGCCGATGATGATGCCCAGCGCCGTGAGAAAGGAGCGCATCTTGTTGGCCGCTATGGCCCTGAGGGCTATCTTGAAAAGATTGGAATAGTTCATGTCTGCTGCTTCTCGTTAGGGGTTTATTCGTCGCTGTTGGCAGGCAGGGCCGCCAGTCCTTCGGCGGCACTCTGTATGTCGTTGTTGCACTCGTCGCTGATCACCCGTCCGTCGCGCAGCTGTATGTTGCGGCTCGAATAGCGGGCAATGTCGGGGTTGTGGGTCACGAAGATGATGGTGCGGCCCTCGGCGTGGAGCCGCTGGAAGAGCACGAGTATCTCGAAAGAAGTGCGCGTGTCGAGGTTTCCCGTGGCCTCGTCGGCGAGTATCACGGCCGGATTGTTGACCAGCGCGCGGGCTATGGCCACGCGCTGCATCTGTCCGCCCGACATCTGGTTGCTCTTGTGCGTGAGGCGGTCGCCGAGCCCCACGGCCTTCAGTGCCGCCACGGCGCGCTCCCTCCGCTCGGCGGCAGAGACCTCGGCATTGTACATCAGCGGCAGTTCCACGTTTTCGATGCTTGTGGTCTTGGGCAGCAGATTGTAGTTCTGGAAGATGAAACCTATCTTGCGGTTGCGGAGCACGGCACGCTGCGAGCGCGACATCTGGCGCACCGGCACGCCGTCGAGGTAGTATTCGCCGCTCGAAGGAGTGTCGAGGCAGCCCAACTGGTTGAGCAGCGTAGACTTACCGGAGCCCGACTTACCCATGATGGTGACAAACTCGCCCTCGTATATCTTGAAGCTCACGCCGCGCAGGGCATGCACCACCTCGTCGCCCACGACAAACTCGCGCTTCACGTTGTCGAGCTCTATGACCGCCTTGCGGTCGTCGCTGCCCTTCTCTCTGTTGTTATCCATAAGCTGAAACCTACTTGTGGCAGTGCCTACTTGCCGCCCTGCTTGTTCTTGTTCTTGTTTCTGCCGCCCGGGCCCGGCCCGAAGAGGCTGGTGGTCTGCTCCTTCTCGTCCTCGGGGCCCTTCACCTCCACGGCTGTGACCACCTTGCGGCCCTGTGCGATGCCGCCCAGCACCTGCGTGTGGGTGCCGTCGGTCTGCCCGATGTTCACGGCATGGGCCACGATGTTGTTGCCTTCAAGTGTCCACACTTTGTTCTTGCTCCGGCAGTCGATGATTTTCCTCTCGCCCACGGTCTCTTTGGTGGGGGTGAACCGCAAGGCCTTGCTCGGCACGCTGAGCACACCGCTCTTCTCGCTCGTGAGGATGGTCACGTTGGCCGTGAGTCCGGGTTTGAGCTTGAGATCGGCATTGGGCGCGCTGATCACCACCTCGTAGGTCACCACGTTGTTGGTCGTCGTGGCCTCCTGCCGCACCTGCTTCACGGTGCCCTGAAACGTATCGTCGGGATAGGCATCCACGGTGAACGTCACACGCTCACCGGCCTTCACGTCGCCTATATCGGCCTCATCCACGTCGGCCACCACCTGCATGTTGGTCAGGTCTTGCGCGATGGTGAAGAGTTCGGGCGTGGAGAAACTGGCGGCCACGGTCTGCCCCTCCTCCACACTCTTGGAGAGCACCACACCGTCGATGGGCGATGTGATGGTGGCATAGCCCAGATTGGTCTGCGCGCGCTGCACTTCCTCCTGCGCCGAGGCCACCTGTTCACGGGCCTGCCGGTAGGCCAGCGAGGCACTCTCGTAGTCGTCGGCACTCACAAGGCCTTTCTTGTAGAGCGTCTGGTAGCGTTTGTAGTTGGCCGTCTGGTAGTCAAGGTTGCTCTGGTTGCTGCTCAGGGTGGCCTTGGCCGAGTGGAGCTGGCTGAGCAGGTTGGTCTTGTCGAGCTCGGCAATCACCTGCCCTTTCTTCACCACCGAGTTGTAGTCCACGTAGAGTTTGCTCACGATGCCCGACACCTGCGTACCCACGGTGACGGAGGTCACGGGCTCGATGGTGCCCGTGGCGGTGATGCTGCTTTGCAGCGTCCGCGGGGTCACGGCTTCTTGCGTGAAACTGATGTCCTGCTTCTGCTCCTTACCGGACAACAGCCAGACCGCTGCGGCGACAATGGCCAAGATGCCTGCGCCTATCCATACTTTACTGATCTTCAAATTCTTCATTGTGTGTGATTATGTCTTTTGTTCCCTTACGTTTGTCGTGTTATCCTGAACTGTGCCCGTGGCCGTCCCCGGTCGCCTACTCGGTGAGCCGGCCTGTCTGGTAGAACTTGAGCAGGTCGATGTTCAATATCGCCAGATACTTGGCCTGCAATTCGTTTTGCCGGGCCTTGATGAGGTTGTCCTTGCCCGTCATCAGCTCCACGATGTTCTTCAGCCCGAGCCGGAACTGCTCGCTCAGCAGGTCGTAGCTGGTCTGCGCACTCTCCGAACTCACGCGGGCGGCCTTGAACTGGTTTTGGTTGGTGTTGGCCTGCAGCCAGTAGTTCTCGATGTTGGAATAGAGCGTGGTCTGCGAGTTCTTGAGATCGAGCATGGCCGCCTCGCGCTGTATGGCGGCCTTGTTGACGGCAGTCTTGGTCTGCCGGTTGTCGGAGAGCGGTATGCTCAGCGTGACGCCGGCACCGCTGTTGAAGTTGGTCTTGAGCTGGCGGCCCCACGCGAGCGTGTTCATCGAGGTGGTGCTGGTGGTGATGCCGGCGTTCAGGGCCACGGTGGGCAGCTTGCCCGCCTTGGCCATCTTGATGTTGAGGTCGCTTTGGGCGATGGCGTTCTGATAGGCTTTCAGCTCGGGGCGGTTGTTGAGGGCCGCAGTGTAGACCCCGTTGAGGGCAGGTATCTCGGCCAGTGCCATCTCGTCGGTGGCCGGGGGCACGGCTATGTCAAACGTCTCGTCGCCGGTGATTTGGAGCAGCTCCTTCAGCTGCCGCTTGTAGTTTTTCACCTGACTCTCAGCCGCCACCACGTTGTATTGGTCTTGTGCGCGCTGCGAGGTGAGCTGCGCGAGGTCGGCCTTGCTCATCTTGCCCACGCCCACCATGGTCTTTCCGCGCTCCTCATTGGCCTCGCTGGTCTTCAGGCTCTCCTTGTTCACCCCGATGGCCTCGGTGGTGTAGAGTATCTGCACGTAGAGTTGGGCTATCTGCTCTTGGATGTTGCGGGCCTGCACGGCCGAGTCGAGGGCGGCGTGTTCTTCGGCCAACTTGTTCAGTTTCACGGTGTTGCGGTTCTTGTTTCCGTCCCACACGGTCCAGTTGGCGTTCACGCCGTAGGAGCCGTTGTAGTAAAACTTGTCGATGGAACTGCGCGAATAGCCGTCGCTGCTGATTCCGCTCTCCACCCACGGCGTGTAGTTCACGCTCTGGCTCGTCGAGAAGTTGAGCGATGGCAGCAGGGCTGCTTTCGACTGCAACACGTCTTCGTGGCTGCTCTGCTGCTGAAGGCGGGTCTTCCTGATGGAGATGTTGTTCTGCAAGGCATAGTCGATGCAGTCTTGAAGTGTCCATTGCCGGGCTTGTGTGAGTGCCGGCATTCCTGCCATGGCCACGCCCACTAAAATCTTTCCTATCAATTTATTCATAAAACAATTGGGTTGTTTGGAGTTTTGACTATTAGACGGAAAAAAGGTTTATTCCGGCTATATGATTTAACATAAGTTTGGAATAAACCTCTTTTTTTCATGCGAAATGTTGCAATCTTGCGATATATTTGCCCAAAATGTCAAACTCGATGTTGACTACGGAGCCCGGCCTGATGTCTTTGAAATTGGTGTTTTGGCGCGTATAAGGGATGATGGCCACGGTGAACGTGTCGTCGGTGGGCCCGCACACGGTGAGCGACACGCCGTTCACGGTGACGCTTCCCTTGTCCACCGTGAAGTAGCCGCGGCGGGCCAGCTCCTTGTCGGCGTCATAGCGGAAGGTGAAATAGGTGGAGCCATCGGCGTCGCGCATGTCCGTGCATCGGGCTTTCATGTCCACATGCCCCTGCACGATGTGGCCGTCCAGCCGCCCGTTCATCATCATGGAGCGTTCCACGTTCACCCGGTCTCCCACCTCGAGCAGCCCCAAGTTGGAGCGGTCGAGTGTCTCTTTCATGGCCGTGACCACGTAGTTGTCGCCGTCGAGCTTCACCACCGTCAGGCAAACGCCATTGTGGGCGATGCTCTGGTCGATGCCCAGTTCGCGGGCAAAGGAGCAGGTGAGCGTGAAGTCGATATTCCCCTGATACCTCTTGATGTCCACCACGGTGGCCATCTCTTCTACAATACCACTAAACATAATCTTACCTTATTATATTTAAGATTGAAATATTCAAAAATTCAAAAGGTGGAGAATTTAGGAAAACCCATTCTTTACCTTTTTACTTTTTCTTCTCTTTACCTTTTATGATACGCCCTTCGGGCGTGCGGGTAGGCATAAAGCCCTGCCCCTACGGCAGGGAGAGTCTTCCCTTTTGTTTCTTCCAATCCCTGAATCTTTGAATTTTTAAATTCTTGAATAAATCTTTCAAATCGTTTCTAAGAACGAAGGCAGGGCTTTTACGAGTCCTGCCTTCCGTCTTATATCTGAAAAAGGGTCGCACGATGATGTGATGAAACTCCGAGTAATCATTATGATTTGAGAGCTCTTCGCTTTTGTAATCCACCGGCTTTGCAGCTTAGTCGCAGATGCGATTTATATGGCCCGCCATAGGCAAAAGATGTCATCTCGGCGTAAATGTTATTTGATGAGTATCCCGATCGAATCGACACGACCCATATTTCTTTTTCTCATTGCAAATATACGGGTTTCCGTCGAAACTTCCAAACATTTGGCCTTGTATTTTTCGCCTTTCCTGTTTCGCCCCCGCTTTCTACTTTCTCACACAGCGCACGTAATGCCCGAACATATAGTCGTGGGGGCTCATGCCGCCAAGTCCACGAAATCGGAACATTTTAATATTTTTAGCAAAACTTTTGGATTTTACAATATTTATTAGTAGATTTGCAAAGAATTATTAATGAGATAACAAATCAACATTGAAACGGACATCCCTCATATTGGTCATGGTGGTGCTTCTCTGTGCAGCCTGCGAATTTAAATTCCGGGCTGCCGAAGACGACGAACTTGCACACCCCGTGCAAGTGGAACGCTACGACCGTCTCGAAAGCCGTTATCTCACCACGGGCGACTTCTCCGCCCTCCAGCAGATGAACATCGACTACCCCAGCGAGACACGCACGCTGCTCGAAAAGATGCTGCGGCTGGGAGAAGTGAACGACCCCACACTCAGCAACAAGTTTCTCATGTTCTACCAAGACTCGGTGCTACAGTCGCTCATATCCGACGTGGAGGCCGAATATGCCAACATGGACGACATCAACCAAGACCTGCAGAGCGCATACGAGAGGCTCGAGGAGTGGATCCCCAACCTCAGGCGCCCCATGTTCTATGCCCAGATAGGTGCGCTCGACCAGAGCATCATCGTGGGCGACAAGTCGGTGGGCATCTCGCTCGACAAGTATATGGGCGAAGACTATCCGCTCTATCTGAAATACTATTCGGCGGCACAGCGGCAGAGCATGACGCGCGAAAACATCGTGCCCGACTGCCTGAGCTTCTATCTGCTGAGCCTCTACCCCATCAACGACTTCGAGCAGCGGCCGCAGATAGACCGCGACCTGCACATGGCCAAGATGATGTGGGTGACCAATCAGGCACTCGGCCGCAAGTTCTACCGGTCGAGATATGTCGACATGATACACTATTTCATGGCACGCAACAAGAAGGTGACCATCTCCGCACTGCTCAAGAGCGAGGACTACACACCTATGAAATAGCACACCTGCACAGCCGCCGACTCACAGCCCCCACAGGGCGCATTAAGCCTTGGCCCGGACTTAGAGAGTCCCTGCTCCCAATAACATCAAAACCTTTCAGCATCTTAGCATTATAAAGAGGAGGCTTAAATTTATTTTGCTTTTTTCTTGCCCGTCTCATAATATTTTCTTACTTTTGCAGTTGTGACCCATGAAAAAGCCACAAAGATTGCAGACAGTTGCGCATCTATCCGCTGCTGTCTTGTGACCATGAAATGAAATAAAATAACGACGACTCAATCAGTAATTAAATAACTTAACAACACAACAACTCTATGAAAAGAAAACTACGTTTTTCAATCCTTATGCTGCTCATGGCAGTATGTGGGGCTGCCAATGCACAGGCAGAAAATGTCACTTTTGTATTCAATACAGATGAGGGATTAGCAGCATTAGGCATCGCAAAGCCAGCAACGGGATCAGGAACCGATCTTGACACAGAGAAGCCCTATACAATGGGGATGGTGTCCATGCAAGTGAAAAACGGTGGTAGTAGGGCCACTTGCATATGGAATAAGAAAAATAAAAAAAAGGAAATATTAAACCTACGTGTCTACCAAAAGAACTCGCTTACTTTCTCCGTGCCTGCAGACTATACCATCACAGAAGTGAAGATGGAGGGAGAGAAAATAACCAACCTTAATAATCTCACCGACGGCTTATGGAGTGGCAATCAAAAGGAAATCAGTTTCTCTGCCACGAAGGCGCAATATATCAACACCATCATAGTGACTTACAAGAAGAAAGCGGCTGCACCCACTTCCGTCAGCGTGACTATCGGGGAAACGGGCTATGCCACTCTCTATTATTCCAAACTTGCACTCACCGTGCCCGAAGGCGTGAAAGGCTATACTTGCAACCTCGCCGGTGGTTCGTTCAAGATGGAAGAAGTATTTACTAAAGGTAAAATCATTCCTGCCGGTACGGGCGTATTGCTCCATGGCAAGCCCAATACCACATACACTTTCAATGTTTCTTCCGAAGCAGGTACTTCCGGTGCCGACAACAACTGGCTTAAGGGCAGTGACGAGGAAGCTATGACCGAGGGCGGCGAACGCTACTACATGCTCTCGCTTGATGCCAACAACACCGAGGGGTCGGTGGGCTTCTACTGGGGCGTAGCCAATGGCGAAGCATTCAAGAATGGTGCTCACAAGGCCTATCTCTGTGTGAAGGATAATGCCACTGGTGCCAAGACCTGCTACCGCTTCGACGGCCAGACAACAGCCATCGACGGAACACGGGCCGACAAACCGACAACTGCCGACGGAGCTGTGTACAACCTCGCAGGCCAGCGCGTGGACCGCTCATACAAAGGCGTGGTCATCAAAAACGGCAAGAAATATATTCAGTAATCACCATTGACAAAAGCAAGACACAATAATGAAAAAATATCAGCAACCGAACATCAAAGTGACAGTATTGGAAACCGAACAAATCTTGGCGGCCAGTATGGGCACACACAATCAAGTGGGCAACCGCCTGCAGCAGGGCAAAGAGGGTTTCTACTACGAAGAGGAGGAAGAGTACTACACGGCTCCCTCAACAGAAAGCGTTTGGAATTGATGAAAGAAAGGTGAACAAGGCCGGAGGGACAAAGCAAACAGTCCCACACTCCGCCACCTTGATAGACAAAACAATCGGAGCCTGCAGGCATGATGCTTGCAGGCTCCGATCGTTTTGTGTGCATCGGCGATGGCGGATTTCCCCTTCCCCGGCCACAGCAGGCCTCAAAAAGCCGAAAAAACGCGGGGGCAATATGGAGAAAGACTGTGGGGGGCGGCCGCGTTTTGTCTCCTTTTTTCTTTTCCAATTTGCATTTTGCCCATTTATGCAGTATCTTTGCAATGGCAAAAGGAGCACCTGCGTGCTCCTTTTTTTATGCCCTGAAAGTCCCCACTCCCCTCAAGGAGGCTTTCCACCCTACTTTGCAGGGTGTCATCCGGCCCGAATGGCCGTGCATAAGGGGCCCTTTTGACCTTTCATTCGGCCCAAACGAACTTCCAAGTGTGGCCGTCCGGCAAAATCGTTTGGACTTGGCGGGAAACCTAATGGGCCTGACGGGGAGAACAAGGCGAATGGGAAAGCACGGAAAGGCGAGTATGGGAAAACTCCGTGTAAGGCTTTTTCGAAAGATTTAATAGTTTGTGCTATACCCCCCCAAAAAAGAAGCCCCCACCCCCCTAAAGGGGGCTTTACCATCCAACTGTTTGCAGGGATGTAAGCCCCCTTTAGGGGGTTGGGGGTCCGTAGATTGGGGATCCGTAATTGGGGGATCTCTTGGTCCTTTTACTCTATCACCACCAGTGCGTCCTCTTCGAGCACGGCCTGTCCCTGCTTCACGCAGATGGCAGTCACCTTGCCGCTCTTTTCGGCCTCGATGTTGTTTTGCATCTTCATGGCCTCGAGCACCACCACGGTGTCGCCGGCACTCACCTCGTCGCCCACGGCCACGTTGATGGAAGTGATCGTGCCTGGCAGCGGAGCCTTCACGGCATTGGCCGTGTTGACATTGGCAGCCGGAGTGGCAGTCTCGTCGGTCGACTCCACCGGTTGGCCGAGCACCACCTTCTTCTTTTCGGGCTCAGCCTCAGGCTCCATTTCCACCTTGAATTCCTCGCCGTTCACGGTCACATGAGCGACATTTTCCTCAATGTCACCGATGGCCACCTTGTATTCCTTGCCATCGATGGTGTACTTATATTCTTTCATAATCAAAAAAATCTTTGGACTCTTGTTTGTTTTACGGATGTGCGGTCATCGTGAGAAACTTTGCGTTCCACGACGTGTAGTGGGACTTGATAGTGATGACGCCCGACTCCTTGTCGTGTACGTTGTTGCCTTGATACTCAAAAAGAGCCATGGCAATAGCCGCATAGATATTCTTATCCATTGTCGTTTTCTCCTTTGAATGGTTGTGTTTGCAGTCTCTTTCCCGCGGCCCTTACATGGGCATGCAGCCATGCTTCTTGGCCGGCAGACCCTGCCGCTTGGTGGCCAACTGCGCCAGTCCGCGACAGATGCGGAAGCGCGTGTTGCGCGGTTCTATCACATCGTCGATGTAGCCGAACGATGCAGCCTGATAGGGGTTGGCGAAGAGCTCGGTATATTCCTCCTCCTTCTCGGCGAGGAAGGCCTTCACGTCTTCTCCGGCCTCCTTCTTGGCCTTGGCCTCACGGGCACTGAGCACGGCCACGGCACCGCTGGCACCCATCACGGCAATCTCGGACGAGGGCCATGCAAAATTGAGGTCGGCCCGCAACTGCTTGCATCCCATCACGATGTGGCTTCCGCCGTAGCTCTTGCGCAGGGTGATGGTGATCTTGGGCACGGTGGCTTCGCCGTAGGCGTAGAGCAGCTGTGCCCCGTGGAGAATCACGGCATTGTATTCCTGACCCGTTCCGGGGAGGAATCCGGGCACGTCGACGAGGCTCACGATGGGGATGTTGAACGCATCGCAGAAGCGCACGAAGCGCGCCCCCTTGCGGCTGGCGTTCACATCGAGCACACCGGCGTAGGCCATGGGCTGGTTGGCCACGATGCCCACGCTCCGGCCGTTGAAGCGGGCGAAGCCCGTGATGATGTTCTTGGCAAACTTGGGCTGCACCTCGAAGAACTCGCCCTCGTCGGTGATGGCGCTGATCACCTTATACATATCATAGGCCGTGTTGGGGTCGTCGGGGATGATTTCGTTGAGCGAGTCGTCCATGCGGCTGATGGGGTCGGTACACTCCGTGCGGGGAGCTTCCTCCATGTTGTTGGAGGGGATGTAGCTCAGCAGGGTCTTGATGAGTGCCATGGCATCCTCCTCGGTCTTGGCGGTGAACTGCGTCACGCCGCTCTTGGTGGCATGCACGCTGGCTCCGCCGAGGTGTTCGGCGTCGATGTCTTCACCCGTCACGGTCTTCACCACTTTGGGGCCGGTGAGGAACATGTAGGATGTGTTCTCCATCATCAGCACAAAGTCGGTGAGCGCGGGCGAATAGACAGCACCGCCGGCACACGGACCCATGATGGCCGAAATCTGCGGGATGACGCCCGAGGCAAGGATGTTGCGTTCGAAAATCTCACCGTAGCCGGCCAGTGCCGAGATGCCTTCCTGAATGCGGGCGCCGCCGGAGTCGTTCATGCAAATCACGGGTGCGCCGTTCTGCATGGCCATGTCCATCACCTTGCATATCTTCTGGGCCATGGTCTCGGAGAGCGAACCGCCGTTGACGGTGAAGTCTTGGGCGTAGACATACACCAACCGGCCGTCGATGGTGGCCGAACCGGCCACTACGCCGTCGCCGGGGAACTGCTTCTTCTCCATGCCGAAGTTGTGGCAGCGATG
>ERZ825324.93-NODE-93-length-117175-cov-7.032795_pt1 | contig 117175 bp, 116 predicted proteins | sample MGYA00519859_ERZ825324 | MGnify/ENA primary metagenome ERZ825324 (study PRJEB31778, sample SAMEA3449198) | human gut metagenome | biome: human gut; feature: human-associated habitat; material: faeces | place: United Kingdom | collected 2010/2012 ...
AACCCACGTATCTAGCTTGGAAGGCTAGTGTTCTACCATTGAACTACACCCGCATTTACGCTGAAACGGTAATGTTGTTACAGCAGTCGGGGTGACAAGATTCGAACTTGCGGCCTCCTGGTCCCAAACCAGGCGCTCTAGCCAAACTGAGCCACACCCCGATGTCTTACAACATCATTTCTATGAAGTTGTCGTTCCTTGTGCTCTCAAGAATTTCTTTTCTCTCGCTCAAGGCAATAGTTATTATATTATATGGTCTCCCATTTGTCAACACCTTTTTTATAAATTTTTATATTTTTTTCGAAAAAAGATGTAATTCCCGAAAACCCGCTAAAAATTCGGGTTTTCAGGCCCTCCACCACCTGCATTTTTCTCTTTTTCGACTATTTTCAAAAAAATATTTCAAAAAACATTTCATTTCCACAGTCAAACATACAGGTATTTTTCAGTTACAAATACCGAATTTCAATTTCCGGCTCTTCCCCTTTATACAGCTCCATCACCGCATAACTTGGTCTGCGGCCTTCCTGTCTCGGAAAAGAAAGGCTTCCCGGATTGATCACCAGTACACCATTTTTCTTCTCCACCACTGGCTTATGGGTATGTCCAAAGCAAACAATCTCACAGCCTCTGGCTGCCGCCTCTTCCGAAACCCCATAAAGATCCATGGACACACCATAATTGTGCCCATGAGTCACCATGATCTTATGTCCTTCCAGCAAAATCTCATCCTCTCTTGGAAGATCACTGAAAAAATCATTATTTCCTGCCACAATGGTACAGGGACATTCTGCCAGCGCTTCAATAAAAAATTCCCTGCCCTCCACGTCGCCGCAATGAATCAGATAGTCAAAGGGTTGCTCCAAAGCTACTGCCATCTCCAGTGACTCATCTCTCCCATGAGTATCACTGACAACCAGCACCTTCATCGTAATTCTTCCTTTATTGCCTGCAAAGCTTTTCCTCTGTGGCTGATTTTATTTTTTTCTTCCATAGACAGCTCTGCAGATGTACAGCCATATTCCGGCAGGAAAAAGATAGGATCATAGCCAAATCCATTGGCACCCTTTTCCTCATATCCAATACGGCCTTCCATGGTTCCACGCACAGTTTCCACTCTTCCGTCTGGAAAGGCAGCTGCAATAGCGCAGACAAAACGGGCTGTACGCTGCTCATCCGGCACGCCATCCAGTCTCTGGATCAAATTTGCATTCTTAATATGATAGTCTGTATTCTCGCCCATATAACGAGCAGAATAAACTCCCGGCTCTTTATTCAGATAATCAATCTCAAGCCCCGAGTCATCTGCAAGTACAATTTCGCCATCACTGGTAAGCTTGCTGATGGCAGTCGCCTTGATCACTGCGTTTTCCTCAAAGGTTTTGCCATCTTCCACAATATCAGCCTGAATCCCGGCTTCTTTCATAGATACCACTTCTGCATCCAGATCTGCCAGGATTTTACGGATTTCTTTCATTTTATCTGCATTTCCTGTTGCAAAAATTATCTTCTTCATTTATCAGTGCCCTCTTTCTTTTCCTGTGCCGCACGTCTTGGAGGCTTTGGTCCCAGGAACTGGTAAAAATATGTTTTCAGCATTCCGTTATAGATTTTACGGTTCTTATCCGCCTTGCGTCCAATGTCATTCTCAGCTTTGTCATAAGAAGTGATCAGGTACATAGACCACTTATCCAGGCCGCGGTAGCTCTCACCGATCTCGCGGTAAAGCTGCGGCAAAGCTGCTTTTTCTTCCAGACGCTCACCATAAGGTGGATTCGTAATAATAAATCCGTAAGGCTTCGGGTGATGAAGCTCCTTCACAGGACGCTGCTGAAAATGGATCAGGCTTTCTACCCCTGCCATTTTTGCATTTGCCCTGGCTGCCTTCAGTGCCTCAGCATCTATGTCATAGCCCTGAATATCTGTCTCGATTTTCAGATTTACTCTGTCCTGAGCCTCTTCTACAGCCTCATACCAGCATCTTCTCGGCACAACCTGCTTCCAGTCCTCGGCAAGGAAAGAACGGTTCATACCCGGTGCAATATCTGCAGCCATCATAGCTGCCTCGATTGGAAAAGTACCGCTTCCGCAAAAGGGATCCACAAGACTTCTGTCCTTTTTCCACGGAGTTAACATAATCAATGCGCTGGCAAGAGTCTCTGTAATAGGTGCCTTCACGGTCATCTGACGATACCCTCTCTTATGAAGAGAAACACCGGAAGTATCGATTCCAATAGTTGCCACATCCTTCATAAACGCCACGCGGATAGGAAAACTTGCTCCATCCTCCGGGAACCAGGACACGTTATATACGCCCTTCAGACGCTCTACAATGGCTTTTTTCATAATAGACTGGATATCAGACGGGCTGAACAGCTTACTCTTCACTGAATTGGCTTTCGCAATCCAGAATTTGCCATCTGCTGGAATGTAACGTTCCCATGGCAAAGCTTTCGTTGCCTCAAAAAGCTCATCAAATGTCTCAGCTTTCACTTCCGCAACCTTCAGTAGAATACGCTCTGTGGTACGTAGAAAAACATTGGCATCTGCAATTCCCTGGGCATCTGCCAGAAAAGTAACCTTACCATCCTCCACCTTGCTGATCTCGTAGCCCAGATCCAGTATTTCTCTTTTCAAAACCGCTTCCAGACCAAAATGGCAGGGTGCGATCAGTTCAAATCTTTCTGTACTCATTCACCGTTTTTCCCTTCTTAAAGCACTATGCTTTTTACAATATTTCCGTCAAAATCCATGATGGAAAAAACACCGTTCTCAAGCACCGCATAGGTAGGCGGATTTCCTTCTTTCGGAATGGATACGGAACCCGGATTCAAAAGAATGTATCCCTCCATCTGCTCTGCTTTCAGCACATGGGTATGACCATGGATCAGAATATCTCCCTCGCATAAAGGCGGAAGGTTATTCTGATTATAAACATGTCCATGCGTCGCATAAAGTGTCTTGCCGTCAATTGACAGAATACAGTAATCTGCCATCACCGGAAACTCCAGAACCATCTGATCCACTTCTGCCTCACAGTTACCGCGCACAGCATAAATTTTGTCTTTCATGGCATTCAGCATGGGAATTACCTGCTTAGGTGCATATTCTTTTGGCAGATCATTTCTTGGTCCGTGATAAAGCAGATCGCCCAGCAGAACCAGGCGCTCTGCCCCTTCTTTCTCAAAAGCATCCAGCATTTTCCTGCAATAGTAAGCAGAACCATGGATGTCAGAAGCAAACATATATTTCATAAACTTGGTTTCTCCTCTGTTTTTAGTGTTTGAATTGTCTCTCTCCTTTTCGGTTTACATAACCTCATGAAAAGGACATTTTTCTTCTTTACATTATCATGCCTTGATGGAAATTACAAGATAGTACTCTTTTGAATTTTTTCTCATATATCGCATATCAGATTTCTCCCTCTGTACTCCTTCATTCCCCCGATCACCGTTTTTGTCTTATATCCATTTCGCGCCAGAATCCTGGCCGCCTGAAGACTTGCCCCGCCCCGGTCGCAATACAGCACCAGTATTTTCCCTTTTGGAAAATCATATGTCTGCATTTCTTCAAACTTCTCATATGGCACATTTACCGCTCCCTTTATATGTCCGGTATGGTACTCTTTCGGATTTCTTAAATCTATAAGAAAGGAATCTTTCCGTCCAACATAATAATCCAGCATTTTTCCGGAAATCGGCTCTACAGGAAACATGGAAAATCCCCTTTTTTATCAGTATATCCGCAAATACAAAAAAGGTGCCAAAATGCACCTTTTTTAAGTATTGCTTTTCGCAACCTCCGCAGGGGACTTACTTGATTCGGTTAAATATGAAACAAGATCAGAAATCCGTTGTACATCTGCGGACTATTTCGCATGGAACACACACATTCTTTTCAATTTGTATTTCTCTCTCAAGAAGGTCTATCATCCGTTCCACTGTCTTTTTGCACATTACCCCCAGCTTACTGTCCACCGATGTAAGCTCAGGATCACTGCTGATTGCAAGAATTGAGTTATTATATCCGACGACCGCCAGTTCCTCAGGAATCGCCAGTCCCTTAATCTTTGCATACTTTACTGCTCCGATTGCAATTCCATCCTCCGTTGCAAGGACGCTGTCGAAATCGAGGGTCCGGTTGTATTCAAGCAGCATATCCCGCGTATATTCAATGTCATTTTTGGTCTTGAATTTCAGATTTCCACGAATGGGATATCCGGCGTCCTGCAATGCAGCTTCGTATCCCGCCATTTTCTGCCTGGCACTGTAGGATTCTGAATCATACATAAAAAGAATTTTCTCTTTTCCTCTCCGAATAAAGGCTTTCGTCACTTCATAAGTAGCCTGAAAATCATCCGCATAGGTGCAGTAAATATTATCGCCTGAAACCTTTGCGTTAATCATAAATATGGAAACCTGTTCCGCTGCCTCCCGAATATAATCTGTGTCAGATTCATCTTTACCATTTCCTGCATATGTAGAACCAACCAGTATCAGCGTGTCTATTTTCTTAGACAAAAGGAGTCTGACATAATCCTCCTTTTCTTCCTGTTTAAATCCGCTGCAGCCAAGAATACAGTCATATCCATGAGCATGAAGATTTTGCTCCAGATAAGATACTGCTTTTGCCATATAGATATCGTCAATATTTGGACAGATGATTCCTACTGTTTTCATCGACCCAAGACCAAGGCCTCTGGCAAACGCATTCGGCGTGTATTGATTTTCTTTCATAACCGCAAGAACCTTTTCTTTTGTCTTCGGGCTGACTTTCGGACTGTTATTGACCACTCTGGATACTGTTGCGATGGAAACATTTGCCAGCTTTGCAATATCATATATATTCACTATCGTTCTCCTGTTCGTTCTGGTAATAATAGAAAATAAGCTTTCTGATATCAATCATTTTACAGGTCAAACCCAAAATAGTCTACTGCATTATTGTATGAAATTCCACACACGATTTCCTTTAAAGTCTTATAATCAGCCGGATATTCTCCATTTTCCACCCATCCGCCAATAAGCTCGCAAAGAATTCTGCGGAAATACTCATGTCTGGTATAGGACAAAAAGCTTCTTGAATCAGTAAGCATGCCAACAAAGTTTGCAAGCAGTCCCAGATTTGCAAGTGATGTCATCTGTGCGATCATACCTGTTTTGTGATCGTTGAACCACCATGCACTTCCCTGCTGAATTTTACCTGCTGCCTCTGTTCCCTGGAAGCAGCCAAGGATTGTTCCAATTGCTTCATTGTCATTGGGATTCAGGGAGTACAGGATTGTCTTTGGAAGTTCATTTGATGCGATCAGAGAATTCAGGAAATCTGCTGTCTGAGCACTTGGCGCATAGTTATTGATGCAGTCATATCCGGTATCCGGTCCGAGCTGCTCATACATAAATGCATTGTTGTCTCTCTTGCATCCATAATGGATCTGCATTACCCAGTTCTTTTTATGATATTCTTTTCCAACAAACTGCATAAAAGCTGTCTTGAAGATCATTTCTTCTTCTCTTGAAATGCTTTCGCCATTCAGTCTCTTTTTAAAGATCTCATTTACTTTTTCTTCTGCTGCAGGCGCATACATAACATATTCCAGTGCATGGTCAGATACGCTGCATCCCATCTGTGCAAAGAATTCCATTCTCTTAAGAAGGGCTTCTTTCAGATCTGCGAAATCAGCAATTTCAACGCCACTGACCTGTGAAAGCTTTTTCATGTATTCCGGATATTCCGGTTTTTCCAGATTCATTGCCTTGTCCGGACGCCATGCAGGAAGCACTTTCACCTCAAAGCTGTCATCCTCTACAAGAACTTTATGCCATTTCAGATCATCTACCGGATCATCTGTTGTGCAGATTAATTTTACATTGGACTTGCGGATAATGTTTCTTACAGACATATCATCTTCCTGAAGCTTTTTGTTGCACAGGTTCCACACTTCTTCAGCTGTATCTCCGTTCAGATATCCTGTATATCCGAAATATCTCTGCAATTCCAGATGACTCCAGTGATAGAGCGGATTTCCGATTGCTTTCCCAAGAGTTTCTGCCCATTTCTGGAATTTTTCACGATCACTGGCACCACCTGTAATGTAGTACTCATCTACTCCATTTGATCTCATCTGACGCCATTTATAATGATCGCCACCAAGCCACACCTGGGTAATATTCTCAAACTTACGATCCTCTGCAATTTCCTGGGGATTGATATGGCAATGGTAATCTACAATTGGCATTGTCTCTGCATACTCATGAAATAACTTTTTTGAAGTTTCTGTTGAAAGTAAAAAATCTTTGTCCATAAATGCTTTCATAAAATAATTCTCCTCTCCTTTCTATCCGTTTCGACAAAATGTAAGGTCTTACATTTTATTTACAGTATACGACAAATAAGTATCATTTTCAATTCACGAAGTATTTGCAGAACAGACAAATTTCCGCACTACACATTGTGTATTTTTACCATTTTCAGCTTTTTTTCCATTTCCTATTGACGTTCCCGTTTTGTTGATGTAATTTGTATGTAAGCTCTTACATACATTATTTTCACATAAAGGAGGTTGTTGATTTCTTGAAATCTTTTATTAAAATTAATCCTTCAGATAATGTAGCCATTGCGCTTCAGCCTCTGGCGAAAGGCACTGTGATCAAACTTGATAACTCCACACTCACTCTTACAGAAGAAATCATGCAGGGACACAAGTTTGCATTAAAAAGTCTCAAGCCTGGTGATTCCATTATTAAATATGGTAATCCCATTGGACGTGCAACCGCAGAAATTCCTGCAGGTTCCTGGATTCATACTCACAATTTAAAAACAGGGCTGGGAGATCTTCTTACTTATACATATAACAAAACTATCACAGAGCTTCCACACCGGGAGCCAAAGTTCTTCCAGGGCTATCGCAAAAAAAACGGTGGTGTTGGTGTACGCAATGAAATCTGGATCATTCCTACAGTAGGCTGCGTTAACAATGTGGCATCTGCTATTGAACGAGCCACACAGAAGTACATGACAGACCAGATTGATGGTGTCTGTGCTTTTCCACATCCTTACGGATGTTCCCAGATGGGTGATGATCAGAATAACACACGTCAGATTCTTGCTGATTTAGTGAACCATCCTAATGCAGGCGGTGTTCTGGTTCTTGGACTTGGCTGCGAAAACAGCAACATCGATGAATTAAAGAAATTTATCGGGGACTATGATCCTGAGCGTGTACGTTTTCTCGTTGCCCAGGAATGCGAAGATGAGATCCGTGATGGTATTGAAATTGTCAAAGAACTGATTTCCTATGCCTCCTCATTTAAACGTGAACCAATCAGTGCATCTGAACTGGTGATCGGTATGAAATGCGGCGGCTCTGATGGTTTGTCCGGAATCACGGCAAACCCTACTGTTGGTGCATTTTCTGACAAACTGATTTCTATGGGAGGATCTACAATTCTTACAGAAGTTCCTGAAATGTTCGGTGCTGAGGAATTACTTATGAACCGCTGCGAGACAGAAGATCTGTTCAACCAGACAGTTGCCCTTGTCAACGATTTCAAAAACTATTTTAAAAGTCACAACCAGACCATTTATGAAAATCCTTCTCCTGGAAACAAAAAAGGCGGTATTTCCAGTCTGGAAGATAAATCTCTCGGATGTACGCAAAAATCCGGAAGTGCACCTGTCATGGGAGTTCTTTCTTATGGAGAACCTGTAAAGGAAAAAGGATTAAACCTGCTGAGTGCACCTGGCAATGATCTTGTCGCCTCTACTGCCCTTGCTGCATCCGGTGCACACATTGTACTTTTTACCACCGGACGCGGAACACCATTTGCAAGTCCTGTACCTACAGTAAAAATCTCCACAAATAACCAGCTTGCAAAAAAGAAGCAGAACTGGATTGATTTCAACTGTGGAGTCATGGTAAATGATACTCCTCTTGATGAGCTTTCAGAAAATCTTCTGGATTTTGTCCTTGAGATTGCATCCGGAAAGAAATCAAAATCCGAAGAAGCAGGTTTCCATGATATGGCAATCTTCAAACAGGGCGTTACTTTATAAAACATAAATCGAATTGCGGAAGCAGCGTAGCTGCGTAGCAATCCGGGTATCAAATGAGTGTCAAAAGACCTTTTAACACTCATATCATTATATATGAGGAAAAATGAAAATGAAAAAATTATCTTATGCTGTTTTAAAAGAACAGGGCTATGATGGATACCTTCTTGAATCAGCGCCGGAACGTGTACTTCAGTTTGGTGAAGGAAACTTCCTCCGTGCATTTGTAGATTATTTTATAGATGAGTTAAACGAAAAAGCCGGATTCAACTCCAAAGTTGTTCTGTGCCAGCCAATCGCTCCAGATCTCGATGACAGGTTCAACGAACAAGAGGGTCTTTATACCTTATTTCTCCGTGGATTCCAGGATGGCAAAAAAATAAATAAAAAGCGTGTTATCTCCTGTGTAAGCCGTTGTCTCAATCCATATAAGGATTTTGAAGCAGTTCTCGCATGTGCAGATAACCCGGACCTCCGTTTTATCGCATGTAATACAACAGAAGCCGGAATTACTTATGATTCTTCCTGTCAGTTTACTGATGTTCCGGCTGGCAGCTATCCTGGAAAACTTACTCAATTTATGTATCGCCGTTTCCAGAAATTCGGTCAGGAAGCCGGCAAAGGATTTATCATTCTTTCCTGTGAGCTGATCGATGATAATGGAAAAGAGCTTGAAAAATGTGTATTAAAATATGCTGAACAGTGGAATCTTGGTGAAGACTTTATCAACTGGATCAAAGCTGAAAACATCTTCTGCTCTACACTTGTAGACCGTATTGTAACAGGTTATCCAAGAAATGAAGCTGCTGCAATCTGTGAAGAACTTGGCTATAAAGATAACCTGATCGACACAGGTGAAATCTTCGGCTTCTGGGTAATCGAAGGACCTCAGTCAATCAAAGACGAATTCCCGGTTGACAAAGCGAACCTTCCAATCCTGATCACAGACAATCACAAACCATACAAGCAGAGAAAAGTACGTATCTTAAATGGTGCTCATACCTCCTTTGTACTGGGTGCTTACCTTGCAGGACAGGATATTGTCAGAGACTGCATGAACGACGATGTGATCTGTGGATTTATGAACAAAACTATTTATGATGAGATCATCCCTACTCTGGACCTTCCAAAAGCAGAGCTCAAAGATTTTGCCGCTGCTGTTACAGAACGTTTCAAAAACCCATTTATCGATCACGCTCTTCTTTCCATTTCTCTGAACTCTACATCCAAATGGAAAGCACGTGTTATGCCGTCACTCAAAAAATATGTTGAACGCAAAGGTACACTTCCTGCATGCATCACAGCTTCTTTCGCCTTCTACATTGCATTCTATAACGGATATGCTATGAGCGAAGACGGACTTACAGCCAAAAGAGCAGCTAATGAATACACTGTAAAAGATGACAAAGCAGTTCTCGAATTCTACCTTGCACATAAAGATGATTCCGCAGCGGATCTTGTTCATGCAGTCTGCACCAATACTTCCTTCTGGGGCGAAGATCTGACACAGATTTCCGGATTTGAAGCAGCTGTATGCAATTACTTAACTCAGATCCGTGAAAATGGTGCGTATGAAGTAATGAAAGCACTGGCTTAAATATATTACTGAATCATAAGTTCTTTCCATGATTGAAAGCGACGGTGCAGGACGCGTGCAACGTTAGAGCGTGTCTGAAAAAGGCTCTGGATTTTCTTCCGCATTGCTCATCAAAAACCTCCGGCATACATTAAACCTCCCAACATGGGCGCAGAGTCAACAGACCCTGCGCCCTTTCTTAAAATATTTTAATATCTGGAAGTAGTATCTTCCCCAGACTCGTAAGAATTACGACTCTTGTTTTTGCTGCTGTTTTTTGAGTAAGAATTCTTGCAATCCTGAGAATTCATCTCATTTTCATAAGATCTGTTTGTTGAATTTTTGCTGTTCTTGTTTTCAGACTCATAATTTTTTGCCATTTGAGTATTCCTCCTGTTGAATGCCGCTGTTCGCGTTCTGTTCCGCACCCAGCAGCTGTTTTCAGATTACTTTGTGTATTGTAACCAATTGCAGAAAGAATATTCATCAAAATGATATTGCTTTTTTTTCCAATTTATATTATAATTGGCTTTGTAAAAGAATTTACCCTTCAAAAATTTTTTTACATAACCCCTTATTTAATTATTTATACTCCCCTCGAAACACCCGGTAGCTCCCCTACCGGGTGTTTCTCTTTGGATTTATAAGGGTTTGCGGGGTTTTGGGGTTCACCATTCTCGTAATATTTCTGTAACATTTACTCCCCGTACCCAAAATATACCCAAGATTGCATTTCAAGTACCCAAATCAGTTTCCTCCGACGCAAAAATGAGGGCAGCTTTTAACCACCCTCACTCAAATTCTTCAAAAACAGAAATTGTTTTTTTCTTTCTTCCCATGTATAATTAAGCAAGAAAATACGCAAGTTAATAAGCAAGTTAATCATTATACACGGAGGTATTTTATGGGAGATTACGCACCACCTTTTACCATTACCAACAAAATACTAACATATGTGTCCTCTATTTCAGAAAAAATCGGACGCATTACAGCTACCAGCAGCCTTGAATCCAAGCCGCACCTTAGACGAAACAACCGCATTAAATCCATCCACTCATCTCTGAAAATTGAAGCCAACTCCCTTTCTTTAGGACAAGTCCGGGATGTAATAGGGGGAAAAACAGTTCTTGGAAAACAAACAGAAATACAGGAAGTAAAAAACGCATACGAAGCTTATGAATGCCTGTCAGAAATCGACCCTTACAGTATCAAAGATTTAAAAACATTTCACGGCATAATGACCAGATATCTTGTAAATGAATCTGGGGACTTCAGACATGGGGAAGAAGGCGTTTTTAATGGTGACCAGTGTATTTTCATGGCTCCACCCGCACACTTTGTTCCAGAATTAATGAGTGATCTTTTTAACTGGATGAATAAATCCAGAAACACGATCCATCCTTTGATTCTTGCCAGCGTGTTCCACTATGAATTTGTTTTTATCCATCCATTTTCTGATGGAAATGGCAGAATGGCAAGGCTATGGCACACCGCTATTCTCGCAAAATGGAAGCCTATATTTGAATATATTCCTATCGAAAGCCAGATTGAGAAATTCCAGACTGAATATTATGACGCAATCGCCCAATGCCATAGGGCAGGCTCTTCCACTGGCTTTATTGAATTTATGCTGTCACAGATTGATAAAATCCTGGATGACATCCCGGCCCAAATCAATGAAGAAAACCATCTGCTCTCAGATTATGTTCAGAAACTACTTTCTGTAATGGAGTATGACATTCCTTATACCAGCAACGCACTAATGAAAAAACTAGATTTGAAATCAAAAGAAACTTTCCGAAAAAATTATTTACATCCTGCCATTAAGCTTGATCTGATCCGCATGACTATCCCGGATAAGCCCAGGAGCAGAAGTCAGAAATATATTAAGCTTTGAACCCAAGCAGACTTTCTGGCAGAAAAATTCAAGGGGGGACTTTGCTCCCCCTTGCTAAAACATCGCTGCTAACTTGTTAATTTCCTCAGCCTTCTTGTCCGGAAGTACATGAGAATAGATATCCAAAGTCATCGTGATTGACTTATGCCCCAGAATTTCCTGCATGACCTTTGGCGGGATTCCCCTCTCAAAACCGCGTGTTGCAAATGTATGACGAAGCGAATGGGGTGTATGCTCTCCAAACGTGTGTCCGTCCTCCCTGATTTGAACTATGATTTTTTTCATGTCCTGATACAATGCATTCTCAGAAATGCACCTTCCAAAACTGCCTGTAAACACCAGATTTTCAAAACCTGGCTCTGGTCTCCATTTATCACCCAGAAGCATTCTTGTCGCGAGCTGGCGCTTCCTGTGCTCTCGCAGTACGGTCACCAGATTGTCAAGCATTGGAATGTCCCTTTTGCTTGTTTCAGACTTTGGCTCATCAATCATATATTTTACTTTAGCCTTCGCTATGTACTTCAAAGTCCCATTCACATGTATAATTTTATTATCAAAATCTATGTCTGCCCATTGCAACGCACGCAGTTCTCCGTTACGCATTCCCGTTCCAAGGGCTACCATATAAAGATCATAGAACTGACTGTTCTTCGAATATCTCATAAACAAATTCTGTTCTTCTATCGACATTACTCGTATCTTCTTTTTCTTCTTTTCTTTCTTAACAGAAGTGTTCTTAACAGGATTTCGCAGTACCATTCCATTGCGTACAGCCTGTGTATACATCCCACTCAATATAACCTTCACCAAGTTAATGGTCGTGGAACTATAACGACGTGCCATATCATTAAACAACTTCTGTATGTGTTCTCCTCTGATATCTTTCAAGTGCTTTCTGCCAAAGGGTTCTTTGATATGTGATTTATATTCATCCAGATATACCTTGTAAGTTCCGTATTTTACACTGTTCTTTTTATACTCTTCCATCCATGTATAAAACCAGGAATCTACAGTCACATTGCTTTCTTTCGCATAAAGCCCATGCTCAACTTCATATCTTTTTTCAGCAATTTCACTCTGAAGCAATTTGAGATTTGTATTGTATAAAGTATATAATTCTCCTTTATAGGTAAAACGAGCTTCATATAGTCCACTTTTTCTACGCCTTATACCCTTGGGTAGCTTTTTTTCTTTAGAATCTGTGCTCATATTATCCCTCCAGTTTTCAAGTGCCCTCCAGCATTTACTGGAGAGCACCATAGACATCACTTTAAGTTTGTTACATCTGAAAGATACTGATTAACCTTTGGCATATAAATCAGTACCCGCCTTCCAATTTCAACCCGCGCCCCAGACTGGCGTGCGATCTTGTCAGCGGTGTACTGTCCACAGCCCAGAATTTTCATAAATTCCTTCCGGTTTACACATACCGGAGTAGCTGAAATCTCATTAATAGTAGTGTCTGTCATAGCAATTCCTCCTAGTTTTCCCCTGTATTATTAGCTTTTCACGATGTTTCAAATGATAAGAACAAATGGTTTCTGCAACGTGGTACTGCCATCTTCTGCAGATCCATATGCCTCTTCAAAGATTTTCCCCAAAACTTTGTTTAAATCACGCTCTTCTAATTTACTGCAATCTACAACCTTTACTTCTAAATCAGTGCTTTCTTTTTTCTTCATAATATCAATCCCTGACCTTTCTTATTTTCAAATTCTGACAAGTTTTCAGTTACTGGACTTTGAATCCACCGCACATATGATCGGTATGTCCCAAATTTTTGAATTGTGATTAACACTGTACTTTCCTTTTAAGATGGCCTGTCCATTTTGCAGATCTGATAGTGCGCTCCGACAACTTTCCCAAGCTTCACAATCTACAAGCTGTGCAATCCCCTTCATACTTCGATCTGAAGGCTGAAACAGCAACATTGTATCTACCTGCTGTAACGTATCAATCTGCTCTGGCTTGTAATTTGAAAGAATCTGAGTTGCCAGCCATACACCCAGTCCACATTTGCGTCCTTCACGCAGCATTGCTCCAAGTGTACTCTCTTTGCCAAGTGCAACATTCTGAAACTCATCATACAAGATGTAATCTACACTGTGTAAATCTGCACTGTTACCTTCATCTTTCACACTCTGCCACAGCAACGCTGACATAAATTCCGTCAAAAACTTTTTCGTGCCACCTTCAAGTTCAGTAAACTGCATTATAGTGACAAGTTTGTTATCTTCCAGCTCCTTGTCCATCTCTGGCGTCTTCTTGCGAAAAATGATATCAAGCTTTTCATATTGTCCAATGATATCTAACAGTTTCTCACCACGTTCCTTACTCTCGTCATCCGTCAAACCTTGCACATACCCATCCAGAACAGATATTACCGAAGCAAACGTAAGCTCCTTCTCCTGTTCCTTTAGAAGTTCCATCACTTTGTGCAGAAACTCCCGCTGTCGGTGTCCCCTAAATGGGAGCGCCACTATCAATGCCTCTTCAAAAGCAGAATAGACATTCTTGCCTGTATACCAGTATGTAATCCCCGGCTGGTTTCCATCAAACACATATGTCTGATCCCTGCTAGCAAACTTGCTTCTTTCCTGTTCTTTTGTGGTATAACTTCCAGAGTAGTCAAAAATCACGCACTTTTTCTTCTGTTCTACTGCCTCTTCAATCATCCTGTAACAGCACCAGGTTTTACCACTACCGGATTTACCCCAAATAAGTCTATGGTTATTTAACGCATCCGGGAATTCTTTTAGGTTTATTATGTTTCCTTCTAAATCTCTCAGCATTGTACTGTGGTCTCCTTTCTAGTGTTTACACTGTTTATAGTTTTCACTGTTTTGAGGGTGCCAAACTACACGCATACCCTTTTCACTTTCATGCTCTTCATCTTTTCCGAGTCCTTCAATCGGAACAAAAAGCGGCTGATCGAATAATGCCTTTCTAAACCGATAAGTTTGTATAGCTGCTCCATCCACACGTAGTTTGTATGTCAGCCCACTCTCATCTGGTAATAAAAGTTCCTGCTGTTTCCATTTTACAAGCGTCTCCCGATACTTATTGGATGGAATGCAGTTGGTTTTCATTATTTCCTTGAACACCTTAATTGGAATCCAGAAATATTCGTTGTCATAGTAACAACTGTCCTTCACATATCCACAACCGAAATACTTCTCTTTAACGTAGAACTTACTCATCGAGCTTCTCACAGCCTTTACCATCCTTTCGCCCATTTCTTGTCGGTCAGTTAAGCTGCGCCACATAACTCCCCAATCTGGACTTCCAGGTATTCCCAAAGCAGCTGCAAGATCAATGCCTTTATCTCTTGCAAACTCTGACAGTATTTCCCAAATTGCTTTCAGAAGCACCAGGCTCATATTGCCGTCCTGGTTGCTCGACCACTTTTTTATAACAGCCCTTACCTCAGCCATATGTGCTTCTACATATGTCACTAGCTCATACAGGAATGCGTCAACTGCATTTCCTTTTAGCATGTCTGTAAGTTCTGATGTAAAAATACATTCATCAGCGATAATATTGATCGCACTGTCCAAATCTGATACAAATTCATTTAGCACCACTAGAGAAGCGTTTACCTTCCATGGGATATTCAAGGATGAACAGTCTCTTTCACATATTTTATTCACAATATCTCCCAGATTCCGTTCTATACTCTTCCGCCTATGAGAATCTTCGTCACTTGGTACATGTACTATCAACACCTCATCATTTATGGTACGAACATAATCTGAAATTAGTTTTGATCTAACATTTGCTTCCTGGATTTCCCAAATTCCTCTGTTGAACACCTGATATAACCGACAGAACAGTTCCTTGTCCAGTCTACCGATTAACACAAAGTTCAAAAAGTAATTACTATAAATCCCTGCCTCTTGAAAAAGGTTTGCCAGTACACCGCTAACCAGTGTCTCCAGCACTACAACGCGGTAATGCTTACTTTCTATACTGGCAATTCCCTTCAGAAACTTTTCCAGTAGTTCCTTTCCACGATATTCTGTTGTAAAGTGTTTATCCATAACCGGAAGTTCCGGCATACCGCTAGGTATAAATGTCTGGAACCATTCGGCATACCTCCATTGGCTTTGCCACCATCCTGCCATTCCATCCAATTCCTTTATACTTCTAGCATTTGCAATTTTCGGGGCAAAATAATCAAAGAGAGCCTCCTTAATCAGCTTATCTTTAAAGCATGGATCAAACTGAATCCCAGCCTCCACGAACCATTTATATAGATTTATTCCAGTTACTTTTTCTTTATCGCATATAACCCATGTCCTTTCGTTCATAAAAATAATCGCTACATATCTTTTCGTTTTTCCATGTAATTTTGGAAAACTGAGATTGTATATATCACACTCGCCGGTTATGTTAAAAATAAGTTGAGATTGCGTAGAAGTCCCATCATCATATAACTGAGCAAGGCAATAAACTCCATTCCCACCTATCATAATACAAGGTTTTCCATGTAGTTTTTTGCTCTTCCTTGCCATCCGTTCCATGAGCTTCTGATTGTCATACAAGCTCTTTTGCGTATTATTATGCAGCGTGTTTACAGCAGCCACCATCTCTGCATTACTCTTTGTAACCTCATAAAGAACTCTTTCTGGCTCGCTCACTGGGATACTCATTCCCGGTCCTGTGCAAGTATTCATTGGATAGCCAGGATTAAATCCGTTTGTCATCTTCATGTCCTCCTTTGTTTTTATGCTATTATAATATATCCATTTTTGTAATATTACCATTTCATATATATGATTTAATAATGTGATTTTATTTTACATTTTTAGATTTATATTGTATAATTCAATCAAATGTAAAATATTTTTGCAGGAGATGATAATATGAATTTAGATTTTTTCAGTACCAATTCTTTATTGGAACAAGAATATATCCTAAAGTACTTCTATCTTCTTGATCCACAAGCCATAGCTACTGAGGTACACGCAGAATTAGAACAAAAGGGGATAGTAGAATTAGATATTGATTCTGAGAATATTGAGCTCTTTTTCCATACACTCTTTCACCATGTATATACCCATGCTTATCAATACGTAAAATTTATTCCTACAAATGGATTCAAAGATTCCTTTTTTGGAGAACCAGCAGATGACAATAAAGAGAAGTATAAAGATTCTGAATCATTACTTTCTGCGTTGGCTGCACTTCTCAAGCTTTCGCTTTATAATTACTGCATTTCAGAAGGTTTCTTTCACTATCTTGAGCAGGATTATTTTTACAACGATCCTAAGCGCTGTTCGCCTTTATCTGTAAAATATGAAGATTATTTTAGTTCTGGGTACTTTTCCAATTCAGACTATGAAAAATCCTCCAGCCTAAATTCAGATCCAACAGACGATCGCCGCCAAAATTGGTGGTACCATAAGAACAATGTAAAAGGTAAGAATAAACAAGATTTCATTCATTTTGTTTTTAACGACTGTAAAAAAATTGCACCTTCAACCAACTCAGAAATATATGTTCCTTGGATTTATAAATTTCCACTTTACACATATTTTAGCGGAAATGCAGTTAGTGCCCTAAGTCGCAATCTGTCTTCAAATACCAAGAGTGCTGCCCGAACTAGACTTTCACTTTATGCACAGTTATATAAGGAACTTTCAGACGCCCCCAAAAATGCTCATTCTTTTTCAGCTACTGACGCATATCTCTTTCATACTTTAAATGAACGTTACTTTGGATTTTCTACTTTCTCGTATATTATGGACATTAGTTCAGAAATAGATGGATCTAAAACAGATTTAGAGTCCGTTCCTTCAAAATTTGCCGGAACAGACTTCAATAACTTGCTGGAAAATTTAGCTCTCTGCCCATTAGTATATTCCAGACACTTTTTTCTTCATTATGCCTTAGAAGCACTTAAGGACAATAATACATTGGAAACAAAGTATTTACAGTACACTCCGCAATCAGTAATAACTCGTTCCGTTCCCAGCAAAGTTTTAAATGACATACAAAAAAGTTTAAGAGGCAAAGAGTTATTAGATCAATTTTTTCAAACACTTAACCAAATGGTTCTTCCTATATTTTCAGCACTCTGGAAAACGACTCTCCAACATCTTATTCCAGATTTTATGACGAAAGAACCAACCAGGTATTTTCAGTCATACATTGAGAAACACCGACGTCTTCTTACTGCTGATTTTACACATTTAAGTCATACTGACATTTTAGCTTGTTATAGAAAATGTAATTCTATCAACAACTCAGATCTCTATTGGAGTCAGTTCGTTCACAGCATTGAAGCGCTATGTGTAACAAAACAGACAGTCGATATCCATGTTTCACAAAATTTGGCAGCACCAGACCAGGCTTTTTATTCTGAGCATTTTTCTAAAGCCGCAAATAATTCATTCAACAGTTCCTTGTTACGTGGATTTCTGCTTCGTCCCATGAAATCTTCTATAGTAAGCTCCAAGAGTTTATATCCCTTTTCTTATATTTCTCAAGATAAGGCTGGGTTAAGCAAAGATCCTGCTGAGATTGAATTATATAATTTCCAATATAAACGAGCACAAGAGATCTTCCGCCTCTTTCACGAGTAAAGATTAAATCTGCCCTCTTTTAGAAAAAAAATTATAGTTTTTCTAAAAATAACCTTATAATTCAACTTTTCCTTTGATTTTTTTCAAACGAGGACATTTTCACAACCTCTACCTTACGAGAGACCAGATAAGCCCCCTTATCTGGTCTCTCAAAATCTTAGTTTCTGCATTTGATACATGTAACAAAAATCACACACCTTTTGATTCAGCCGCTTGCTGCTTTTTCACCATACGATAGAAACTCGCACTGGACATTCCAAGTTTCTTTTGTGCTGCTCTGGCTGTGATTGCTCCAGACTTCCACTCGGCATACACCTCTTCAAAATTATCGGGCACTTTCAGATAAGGACGTCCCAGGTGCTTGCCTTTCCTTTTGGCTGCTTCGATCCCTTCCCTCTGCCTTTTGCGGATTGTCAGACGCTCCTGCTCTGCCATGGAAGATAATACTTCTATCAGAATATTCTGTATCATGTCAATGATCCATTTCTGGTTCTCTGGCACCTGCACCATGGAGCTTGGGAGGTCTAAAATCATCAGCCTTACCTTGTGCGCCTTGAACCATGCCACCTCATTCTTGATATCTTCCTTGTTCCTGCTGAGACGGTCCAGGCTCACTATATATAGGACATCCCCTGGGCGCAAGCCGAATATTCCTTTCAATGCATTGTAGCCAGGGCGGTCCAGATTCTTACCTGACTGCTTGTCGGTTACAATATTTTTTGGTTCCACATATTTCTGCAATGCAAGGATCTGACGGTCAAGATTCTGCTCTGTAGAACTTACCCTTGCGTAACCATATATCATCACATCACCTCGGTAATCCTGTCTGTCTCCAGTTCATACATGAAAACATGATTGCTTGCGACTTCATCATCTGGTGTTGATTCCTGTATTACAGCTTCCAGACATTTTGACAGCATCTCTACATCCTCTGTGTATCTGCTGTCATGTATCGCAACTTCATGGATACTGGTCGGTACAATATAAATAGCTTGTGTACCATATGCCAGACATATCATCCTTGCTACTCCGGGATAGAACACAGCCGTCGCACCATTCGTTTTTTTATCCGTGCTTAGAAAACAGCCATATCTTCTCTCATTCTCCGTAGGACTGAATTCTTTTATGGGAATTCCACCATATCTGCCAGTAAGGATAGAGAGCTTCAGCTGCATACCGTCATAAAATCTTGGCGGTGCCATTTTCACGGTATTATCCATAGCCTGCTCCAAAACGTCTTCTTTTGACAGCTCCCACTTATCCAGATAAGTATTGTCTATCAGTGTTGTGTACAGTTTTCCATCATCCTCATTTATCCGCAGATACACCCCCAAAATGATATCTCCAATCTTTCTGTAAATTCCTCGTTCCAGTACTGTCACTTTTTTATTTGTACTGACAATACGAATATATAAGTCTTCCTTCACACGCTCATAATCATCAAGCATTCTGATCTTTTCCAGCCCCTTGATTTCCTTATGTGCCTCTTTTTCCCTTATGATTTCTTCTGCGATCTGCTTTATACTGTAACCGGATTTATAAGCCCGGTACATGCTTGTCGTAGTCGCACCAAATCTTATCAGCTCGTTTCCTTCCTGGATCACCAGACTTTCTTCCAGCATATTGCCATCTGCCGGTTCATAACAGGCATATTCTTTTTCAGTAAGGCGTTCCTCTATCTCTGCTAACATCTGATTTTTAAATTCCATGTAATCCATCTGCAATTCCTCCGTTATTTTTACTCTTTGTAGCTCCGCAGCGGTACTTCTGACTGCCGTACATTTTTTCTTGGGTCTGACATAACTAAATGCTGCGTCATCCCATATCTACAATTTCCAGCTTCTCGATCAGCCGCCCATAATCAGGCGGCTGATTTTGTTCGTTTCAGTCCATTCAGTGCTCTTTTCCTTGATACCTCATCCAGTTCGGAAAGAGACTTAACACCATACCGCTTTAGAATCTGTTCCTCTGGCACCTTCGTCCTTTCCAGCTCCCTGTACAGTTCCTGCCATTCCTCGTTTGCATCTCCATTGTTCTTCTCTGCAGCGTTTAAGTTTCCCCATCTGAAAACCTCCGCTTTCTTCTGATTGATAACCGAAATCCCTGTAATGACCTTATCTGCCGAAATAGTGATTGCACTTACACTAAAACTGTCTTTCACAACCTTCTTCCGGTCTTTCTCTGTAACCACCACTTTACTGGCTGGGATAAAAATGAAGGGAGCCGTATACAGCTCCCTTCCAATTCCCAGATTCACGCATGCTCTTTTGAACGAATCCGAAGCAGCACTTTTCTCCTTTTCAAAATCCCCTGTTGTTCCCACATCCTGCTTGGATATCCAGGTCTTTTTCTCCGGGTCCCAGATACTCACGGTACAGTACAGGGAATTTCCAATCATCATATGGCTTCTCTGCCAGCCATATATGCCAAAGACTTCATCTAGGATTGCCTGGTCTACCCTTGCATTCTTATATAACAGAAGCGAGATTCCTTTCTCACCGATACTGCCTACCCTGCATTCGATTTCATCTGCATGTAAGCTTCTTATCTTCGATTCCACAGCCATAGTACCAGCCCCCTTTAAGACGCAATGGACAGGGTACGGTAAGCATTTACACTGGTATACTGGTTATAAATCTCCGGCTTTTCTGCTTTCAGCCTTTTAGAATCCAGTAAATTCTTCTCAATCCGTTTCCAGCGTACGATCTGCCCATTGTCAAATTTTCCCTCTTCATGCTCCCCTAGAGCCGCTTTCAGCTGATTGGAGAGACCTGTTTTCCGCTTCTCCATATCCTTCAGCTGGTCACTTACATCCTGGTATTCCTTCAGGACTTTCACCAGGGAACGGTCAAGCGGGACACTGTCCTTCACGGATTCCTTATACTTTCTGTCCAGAAACTCTTTCGTAGCCTCAGAATCATCTATCTCCGGGCGGATATCGCACTTTACGTTATACTCCCAGAACTTTTTCTCTGCATAGACCAGATCAGCAATCATCTCTTCATCACGCAAGATCGTATAATATATAAAATGGTTGCCGCCGATCAAAGCCGCAATGTACGCTTTCTGCATATTGCAGACTGCCAGGTAATGCTGGACCTGCATCATGTACTCTGTAGGAATCTTTCCATTCTTCCATTCATCCTCCCGATACTGACTGACAGTCTTGGCTTCAAAAATACATTTTTCCCCCTGCTCGTCAGTGACAATTCCATCCACATCCGCAAACATGAATGAAAACTGCGGATGGAACATCATAAAATGTTTCTGCCGTACCTTCAGACCTGTACGGTTCATAAATTCCTTACGGATAATCCCCTCCATCACATTGCCCCAGTATGTATACTCATTGGAGTTCTCCAGCACCGGCGTTTTGCCAGTCTTGTCTTCCCACAGCTGCTGGATGGAACGCCAGGGATTCTTCCCCATCACCACGGAAGCATCAGAGCCTCCGATTCCATTTCGGCGGAGTTCCAGCCACTCTTCCCTTGTTAAATCTTTTGTCGGAATCATAATATTCTTCATTCTGCATTCTCCCCTGTAAAAATATCCATTACTTTCATAAACTGATTTACAGCTACCAAAACATCAACTACCAATATGCAGATCCCTGCTATGATCTCAAAAATCTTCATCCTTACTTTCTACAGGCTTTTCAGCCATTCCTCCGTTCTTAAATTCCGGTTATTACAGCCCTTATAAATGAAATAAGCTGATCCCGGAATATCAGCACCTCCAGGATCAGCAAGCATAAAACAATGATAATCTCTACCAAACCGAATTTTTTCATCTGTTCCTCCTTATGCTGTCAGCACCATCTGGTACGCCTTGTCGATCAGCGGGTTTCCGTCCGCGGTTCTGGCAAAAATATTCTCCCTGTAGTTTGCAGTCTTTCTTCTTGGGGTAGAATGGGTTGCAAAATCCGATACTGCATTGATAAAGCGGTAGCCATTGTTTCCTACGTCTTTCAGATCTGGAGCGTCAAAGTAGCGCATTCTCATGTCTTCCCTCAGTCTTTCAATGCCACGCTTCTGCTGTGGGGTGAAATTTTCTTCTACCGGAAGCAGAATCTCGATATAATCCATGACCTGTTTTTCAGACAGCCTGATTCCCCTCAGATTTTCAAATTCTTTTCCAAGAGCAGACATATACTCGTCCGCCAGGAACAGGGTATTCTTCGCTTCCTCGATCTTTCCGCTGATATCCCCTGTGTGGATCATAGACCAGCTCCTCTTTGCCGTGCGCAGGGCAAGGTTAAGCGTATTATTGCATACTACACGGATAGGGGTAAGCGCCGTCTTCACCGCCCCGGAACCGTCATGGGTATTGGAAAATACCATGTATGGGCTGATACGCTCGCCGGCAATGATATATTCCCTTGGAAGTCTTGCAAGCAGCCACACCCTTCTCCCCTCCTGCAGGGAGCCTGCTGTTTCGTAGCGCACGCCCTCTCCTAACAGGGCATCTGTAAATGCAAAGGCTTCCTCATTCTGGATGACCTTGTAGCGGTCTGTGACCACGCCTAATATCTTCCTGTCAGAATCCCTTACATTTGCTTTATAGCCCTGGATCAGCTCGTCATTCTCCGTATAGACAGGTTCCTGGAGGACTTTCCAGTTCAGTCCGGCAATCCGCAGTGCTTCCCTTGATTCCGGTGCTTCTGCCACCAGGGTTCCCAGTCCGTGCCATGGTTTTTCTCTTGTATAAAACATTGTTTCAACTTCTGCAGCCATAATTTCATTCTCCTTTTTCCATTGATTTTTATTCGTTCTTTCTACTGCTTCTTTTTATCAAACATCCTGTTCATGGTTTCGTTAAGCTTTTCCTCGTCCTGTTCTTTTATGCTGTAAGCTTCTCCCTGGCTGCTGATAATAATATGGTCCAGCAACGGAATCCCCAGCATGACACCGCAGGCTTCCAGCCTTGCAGTCAGGTCTATATCTTCCTTACTCGCTTTTGCCCTTCCTCCCGGGTGGTTATGAAAACAGAAGATGCCGTATGCATTCGCCAGGATTGCTGACTTAAATATATCTGCCGGTTCTGCATAGCACACATTTTTACTGCCTTTTGCAACCAGTTCCATTAATACAGGCTCCAGTTCCCCATTCACAGCGCACACATAGAGCAGTTCCTTATCCTGCTTGCCGAAAAAAGAGGCTGCAAAACCTGCAGCCTCCTCCGTTGTTGTAATACCAGTGTTTCCATCTTTCCCTTCGTATAATACGGAGCCTTCCCTTACCAGCTCCGTATGTACACACATGACTCTTTTCTTCATGCCGCCTCCGTTTCTTCCTGCTCCAGGAGCAAGCCAATTTCCTTGATCCCGGTATCCATGCTGTTTTCCAGTTCCAGCTGGAAGGAATCTCCTTTTCCCATCCACCTGGCATAAAAGAACTGGATCACATTTGGCAGGACCAGAAGACAGCGCAGGACCTCTGATTTCATCTCACTGCTCTTTTCAAGCAAAGTCTCTGCAATATTCTCCCGGCAGTTGATCTGATACGCCCTCTGGTAAATCCTCTCTGGGGCTAACTGTAATACTCGCTTCTTATACTGCTTCCGTTCCAGCTTGATCTTGGCATTGAACAGCCTTACAATTTCATCCTCTCCCATGTTTCATCACCTCCTGTTTTCGTTTTTCTCAATCTTTCTTTGTGCCGCCGAGAACATTACCGATTGTATCTGCAACCTTACCCAGCAGTTCAAATAACAGCTCCCATGAAAAATCCATTGGCATAACTCCTTTCTCTGATATATTTGGACATGAAAAAAGCAAAGGAATGTTTCAGCCTTTGCTTTTTCATAATTATAATATGTAATTGAAATTTTGAACTTGTTTTTACACTACTCCAATTCCACAAACTGGAACTTGATTGTTAAAAACTTGCAAAATATTTTTCTAATGAATCTACAAACTCACCAATATGAATTCCATCAATAAATGAGTAATGAGTCTGTACAGATATAGGCACCATTATCCTTACATCTTTTTCCCAATACTTTCCCCAGTCCAATAAAGGTGTGGTATTATTTTTTAGCTGAATTTGTATGAGAAACATGTACATATTTTATTCGCAGCTAGGGGAACATTGAAAAATATCATTCCCAAATGGGCCTGTGAAATAGGGTTCTTGTTTATTTGTAATCTTCTTAGCATTGACACAGTATTCTCTAAGGTTATCCATCATAGAAATATTCACCCTTTTGTCTGAATTCTCTGAGGGAACACCTTCCCTGTTTTATTTTAGTATCGTTTTGGATTTTCTCTCATAAAGATAAATTCTGCTACAGAGCGGTCATATGTTTTAATGTGTCCAAACAGCCAGTCAATCACATTCTTCTGTACAAGTTCACTGAACCGATCAGTTGGTCCTTCATAATCCTGAAGGTATTCATGCAGTTCCTGAATTGTCTTTTTAAACTCTTCATGTTTTTCATGATGGTTTTCACGCTCTGGATAACCGGATTTTTCCTGAAGCTTTTCCTCTTCTTTGAAATGAAAGTCAGTATATTCATCCAGATAATCCAGCATTTTGATTGCTTTTACTTTGCTGTCGCCATTTTGACAGGCAGTTACAAAGTTCTGGATACGGTCGATCAATTCTTTATGCTGGGTATCAATTGTTTCATTTCCTGTTACTAAATTGTCATCAAAGGTAATATTTAAATCGTAAGTCATAATCTGGTCTCCATTTCTTTTTATATGTTCTCTTGGGATTTTTTTGTGTCTGTCAGTTTCACACCTGCATTTTCTGCTTAGTCTTCTACAGGAACAAAAACATCTTTTCCTAATCCACATATCGGGCATACCCAGTCATCTGGAATATCCTCAAATGCAGTTCCTGGAGCGATACCTCCGTCTGGATCGCCTACTGCCGGATCATAAATATAGCCACATGGTTCACATTCATATTTTTTCATAGTTATTTTCTCCTTTTCAATGTTGATTCATTTTGTTAATAGATTCCTACTGAATTTTTCAGTATTTTGTTGCTTTTTATGTATGTCTGTATTATACATGATACTTTCTATTATGTCAATAATAGTAATTGTTATTATTTTTATTTTGTGTATTTTAAATTCAGTAATATCTGACTAAAATGTTACGAAAAAGACTGGTTCTACACTATTTCTGAAAATCTGACAGTGCATTGCTCTTTCTCATGTAGCATCATTCATTATCCTATATGAATTTACCATATATATTCCTCCAAATTCCGATTGAACAAAAGATTAAAAGTCCATAGGTAGTAGCTACTCGGACGCTCACTTTGTTCAATTAGGTCAAATCGAAAATGGAGTAAACGAAGGGGCAGTTCACTGAAATGTCAAAACTGCTTTTTCGTTTACTCCATCATCGATTCTAACCTAAAGAATTTGTGGTAATATTATACCTTGCAGTCAAAGATATTGCCACTATCGTTTCTATTTCTCCAATTCGAACTCAAACCTTTGTACAACACAGTTATCCTTTACCTCAGAACAAATCTGATCTGCATTCTCATATAACATTGCCATTGTCTTTTTACACATCTTCGGAGAATCTGAAAGAATCCAGGAAATTCCATAAGATAATTCAATATACCCATAGGTATCATCATCTTTTTTCATGGTCACAATGTTCAATTCCAATAACTTAGCCAGTTCCATCGAAGCTCTCTGCAGTCTGATAAACAAAGCAATCTTCTCGGGATCAGGAACAATCTCTTTCATTTTTTCCTTCTCTTTAAAGCTTCTGATAATTTCTGCTAACTGAAAATCTCTCCGGTCATTTTCCAGCTGTAATTCTCCTTCAGAAAGATTCTCAGATTCTTCTGCTATCTGCTTATCCAGTTCTTCCATTTCCTTAGCTGCAACGTCATAATATTTACATTCTATCAGCATTTATCTTCTCCTTGTAGACAAAAAGGGAACAGTCAAACAAATACGTTCGAACTGTTCCCTCACTTCTTAAGTCCTCGAAGCATTGCCAATACAACAGCCTGCTCATCAGCACTCAGATCATTCCATATCTCCATCACTTCATTCTGTTTATCCGTCAGATGATTTTCTTTTTCATCCTGGAAAAACTGGGACAGTGTTACATCCAGTGCACTGCATATCTTTTCAAGCGTCTGTAATGATGGTGTACTCTCATTTGCAATAATCCTTCCAAGGGAAGACTGTGCAATTCCTGTCAGCTGTGCCAGTCTGTATTTACTCACATGACGTTTTTTGCATAAATCTTTTATATTCCCAGCAACATACTCTTCTATCTGCAAGTAAATACACCTCCGTTCATCATTACTGGTTTTATTTTACCTTCAATCTCAGCATTTTATTAGAGGTATATTACGCAAGCATTTAGTTGTGTTTTAAAAAGTATTTATACAAAAAAAGAAAATTTACTAAAGCGAAGATATGTTCCGGTTCTTATGTATCGTGTTTTACTGATACCAATTATAATAACAAATTTATTCTACCATGTATGAGTTATTTTGTCTAATATAATAATCTTCCATTGCACAATTTGAAGATGAATCTTTTTCATTTCTTTATCCATAAAAGTAGCCTAATAATAATGTAATTATCAGTGCCCTCGTTTTATTGACTCGGTTATTGTCACTCTGCTATCGCATCGTGCCAAAACCTCGTGGGAGATTATAATTAGCCTTCTCTTATCAAGTTAAATATAACCAGCTCCACGGATAGAAATCTTTGAGAAATTTCACTGTAAAGTCTTGAGACAAATGCCTAGGTGACCAGGCTCTATCGCTTCGCGCGAGCCTGGTCTTTATGCATTTGCCTCAATCCTTCCCACTGAAATTTTCAAACATTTCTACCCATGTCGCATATTAACATATTATTGCTTTTAGCAAATCAATAGTCACAAATGCCAATGACATTTGTGACCTTCTCAACATCTCTTTCACGGAATATACGCCCTCTCCCAAACACACATGTCCGGGATACTGCCAGACATGTCTCCGTCCAACCGAAGTGTCTGATTCCCGCCTAGCCAGAAATTATAATATTTCTGGCTAACTGCCAGGCAGATGTATCAATCCTGGCAGTGCCCGATTCGTATATTCCTCTCCATATTATCATTTTAAGTATGTTGCCTATAATATTTTAAGGGATGACTGTCAACCCTGTTCGATCAGAGTCCGCCACATATATGTTTCTGAAGAATTTATTCTTAATATTCCATCGTCTCATTCTGGATTATTTCATCTTCGTTTTTCTCTGTATCCTCTTCTGTTTTTACTCTCAGATATGGATTCTCAATAATTTCAGCCTGCTGGCAGGGGTAATTAGAAAAAACATATACGGTACAATTCTCTCTTAAAAGTCTTGCTCTTCCCACAGCCTGTTCCAATTCTGACTCAATGAAGAAGAGCTGCATATTTCTCATTTTCTTATCAGCGTAGCTCATCATAGGGAAACTATATCCACCTCTTTCCACACGGTATCTGTGTAAGCTGCCACTTGTATCGTATCCAAGCATTGCTCCTACCATTTTATACAGAACTGGTGAATTATGTGGTGTACCTATTACAGCTATATCCATTCCACGATATACATTAAATCCCTCCGTCTTACCAAAATGAATTTCTGAGTCTGGTGCCAGCATTTTAAAGGTGATAATCGGAATATCCCCGATATACTTTTCCTTTATCTCTTCCAGAACATCTGTCCCTCCATTTTTATTGAAAAAAGCTCTGCTGAGAGTATGTGCCGTGTACTGGAGCACCTTTCCTTTATATTCAGCCTTGTATACTTCTCTGAAATTAATGGTTTTTCCAGAGAAGTAATCCTCATATAAAGCTCTGTCAGCAGTTGCTGATAATATAGTCATCTTACTACAGTCTCCGAAATCATACTTCTTAATAAACACAATTTCCTTCTTATTTTTGCACATGATAACATGGGTACTATCAAACAACTTTGGAACCGGTCCTGTAAACTCATTTCTTTGCTCATACAGCTTTTCCAAAACTGATTCTGACAGACTGGTGAAATTGACCTGAATGGTTTCTTCATTATCCAGTTCTAAAATTCTCTCAAGCTGCTCTCTATTATCCGCATCTATAAATGGCAGTTCCAATAATTTCTCAATATCTGACAGCGGTAAACTACTTGTAAAATGAAATAATGTCATAAGCAGGTCTTCATCAATGATAATTTCATAGTCCTGCATTTTGTATAATTCTTTCATTAAAAAAAGCGCATGTGTCGTAACAATACACCGCGCTCCGCTGTAGCCTATTTTTCTTTTTTTCAGTATCTCGTTAAATATCTCTAACTGTCTTGGGGATAGTTCATCCATATGTTCCTTTTTATATTCCAGTATGGTCTTTTTTCCTCTCTTGGTGAACCCCTTGGAAAAGTCCTTGTTAAGTTTCTCCTCTAAATCCGGAAGACCTAATTGTGCAATCTTGGTATACATACTTTCTGTTATTTCACACTCAACACCTTTGGCTTCTATTCTTTCAGCCACCTCACGCTGCAGCTTGATTGTAGGCACTGCTATGATAAATTTCTTACCTATCCAGTTTTTTACAATCTCAGCGTACTGTTCCGTTTTTCCTAAAGCCGTCTGTGCTTTTATAATGTGGATATCTGCATTTCTGGCAGCTACCGCTTCCTCAAGCATTTTTTTAAGCACAGATACACATTTATCAATTTTGTAAAAAACCTCTGTATTTTCTAATTTTCTGATTTTCCTGCTTGCTTTGTCATAGAGGGATTTACCTTTACAGTTATTATAATATGGACAGGTTGTTTTTGAATTTTCACAGTACATAGGGCTGCCATTTAATATATTATGTTTTCTATTCTGGTTTAAAGTATGGTTCCATTTACCAGTACGTTTCTGCAAATTATCAAAAAATAATTTTTTTCCACCTTTTATATGTACCAGACTGGTCACAAGAAGGAACTCCTGATCATAATGTATGTCTTCTCCATTAACAAAGTCATTTAACAGAGGACATAGTTTACATAATGATTCCTGGTTATATCCGGTCAGTGTTGGAATATCCTTTCTTATTTTCTGCTCTTTCGCAGAATCTCCCTCACACGCTTTGCCTTCGCTATATGGAAGCATGATTATGCCGTTATCATTAATTTTGTCTTCAATTCCTTCTAAATCAAATTCATTCTCATTGTAAATACATAGTTCTCCGTTCTTAACACATATCCCGCTCTTTTTTCCAAGTCTTTTTAGTTCCTTACTATTATTACGCCCCTTTGTCTCCCTATAATAAATTTCCAGATTCCTTGCAAGCTCCACAATATTAATTTTTGCATACGGCTTCTTCTCTATTATCCCTTTTCCTCCGAGAAAATACCCGCCTAAATTAAGGCATTCTGCACCCACAGGTGAAAAAAATGCCCTTAGCAGAATATTAGCAGCTTTCGCAAGTGCAGGATTCTTTATCCAACGATCCATCAAAAAAACAGCTCCAAATCCCTTTTGGTTTGCACAGCTTCCAAGTGTTTTATATGTAAAAGCATAGGACAAGCTATATTTTTCACATTTTTCTTTAAACTCACGATATTTCAGATCACCATCAAATTCCAATACCAAAAGTGTCTGTCCTACAAAGTTTTCCTCATCTGTTCCACCATCTAATAAAGCCCTGCAAAAAGCCTGTCCATTATTTCCAACGCTCTCTATAATTTCTTTTATGGTTAAGTCTTTAATACTTTGCCTCTTCTTAAAACGATCAGCAATCAGTCCCATATGTAATGAAGCAAGTGTCATATCCTTATATTTGTTAGAATCTATATTTATAAGCATTATTCTTCCTTTCCGATAAATTTCATACTGACATACTTTATTCAGGCTAAACTGGGCACTCTGGAAATATGGCATGGCAGTTTGTAAGCAAATTGGGAATGCTCTATTTAAACCTATGAGATTTCTATAAATATACACTTTTGCTTACAATCTGCTCATATCAGCTCTCAGTAGCTCCAGTTACGGTTCATATAAGTGTTTGAGCTTGAAAAAACTTTATATGGCATTTGAAATTCATCTATAGCATTTTTACAGGACTGTTCTGCTTATATTTATTTCTTACAAAACTAACCTTGCTCACATATAAGTAAAACCAAATATCAGACAGGAGGTAACTATTATGTCAACTACATCTAATTCAGTGCCTGCAGGGAAGGAAAATTCTATTTTGACTGTTTTAAGTGTCTCAGAAGTTGCTGAGTATCTCGGCGTGGGTAAGAACAGAGTTTATGAATTGCTTAATGACGGTAGCCTTAAAGGATTCCGTATGGGGGCTACCTGGAAGATCAGCCGAATGGCTTTGGAGAATTATATTTTGAATGCTTCGGAACTTTAATTCAAACAGATTTTCATTATTAAAACAAAAAAATGATGCTGTCTCACAGCACCATACCTTATCTATATTTTAGAGGGTGATCATCGATCACCCTCAATTTATTTAACTAAAGTTTTTGGTAGCGTTAAACAGTTTGCTCCAATAAGAGCTTGATTTTAATCGCTTCTGCTTATTAAATATTTTGTAATAAGCATCTATTGAAATTTCTTTGCCAGCTTTAAGATATTTTGACTCGTAGCCATTAAGCCAATCGTTTACATCTGTCAATTTCTGCTTTGGATTAGATACCAATTTACCTTTTACGACATTATAAAATTTACTTTCTAATATCTGAATGCCAGAATCATCATTATCATAATTTGTTGTTATAAGAAACTGTTTTTTGTATCTACTTACAGATGCATTTTTAAATACATACCTTCGTATTTTGCTTTTATAGATAGTATATATTATGCACATATCCTCATCCAAATTGGTAACAACATGCTCTGGATATCCATCTTTATTAATATCCATATCATACATATAGCAATCGCTACCAAGCTTATAACTCTTACTATATTTACCATAGTAAATAGCATTAAACAGTTTCTGAGAAGCTTTCTTACGCTGGTTGTAAGTTGTTCCAGCACTTACCGGTACAGCCATAGCAAAACACAAAATAACAGAGATTAATAATACAAACAATCTTTTTTTCCTTGACATAATAGCATCCTCCTTGTATAAAAGTTTTTAGACAAAAAAGTATACACTTCTCTGACCTGATAACATATACCTTTACAACATATGCTTAAAATCCAATAATTAAATACTGTCACTCTTCAGGATATAAATAAAAATAGTCTCCAAATCTTGGAATAAATGTTTCAATGTACTCTTCCTCTCCATTAATATACGGAGCTAAGCTCATACAGAATGTTTCTGACTGAATTTGAGATACATTACTTGGAAATGCAGTACCAAGTTCAACTAATTCCTTGCCTTGCCATATAAATTTGTAAGTATAGTAGCGACCATCCGGATCATACTCCATAGTTATATATGAATCATCTCCAGCTAATCCACCTGTAATTTTATATTTCCCTGAAAAATCAGCTGCCCTTAAATATATATCATATGCCGATGAGTTTTTATGGAAAATCTGATAATCTCCTGTATCGGGATCTGTAAACGTCAGTGTATCAACTGTATCATCAGTTACATCCGAGCAAGTCATTTCAAGAACTTTTGTTCTTCCACTTTGATATATATCATATGTATCATCAGTTTCAAAGTCCATTTCTGCCATAAGTATAATATCATCACTCAAAATAATATCATAAAACCTATTGTATAAATCAATAACAGTTATCGTTGTCCCATCATCCGCAATATATTCTCCCTCTGGATGTATATCTCCCCATAAATGAGTTGGTCCCTCCCAAGCAGAACTAACAGAAAACTTCTCCAGGCAAATTTGTATACTGGAATCTGAATAAATAAACCTACTACTATTTTCATCAAATGCTAAAAAAGCTCCATTATCATCTACCCATTTTTCCCCATCCGAATCAAAATACAATTCTACAGGATGTTCATTTGACGCATATAAATCATCCCCAAGTAAACTCTGCATAGAAACAAAAATGCTATCGCTTTCTCCTGGATATATGCAAATATAAAGCGTATCTCCCAGTCCCGAACCATAATATAGTTCTGACTCTTCACACGATGGTATAGTATAATAAAAACCATATGGGTCTCTAATATCTCCTAATAGTCTCTTCTTTGTTTCATTATACCAATCATCAGAAGTATCACTTTCCGATTCTGCCAGACTAGCAGTATAAGTATCAAACGCCTCTACATTTTTCATCGGAATAAACATCCCAGAAATCAGTAAACATATACCCGATACTGTTTCTATTGCTTTTTTTCTCATAAGCCCCCTCCTTTGTCATCCTTCTAACAACGAATAATCATTTGCATACGCGGTCATTATTTCATTCGGATATGTGATATAATTCTCATCATAATTTATGCTGTCCGATAAAATCAATTCTTCCTCTAGCTCTGAACCATTCTTTGTGATTCGTGTAACCTCTTCTAAGCCTTGATTTCCCCAGACTGCATAAATTCCATTGCCATCCGGAGCTTCGTATAACACAACCGGTCTGGCAAATGATCCAATTCCAAGTCCCAACCCATAGTCATTCACACAATATACATCATTAATCCAATCTGCATTACATGTACCTTCTGAAAGAATCAGCTCTTTTACACCATCATTGTCAAGATCAAACAGAGTATATTTGCAAGACTCTCCATAATGTTTATATGCATCTTCAAGTATATACTGGAATGCTGCACGATAATTCACAGTATTTCCTGATGATTCAAGTACACATGAATATGTTTCCGAACTAATACTTGGAATTTTAATTTGTATATCAGAACCATTCAATATGTAATCCGAATAATCCATTATAAAATCAGCTGACACTATTCTATATCCAAGATTCCCAGTACAAATTGCAGTTGAAGAACTTGTATCAATGCTTGTTCCATTTACAGATATATCATAAGAAAATAATTCGCTTTCTTTATCATATTTCAAATTTATAGTAGCATTAAGATCTTTAATACTATATGTACCAGAATATATATCTTGATTCAATGCTCCATCAAAATAATCTTCTGAACGTTTTAGATAATATTCATTTTCATCTTCACCTAACAACGAATATACGCGAATGGCAGTTGCAATTCTATTTTCATCTAAATCTACTCCATCAATATAATACTCCGTACCATCTATATTAATCGTGAAATCATTATAAATATATTCGCCAAGTGTCTGTTTTTCTCCAATTACGGTGGTTGTCCCATCTTTCGTTTCTAACATGACGCAATAGTATTTCGTATTATATAAGTTGTATATATACACCGTCAAACCATTATTCATCCCAACTTCTGACACAAAGGCTCCTTCAAGCATAGGATCTTGATAGCTATATTGTTGGTGCGAGCTGTCATACAAAGCAGCACTTTCTGATGTAATTTCTTCTAAGCAAACTCTAATTTTGTCGTTCGTAAAAACATACTTACCTAAAGCAGAATCGTATTCCAACAAAATATTGCCTTTGCCTTCCCATCTTTCTTTTTCTGAATTATATTTTACTTGTATCGTATCGTCTAAGCTATCATTTATAGCTGCTGTAATATCAATAATCGCATAATTTTCCTTGTTATCCAAAGATTTTGATATTACAAATATAATGCTGTCGTGATGTTTTTCTCCCCAGTAATCATCCATATCCTCGCATTTAGGTGTTGTATAGTATACACCGTAAGGATTAGAGATTTTCTCCGCTATATTCTCTTCAGATTTTTTCCCAAATCCCTGTATAGCCTTTAATCCTGTTTCTGGTTCATTGTCCTGTGCCTCCTGTATTTCATCTGGCTGTTCATAATCATTGGGTTCTGAATAACTTTCATCATCATTATCATTTGATTCTGCAAAATTTTTCACACTGGTATCTGATTCTGCAAAACTGTTTTCTGTATAATCGTTACTATTCGTATACGATTCATCACTTGAGCTATCCTCATCATAAGCCAAACTATTAGCACTAACAGCTACATATGCCATATTTCCACATAACGCAAAACCACACAGACTAAGACAAGTCCACTTTATTCCCCATATAAGAAATCTTTTCATTTATTCCCTCCATTTTTCAACCATTTACATCATTTTTTTATGGCAAACAATTAAGTATTCGCTCCTTAATCTTCTTCCATACACCCCCAATCTTTATATCCTTATCAAATTTTCTATGTACAGTTGAAATATTCCATAGTAATTCCACTCCCTTAGGTATCATCACCCAATCTTTCACTTTATACGCCCAACGTAAGCAAACCAACAAAAAGTCTACATAAAACTCGACACTCGTCCAATCTGGAGCCCCCTCGAAAAGTTCAAGAACTTCTCCTGCATATCTTAAACAAAGAATCCCACATAAAATTTCAACAACCGGATACAGCCAGCTTAATGCATTCTCTAAATCGCTCAAAATTGTTCTACTAATACCAAATGTTCGCATTTCAGTGTTCCCAGCGTATTTTTCTATAAGCCATTCTCGAGCTTTCGTTAGCCCTGCACATATAACAACATAAAATACAAAACTTCCCCAGAATCCATCCAATATCTTCGGAATACCAGTTGCAAGCATTTGCCATGTAAAAATTAGTTCTGCAATACTTAGCCCAATTACAGTAGGAATCAAAAATTGCATTAGAAAATGTTCATATGGTGGTATCTCTAAATTTTCAATATCGCAATGCACATTCCCTGCTTTACTACTATTTTGCGATTTATCCTTATTAATCAATATGCACCCACATTCAGAACAATAGCGTTTATCTTCAGAATAATATTTATTACATTTTTCACAATACTTCATATTTTACTTATCCTTTGCCAAATATTTTTCAATATCTGTGTTATCCAATTTCAATATATCTTGAACAGTTAAATCCATAGACGATATATCAGTTCTGAATTTATCCACATCGTCTAACAAAATTTCACTTAGTCCATATGTATTCAGATAATCTTTCAACTCATCTGATATGTAATATGTATCTCCATCAGACATAAGAGTATATTCATCCTTTCCAACATCATACATTAAAATAGATATATTGCCTTCCGAAGTATCGACGTCAAGATATATATTTATCTGATTTTTATTAAAAATATATGCAAATGTTCCATCATTTCCGAGATTATCCGTATCAAACCAGCCTGAAAGACATTCTTGTATTTCTGGCTCTGTAATTCGTACCGAAACATTTTCATCCGAATATTTAATTTTCCATTTGTCTCCGTTGCAAAAACTATATATTGTGCCATCCCACTGCTCAAAATATTCAGATTGCAATGGTGCATTTTCCTTGAGCTCGGTGATTATATCAATCTTTTCCTGACTGAGCTTATTTTTATTCTGACTTCTGGAAACAGCATAACCAACAACACATAATGCAGCTACAGCAATAACAACATTTCTTATCAAATGAGATTGCTTTTTAGGAACACCTGGATTTTCAATAACTGCCCCCTTTGGGTTTCCACTATTTTTCTGCACAGTCTTTTCTTCTGTGCTTTCTCTCTGATTTACCTGTTTTTCTTCCATATTATCTTGCATGGTACTTCTTTTGGGTATTTCCTGTTCGGGTATTTCGTCAGTTCGTATTTCATGCGAAATCTCTTCCTCAACTTTTTCTTCTGTTCCTACCAACTTGGTTCCACAATATGGACAGAACTTATTACCTTCCTCAATTAACTTACCACAATTTTCACAATACATATTCTCCCACCCTTTCCTAGCATTTGTTTTTATCGTTATTTTTATACGTTTATACGTATTATTTTACAATATATTTTGTTTAATCTCAATAAAAAAAGACATTGAATATAGCTTTTTTTCTATAGTTCAATGTCTTTTCCTTATTATTCTTTAATCTTTGGCTGTGAATTAACCGGATTGATAGAATCTTCCTTTCTAATTGAATCCTCATTTTCTGATAATGATTTATTCATTTTTTTATTGATATCCATAACATTACGAACCAGCATGACGCCCATCATCTGTAATTCAAAAATGAAGCGCATTGTTATTGGTCCAACGATTAAAAGTACCAATCCAGTTGTAAAGTTACTCTGATCCCCGAAATACGTTTCAGTAACTGAGAACATCATAAAAAATCCAAAACATACGCACATAACTGTTCCCACTACAAATAAGAACTTTAAGATGTCCTCTATATACAACCTCTTAAAATTAAAATAATTATGTAACCACTGTAAATATTTGTTGTCCAGTTTGCCATCATATTTCTTTGGCAATACCTTCACATATAACAGCACGATTGCTGCTACTGTTGCGATCATTCCTATTGTTGCTGCAATTCCAATTGACATAAAGCAGTCCCCCTTCTTTTCTCTTATGTACTTACTATTATAACAGCTTTTTTTCGTTATTCAACTAATATTCGTTATTTAAATACGATATAGCATATTATTTTATCACTGTTTTTCCTCTACTATAAACCATATACTAACAGAAAGACGGTGATATTATGGTGCCTGTGCTTGATAGAATTACATCTTATCGTAATCAAAAAGGCTGGACAGAATACCAGCTTGCTACAAAATCTGGTCTGACTCAATCAACCATCTCTTCCTGGTATCGGAAAGATTTAGTGCCTTCAATTCCTTCTCTTGAAAAAATATGTAGTGCTTTCGGGATTACCCTCTCACAATTCTTTTCTGAAAACGAGGAACCCTATGTGCTTACCAAAACGCAGAGAAATTTACTTGAAGCATCAGCAGCCCTCTCAGAAGAACAACAGCTTGCATTAATCGAATTTATAAAGACTCTTTAAAAGGCTATGCGTATTCCCCACGCATAGCCTTCTCTTTAACACCTTGTATCATTTGAACCTATTCCCTTTTGCATTCCATAAAAAGCTGAAAGGCACACTTGAAGCCTTGTGTAAACCCAATTTCTTCTCCTATCTCAGCAATCGCAAATGCCAGATCAACGCCTTCTCGTCCAGTTTTATCTTCAACCTGGATAGAAGCCTTGTTATTTTCCAGAAGTTTTCTGACTTCTGACAGTAATTTTTCATCCTGCCAGCCGCTCCGTCCCAGTTCTTCCAGTTCCATGTCATACAATTTTTTTATCATACTGTCCATAATGTTCTGAACCTGCTCTGGTTCCAATTCTCCCTTCTATGAGCATATCTAAATATTTACACCTTGCTACAGATTTGAAGATATAAAAAAAGAGACCAGAATTCAAATTTCCAGTCTCTAATCAATCTTCTATATAAAATTACAATCCTTCATCACCTTTTGGAATATCAGCTAAATTATGCCTTTCCCAAACCATTGCCTGTAATACTGCTGATATAATCGTCAATGTCCTGTACAATGCAATGATCTCCCATTGTATGCAGCGATTCAAAATACTTTGTAATATCCCCACAGATACCGTATTTTTCAAAAGTTTTTGTCACATCAGCTCTAGAAAGTCCTTTAAAATGGCGGTATCGTTCCATGCAGTAAATTAAGAAATTTGATTCCTTACTCATCTCTCACGTCCCTTCTCTACGTGTCACGTAATCGTCATTCAATACTTTACTTCTGACTGACAGCATTTCACGCTATCATACCATTGATTTCCTCGAGTTCATATAACGTAAATGGATCAATATCTACGCAATCAGCTTCGTCCCATTTGCCAGAAATATCCCAGGCAAGCGTTCCATTCATTACCGTACAAGCATTTTTGAAGTTCTCAATATCCCTCATTGGTGCCATAATCTCAGCCTTTAAATCGTTTGTAGCATCATAATCAACTATTTTTCCATCATCAAAAAAGACCTGTACATGAAAATTATCCAAAGGAATCACCTGTACAACTGTAGGAAAATACTCATTCATAAACGTTCACCTCCACATATTATATAAGCGGATTAATTCTGTTCAACGGCTTCATGTCCTTTGACAGCTCCCAGTTCTGCATCAATTCGTCCTGGTGAATTGTACACCACGCCAGTATCAATCGTAATTGCTTATTTGGTAATGATCCCTTTATTACCTGTATATTGTTGATATCAACTAATGCTTTATGTCCATTGTACTCTGCATGGAAATGCGGTGGCATATGGTCATTATAATACATCGTTACCCGAATCCCATAAAATAATGATATCTCTGGCATATACAACATCTCCTTTTCAATGCTTTTTTATAGTGTACCATTTTTTTATAATAAGCGCCATAAAATAGGATAAGAATTTGCCTTTTCATTCTGTTTCCGTACCCAAAATATACCCAAGATTTCTTCCTCACCTATAAACTTTCGTAAACTTCAACACCCGATTTTCCGCGTATTTACGCCATTTCATACCCTATCAAACTATGCCGTTTATAACCCCTTATTTTGTTAGTAATTAATAAATAACAATTGGGGTATTATATTATAATCTTTATTTATATTTATATCTTATATATTATTATACGGTACTGTATAGCATATCTTTTAATAAACTCCAGCTTTAGGAATCTAGGAAGGGCAGAGAATAATTATATAATTATATATAATATAAGGGCGGCTATATTTTCGCAGATTTGCATAATAAAAGCCAGACCTTCCAGGAGTTTCTATCCGGCGTGATCTGGCTTGTTATGCGTGTTATTTGATTAACGATTCTGTGTACTTTCAGCCTCTGCCCTTCCTGAGTTCCGTCAGCTCTCGTTATCTGATAGCCTAAAGAAGTTTTAGAAAAATGTCAAGCGGTATTTTAAAAATATTTTTCTTGACAATTTGCCAAAAGCTGTGTTATTAAAATATTAACAGGCTCGGCGGCGGTCTGTACTCTGTCCATAGCCGCCACAAATAAGCATATTAAAAGCCCCTGGATAATTTCCTAGGGCTTTATTTTTATTCTTCCTCTTCTTCCTCTTCTTCCTCTAACCATATTTGACACTGCTTGCCGTCCTCTTCGTAGCTGATAGCTTCACCAGCTTCCAGGCGTTCCCGCCAGTCCTCCGGGTAATTCTCCGGTCTGTAAATACAGTTTCCCGGAAGGAATTGATTTCCGCGCATTTCATTTATTTTCATATTTTCCCTCCTGTCCGCCCTCCTGGGGCTGTGTGGTTGTTTTTCTTTAACTGTCTTTATTATACATTATTTATTAATGTATGTCAATATCTTTTCTTCAAAATCTTTTGTGGTTTCATCTGGCAGATATTCCAATAAATAACCGGGTTGGCATTCCAATATAGTACATATTTTATTTAGTGTATCTTGCGTGACAAGTCGATCATTGCGCAGCTGTTGCAGCTGGCTTTCTGTAAATATCTTATTTTTCCTTATTAAATAGGTTGTGATTCCCTTTTCTGCCATCATATCAATTATATTGCGTTTATATTTAATCATTCTAACACCACCTCGCAGTACTTTATTCTTCTATTATAATAACATTTTTATACATTATTTTTCAATGTACAACATGCACAAAAACTGTTTTCGGTATGCTCTTTAATTTAGTGTATAATGTCAATAGACATACATTATATTTTAGTGTATTATATAACCATCAACAGAGAACAAAAGAAACAAACAACCGGAACCGCCCGAACCACTCAACACAATGAGGACATAGGAACCGGCACCGATTAATTGAAAAATTCTAGTTCTTGGACAAAACAAAAAAGCTGGCTGCATCCTACCAAGACGAACAGCCAGCACCAAACTAAAAAAAGAAAGGCAACCTCATTATAACAGGGGAGAAGGTAAAAAGCAATGTTAAAAACAAATTCAAAAGAAGTTATGAACAGAATTAAAAAGGTTATCATGGACAGCTACGAAGCAGCCGAGGAATATTATACATTTGACGGCTCCACAATGAAAACAGAGTACAACGATATCTGTAAAGATATTATGAACATGTTTTACATTGAAAAATTACAGTTTGATAACAGATACAAAGCCGGAAGAATTAGTAAATCTGATTTGTTCATGGATTGGATGCAGGGCTTACCGTCAGCTTTTCCAGTTTCTAACGATATTTTTTTAAGCAGTGCCGTTGATTTTCTCGGTGATCTCCTGGACGAGACAGAAACAGAAAAAGAAAAATTTACAGATGAACAGGCAGAAAAAAGATCCGTGTATCTTCTGTTCAGAGAGCTTGAAAAACACGCAAAAAAGGCATAAATAACTAAGTTTTATATCAATCCGGGTAAACGTTCCCCGGAAATCTTTAAAACAAAATCAGGAGGAACAAAAACATGATAAAAATTGACATGTGGTACAATGACAAAAAGGAACAGGCAACCGGGCTTGATATTTGGTTTAACGATCTCGGATGTTTTTATTCTGGAAATATCAAGATTTTTGGTGATATCGTGGGTGATTATTACGCCGACAGTGTACAAGAAATTTGTGAAGCGTTCCCGCATCTGAAAGAGAAAATAAACGCTTGCTTGAATTAAATAAACCAATTCCGGGCGGGGCTTTCCCGCCTGTTTTCCTAATCAAATGGAGGTCTAAAGCATGAAATATCATTACATAGCAATTTCAACACGCACAAACAATAAAAACTTTGCGTCTGTTCTTCGGGTCTCTAGCTCTGACAATTTATTATTTTCTTTGCAAATCCCCGGCATTACTTCCGCAAATATTTGCAGCACGAAAAAAGAAGCTGAAAACGTTGTTGACTTCTGGAACAAGTGTTACAAGAAAAACAAGACTTATGGAGGGCTTTAAAATGGTAACAATCAAGAAAGCCACGCAAGCGCAGACAATCGCCGCCATAAAAAGCGGCGACTTTTCCGCAGTTGATGCAATCAATAAAAAAGCTGAAAAGGAAGCAACGGAAATTTTCGCGGCTGTTGCTGGCGGCGTTATTAAATTAGCTTACTGGGATATGTCCCCGGTAAAGCGTCAGGATGGTAAAAAGTCTGTGATGCGGTACGCACTGCACAGATCAACGAAAAAAGAAGACTGTTTACAACTCTCCTGTATGGAGCTTATCGGGGGCGCGATCATCCCAACAAGCGACCAACAATTTAAAACAAATGATGATTACGACCGCCGGGAATTTTTCCGCAGTCTTCCGGGCGTTACAAAAATGACTTTAAAATAATAAGGAGCTTAAGATTCCGGGCAAGTTTTTGTACTGTTTAATTTTTGATTTGTATATGATATAATAACATAAAATTATGGGGGTAATACATATGATAATGTTAAAAATGGAAAAATGGGAAAGTATTGTAAATGAAACTATTAAGCATTTTTTTGATAATTATAAAGTATTTGATGATAATAACAAAGCTTTAGAAAATAAAAGCCTGTATCAATATATTAATGATATTTGTGAAGAAGGCCCGGAAACAGAAATTCTGCACTTTTTATTTACTGGCGAAAGCGAATATATCCAATTTGCTGGAAAGTACAATATATCTTTGTACGATGAATTTTCGCAAGAACTTGAAAACAAATTGATTGATGAATTTTATTCCATTAATCAAGAACAATTCTGTGACGATCTCGAAAATTTTACAGATTATTTTTTAAGTGAATACACAATTTTATTGAAAACATATATTTATGATATTCTTGATAGTTTTACGGTTGAAAAGTTAAAATGCATTATTTTTAAATAGTTTTCACCGCTTCCCGGTATCCAGTCCGGCGGCGTGTTCACGGCATGCAAGCGGTTTTTGGCATTCTGCCAGATGAACCTTGCAAAATTAATATAATAAGTCAATCAATTAACGCGCTATTTTATCCGTAAATCGTTTTTTATGCTATTAATGGGGATTTATGCAGCATTTGCATTTTGAGCCGCTTATGAGCCTTTAAAACGTTTTTAACGTCTGCATGGTTTATTGACTGGCTGCGGCTATGGGTGTATAATAGCCTTGTATAGCTATGTGCAGCTATGCTTTATTTGCGTACCATGTAAATGGGCGTATTATGTCCGCTTATGTACACGACTTGTCCAGGCTTACCGGTGATCTGGCGCAGCTGTCCGGGTTATATATCAATTATTGTTGTATGGCGCTGTATTTGCCATTTTAAGGCGTTTTATAATCGTAGTCAATAAAGTATAGGCTAAATACGTTACAAGCTATTTAAGGCTTATTTTGCAAGAGTATTATTGTATTTTTATTACTGCATTATATGCCATTTGTTGTTATGGTCTATTATCCGTGGGCTATTAGTGCTGATCTTCCAGGGCTACGGCTGGCTTCGTTGGTGCTCAATCGTTCCTGGCAGCTTCCCGGTTTCATCAGCTCGGCGCGGTATCGGTTCCCGGTGCTGTCCCTGGTTGGCTTGTGTAGGTGGAAAAGTCGCAACTGTTCAAGGTTTCAATAGTTGCAACTAACTTGTGAATGATTCTTAAATTTCAACATCATTTTGGAAGCAGAAAATCAAGGAAATCCATAAAAAAAGTGGCAACCAGAAAAATTCTCGCATTTTCTAGTTACCACTTAAATTTTAATTTTGCACAAATATTTCTATAGCGTAAAGTTCCAAATAATTCAAAATTCACAATTTGTTTAATCCTTCTTTCTTCCGTGTTCCATATCTTCTGTGGGATGATTTCTTTAAGCGTTCTGTCCTCTTCACTTGGGACTTGGAAAGTTTCTTCTTTCTCTGGTAATTATCAGTCGTTGTCCCCATTCACGCCCTCCTTGTTAATCTTCTGATTCCTGGTTTCAAAGTTTATAATCTCCGTGTCTGTTTCTAATTCTTCCGGGATTCTTCCAACAATGATAACTCGCAGTGGCTTCAATCTTCGTTCCATTTCCTTGAAACCAACGCAAAACTCCAACCGTGCTGCCTTGCTCTTTACTCTTCCATTGGTGCAACAGGCAACTGTGCTTCCCTCTGGTAGCCCATCAAAGCACCAGTCCCAACAGTATTCTGGTAATATGTTTACGTTCGGAATTACTGGAATATCATTCAAGACCATGTAGTGAGCCAGTGCATGATTGCGATATTTATTCCACAGGCACATTACCAGTGGCATTCCATTCTTGCCTACCGATATGCTAAAATCCGGCATAATGACTGCATGAAAACATTTTAAATGCTCCATATACTTGTCTGGCTGATTCCATAATCTTTGAAACTGTACATCGTCCACGTAGAAGTTTACATCCAGTTCCCGGTGGTTCTTAATTTTTCGACTGAAGCTCTCCGCAAAGTCTACAGTATCTTTTCCTGGATGGATAAAAGTCTTTGGAATTTTCGGTATTCCGTACTTACCATCAAGGTCTGCATCCGTGATCAAAAACTCTTTCATTACGTCATAAGCTGTATGTATCATTGATTCCACTCCCATTTTTTCTCTTATAGCGCTAAAAGGTACTTATATTTGAAAAATACCATATCTTGTGTCTTAATGCAAGTTTTTCTACTAAATATCTTGTGTTGTTCTGGATGTAGAGTTAAAAAGATGATCGAGGCGCAGGAAAGATCCATGTCCGCAGGACAGAGCGGCCAGAGTGGTCAGTACTAATTCAAAAAACGCCTGATTAAGTAAAAAAATACAGGGTATTACTTACTCCTCAACGAGAAGCAGGTAATGCCCTGTTTTGAAATAGATCTTTTTTGACGCTCTAACCTTCTGATCCTGCGTTTTCTATTATACGCTCAGCTTCTTCTCCATGATCCAGCCGCTGATTACATACAGCACTGCCGCAATGGCAAATGATGCTGCAATATACAGGACAAAAGTAAGTTCCATACTTTTCAGAACCGGAATGAGATCCAGCAGCTTCCCAATAACAGAAGATATTACCAGGAAGATAAGGAAGCCGGCGATGCCGCTGCCTTTTTTGCCTGCAAGGACACTGGCGGATAAGATCACGGACAGGTCAGCATTCACAATGAAGACGATCCAGCTTGCCAGAAGACCAAAGAAATAGAAAGCTGCTTCTGCCGGAGTAAAAGTCACGGACCAGTTTACTTCCATAAAGGAACTCACCAGATTGATCATCTCTTTCAGACCGCCAATGTAAAGAGTTGCAACTGTCACATCAATGGCTGCCAGCGCTGCAAAAAATGCGCCTGCCATGATAATGGAAATTCCATTTTCCAGGATCTTGGCTCCCAGAATCTGATAACTGCTCTTTGGTGTGAGAAATAACATATAACTCTGTTTGGTATTCAGGTCACGATGGAGAACATTTACACTCTCTATACCAATGTAGATAACACCAAATATTGTACACATGACCAGGAAAATAATTCCCATTGCCAGAATATTATCCTTTTTCCAAAATACACCTATTAAAAATGCAATTTCTGCAACTGCTGTGATCACCAACAGAACCAGTTTGGAAAATGCGGTTTTCCGAAGCTCATATTTCATCAACTTTAACATACTTCTTCTCCTCCATGTCCATAGATTTCACGGTACAGATCCACTACGGATTTGTGTTGATTAATCCGAAGCTCCTCTACCATGCACTGATTTGCCAAAATACCATCTTTCATAAAAATGGCTGCATCTGCTACACGTTCCAGTTCGTCTACGAGATGACTGGAAACTACCAGTGTCACATCTGGATCTATGGCTTCCAGAATGCTCTTCATGATCTGGTCTCTTGCAAGAAGGTCAATGCCGTTCAACGGTTCGTCAAGCAAGTACAGCCTAGCCTCCCTTGCCATGGTAACTGCAATTTTCAGCTTGGCCATCATACCAGAGGACAGCTTCTTCGCTTTCATGTCCTCTGTAAGCTCCATGCGGGAAATCATCTGTCTGTATTTCTCCATGGAAAAATCTTCGAAAAAGTCCTCATAATATTTTCCCACATCTGAAACTGTCATCCAGTTGTAGAAATAAGGCTCCGTGGACATATAAGCAATTTCTTTTTTACTCTCTTTTCCAATGGGAGTTCCCTGATAAAGGATCTCACCGTTGGTAGGCTTTACAAGTCCTGCTACCATTTTCATCCAGGTGGTCTTGCCGCTTCCATTGGGGCCAAGCATGGCGTATACAAGGCCTGGCTCCAATTGTAAAGATACCTGATTCACAGCAGTCTTACTGCCGTATTTCTTCGTTACTTCTCTGCTCTCTAAGATCATTTTTATACACTCCTCGTCATTCCGACTGTTCTTTCTCCAGAAATCCGATTGCCTGAGCTCTGGAAAAACCAAGTTGCTCCATTCCTTCCAGGAATTCCCGGATCAGGGCTCCTGCCATCTCTTCCTTCAGCTGCTGCACTCTTTCCGGATCTTCTGTCACGAAGGTTCCCATCCCGCGTCTGGTAAAGCAGACGCCTTCCATCTCCAATTCTTTATATACGCGGCTGACTGTATTGGGATTAATGGTATATTCTACTGCCAGATCCCGCACAGATGGAAGCCTCGCACCAGGAGACAGCTTGCCTGTTACAATATCCTGCTTTATAGAATTTGCTGCCTGGAGATAAATTGGCAGCGATGAATTATATTCCATGGTTACCTCTCTTTCTGTATCACTGTCATAGCTGTATAGTACACTAGAATTGTATTTTCGTCAAGTGGTTTTTTACATTTTTTCACATAAGGAACAAAACAGTGTTTCCTGTGCAAAAAAAGAACATTGCATTTCCCTGCAAAGGAAATGACAATGTTCTCTTTTCTATTTCTTTTAGAATCCTTTTCCATTTTCTTCGTTTTCCATCTGCGCCTTGGCTTTTCGCCCGATTCCTGCATTGCTGTTCATAATGCTGGCCCGGGTGATCTTGTCGTTTCCAAATTTCATGCGGATGGCATCCATCGCTGCATCCAGCTTCTGGCGCTGTTCCTTTTTCGCACAGTCCTCAAACAGGGACATCTGTTCGAATCCGTCCTCAGTAAGTCCGGTGAGTGCCACTCCGATCAGACGTAATGGCTGCCCCTTCCAGAACTCTGCGAACAGTTTTCTGGCATTTGCGTAGACTTCATCAGTTACATCCGTAGCGCTTCCAAGCTTCATCTGATGGGAACGATTCTTAAAATCCAGAGTGCGGAAGGTGACAGAAATACAGGTACATTTCTTTCCTTTCCGCCTCATTCTGGTGGCTACCACATCGCATTGCTCCAATAAAATAGGCTGGATCTGCTCCATAGATACAATATCATCATTGAAAGTCTTCTCCACGCTGAAGCCTTTACTCTCCTCAGGCACTTCCAAAACCGGAGAATTGTCAATGCCTCTGGCGTACTGGAAGAGCTGATGTCCGGTCTTTTCTCCCAGAAGTGTCTGAATAGTGGACTCCCTTTCCCGAGCCAGTTCCCCTATGGTGCGGATACCGAAATCAACCAGCTTCTTTTCCGAAGCTTTTCCCAGAAATAACAGATCTCTGATGGGAAGAGGCCACATTTTTGCCGGAATTTCTTCCGGGAAAAGGGTGTGCACTTTATTTGGCTTCTCGAAGTCCGAGGCCATTTTCGCCAGCAGCTTATTGGTGGAAATTCCCACATTTACTGTAAATCCAAGCTCCTGATAAATCTTATCCTTTATCTCACAGGCTGTTGCTATGGGATCCGGGTAGATCAGGGAAGTTCCAGTCATGTCCAGAAATACCTCATCAATAGAAAAGGATTCCATTGCAGGAGCATAAGATTTACAAATTGCTTTAAATGCCTGGGAATTCTTCGTGTAAAGGCGAAAATCACTAGGTACCACTACCAGATTCGGGCATTTTCGAAGGGCCATTGCCACGGGCTCACCAGTCTGTACTCCGTATTTCTTGGCAGGAATGGATTTCGCAACTATGATTCCGGTACGTGTCCTGGGATCACCGCCTACTGCAGACGGAATTTCCCGCAGATCCGGCTCACCTGCCTTTACTCTGCTCGCTGCCTCCCAGGAAAGAAAAGCGCTGTTCACATCAACATGAAAAATCAATCTTTCCATCTGATTCTCCTTCTTTCGTATTTTCCTTTATTTCCGAAAATTCTGTGATAGACTCAATATAGCACGTCAGAAGGAAATATGTCCAGATTCTTTATGTATATATTACGCAAATACGGTAACACAAAAAGACTGTAAAAGTTCTAAACTGGCTGTCATAGCGAAAAGCTGCTGCGAAAAAGGTCACCTTTAGTTCAGATAACTCAGAATATTGTCATTATCCAATGTGAACAGCTCCAATTGCGCGGATATCCATTGGATAAACGTTCTCTCTGCCAACATACTGGGAAATGTATTCTACATAATTCTCCATTTCATTTTCCGGTACAACAGCTGCAATAACACCGGCAAATCCGCCGCCATGTACTCGGCAGATACCGCCGCCGATCTTGTTCAGGAACAGCTGGGTAAGAGCAAGAACCAACGGGATCTTCTGCTCGTGGCAGTCTTTCATGCAGTAGCAGTTCTGAAGCAGTTCCCAGGACGATCTTCCGGATTCATCCATCAGCTTCAAAAATTCCTCGTAATCTGCCTTACCAATTGCCTCTGCTGCCCGTTCTACACGGGAAGTCTCTTCAAAGAAGTGAATGGAACGGAGAATTGCTCTGTCGTCCTGAATCTCGTTTACATGTGCAAGCAGATTTTCAAGAGTAGTCTCATGAAGAAGCTCTGCACCAAGTACCTTGGCTGCTGCTTTCATCTCACCTGGAATCTCAGAGTACTCCTGGCTGAGATCTGCATGGCCTTTTCCGGTGTTTACAATAACCAGTTTGTGATCAAATTTTCCATAGGAGAAGTCCAGCTTGCTGTATTTCAGATCATTTCTGTCTGCAAAGTCGAAGAGAACCGGACCACCAACTGCACATGCCATCTGATCCATCATTCCGGAAGCTTTATCCCAGTATACGTTCTCTGCGTACTGACCAATCTTTGCATAGTCTGTGTAAGTCATCTTGCTGTCGTTAAAGAAGTAATCGATGATTACGCAGATCAGCATTTCAAAGGATGCAGAGGAACTTACTCCTGCTGCTGCGATCACGTTGGTGCTTACATAGGCATCAAAACCAGCTGTCTGAAAGCCATTCTTCTTCGCACCTTCCATCATACCGGCAACCAGGGCAAAGGTTCCTTTCGGATAGTTGGCTCTGCTGATCTTGTCAAGATCAACTACGATCTCATCTCTGTAGCCTTCACTTGTAATGTGGATCACGTTGGTTCCATTCGGTGCAGCTGCGCCGATGGTATCCAGATTGATACTTCCTGCGATTACCTTGCCGCCGTTGTGGTCAACATGGTTTCCGATGATTTCTGTTCTTCCAGGGGAAGTAAAGAAATCTGCATGGTCATGTTTGTAGATTCTGGCAAAGTTGTCTGCTAGATTCTGGAAACGAGCTGCGCAGGCACTGTTCTCTCCATAGATTTTCTCAAGGTTTGCTTTTTCTGGTAAATTCATGGTCTCATTCTCCTATTTTTGTTAATATTGTTATAATTTTACATTCTGTACTCCAGCTGCCTCAGTGCATATTTTCCGCTTCATCTGTGCTTATCCGGATCTCTCATCAAGTTAATTTCATTTTACATGCATTTCCTTTGCATTACCTTAAATAACTTGCGAAAAACAAGTAATATATTGCGTTTTTATCTTTAACAGATGTATAATACAGGTAAATTTATGCGTTTTATTGTAGTTCTCTATTTTTGAACATATGGAATTCTATACAGTCCACAGGATATGAAATTTTTTCTCGGGAGGTTTGGCATGCAGATCATAACCAATCAGTTTCAAAAAGAATTAAAACAGCACGGCAATGAACAGTTTCCATTCCTGGTCAGCTACCAGAAACTTTCAGAATATGAGTCTGGTTCCTTTATGTGGCACTGGCACCCGGAAATAGAGATTACTTATGTGCAAAAAGGCACTATGTGCTACAAGGTCAACCATATGGTTTACCACTTAAAAGAAGGAGATATTGTATTTAACAACTCCGGTGCCCTTCACTCTGGCACAATGGAAAATCAGAAGGACTGCGCTTATATTCCTGTAACTTTTGATTCCAGGCTGATTTATGGATTTTTCCAAAGCACTGTCAACAGCAAATATGTAGATCCTGTCATTCAGGATTCTATGCTCCCTGCCATCTGTATCGACCAGAGTGAGCCCTGGCACAAGCCTTTTCGCGAATATCTTCTCCGCATTATTGATCTGGATGAAAAGAAACCGGATTTTTATGAGCTGGACATTACCATCTGCCTGCAATCCATGTGGCGGCTTCTTCTGGAGCATATTACCTACGAACCCCAGGCTTCCAGGGAAAACTCTCTGGAATACGACCGAATCAAGAAGATTCTGTCCTACATAGAAGAAAATTATCAAAATAAGATCACCTTAAATGACATCGCCGGACACATCCACCTGTGTGAAAGCGAATGTACCCGGCTTTTTAAACGTCATATGAATACTACCTTGTTTGCCTTTTTGCAGGAATATCGGATCGAGCGCAGCCTGGAGTTTTTGCAGGATGACCAGCCTGTCAGCGCGGTGGCTGACAAGGCTGGATTTTCAGACCCCAATTATTATTCCAAAGTTTTTGCCAAAATAAAGGGATGCAGTCCCCGGGAATATCGAAATCATAGATTTTAAGTTGAACTGGTGGTTGCTAACTTATTTTCCAATTATTGCACCAATATCTGATATAATATGATCGGTGAACCGTCGGTGGGGATTCCTGCTACCCAGGCGGTTCCGGATTTTAAGCCCATAACAGTTCCCGTGTTGGATACCACGATTACGGACGGATCTGTGCTGCCCCAGCTGATATTATCAGAACTACTATCTGTTGTTAATTCTGTGGTTTCTCCTACTGCTATTTCTATTTTAGGAATTGCAATTTCAGGCTCCGGTTCCTCTTCCGGGGGATTCACGCTGTCCCGCCTGACAGCCTCATAGTTTTGATCCAGTAGCCCCACATAATGGTGACCTTCAAAGTTTATCTGAACACTTACATCCAGTCTTCCATTATCTTTAATCACAATAGGACAATATACATATTCCCCTTCTGAAATTTTATACTCGTACCAGTTTCCATTTACTGGAACCTCCTGTGCATCTACCCGAACAGAGCTTGCCTCTGCCCATGCCATTTCTGGTACACACATTAAAACTGCTATTAATCCAATTATCATTCCAAACTTTTTCATCATCCTCAGTTAAAAAATGACATCCAATAGGTTGGATCATTCCGCCTCGATTGATAGAATCGGTATCTTTTTCTGAACAGTCAGGCAAATAATAGTAGTTCTCTACTTTTCCCTTATTCCTTCTTCCATCCGAATTATAGAAATAGGCTGCTCCCTCTCCATCCGTCAAATAATTCAAAATTGTATAAATCCCTGCATTCGGATAATATCCTTCAAACAATTGCAGAAGATCAAAGTACTGCCCAGGTATTCAAAAATGAGCCTTTAGTGTTTTATTATCGGAATTACTTTTTATCTCTGGTTCAAAACTGCGAGCTTTGGGTACAATGCAGTTCCAATATTATGGATGTGCTGCAGGAGTATCTTACCGGAACCAGTCCTGACAGACTGCAAATCCTCATGGCGCATCCCTGTCCCGGCAGATATATCACTCCTGGACTTATAAAAAAATATATGAAGGCACCAAACCTGCCTTATGATACCATGTTCCACCTTGTTGAAAAACATTTTTCCGTATTGCGGAACATTCAGAAAAATTATGTAACGATTTTCTCGGAAAAAGGATTGTCAGCTTTTATCCAAAATGGAATTCTTCAGGATTTACCGCCCCAATATGTTCCGCCTCTGGAACCTTCGGATGTAAAAATGATGTTAACAGAATTGTATAAAGAAACAGAAAACGGCACGATCACCAGTCTGATCGTCCGAAGGAAGAAACCCTCTGTCTGTTAAAGCGGTACATTTCTTTAATACCGTAATTTACATAAGCAACATACCATATAAAAATTCCCATCCAGATAACAGGAAAATCTGAATGGGAATTTTTTATAGCATATTCTCTTTTTCTTCCGGATAAGCCACTCCCTCTGGAAGAGGATCCCACTCGTTCAGACCAAGGCTCTGTTTGAATTTCGCCTGTTCCAATGTAAGCTTCGGGGTATCCTCCTGCAGATATTCCATCAACTCATCAATTCCCTCTCTGGTCACATTATTCACCATAAAAATGCGTTCACATCCAGCGTTGATCAGCCATTGTCTCACCATAGGGATATTGGCATATGGTGAATCAATTTTTGTGATAATGCCAATAAGAGGACGAAGGATAAAAGAGCGGCAGCTTGCACCAAACAGATTAAATGGCTCATCTGCAGCCTGCACAATTGCCACCACATCTGCCTCAAAGGAAAAACATGCAAGTCCTACACTGAATCTTTTTGACTCTGCATACTCCCCCGGAGAGTCAATGGTATCGTCATTGGAATTGGTATATTGTGTTTTTATATAATGAAGCTCCTCGCCTTTTAGTGCCTGCGTCAGTGAGGTCTTGCCGGCCTCACTTCTTCCCATCAAAAAAATTTTCTTCATCGAATTGTATTTCCCCTGTTTTCAATAAACCTTACTTGTAAAAATACAGCAGTGCATTATTTTTACATTTGCATATCATAATATCGTATCCATAAGCTGCTGTTCCCGCAGCCATAAGGTATCTGTCAGCTTCTGTGAACCGCACATGTTTTAAAGCCTAACTCTCTGTCAAAGAAACGTACGACCTCTTCCACAGCAGTCTGCACCTGGGACAATCCTCCTGTAATGATCAGAGAACCGCAAAAACGATCCATAAACCCGATCTGTACATCTGCACTCTTCATGGCAACATCTGCAGCTACCACAACCGCTTCCCAGGGAGTAAAACGGATCAGACCAATGGATTCTCCTGTGTGGTCTTCCCCCTCATGAACTCCAATATGCAGTCCCAGATTTTCATAAATACAAGATTGGGAAGGACTGATCACATGGGCAAGACAAACTTCCTTTCCCGGTACACGCACACGAGTCATACGAAGCTTCTTCCCCTTCAGGTGTTCATAATCTTCATGGAATAGCATTTCCAGCAGCTCTTCCTTCGTTATTCGCTCCATGCTTCTACTTCCTATCGTTTCGTAATATTGCAGACCACGTATCCCAGAGAATCCCGGAAATAATTTACGATCTCAGTCATTGCAGACATTACATCAGAAATCTCTCCTGTAATGATCAAAGTCCCTGTAAACCGGTCTGCGAATCCAAGATAAACATTACCGCTCTTCACCGCAATATCAGAAGCGATAACAGCGGATTCCGGCGGTGTCATATTCATGATTCCAATTGCAGAGGAACGATAATCCAGCTGCGGATTCAACCCAAGCTTCTGATAAATGATCGGTGCCGGTCCTCCCATTACATGGGCAAAAGTAATCTCCTTACCAGCCACAGTCTCCTGCACGATTCTGATCTGTTCTCCATGTTCATTTGCCATTTATATGAATGCCTCTCTTTCGAAAAAAATATCTTCACGTTATATTTGATTTTACCATTTATGTGAGCAAATAGCAAGCAAAACCAACATATCAGTCAAAATTCCTAAACATTTTTTGAGAAAAAGTGTGGTTTCTTGAACATTATGGTATCAAATGCCTTTAAAATAGTCAAAAATAAAATAGTGACAGATAATCCGCAGTGTGATAAAATAATTTTCGCTTCCAGAGTATGTAAAAAAATGCAATCTGCAAAATGTGCGTTATATTTTGTGGAAATGATTTTTCAAACAGACTCTGACACACTCTAATATGTAAGTAATTTAGTAACACTTTTTATTTACGATCTCTATATATCTCAATAAGGAGTTTTTTTATGGAAAAAGATATGACAAAAGGCCGGCCTTTGCCGGTAATCCTGAAGTTTATGCTTCCTCTTATTATTGGAAACATTTTTCAGCAGCTCTATAATATGGCAGATACAATTATTGTAGGACGCTATGTAGGTGCTGATGCCCTTGCGGCAGTCGGATCCACAGGAACGATCATGTTTCTTACTGTGGGCTTCTCGCAGGGAATCACAGCCGGTTTCTCCGTACTTACCGCTCAGCGCTTCGGTGCCAAAGATACCGAAGGGGTAAAGATCAGTGTAGCAAACGGAATTCTTCTTTCCCTGATTTTTACCGTGCTCATCAGTTCTTTAAGTTTGCTGGGCATGCGCCCTCTTCTGAAGCTGATGAACACACCTGACAACATTTTTCAGGATGCATACACCTACATTATGATCATCAGCGCCGGAATCATCGCCACTATTTTTTACAACCTGTTTTCCTCTTACCTGCGTGCAGTTGGAAACAGTAAGATTCCGCTGGTATTTCTTGTATTTTCCGCAGCTTTAAATGTAATTCTGGATCTGGTACTGATTATCAATTTTAAAATGGGCGTTGCCGGAGCAGCATTGGCAACCATTATTTCTCAGGGCGTTTCCGCAATACTCTGTTTGGTCTACATCTATATACGTATGCCTTCTCTTGCACCAAACAGAAGACATTGGAAGCTTCATGGTCAGGAAAGCCGTAACCAGCTGGCTATGGGAATTCCTATGGCATTGCAGTTTGCAATTACAGCTTCCGGTACCATGGTCATGCAGTCTGCCATCAATCTTTTCGGTTCCGTTGCCGTTGCCTCTTTTACGGCAGCCAGCAAGGTACAGAATCTGGTAACCCAGGGAATGATGGCTATGGGACAGACTATGGCGACATATAGTGGACAGAACTTCGGAAAAGGTGATATCAAAAGAATCCGCCAGGGTGTTAAAGCGGCTCTGGAAGCTTCTGTTGTATATGCTCTTGCAGCGGCCGTGCTGGTTTGTATTCTGCTGAAACCAGCTCTTGGACTTTTCTTCACTGGAGATGTGGATATGAACAGCATGCTTCCATGGGCAAAAACTTATATTTATATGAGTGTGATCTTTTACATTCCTTTAAGCAGTATTTTCGTATTCCGAAACACCATGCAGGGCTGCGGATATGGATTCCTGCCTATGATGGGTGGTGTTTCTGAATTGGTTGCCCGTCTGGTTGTGGCAATGATTTCCATGGCGGTAGGAAGTTATGCACTTGCATGCTTCTGTGACCCGGCAGCGTGGGTTACAGCAGCAGTATTTACCGGTGTTTCCTATCTTTTTGTGATGAAAGATATCCGCAGGAAATACGAAAAACCGGAAACAGCTGCTTCTGAAAAATAATCATTTCGGATGCGCATGGCAATCTTCTCTGCGTTTCGTAAACGTCAAAAAACAAATCAAATACTAAAAGGAGATGTTTCGATTACTTCGGACATCTCCTTTTATGGTTACCGGCCAGCTCTCTCAAGTAATTATTTTACAGAGGCTTACCTGCAATCAATAACATTTAATTGTCTAATGAAAATATATATTCCAATGGAAGCAAATGTATTTCCTCATATACTGCCTTTTTATCCTCTTCAACGCCTCTTCCATTTCCGCTTTGAGCTGGTACTTTAATACGAAATGCCGGCTGTTTTTTCGTTTGAATATAGTATTGTTCCGGGGTTCCCATTCCCTTAAATTTCTCCCTTGCCGATTCGGTCATCTGTTCCCTTTCCAGATGATAGGAAGAAGATTTCTGCATATGTCTTGCCAGCCGGTAGGATTTCGGAAGACTTCCCACTCCCTGCTGACAGTGATAATAAATGATTTCCCTTCCGGATTGAGCAAACGTCAAAAGTCCTCTTCCATCATATTCCTGAATGATCCGGATCAATGCCTTTGTCTCATTCTCGCTGGCTGGTTCCTCTCCCATACGTGAACGGATATAATGAACCGTTGGAAAATTATGTGAAATATCCATTCCACGGGCATTATATCCAAAATCCTCAGCAGGAATGCTTTGCATACGAAGCATTTGACGGTAAACTGGATTTCGAATAGCACCAAAGCCATTCTGGCGGATTTCATAACCATCCGGGTTTAAAATCGGAATCAGACAGATCCTTATTTTATCAAGGAGTTTTTTCACTTCATAAAATTCATCCAGCTTCCAGCCGCATTCGTAGGCCCTGCAGTATTCTCCTGCCATTTTCAGAAGAAGTTCCGGCAAAAGAGCCTGAGTTCCATTAATTCCAGCCACACAGAAGATCATCTGTGCGCCGGTGCCAACTTCCAGCATTGGGATCATTCTCTCGTCATGACTGTTTCCAATCACGCGAAACTGGCAAAAGCTGCTGTAGCGTCCAGCTATTTCCCATAAAGAATAATATATGTTTTCAAATGACAGCGATGTTTGTACCATATCTGCATCTGTCGGTTGTACTTTCTTTTGTATATTTACTTTCGGCATGTCACTGACAGCCGTTTTATTCTGTGGGAACAATTCTTTTCTGACTGACAATACGCTTTCTGACAACATATTTTACCTCCTGCAGCAGGAAAAAACTCAGGCGGCATTTCATCTCTAGAGCGTGTTTGAAAAATCATTCCAACAAAGTGTAACGTACATCTTGCAGAAGGCCTTTTTTTACACGCTATAGCCTGTCCCCCCGCTGCCTGTATTATTATATGCAAAAAGGCAGGTCAAAAGACCTGCCTAATGTATGTTTCTTATTATTTTGCTGTCAGAAAAACTTCTGATCAAAATGCATGGTTATTCATATGCCATAGATTTTCTTAGATTTCTTTTTTTCTCTTTCTGACGATAACATAACCTCCAGCTACCAGAGAAAGACTTGCAAGCATCATCATAGTGGCAATCGGGGAGTTATCGGCTGTTCTCGCGTTTGTTGCAGATGTAGAACCGGTATCGCTGTCTGTTCCGTCATGGTTCTCTGCATCATCGCCATCTGTTCCATCTCCATCGCCGCTACCTGTTCCGTTATAATCATAACCGCCGGAACCAGAACCGGCTGTTGCAGTTGGCGTGATTGTGCCGGATGGAGTTACTGTGAAGTCGATTGCCTTGGACTTAAATTCTGTAGGGAGAGCTTCCTTCACGCCGGTAGCTTCCCATTCGGATCCATTGTATATGTACTTCTGGAAGAAGATATACATTCTAAAGGTCTTCGCCTGCTTGATACCATTTACATTTCCGATAGACCAGCTCTTCTGATATCCGGTGTCAATGTTCTTCGCGGACATGCTCCAGCCATACGGGATCCACTTGGTATCACCTTTGATCGGGTTTGTATTGTCAGTTCCGGCGCCAGTTACTGTGAAATTGTACATCTGCTTCGGGTAGAATGCCAGTGCTTTTTCAAGACCTGTTACCTTGCTTTCGCTGACAGACGGGTTAATGGTTGCACGAGTAGTTGGCGTCGGTGTAGTAGTAATCGGAGTTTCTGTGGGAGTGCTTGCTTTCGCCTTTAATGTAAGTACAAGTGGCGCAACTGCTTCAAGTCCCTTGGAATCCTCAGCATATACAACTACTTTAATGGCTGTATCATAAGCTACATCTGTCAACTGTACACTTGCAGAGCTTGCAATATCTCCAGAGCTCTTATAATTGCTCTTTACTGCTTCGAATCCAGGTGTAGAATCAGATTTCTTCACCCAGGTCACATAATATCTTCCTCCAACACCAGCATCATTGGTATGGAAGGTCAGATCAACAGTATGCTCATACGCCTTATTCCAGGAAATAGAATCTGCGGTCAGCGTCATAGTACTAACAGGAGCTGTAACAGACTCAAGTGCTCCAGTCTGGTTGTTAATGGTATACTCTGTAGTGTCCAGATAATGAACATGTGCCAGAATATTCTCCATAGTAGTAAGTGCAGTACCATTCGCATCCGTACCGACCTTTACAATAATCTTTCCGGCAGCTGCGTCACTTCTTCTTACCTGAAGGTCTGCTGTTTCAGCAAGCTGGCCAATTGCTGCGATACATGCGTTATCACCGCCTAAAACAATACTGTTATCATTAAGACCATCGTCCTTGTTATCCTTTACAATTACAGCGCCGGAAACACGGATCTCGCCCAGACTGTAAATAGCTCCACCTGTAATTTCAGCAGCTTCATTTACAATACCTTCAGACTGGTTTCCTGTGATAGTACCACCTGCCAGTCCGATGCTTCCGCCAGAATTACAGATTGCAGCTCCCGGCGCACTGGTTCTGTTTCCTGTCAGGGTTACACCATCGGACAATCCGAAGTAACCGCCCTCCACAGAAATAATGGAGCCTGTTGCATCCCCCTGGTCAAGTGCTCCTGTTACAGTCAGACTTAAAACAGTCTCACCCTCCTTGCCTGTACCAAACTGGAAAGAAGTGGACTCATCTTTTACTTTAAACATATCTCCTAAAAATCCGGCTGCACGTTTAATAGTAGTTCCATCCGCAGCTGCTGCAATAGAGATATTCTTATTCTGATCGATCACAACAGTCTCACTGATCTCTACAGTTCCGGTTACAAGGATCTGGGTAACTTCACCATCCTTGCCAATATTAACCGGGGCTGCCGCAATTGCCTCTGCTAATGTGGAATAGGATGTCTGGGTTCCATCTGCTGCCTTCAGGATAATCTGACCAGTGGTCTCAGGAGTAGGGGTAGCACTCTCCTCTTCCTCCAAAGTCAGCTCAGCAGTATCTCCGCTGTTAAAGCCATCATCCACAACCGCATCCGCTGCCTGAGCTGGTTCTGCTGCCGGTGTGTCTGCAGCTGCCTGGGTTGGTTCTGCTGCCGGTGTATCTGCAGCTGCCTGGGTTGGTTCTGCAGTCGGCGTATCTGCTGCCTGTGCAGGTTCTTCCACAGGTGTATCTGCTGCGGCATCTGAAATATCCTGCACTGGTTCAGCTGCTGCTTCTCCTTCTTCTGACTCTGCGGCAACAGCTACTGTGTCCTCTATTGTCACGGTCTGGGTATCTGCCTCTGCAAATGCCATTGTCACCGGAGACATTCCGGCTGCAAGGCTTCCCGCCATAATGAATACCAAAAGTTGCTTTTTCTTCATTTTAAAAAGTCCTCCTTATAAATGAGTCCCCCATATTAAATATTAACATCGAAGTCTAGTATAACATATCTCAGTTCAAAAATCAAACCTAAGGACGAATCTGTCCGTTTCCATAAATGATATATTTTGTGGAAGTAAGTGCCAGAAGTCCCATGGGGCCACGGGCATGAAGCTTCTGGGTGCTGATTCCGATCTCGGCACCAAAACCAAACTCAAAACCATCCGTAAATCTTGTAGAAGCATTCACATATACAGCAGCTGCATCTACTTCATCCAGGAATTTCTGGGCATTGTTGTAATCTCTGGTAATAATTGCCTCTGAATGGCCTGTATTGTAGCGATTGATGTGGCGAATCGCTTCATCTGCAGATCCAACTACTTTTATAGAAAGTATATAGTCCAGATATTCTGTACCCCAGTCTTCCTCAGTGGCAGTGACTGCGTCTGGGATCAAAGCCTTCGCTTCCTCGTCAGCACGCATCTCCACATTCTTTGTCCGAAGGCGCTCTGCAAGAACCGGAAGGAAAGCATCCTTCACTTTCTCATGCACCAGAAGAGACTCACAGGCATTGCAGACACCCACCCGCTGTGTCTTGGCATTCATCACAATGTCTGCCGCCATCTGAAGATCTGCGCTCTCATCCACATAAATATGGCAGTTTCCGGTACCAGTTTCGATTACAGGAATCGTGCTGTTATTTACTACTGCTTTAATAAGACCTTTGCCTCCTCGTGGAATCAGTACATCCACATATTCATTCATCTTCATGAATTCTCCGGCAGTCTCTCTTGAAGTATCAGAGATCAGCTGGATCGCATCTTTCGTAATTCCATTCTCATCCAGGGTTCTGCGGATGCAATCCACAATAGCAGTATTGGAATGGATGGCATCACTACCACCCTTTAAGATCACCACGTTGCCAGTTTTAAAGCAAAGGGCAAAAGCATCTGCTGTCACATTTGGTCTTGCCTCGTAGATGATTCCGATCACTCCAAGAGGGACTCTCTTCTGTCCAATGAGAAGTCCGTTGGGACGTTTTTTCATCCCGGTCACTTCCCCGATAGGATCTTCCAGTGCCGCAACCTGACGAAGCCCCTCTGCCATGCTTGCAATTCTGGCTTCTGTCAACATCAGACGGTCTACCAGTCCTTCTGGCATCTGATTCTTCCTGCCATTCTCTACATCAATGGCATTTGCTGTAAGAAGTGCTTTCGAATCTGCAACAAGGCTGTCTGCAACAGCCTCCAGAACCTGATTTTTCTTAGCTGTATCAAGGTTTCGAAGAACGATTTCTGCCTCTTTGGCATTCCTGCCAAGAGTTTCCAGCATTTCATTCATTTATAAGTCCTCCCTCCGGTAAACTTTACTCTGTGTCACAATGATCTGAGGACAAATGTCCGTAGGTTCTGTGGGCACCAGATCAAGGATCTGAAAATCAAAAGCCACTGCCAGTCTGGTAATATCAGGATGTTTTTCTAAAAAGCGGTCATAAAAGCCGCCGCCATATCCCACTCTGTTGTTCTCAGGATCAAAAGCTACACCAGGCATGACCATAAGAGCATCCTCCCACTTCACGATCTCGCCTCTGACAGGCTCCGGAATTCCAAAATATCCAGGCTCTAGCTGAGAAAAATCAGTAAGGCGGTAAAAAATCATATCCTTTCCCACAACCTTCGGGACTGCCACTTCTTTTCCTGCTTTCCAGGCTTCCTCAATGATATATCTGGTCATTACTTCATGATTGTAATCTGCATAAGCCAGAATATGCTTAGCCTTCACAAACTCTGAGAGTTTCAGCACCTGATCTGTAATCTGATGGCTCCATTCTTCTACCTGCGCATCGCTGCACTGCTTTCTGGCTGCAAAAATCTGCTTTCTAATGAGTCTTTTTTCTTCCATATCTTTCTCCAAGATTCACAACCGTACCATCGGCTTCCTTTACATCAATATTATCCAGCTGATTTCTAAGGTTCATCTTAATGGTGGCAATATACTCCTTGCGCAGCTCTGCCTGTTCTTTTTTCTCTTCTTCTGTAAGGCCTACGCTCTGTGCCTTATGGTGAAGGGTGTTGATTCTGTCGATTTTTGTGCTGTCCATAATATACTCCTCCTGAGAATGTTCTATGTAATTTTAATTTATACAAAAACTTAAAGCAATTGTAACTGTGAAGATACTGAACAGTTACAGCAATTTTTCAATATAATCGATCAGGAAAAACTCTTCCTTTTTCTTTCCAACAAACAATGTACCGCAGGGGTCGCCCTCCACAATGCGGTGAATATTATGAAAATCGCCGCCATTGGCAATTACCATGTCGGTACCGGCAGCTGTGGCAATTCTGGCAGCTGTAAGCTTGGTAGCCATTCCTCCAGTGCCCACTTTGCTTCCGGAGGAGCATTTTCCCATGTTAAGAAGTTCATCGTCCAATGTTTCTACCATGTCAATAAATTTCGCATCTGGATTTGTATTCGGATCATCTGTAAAAAGTCCGTCTATGTCTGACATAAGGATCAGAAGATCTGCCCCTATAAGAGCAGCTACCACTGCAGAAAGGGTATCGTTGTCTCCGAATTTTTCCAGAGACTGAAGCTCATAGGTGGAAATAGAGTCATTCTCATTAACAATAGGGATCACACCCATGGATAAAAGCTCATTAAACGTGTTCTCTGCATTTTTGCGGTTGGCGTTGTTTACCATGGTATTTTTGGTCATCAGGATCTGACCTGCCATCTGATTGTATTCTCCAAACAGCTTCTGGTAAATCATCATAAGTCTGGCCTGTCCAACCGCTGCACACGCCTGCTTCTGACGAGGCTCCTGTGGCTTCTCTTTAAATCCAAGAGCTGCTGCTCCAACAGCGATGGCTCCTGAAGATACCAGAACCACATCCTTACCCTGATTTCGAAGATCGCCCAATTCCCTTACCAGAATCTCCAGTTTCCGAAGATTCAGCTTGCCAGTTTCAGCATGGGTAAGAGAGGAACTTCCAATCTTGATTACAATACGTTTTTTATCTTTCAGTCTTTCCCGATCATTCATTTTATTTGTCAACTCCGTTATTATGTTTCCATGTAGTTTTCATACATATCAATTTCTTATCTTACATCATTTTTTTCATTTCGTCCATGGTTTCAGGTAAACAGTTCTTAATTTCAGAAAAATTTCACATTTTAACGTGTAGAATTATTGTTTCTGTAAAATATTGCATAGTCTGAAAGAGCTCTACCGTGTTTTGATCGTCCTATCACTTTTGCAAATCAAGTCAAAACGCGTTCATTTGCATCATGCGCTCGTGCAGACAGGCTCTAGAGCATGTTTTTCACGTAAATACAAAAGAGGAACGCCTTATCTTATGACGTCCCTCTCCATTTTTAATTTATTTTACTGTAAAGACACAGAACCTACAGAATCATTCAGCACGATCTCGACCCATGTTTTTCCAGGATTCAGCTGAATCTCCTGATTATTGGAATCATAATAATGAGTGATTCCCCACTGGGAATCCTTTGTCCAGTGGATGTCGATTGCCTTGCCTCTGGTGATGTATTTGCCCTCACCTCCGGACTGGGTATCTACGTTCAGATAACCATTTGGATCATATGGAACATAGTTGGAATACTGTAAAATAATATTCTCACATGTCAGCTGATTACCTGTGTTCTGGTCAATATGCGGTGCATTAAACTGGAAGCGGCTGTACTCCTTAGTCTCTGCATTGTACTCAAACCACGGATGGTTATAAGCGAAATTATCAAGCTTCACAACATTTGCAGAAACTCCGTCATCCAGGGTTGTCTCAGTTCCTTCCGGTGCAAACTGGAAATGACCATTATAGTCCTCTTTATAATCCTGGCTATAGCCCTGGCTCTGGATTCCTGCCTGAAGATGGGAGAAATCAGTGTAAGCATTGTGCGGTGCTACACGGTCAGTGCTGCGATAGTAAGCATTTCCAAGTGTAAGTCCGTTCAGATTGTCGATCAGGTGCTGGTCCAGATACTGAAGTGCATATACAGCCTGTCCATAATGAGAATAGATGGCATCATACTCATTTGCATAGAACAGGAAGTAATCACGGCAGCTTCGCACAGAACCGATCCTTGGAATATTGTCATAGTCCTCGATGATCGCCATGAGACGGGTGATGCTTCCCTCTACCGGTGCTTCATAAATGACTCCTGCGTTCTCAGTTCCGCTCTGTGGAGCGCCATTGGTATCGTTGCCAAGCATAACTGCGATGGGACGTCTGTGGCCAATGCCGACAGATACATCCTCTCCGGTAAGATAACTCTTCACGGTATCTGTCCCGGCTTCCTCTGCCTGTACCGCTACTGTGGATCCTGCAAGTGCGCAGGAAAGCAACATTCCTGTGAGAAGTTTAAATATTTTTTTCTTCATGTCTTCTCCTCCTTATGCATATATATTTAACCTTCTAACTGAACAGAAACTGCAGAAACCGCCACTTATAAATACATCCGGAATGGTAATGCCACCTGCTGATGACATCACCTTATATGAAAATCAGTCGCTTTGCAACTGCCATCCGGAACTTTCATAGTAACTTATTCACGGCAAACAGCAAAAGCCTCTCCAGCTATAGGGTCATGCACAAAAAAATTTAACGGGTAATTCCAAGTTCCTCCAGTGCCTTCGCCTGGCGTGCTTCCATATCTGCGGCTTCCTCCGGAGTCATGTGATCGTATCCCAGAAGGTGTAGCATACTATGTGCAACTAGGAAGCAAAATTCCCTCTTTACACTGTGTCCATACTCTTCTGCCTGGGCAGCAGCACGTTCTGCAGAAATCATAATATCTCCCAGAAGAAGCTCTCCACTGTCAAGATCAAAGCAGGACTCATCATCTTCAGCCACAGAATAATCTGCCGGTGTTTCAAATGGCAGCATTGGAAAAGAAAGAACATCAGTAGCTCTCTCAATGCCACGGAACTCTGTATTTACCCTTTTAATCTCTTCATTATCTGTGAGAACCAAATTTACCTGTGCATCCCATGGACATTTCTCCATGTCAAGCACCTTCTCTGCAACCATCTTCGCAAGCGCCGGACAGTCAAGTCCAAGGTCAAAATCGGTCTCGCATTCGTATTCTATTGTTACCAAAACTTATTCCTCCTGTATGACATCTGCCTGATTTCTCAAACAGGCGACACCATATGTTCAATTTTACTATTTTGTTTGAATTATTCTGTAAAATTCACATTTCAGTTTCAAATTAATCTTCCCACAGGATATTGATTGTCATTTACTGAAAATCTTGTCCTGGCTTCCCAATTACCGGCTTGTCCGCCGAACTGCCCGCTTCTGGGTCTTTTCCTGGGCTTTCGCTTCCTCTTTCTCAAATGCTTTAACAATGTCCTTCACGATCTTGCAGCGGACAACATCACGGTTCGTCAGGGAAATAGTAGCAATATCGTCTACATTTTTCAAAATAGAAGCACACTTCTGAAGTCCGGAATCCGTCTCTTTGGAAAGGTCGATCTGTGTTACATCGCCGGTAAGAATCATCTTAGAACCAGTACCAATACGGGTAAGTGCCATTTTCAAAATAGGAAGTGTGGCATTCTGGCTCTCATCAATGATGATCATACTGTTATTCAAAGTACGGCCTCGCATATATGCAAGAGGTGCAACCTCAATGATTCCCCGTTCTCTTAACTTCGCAGCCTGATCTGGCCCGAATACGTCATTTAGTGCATCGTAAAGCGGCTTCAGATAAGGATCAACCTTCTCCTGTAAATCTCCCGGAAGGAAACCAAGCTTCTCGCCCGCTTCAATGGCCGGACGGCTGAGAATGATTCTCTCAATCTCGTCATTCCGGTACAGCTCTGCCGCATAAGCAACTGCCAGGTATGTTTTACCTGTACCGGCAGGTCCGATACAGATAGTAACCGTATTGTTCTTCAAAGCAGTGATATAATTTTTCTGTCCAATTGTCTTAGTTCGAATTGGAATATTCTTATAATTCAAAGTCACTGCATCCCCCAGCACCTTGCGGGTGCTGTCTGCAATATCCTCCTCGCTGTCATCCTCTTCCTCGGTCTCATCCAGAAAACGATGGATCATATCCACGGAAAGCTGCTGCTGTTTTTCAAGAGCTTCCTTCATGGCTTCAATAATATTCACAGCTGAATGTATCCTGCCGTCATTAGTCCCACTTACGGTAATGCAGGAATTTCTCTGGGTAATGGATACGCCAAGACGATTCTCAATCACCTTGATCAGCTTATCATTGATTCCAAAAAGCTCCTGTAAAATATCTAATGAGTCAATCTCTATATTCGTGGATTTCAAAAACTGCTCCTCCTTGTGTCTGTTCAAAAATATCTCTGGGTAAAAGTATACCACTCTAAAGATTGTTTTTCAACACTTATGATTCCTGACTGAATTCTATATTCTGCTTCTTTCCGCTTTTTTCATCTACTGTCAATGTACCCTGCACAGTACAATTTGTACTGTCAAATGTGACAGACAACCGGGAATCTGCAATCCGGATTCCTTTATTCAGAAGTTTTTGTTCATATATTCTCAGCTGCTGCACTGCTTTCTTCTGAGCCTGTTCTTTCGTGTAAACTGTGCTCTGTATCTTATAAGGTGTTCGGGTGATTTTTCCCAGGGAAAAAGGAAGGACGAAATTCTCGGTAAGTTTCCAGGGGATTTCTTCCGTTGAGGTTATATATCTGGATTTTTTTCCTGTATCTGCGCCAAAAACGAAGTCACCAACACGAAAATACCAGCTGGTTTTTGAAGTGCCGCTTTGAACCTTTTTTTCATAGGAAAGGGGGACCTCCTGATAATAGGCAATCTGATGGCGCACATAGATGTCTGCGTCTGCCGGAACATATTCCACACGTACAACCTCCTGGCTGTCATTCAGGATTGGCACCTCGCCAGATACCAGAATATCACCCTGTTTGCAAATGTCTCCAGTTTTAACAAGTGGAGTTCCATTTCTGATAACCATATTCACAATTTTCCCATCCAGATTGGAAATCAGATTGCATGGAGATTTTGTTTGCCGGATACCTTCTGTGAGGTTTTCTTCCTGAATGGTAAGAAGAAGCCGGGTACCTTGAACCCTGGCGGAAACAAAAGTAATATCCGGGTAGTTTTTCCTGAGAAGGTCGGCAATCCGGGTACAGTTAACCTGATTTTTACGGATCCCATGGGTAATTCCCTGCTGGTCCAGAAATTCCAGAAGCTGAGGGGTGGAATTTTTTACATTTCCATCAATGTGGATATTCCAGATGTGGCCAGAGAGCCAAAGCAGCAAGACCACACAAAGAAGGAACCCGGCTGTAAAGCACTTACGTTTTTGGATTCTGAGCAGCAAAAACGGCAAACCTCTTTTTTTTAGAATATGGATACGGACTCTGGTCTTTCTATGTATGGGAAGGAGTTTTCGGAAATCATTTATGGAGATGCGAGTTGTTATGTTTTTTTCTGACAGATAACGGATTCTTTCCAAAGAGACAGCTCTGGCATGGCACAAATTCAGGAAACGTTCCAGCTGGTCACCGGATACTGAAATTTCTAAAAATCCATGGAGTATTTTTTCGGGGTCATTCATTTTAATCTCGCCTCCATTTATATTGGATTTACAATGTACTGCCGAACGGCAACCGAATTCAGGTGAAATATACTGCAAACCGGGGCATACAGATTGCGGAAATGATTTTTCAAACACGCTCTAACATTACCGACAAAATCTGCCCTTTTATTTCCATTTCCCAAGTAGTGTAATGAAATATTTCCAGATTTTTCCCTTGAAGGATCACGCGTCCCTGGCAGGTAACCACGATTAATTTCTCGCTTGTATAGGATAAGATGCTTTTATAATTTTCAATCTGTACCTGCGACGGTCCGGTAATCGTTATAATAGGGGCTTTACAGGACAGGTCACCAGGAAGTTCCATAGCTGTCATAAAACGTTCTGATACAGACATAAAAAAAGCCTCCCGGTCTTTATCTCTAGCTTATGCGGGAGGTTTTCTTTTCATTCTGATTTATATTTAACAGATCACGCTCTCTGGCGAAAAAGCACCAGGGAAAACCACAGAATGGTATTTCCGCCAAGATTATATTCCATGGAATGATGCTCTACCAGCTCATTTACCACTACACCGTGACTTTCCAGGCAGGGATGCATTTTCTCAGGGAAGCGACAGGGCTTTCCGTCTAAATAGGCACAATGCTCGCAAAGATCGCAGGATTCAGTGGACAAGGTAAATGTCTCAAATCCCTCCCCTTTCAAAAATCCGGCTACCTCTGTAGTCAGCTCCTCGTGAGCATCTCGGGTAGCAAGCATTTCCGCCATGTTCATCACATCGGAAACCTCTGCCACACTGGAAAAAAGGATTCCATTTGGATAACTGTGGATTCGCTTCCCACATTCTTCCAGACTGCCCACAGCAGGGGGACAGGCCCAGGTAGTGCCGTAACGCTCACACTCCTGTTTGCAGATGATCCGCACCCGCTCTCTTACCTCTATTTCAGCAGTATCCACAAGGCGGTATTCATAAATGGGATACTGAGATATAAATTCTTCAAAACGATCGGTATTTAACATGTTATTCCTCTTTCGAATTATTTATTGCTATTTAGCCCGCCAAGGGGGATCCTTTCAGCGTTCTAAATATCCAAAATACTTAATCTATCAAATCCTGCTCTGCAAATAAACTGGATACCACAGACGAATACTCTGACAGATGCTGGGATTTCTTGATTTTCTTGGCATATTTCTCATAATTTGTAAAATTAACGGCCATATAGCTCCATAATTCTTTCATACGGAACAGCACATTCCGTTCGCCGGAAAGAAGTTCCCGATACTCTTCGAAAAGACAATCATGGAATTCTCTTACTGTCTTTTTATCCGGACGAATGCCTTCCCGGATCTCAGTTACCAGCCCCGGATTCGTGATCAGCCCTCTTCCATACATGAAGCAGCAAGTGTCTGGAAAACGCTCTGTAATCCGCTTATAATCAGCTGCAGAAAACAGATTCCCATTATAGCAAAGTGGCATTTTCAGACGGTTTACAGCCTTCTCATAAGCTCCGAGCCGCGGCACTCCGCGATACATATCTGTCTGAATCCTTGGGTGGATGATCAGTTCATGAATGGGATATTTTTCATAAATGGCCAGCAGATACTCCCAGTCTTCCTCGTAGTGAGTTCCAATTCTGGTCTTTATGGAAATTTTCATATCAAGTTTCGAAAAAATCTGATCCAGGAACTGATCCAGCTTCTGGGGCTCTGCCAGAAATCCGGCACCCTTTCCCTTCGCTGTAACTGTTCCAGAAGGACAACCAAGATTCAGGTTCACTTCCTGGTGTCCGTAATCATCTTTCAAAAGCTGGGCAGTACGGATAAAATCATCTGCATTGCAGGTCAGGATCTGGGGAACCACGTACATTCCCTCATTCCGCTCCGGTGACACCTCGCAAATTTCCTGGAAGCTCAGGTTTTTCTTCGGCTTGGCAGAAATAAACGGAGTAAAATATTTATCCATGGGATGATAAAACCGGTGATACGTCCGGCGGTATACAAAGTTTGTCACGCCCTCCATAGGGGCCATGTAGTCTTTCATTTATATCCTCGCATGTCTTTTTATTCAAATCAAGGGGGGGGATTTTCTCAGCTGCTTTATTCAGAGCTTTCACCATGCAAAAAATTCCTTAAATTCTTCGAGAAACTTCTTCATTTTCTTTTCCTCCCTTGGTTTGATATAGCCAATTATACACGTTTCTCTATTTTTAGACAATGCCCTCTTAAGTGTCTGCTGCTATTTTTTTCTAAAATTTATACAAAAAAGAACTTTACCCCTAAATCTGGCAGTGCACGGCAGCCATCCATTTTCGTTTGCTATTAGCAATACAAATGTCTTTCCCGAAAATACATTTTTGTCTTGCACTCTGTTGTAGTACTGTGATAAAATAAACAGGATTTTAGCATAAACCTATTGGTTTGGCATTTTGAGAGAAAGAAGGCTTACTTACGATGAATTTTTCCAAAAGACTGAATTTATTTGGAGATGAAATTTTTGCCGCGCTCAATGAAAGGCGGCTTGAACTTGAGAAACAGGGAAAGAAGATCTACAACATGAGTGTTGGAACGCCGGATTTCCATACACCGGATCATATTAAGAAAGCACTGATGGAAGCTGCTGCTGACGATCAGAACTGGCGTTACAGTCTCCGCGATCTGCCTGAGCTTCTGGATGCGGTCTGTGCATATTACAAGAAGCGCTTCCATGTGGAAATCACACCGGATATGGTAATGTCCGTTTATGGCAGTCAGGAAGGCATGGGACATCTTGGCATGACTTTATGCGACGAGGGAGACGTGGTTCTTCTTCCAGATCCGTGCTATCCGGTTTTCGCAGCAGGAAGCAAATTAGGAGGCGCAGTTCCTTACTACTACCCGCTTGTAGCAGAGCATGATTTCCTGCCATATGTAAAGGATATTCCAGAAGATGTGGCTCGCAAATCCCGTTACATGGTAGTCTCTCTTCCATCCAACCCGGTAGGAAGCATTGCCACACCAGGACTTTATGAAGAAATTGTTGCATTTGCAAAAAAATACGATATTTTAATTATCCATGATAATGCATACAGCGACATTATCTTTGATGGTGTGGAAGGTGGAAGTTTTCTTGCCACTCCTGGTGCGCGGGAGGTTGGTGTTGAGTTTTTCAGCCTTTCCAAATCCTTTAACGTAACCGGCGCCAGAATCAGCTTTCTCATTGGAAATCCAGAAATCATCTCTGCTCTAAAAAAGCTTCGCAGCCAGATCGATTTCGGTATGTTCCTGCCAATCCAGAAAGCTGCTATCGCTGCTCTTGAGGGACCTCTTGACAGCGTAAAAGAACAATGCAGACAATACCAGGCACGCCGTGATGCTCTATGCGACGGACTTGCTTCCATTGGCTGGGAGAAGCCAAACGGCAAAGGAACTATGTTCGTATGGGCAAAGCTTCCGGGAAAACGCACGGACAGCATGGCATTCTGTATGGAATTAATGGAAAAAGCCGGTGTCATCGTTACTCCTGGCGCAAGCTTTGGTCCTCATGGGGAAGGATATGTGCGCTTCGCGCTGGTACTTCCACCAGAGAAAATCAAAGAGGCTGTGGAATCTATCCGTACAAGTGGAATTTAAGTACCACTTCCAAATTTATCTTCAAATATATTGCAAGCTTTAACAAACCGTACACCACACGTTTTGCGCGTTATGGCAGCAATCGCCAGAAACTTACACAAACGTCGGCTTTAGGTTTTGACTGATTGCTCGTGTAAACTAATAAACTCCCGGATGTTAGCTGCCTCGAACATGCTCTAACATCTGGGAGTTCTTGTGTCTGTAATTATCATTTATGGAACTTTACAAAAATGAAATCTCATTATTTATGATAAGGCTCATGATTCATAATCCGATATCCCCTGTAAATTTGTTCCAACAGAATCATCTGCATCAATTGATGCGGAAACGTCATTCTTGAAAAACTGAGCTTATAATCTGCCCGTTTCAAAACAGCATCAGAAAGCCCAAGTGATCCTCCGATCACAAAGGCAATGCTGCTTTTTCCCTGAACGCCTAATCTGGCAATCAGGTCAGAAAGCTCTACAGAATCCAGCATTTTACCCTCTATAGCAAGTGCAATCACATAATCTGTATCGCGAATATGGCTAAGAAGCCGATTGCCCTCCGTCTCTTTGATCTGACGGTTCAGCGCATCGGAAGCTTTATCCGGAGTCTTCTCATCTGGCACCTGGATAAAATTCAACTTACAGTAGCGGCCAAGGCGCTTGGCGTACTCTGCAATTCCGTCATTCAGGTATTTCTCTTTAATTTTTCCAACTGTGATAATACGAATTTCCATTTACACCTCAAAGTCCATTGCTACACGGTCGCATACATTTGGTCTTACGTAAGTGTCCGCAACATGAACATGATTCGGATTTACTGCATAGGCAGCCAGTGCCTCAGCGCTCTCCAGCTCAGTGATCAGGCACAAATCACGTGTGCTGGATGGAAGAAGGTCTGTAACAACCTCTGCCTTAATGAGCCCTGGCACAACACCAACCAGACCTTCAAGATGTTCTTTGATCTGTGCTTTTAATTCAGGCTTCTTCTCCTCAGGAATCTCTTCTTTAAATGACCACATTACCATATGTTTTACCATTTTTATTGTCTCCTTTACATGTATTATATTTTCTTAACTATTACTCCAATTCATACTTCTGATAATCCGTCCTCATAGTTTATTTTAAACGTATTTAGACAGGCTCTGTGCTATTATTCATATACAAATTTTCATAACATGAATTAATTTCCTATAAATGTTCTTCCACATATGACTGGAATTCCTCCATAGACATAAGTACCTTACGTGGCTTGGTGCCCTCTTCCGGTCCTACAACCCCTGCATCGCACAGCTGGTCCATAATACGGGCTGCGCGGTTAAATCCAATCTTATACATTCTCTGCAGCATACCGATGGAAGCCTTTTCCTTCTCAATAATGAACTTACCCGCCTGCTCGAAATAGACATCCCGCTCATTGCCGCCGGAGCTTCCGCCAGCTGTAAGAACCGCATTGTTCATCTGCTGTTCAATCTTATTGTCGTAATCTGTCCGTGGATTTTTATCTGCAAGGAAATCCACAATATTACTGACTTCGTCATCTGAAACAAAGGCTCCCTGCAGTCTGGCAGGCTTCTGGTAGCCCTGCGGATAAAACAGCATATCTCCTTTACCAAGAAGCTTCTCTGCGCCGTTCATATCCAGAATGGTTCTGGAGTCCACACCGGAAGTGACAGCAAAGGCAATACGTGACGGCATGTTCGCCTTAATAAGACCGGTAATAACATTGACAGACGGTCTCTGGGTAGCAATAACCAGATGGATGCCTGCAGCACGGGCCAGCTGGGCCAGACGACAAATAGCGTCCTCCACATCCCCTGGTGCAACCATCATAAGGTCTGCAAGCTCATCTACGATAATGACGATCTGACACATTTTCTCAGGGCGCTGCTCTCCCTCCGGGAACTTCATCTTCTCAATCTTGCGGTTAAACTCTTCCAGATTTCGTACCCCATACTCTGCAAAAGTATTGTAACGGTTACTCATCTCATTTACTGCCCAGTTCAGAGCCCCCGCAGCTTTCTTCGGATCTGTGACAACCGGAATGAACAGATGCGGGATACCATTATAAACACTAAGCTCTACCACTTTCGGGTCAATCATGATCAGCTTAACCTCGTCTGGCTTGGCTTTATATAAAATACTGATAATAAGTGTATTGATACAAACAGATTTACCAGATCCGGTGGAACCTGCGATTAGAAGGTGGGGCATCTTGGCAATATCTGCCACGATCGTCTTACCCTCAATATCTTTACCAGCAGCAAAAGCCAGCTTGGATTTGGCATTCATAAACTCCGGGCTCTGGATCAGATCACGGAGCATAACCGCACTGTGTTCTTTATTTGGTACCTCGATACCTACAGCTGCTTTACCCGGGATCGGAGCTTCGATACGGATATCCGGCGCGGCAAGATTCAGCTTGATATCATCAGAGAGACCTACGATCTTGCTTACCTTTACACCCATTTCCGGCTGCAGCTCATACCTGGTAACTGTAGGTCCGCAGCTTACGTTTGTAACCTTGGCATTTACTCCGAAATTATACAGGATTTCCTGTAATTTCTGAGCTGTCTTTCGAAGATGGGAATCAGAATCTCCCTGGGATTTCCCATTTCCACGTTTCAGAAGATTCACAGGCGGATACTGATATTCCTTTTTCACCGCCGCTTCCTGGGTTTTGATCTCATGCTGGATATTTACAATTCCGTTGGCAATCTCCTGCCTGGAAGACTTAGGATTCTTCGCCGACTGACGGGAAGTAGTTTCATCCGAAACTCCATTCCCCGCTGCCATTTCGTCAGAAGCTTCAGAAGAGTGGAAGCCAGAAGTTGCCGGAGATCCATGGGCAGCGCCACCTGCTGCGCCAGAAGTATCTCTCGTCAAAGCAACTGCATTCTGCATGGTAGCCATAGCTTCATTAAAATCCACTCCATCATAACTGTTTTCTTCTTCCTCTGCCTCAGCTGGTTGGTCACTGCTAACTGGATTTTTCATATAGACAGTACCGTCCTCTTCCGTGGTATCCTTTTCCATAGAATATGACGGTACAGGATCATCTTGTCCAGAGGAGGCGCTCGTATTCAGATCTGGCTCGTCTGACTGCTCTGGCTCAGAACGGTGAATTGCAAACTGCAGCTGTGTTTCCTCCTGTGATTCTCTGTCATCAATTGACAGATTATCATCCTGGACCCGATACTCACTGATATCCACATACTTTCCTGTATTAATCGGAAGATTCTGAGCAGAAGCACTCTCGGAAAATTCTCCATTCACTGTAGTCATATTCTCCAGTGATCCTGCATCTCCCGGATTCATGGCATTCTCTGGATTTAAAGGAAATTCCTGATCCACAGATTCCCCGCTTTCCTCGGAATTTCTATCTTCAAATAAATCTGTCCCTGCAAGAAAGCTTGTAGAATCCAGGTTTTCTCCTCTTCTGCCCCGGGTCTGGTTATTTCCACGCATTCTCATCCGGGAATTTGCCCTGGAATCATTTCCAGCTGTCCTGGAAGCCTTTTTCCCTTTCTGTTTGGCTGCCTTTTTCTCAAAACGGGATGGTTCTTCCACCATATCTGAAGCAATCCCTTCTTCGGCAAGTGCAGCTTCCAGCTCCTGCATCCTTTTCTCACGGCGCTCCTGGGCTGCCAGCTGGCGCTGCTGGACTTTCAGCTGCTTCTTCAGCTGACGCTCCGGTGCTCCCTCCTGATAGAGCGCCTGCTGCCCCTTCACAGCTTCCAGGATCTTATCATAAACCTTATACAAAAATCCCAGGAAAGAATGCTGCGTGATCAGGATCAAACATACCAGGATCACAAGTACAATGATCACATAAGCACCGATGGTTCCAAATGCGGAGATTGTAGAAATACAGATTGCGCCTCCAATGGCTCCGCCACCAGTACGATACTCAGAACTGATCCTGTAATATTCTGCAAGAGTTATACTTTCTGTATAGCCTTCTGTAAAAAGTTGTGCCAGTCCACAGCAGATCAGAAACAGAACTGCGGCGGCGGCTGTTTTTTTATAAGCAAGCACATTTCCCTTATTGGAGATCAGAAATGCTGCCATAATAAAAAGTACAACGGGAAAAATATAAGCCATCAGTCCCATTACTCCCATGAGTACCTTGCTGATGCTTCCTCCGACATTTCCACCAAGTCCGACACAACTTACCATAAGAATGATCGCTGCCGCCATCAGCACCAGAAGTATGATTTCCGTCTGAAAGCCGCTGGATATTGACTGCTTTCCTGCTGTATTCTTTTTAGACTGGGTACGTGCGGAAGATTTTTTCTTCGCGGATGTACCATGTTTGGTCGTTGATTTCTTCGGCGTATTAGACGCTGCCATTAAAAAGTTCCCCCTTCATCAGGCAAATTTGTAACCGATCCGTGTTTCTGTAAGCTTTCCTGCCGGACAGTTATGCAAAATTGCTAATAAGCGCTATGGCTCCTGCCACAAAACAGTAAAATGCGAAATAGCGCAGTTTCGCATGCTGCAAAATGCGGAGCAGATTGCGTATCATAAAATATCCAACTACTCCCGCCACGATCATACCAAAGACATAGGTAAATCCAAGAGACACACTCATCTTTGGCGTGGTAAACTGTCCAAGCTCCAGAAAAAGAGAGCCCAGAACTGCCGGAATGCTGATAAGATAAGAATATTTCACTGCAAATTTCCTGCTGAAACCGCATAATAAGCCTGCACAAATCGTCATTCCACATCTGGATATACCTGGAAATACGGAAATCCCCTGACAAATTCCAATCCACATGGCATTGTCATAAGTCACATCTTTCGGTGTCTTGATTCCACCGATATTACTGAGGTCTGTCACAAGAAGAAACACTCCTGTCACAAGGATACATGCTCCTGGAAGAAGCGGGGAAATCGCCGCTCTTGTCACCAGTCTTCTGCAAATGTATCCAAGCAATGCTGTGGGAATAAATGATACAGCCATAATCGCTGTAAATTTACGGTATGTTCCGTGCACCACTCTGGCATAGTGGAGATTCTCACCGGTTTTCCTGTTGTGAAAATAGATATTTACATTCCCGATTATATCCATGATCATGCCCAGAAGCTCCTCTCCGATCCGGCGAAGATCCTCATGGAATGCAAAAAAAACTGCCACCATCGTGCCTATGTGAAGAAGCACTTCAAAAAGGACTGCAGTGTTTCGTGTAATTCCCATTGCATTTTCTATGGCTGCCAGATGTCCGAAACTGCTCACAGGAAGAAACTCCGTGATTCCCTGAACAATTCCTAATAAAATCGCCTGTAAAACTGACATATTCAATATTTCCTTTTCTTTGGGATAAGACGGGCCGCGAAAACCCGTCAAGCGTACTTATTATACCACAAAGCAGGCAAAGATACAACTTTAATCGAACGACTGTTTTGTCGGCAGATTGCAGGAATGATTTTTCAAACACGCTATAATATATAGAAAAAACCCTGCCTGAGATTTCAAACCGAAATCCCAGACAGGGAACTCACACCTTCTTACTTCTCAGAAAAAAGGTGCATATATTTGTTACTGTCCATTTTGAGGCCAGCAGCTTTTATTTTGCATATTTGCTCTTAATATACTCATCGATGCCGCGTGCACCTGCTTTACCTGCTCCCATAGCAAGGATAACAGTGGCAGCACCTGTAACAGCATCTCCACCAGCATATACGCCTTCTTTTGAAGTCTTACCAAACTCTTCGTCAGCAATGATACATTTTCTCTTGTTTACATCAAGACCGATGGTTGTAGAAGAAATCAGCGGGTTCGGGCTTGTACCAAGGGACATGATAACAGTATCAACGTCGATGGTAAACTCAGAACCAGGAATCTCAACAGGGCGTCTTCTTCCGGAAGCGTCCGGCTCGCCAAGCTCCATACGGATACATTTAATACCGGTTACCCAGTCTTTGTCATCTGTAAGGATCTCAACAGGATTGCAGAGAAGATCAAACTGTACGCCCTCTTCTTTTGCGTGATGAACTTCCTCTTTACGTGCAGGAAGCTCTGCTTCTGAACGACGATAAATAATATGTACCTCTGCGCCAAGACGAAGTGCAGTTCTTGCAGCGTCCATAGCAACGTTACCACCACCAACAACAGCAACCTTCTTGCCATGTGCGATCGGAGTATCATAATCCTCACGGAATGCTTTCATAAGGTTGTTACGTGTCAGGTACTCGTTAGCGGAGAATACACCGTTAGCCTGCTCACCCGGGATTCCCATGAACATAGGAAGTCCGGCACCGGATCCGATAAATACAGCCTCAAAGCCCTCATCTTTAAGAAGCTCGTCGATTGTTACGGATTTACCAATGATAACGTTGGTCTCAATCTTAACACCCAGAGATTTTACGTTCTCAACCTCTGCTGCAACTACTTTGTCTTTTGGAAGACGGAATTCCGGAATACCATAAACAAGAACTCCACCAGCTTTGTGAAGTGCCTCGAAGATTGTTACATCGTAACCCATCTTTGCAAGATCTCCGGCGCAGGTAAGTCCGGAAGGACCGGAACCGATCACTGCAACTTTATGTCCGTTCTTCTGTGCAGCCGGAACTGGTTTGATACCATTCTCCTTCGCCCAGTCAGCAACGAAACGCTCCAGTTTACCAATGGAAACAGCTTCCCCTTTCAGACCGCGGATACATTTACCCTCGCACTGTGTCTCCTGAGGACATACACGTCCGCAAACAGCCGGAAGAGCACTGGACTCACCGATGATCTGGTAAGCTTTTTCAAAGTTTCCTTCTTTTACTTCATGAACGAAGCCTGGGATATTGATAGATACCGGGCATCCTTCCATACATTTTGCTTTCTTACAGCCAAGGCATCTGTTTGCTTCTTCCATTGCCTCTTCTTTATTGTAACCAAGGCAAACCTCTTCAAAGTTAGTAGCACGAACCTTAGGAGCCTGCTCTCTGACTGGTACTTTCTTTAATACATCTGCCATTATTTGTCACCTCCACAATGTCCGCATCCGCCGTGATGGGTATCGCCTTCCTGAAGCTTCAGAAGAGCACGTCCCTCTTCGGTCTTATACATCTGCTGTCTCTTCATGGCAAGGTCGAAATCAACTTTATGTCCATCAAATTCCGGTCCGTCTACGCAGGCAAATTTCACTTCGCCGCCAACCATTAAACGACAGGCTCCGCACATACCGGTTCCGTCTACCATGATCGGGTTCATGCTGACAACTGTAGGAATGTTCAGTTCTTTTGTTAACAGGCAGACAAATTTCATCATGATCATCGGTCCGATTGCAACGCAGAGATCATACTCTTTGCCCTGATTCTGCACAAGGTCACGAAGTACATCTGTACCCATACCTTTACGTACATAAGAACCATCATCTGTAGTAACATACAGATTACATACTTCTTTCATCTTGTCCTCAAGAATAAGGAGATCCTTTGTCTTGGCACCAACGATCGCATCAGCGGTAATGCCATGCTCGTGAAGCCATTTCACCTGAGGATATACAGGAGCTGTACCAACACCACCTGCTACGAAAACGATTTTTTTCTTCTTAAGCTCTTCGAGATCTTCATGGCAAAGCTCAGATGGCTGTCCCAGAGGTCCAACAAAATCTTCGAAGTAATCGCCTGCTTTCAGCTGGGCCATTCTGGTTGTTGAAGCACCAGCCGGCTGGAAAACGATTGTTACAGTACCTTTCTCTGCATCATAGTCGCAGATTGTAAGCGGAATTCTCTCTCCTACTTCGTCCATTTTCACGATGACGAACTGGCCAGGCAGACAATGCTTAGCCACACGAGGAGCTTCCACATCCATAAGAAAAACATTTGCAGAAAGTTTCTCTGCGTTGAGTATCTTATACATAGTTCCCTCCTGAAGTACTATATTTGTTGCTGCTCACTCCGCGGGCAGTAACCTATATTTAACCGTCACTTCATGTATATGTCCGCTGTATGGACACTTGTGTCGGTCATATCCTATAACACTATAGCACAAAAAGACAGGTTAGTAAAATAAAATTCTCCTGTTTTTCTTATATTTTTTCCAAAAAATGTATAATTTTTCATTTTTCAGGGGATTTGCTTTTCTCTTTCCCAATTAAATCATATAATTTCCCAAGAGCTTCTTTCATTCCTCCAACTTCATCGATTAGACCTTCTTTCACTGCCTCCGGACCTTCTAACATAGTTCCCACATCTTTTACCAGCTGCGTAGTGTCCAGCATTAGTTCTTCCAGTCTTTCCTGGGACATGTGAGTGTGACTGGAAATGAAGGTGGTGATCCGGTCCTGGATTTTCTCCATGTTGCGGTAGGACTGGGCGACGCCAATAAACATGCCATTTGTGCGAACAGGGTGGATCACCATGGTGGCACTGGGAACTACAAAAGAATAATCTGCAGATACAGCCATGGGAACACCAATGGAGTGACCGCCTCCAAGTACCAGGGACACTGTGGGCACGCTTAAAGAGGCGATCATCTCTGCAATGGCAAGACCAGCTTCCACGTCACCGCCCACAGTATTAAGCAAAACCAGAAGCCCGTCCACAGACTTGTCATCCTCGATCATGGCAAGCTTTGGCAAAACATGCTCATATTTGGTAGTTTTGCTGTGAGACGGCGCCGATTCGTGCCCCTCTACCTCACCGATGATCGTCAGAAGTTCCACTTTGTATTTATTGGAATTCTCATTTAAAATAACCTGTCCCATATCACGGATCTGCTTATTTTGCTGTTCTTCTTTTTCTACAGATTCTTTTTTTTCACTTTCTGCTTCATTATCCTCTCTTTGCTGCATAAAAAATACCTCCACACAATCGTATGGAGGTAGTATCTGCAAATCTGATTAAATTATTCGTCCCAGTTATGCCATACATCTGTTACATCGTCGTCATCATCCAGAAGATCAAGGATTCTCTGGATATCCTTAAGGGATTTCTCATCTGTCAGTTCAACAGTTGTCTGCGGGATCATGGCAACCTGTGCCTCAAGAAGCGGAACACCTGCGGCCTCAAGAGCCTCGCGTACTGCACCTAAATCATCCGGAGCAGTGAGAACTTCATAGCTGTCCTCTTCTTCGTTGAAATCCTCAGCACCTGCATCAAGAGCGGTCATCATCAGTTCGTCAGCGTCCATCTCGCACTCTTCCTTGTCGATGATGATCTGACCCTTCTGATCGAACATATAGGATACACAGCCCTGGGTTCCAATGCTTCCGTTACCCTTTGTAAAAGCGTTTCTTACGTTGCTGGCTGTACGGTTCTTGTTATCAGTCAGAGTCTCAACGATGATGGCAACACCATTCGGACCATATCCTTCGTATACAGCTTTCTCATAACTGTCTGCGGAATCAGCACCGGCTGCTTTCTTAATACCACGCTCAATGGTATCGTTTGGCATGTTGTTTGCCTTTGCCTTTGCAATAACGTCACGAAGCTTACCATTGTTGTTCGGATCCGGACCACCTGCTTTAACAGCCATTACGATCTCACGACCGATGATGGTAAAGATTTTTCCTTTTTTAGCATCGTTTTTTTCTTTCTTGTGCTTTATGTTTGCGAATTTTGAATGTCCTGACATTTCTTATCCTCTCCTTTTGGTTCTTTTTTTATCTTTTCGGCCCGCACCTTTCCGATGGTTTTGTTGCCAAGGGAAAGAATTCTGAAACGGTAGCCGTTTACAACAATTTCTTTATCCAGATCATCTTCTGTGGGAATATGTCCAAGAAGATTCGTCAGATAACCATTTAAGGTCTCAAATTCCACTTTACCGAAATCAATTCCAAGCTCTTCCGCTACATCTTCCAGATACGCCAGTGCGTCAATGATCACACTGTTATCCTTCTGCGTCCGGAACGTACTGTCGTCTTCATCGTATTCATCCAGAATATCTCCTACGATTTCCTCCAGAATATCTTCCATTGAGACAATTCCTGAAGTCTGTCCATACTCGTCCACTACCACTGCCATATGAATTTTCTTCATCTGCATGGATTTGAAAAGATCACTGATTCCCCTTGTCTCCGGAATAAAAGAAGCTTCTCTGATCAATCCCGGCAGATCCTTAAGGGGTTTGAACTTCGCCCAGGAATTCCTGGTGAGAAATTTCAAAGCATCTTTATAATGAATAATTCCTACTATATTATCTATCGTCTCTCTAAATACAGGATAACGGGAATTTCCTTCCTCAAGCATGGTATCCACAATGGTCTGAAGATTGTCCTCCTCATCAAATGCGATCACATTCTTGCGATGCGTCATAATGTCCTTGGCTTCAGTGTCCGTAAACTCCATGATATTCTGGATCATCTCTGCTTCGTTTTCCTCAATGACACCCTGCTCATGGGCTTCATCTACAATGGAAATGATCTCTTCCTCCGTCACCGGATCCTCTGACTGATTAAAAGCAACACCAAATGGCCTTGCTGCCAGCTTGGCAATAAAGGTTACGCACATAGTAAAAGGATACAGGATCCTGGTAAAAAATCCCACAATCTTCATATACCGATATGCATATTTCTCCGGGTGATAGGTTCCGATTCTCCTGAATGTAAGAATACCAAGAGACGCAAGCAGAATGATCACCAGTGCAAGCACCAGGATCAATGCAGCCAAATGCTTTATGTAGGGATGAAAGGTCTCGGTAGCCCATGGAACGATAAATGCTCCGAAACAGACTCCGGAAGCCATAACAATCAGCGGAATCGCATTGACAAATGAAACAGGATTGTTGATCAGGGAAAGAAGAAAGACTGCTTTCTTATCTCCTTCCTGCGCCCGTTTCTCCACTTCGTTTTCGCTCAGATTGTGCACTGCAGCTGAAAATCCATAAAAAATACCATTCAGCCACAAAAGCAATAATAAAATGACAAAGCCCGCCAGGGGCATACTACTGCCAGATTCCATATATTAAACCTTTGTTCCTCCTAGACAGCGTTACTGCTTATTACCTTCGCAGTAACGAAAACATACTGCTGCTTCCTTATTCCACAGCAGCACGAATGTGCAATTGCGGCAGTCAATGCCGCTGAGACTTTACAACTATATCACTAAAGTTTCTTTTCGTCAAGAGAATGTAAGCTCCAGGCTGATTTCAAGAGCATGGTTCACCTTGTCAAGCATAGGACCGTCCAGGTGACATACTTTATCTTTTAATCTTCTCTTGTCAATGGTGCGAAGCTGTTCTAACAAAATTACAGAATCTTTTTCAATTCCATAGGCCGATGCATCAATCTCAATATGGGTGGGCAGCTTCGCCTTGTTCATTTTGGATGTAATCGCTGCGCAGATCACGGTAGGACTATGTCTGTTGCCTACATCATTCTGAATAATAAGTACCGGTCGGATACCTCCCTGCTCGCTTCCCACCACGGGCCGAAGATCCGCATAAAAAATATCCCCTCTTTTAATTACCACACAATTCACACTCCGTTTTACTTTTACTTTTCTGAAAATAAGTATTTCCAACTTTTTTCATGTGTATACATGTGTGGTATTTTTCCCGCAATTCGTTACGGGTTCTTGCAAAGCAGATAAGGGAAATCTAAATATCCTCAGTCAAAATATGTCAGCTCGCCGCACTCTTTCCCATCTCTGATATAGATCCTTGGCACACGCTTGCTGATATCACATAGAAATTCATAGGAAAAACGGCCTGACAGATCTCCCAGTGTATCTGCACTGATAACCTCATCTCCATCTTTTCCAAGCAGTGTCACTTCATCCCCTGTCTTTACATCCGGGATTTCTGTCACGTCTACCATAAACTGGTCCATACAGACTCTGCCACAGATCGGCGCTTTTTTTCCATGGATCAAAACCCAGCCTTTATTAGAAAGCATTCTTGGGTATCCATCTGCGTATCCAACAGGAATCGTCGCTATCTTTGTAATATGATCTGTCGTGTAGGTTCCACCGTAGCTTACCTGAACCCCCGGCTCCACATCCTTCACGTAGGAAACATGACTCTTCAGTGACATTACAGGTTTCAGCATTACAATGTCTTTTTCCACTTCCTCAGAGGGATAAATTCCATAAATGGTAATTCCTGCACGGACAATGTTCAGGTTGGCTTCCGGTACACGGATTATTCCGGCACTATTGGAACAATGATGCAGTGGAATATGGATTCCATTTTTTTCCAGAAGATCCGCAAAATCAAGATATCGTTTCAGCTGAACCATTGCCGGGGTGCGGTCGTATTCATCTGCTCTTGCAAAGTGAGTGAATAAACCTTCAATTTCCACATTGGGAAGAGCTGCAATTCTGCGGATTTCCTCCAGACTCTCTTCGCTGTCCTTAAATCCGATCCTGGTCATGCCGGTATCCGCAGCCAGATGGATCAGACCTTTTTTGCCTGCTTCTTCAGCAGCTTTGTTAAATTTCCTGGCTGTCTCATAATCACAGACGGCCATGCGCACATCATTTTCGGCAAGTTCCTTATAATATTCTTCAAATACCAGTCCCAGGATCAGAATCGGTCTTGTGATCCCGGCTCTTCGAAGCTGTAATGCCTCCTGGGCTGTAGCTGCAGCAAATCCCCATATATAATCAAATTCCTCAAGCATTCTCGCAATAGGTACTGCACCGTGACCATATGCATCCGCTTTGATTACTGCGATGATCTTTGTTCCCTCTTTTATGTTCTTCTTCATCTGTTCAAAATTATATCTGATTGCATCAAGAGAAATCAATGCTTTGATTCTGCTGTATTTTTCCATAACATTTTCCTCGATTTTCTAAATTTATCAGAGCATGCTCCAAAAGGCGTTCTGCAAAATGTACGTCACAATTCTCATCCTTTACTCTGAACTTCTGCCAGTTTCAAAACTTCCGGCAGGGCTTCGATCATATCCTTCGCCGTCATGCCGTGAGATCCTTTTTTCTCTCTGGCAATATCGCCGCAAAGACCATGAATATACACTGCCAGGGCAGCTTTATAGGAAAGCTCCTGTTCTTCCTCACAGCTTAAATACATGCAGAGAACAGCTGCGATAATACCGGAAAGTACATCTCCGCTTCCTGCTGTGGCCATTCCCGAATTACCAGAAAGATTCAGATACAGCTTTTCATTCTGGTCAGTCACTACTGTACATGCGTCTTTCAGTACCAGAACACCGCCACTTTTCTCTGCATATTGATAAGCACGGGCTACAGGGTCTTCCTTTAGTTCTGATACATCCAAGCCGCAAAGACGGCTCATCTCGCCCATGTGGGGTGTGAGAATGGTCTGTTCCCCTAGGAATTTCATCCACTGTGGATGCATTGCCAGAATATTCAGACCATCTGCATCCAGTATAACAGGCTTTCCTGCTTTTGCTCCGTTTTCCAGGAACCAAAGCATTCTTTCCTTTCCTGAGCCTTCTGTTCCAAGCCCTGGACCGATCACCAGCACATCACACCAGTTTAAATTTTTCCTATTGGCTTCCTCATCAAATTCGCTGGTCAGCATTGCCTCAGGCAAAAGGCTCTGTAAAGGAATCCGGTTCTCTTCCACAGTCTGGATCTTCACCATCCCGGCACCTCCATGAAGTGCTGCACTGGCACTCAGGCAGGCTGCTCCGCACATTCCCTTCGAACCCGCTACAAGAAGGACCTTGCCAAATGTTCCTTTATTTCCCCATGGTTTTCTTGCCGGAAGAGTTTTCACGTCAGATTTTTCCATATGCCAGGCAGCCTTGCTTGCAAGCTCACTGCCATCACGGTCCCGGTCATAAATTCCAATATCCGCCACCACAATTCTGCCAGCATAAGCTCTTCCCGGATACAGACAAAGTCCACGTTTTTTATATGCAAATGTTACGGTAAGATCTGCCTCAAAAGCAGTTCCAAGAACAGCTCCCGTATCTCCATGAATGCCAGACGGAATATCCACCGCTACTTTATACGCAGGAGCTTCATTCATATGGTCAATTATCTCTTTGTAATTCCCGGTAATCTCCCTGGAGAGTCCAACGCCGAAAATTCCGTCTACTATAACAGTATATTCATCCCATACAGGGTTATTCATTACCGGTACCTGGTAGCTCATGGCAATATCCCACTGATGTCGGGTTTCTTCTGTCATTTTATCCGGATTTCCTGCAAGATAAATCTCAGAACGAATTCCCGCCAGATGCAGAAGTCTTGCAATGGCAATGCCGTCACCTCCGTTATTGCCAGATCCGCAGACGGTCAGAATCCGTTCTTTTTTCAAATTAGCAGAACCGTTTTTCTTTTCCAGATATTTCCGGATCTCTTCTGCTGTGGCAAGTGCTGCCCTCTCCATGAGAACCAGGGAGGGAACATGCATATTATGAATAGTGCCATGGTCAAGCAGCTTCATCTGACTGCAGGTTACAACTTTTTTCATAAGGCCACTCCTAATGCAAAACTGCCGCCCGGTCTCCTGTAAATCCTTCAGCGAGACAAGCAGCAGTCCTCTTTGACTTTTATTCTTTGTTTTCTTTATGTTCGTTACGATACTGGCTTAAGTTGTAAGACAGTGCCATCAGACTCTCGGACAGATGAACGTTCTCTACGATCACATCCTCCGGGGCGTCAAGATCTGTATGGGCAAAATTCCAGATTGCCTTGATTCCATTGTCAATAAGAACCTTCGCCATCTCCTTGGCCTTATTCTTCGGCAGGGTCAGAATGGCAATCTCCACCTGATTCTCCCTGATAAATTCCGGGAGACTGCTAACCATCTGGATCTCAATCCCGCGAACGGAAATCCCCTCCAAAACCGGGTTTACGTCAAAAATCCCTACCAGACGGAAGCCACGTTTTTCGAAGTCTCCATAATTGGCAAGTGCCTGTCCCAGATTACCTGCACCCAGGATGATCATGGGATGAATGGTGTCCAGTCCCAGTATTTTACCAATTTCTGTATAAAGATATTCTACATTATATCCATATCCCTGCTGTCCAAAACCGCCGAAATTATTTAAGTCCTGTCGGATCTGTGAAGCAGTCACATGCATTTTTTTACTCAAGTCGTTGGAAGATATACGTTCCACCTTCTCTTCCATCAGCTCCCCCAGATAGCGATAATATCTTGGCAATCTCTTAATTACCGCCTTTGAGATCTCTTTTGCATCCAAAATGTTCCCCTCCTTGTTTCCGCTGCCTGTAATTTTCCGCTAAAAACGCATCGCGGAACATTACCTGTAATCGGCAGCCCGCGTAACACTATGTCAATTATACCGAAATGTTATTTTCTTGTCAATTAAAGTTGTGCAGAATTACAAATTTTTGCAATTTTTTTTGTGATTTGACAATTATTCTTTCAAAAAATAAATTTTTCAAGTATAATATACTATTGAACATTCTAATAATGCTGTTTCTGTGTATACAGAACCGCCTTTTTAAGGAGGAACTTATGATTTTATCATGTCAGAGCATCTGCAAATCTTTTGGGGAAAAGGTGATCCTGCAGGATGCTTCTTTTCACATAGAAGAACGGGAAAAGGCCGCTCTTATCGGCAATAACGGTGCTGGGAAAACAACTCTTCTTCGTATTATCATGGAGGAGATTTCCGCGGATTCCGGTCAGGTGGTCATTGCCAAGGATAAGAAGATCGGTTATCTGGCCCAGTACCAGGATATCCACGGTCATCACACCATTTACGAAGAACTGATGACCACCAAGCAATACATTTTGGATATGGAGGACAAAATCCGTTCTCTGGAACAGGAAATGAAATACGTAGCAGGCGACAAACTTGAGAGCCTGATGAACAGCTATACCCGCTTGACGCACCAGTTTGAGCTGGAAAACGGCTACGCTTATAAAAGTGAAATCGTAGGAGTTTTAAAAGGTCTTGGATTTGAAGAAGAAGACTACGGCAAACAGATTGAGAACCTTTCCGGAGGTCAAAAAACCCGAGTTGCACTTGGCAAGCTTCTGATTTCCAAACCGGATATTCTCCTTCTGGACGAGCCTACCAACCATCTGGATATGGAGAGCATCGCATGGCTTGAGACCTATCTTCTTAACTACCCGGGTGCTGTATTTATCGTTTCCCATGACCGTTATTTTCTGGACAAGGTAGTTACCAAGATTGTGGAGATCGAGGCTGCCCAGATGAGAATGTACGAAGGCAACTATTCCGCTTATGCCTTGAAAAAAGCGCAGCTGCGTGACGCCCAGTACAAGGCTTACCTGAACCAGCAAAGAGAGATCAAACATCAGGAGGCTGTTATCACCAAGCTCCGCTCCTTTAACCGTGAGAAATCCATTAAGCGTGCTGAGAGCCGTGTAAAAATGCTGGACAAGATCCAGCGCATTGAGAAACCAATTGAAATTGATAACCAGATGCGTATTTCCCTGGAACCACGTTTTATCAGTGGAAATGATGTACTTACTGTAGAAGGACTTTCCAAGGCTTTCCCGGGACAGACCTTATTTACCGATATTAATTTTGAGATCAAGCGCGGAGAGCGTGTGGCTCTGATTGGAAACAATGGCACTGGCAAGACTACAATTCTGAAAATTCTCAATGGAATCGTAGCAGCTGACGCCGGACGGTTTGCCCTTGGCTCCAAGGTTCAGATCGGTTATTATGACCAGGAGCATCATGTTCTGCATATGGAGAAAACTATTTTCCAGGAGATATCAGACACGTATCCGACTCTCACTGAGACTGAAATCCGCAATATGCTGGCTGCTTTTCTTTTCACAGGAGATGATGTGTTTAAGCCGATTTCCTCTCTCTCCGGTGGTGAACGCGGCCGTGTTTCCCTGGCGAAGCTGATGCTCTCAGAAGCCAACTTCCTGATACTGGATGAGCCTACCAACCATCTGGATATTGCATCCAAGGAGATTCTGGAGGAAGCACTGAACAGCTACACAGGAACTGTCCTCTACGTTTCCCATGACCGTTATTTTATTAACCAGACTGCTACCCGCATTATGGATCTGACCAACCAGGCCATTGTCAATTATATCGGTGATTATGATTACTATCTGGAAAAGAAGGATGAGATGACCCGGATTTATGCTCCTGTTCAGGAGACCGCAGCTCAGGAAGTTAAGGAAAACGTTTCTGAAACCAAACTCACCTGGCAGCAGCAGAAAGAGGAACAGGCTCTGAAGAGAAAACGGGAAAATGAGCTGAAGAAAGTGGAAGCACGGATTGAAGAGCTGGAAGCAAGGGATAAAGAAATTGATGAAACCATGGTTCTGCCAGATATCTGTACGAATGTGGCAGAATGCACGAAGCTCAGCCGGGAAAAAGCTGCTATAGCAGAAGAACTGGAAGGGCTTTATGAAAAATGGGAGGAGCTGGCATAAATTACCAGTAACCTGTTCTTTTGAGCCTTACATTTCATATTTATTTCAAAAACAGGAACGAATTTCGAATATAAATATCCGAAACCGTTCCTGTTTTTTATAACAATATTAACATTTTTACTTCAAATAGCTTTTAAAAGCTGTCTGTTTTATTACATGGTCTCAAGCTTCTCTCTGATTGCAAGAATAAACTCGCGGCTGTTAAGGACTTTTACATCCTTTAAGGAAGTAATCAGTGCCAGGTCTTTGGTCATCTGTCCGCCTTCGATGGTGGAAAGGGTTGCTTTCTCCAGCTTATCTGCGAACTCTATAAGCTCCTGATTCTGATCCAGCTCACCCCTTTTTCTCAGAGCACCGGTCCAGGCGAAGATTGTTGCTACAGAGTTGGTAGAGGTCTCCTCTCCTTTCAGATGACGATAGTAATGTCTCTGTACAGTTCCGTGAGCTGCCTCATACTCATAATATCCATCCGGAGAAACCAGTACAGAAGTCATCATTGCCAGAGAACCAAATGCAGAGGAAATCATATCACTCATAACATCTCCGTCATAGTTCTTACAGCCCCAGATAAATCCGCCTTCTGCTTTCATTACACGGGCTACTACATCATCGATCAGACTATAGAAGAACGTAATGCCTGCGGCCTCAAATTTTTCCTTAAACTCAGCTTCATAAATATTATGGAATATTTCTTTGAATTTGCCATCGTATGTTTTGGAAATGGTATCCTTGCCGCCAAACCACAGATCCTGTTTCGTATCTAAGGCATAATTAAAGCAGCATCTTGCAAAGCTGGTAATGGATTTGTCCAGGTTGTGAACACCCTGGATCACGCCTGGAGTATCAAAGTGATGGATCAGCTCCGTTCTCTCCTCGCCGTCTTCTCCTTTGAATACCAGCATAGCGTCTCCTGGTTTGTCAATGTACATCTCGGTATTCTTATATACATCGCCGTAAGCATGACGGGCAATGGTGATAGGTTTCTTCCAGTTCTTCACACACGGCTCGATTCCCTTTACCACAATGGGAGCACGAAAAACAGTTCCATCCAGGATTGCACGAATAGTTCCGTTAGGGCTTTTGTACATTTTCTTCAGATTGTACTCAGACATTCTGGCTTTATTCGGGGTAATGGTGGCACATTTAACAGCAACTCCGTATTTCTTGGTGGCTTCCGCTGCATCTATGGTTACCTGGTCATCAGTCTCATTTCTGTATTCCAGTCCAAGATCATAGTATTCTGTCTTCAGATCAATAAAAGGAAGAAGAAGCTCATCCTTGATCAACTGCCACAGAATTCTGGTCATCTCGTCCCCATCCATCTCAACAAGAGGGGTCTGCATTTGAATTTTACCCATTATTACCTCCTAGTATATGTTTTGTGGTAACTGTGAACTATGTCCGCAGCAACCCTATTTTAACTTAATTCCAAGTCTCTGGCAAGTCTCTGCTACAATTGCTTCCAGTTCTGCATCGCAAAGCACAGTAACACGGCCATCCTCATACTGCTGGTCAACCCAGGACTTGATCATCTTTACAAGCTCACTGTTCTTATCAACCTTCTGGTCACCCTTCAGTCGATAATGGCTGTCGATCCAGTGTGCGATTCCGGCAGCTCCGGAAGTATTGGAAACGGCAACCTCAACCGGGCGGTTCAGGAATTTTTCGGTATCAAATACGTTATAGATTTCCTCATTTTTTAGAAGTCCGTCGGCGTGGATACCAGCTCTTGTTACATTGAAGTTCTTTCCAACGAAAGGAGTTCTTTCCGGTATGTGGTAGCCAATCTCTTTCTCATAGTACTCAGCAAGCTCTGTGATAACAGTTGTATCCATACCTCCAAGGTTTCCGCGAAGCTGTGCATATTCAAATACCATTGCCTCAAGAGGTGTATTTCCGGTACGCTCTCCGATACCAAATAAAGAAGTATTAACACCACACGCACCATACAGCCATGCTGTTGTGGAGTTGCTGACTGCCTTATAGAAGTCATTATGTCCATGCCACTCGATCAGTTCAGAAGGAACGCCTGCATGAACCATAATACCATAAATAATACCAGGTACAGAACGAGGGATCACGGCACCAGGATAGTTAACACCATAGCCCATGGTATCACAGCAGCGAACCTTAACCGGAATGCCGTACTGCTGGCGAAGCTTCATCAGCTCAAGGCAGAATGGGATAACATAGCCATAAATATCAGCTCGTGTAATGTCTTCAAGATGGCAACGGACAGAAACACCGATTTCCAGACATTCTTTTACAATGCTTAAATAATGCTCCATCGCCTGTTTACGTGTCATTTTCATCTTATAAAAAATATGATAATCGGAACAGCTTACCAGGATACCGGTCTCTCTCATACCCATATCGCGGACAAGCTGGAAGTCCTTCTTATTTGCACGGATCCAGCTGGTAACCTCAGGGAACTCATAGCCTCTCTCCATACATTTCTCAACAGCATCACGGTCTTTCTTACTGTAAAGGAAAAATTCAGAAGCACGGATCCTTCCTTCCGGTCCGCCCAGCTTATGAAGGTAATCATAAATCCTTACGATCTGCTCAGTGCTGTATGGTGCTCTGGACTGCTGGCCATCACGGAATGTCGTGTCGGTGATCCAGATATCATCTGGCATATGATGTGGAACAACTCGGTCGTTGAATGCAATTTTCGGTACTTCAGAATATGGAAAAAGATTTCGGAATACATTGGGAGTTGCAACATCCACAAGCGGATACATATGCTCCTCTAACTGAAGCAGGTTTGTGTGGCGATTCATAGAAACACGTCTGTTTTCCATAGATATTTCCTCCTCATCTCTTGGAACTCTTGCTGTCCATTTTACTCACTTAAAGCGACTTCGTCAAGTGCTTTTATACTGTAAAGTGATAATTCTTTATCAAAGTTTGTGTATTCTTTTTCGTACATTTCTTCAAATCACTTAAGCAGAAATCCTTTTCACACAATTGGCTGCTTTTACATTTTCAGAAACTTTCTGCGGTTAAATTTCCCCCACCCTTGCAGGTTTTGAGGCAGTCCCATATCATCTGCACTATTCATCAGCATAGTTTTGATATCCGTATTGGTAAGTGCAGGATTTTTTTCCAAAGCACAAGCAATAGCACCTGTCACCAGAGGCGTAGACATAGAGGTGCCGCTTTTCACACCATAGGAATAAGGTTTTCCAGGCACGCAGGACATAATTTTATTTCCAGGTGCCACAATATCCGGCTTGCACACGCATTCCGCCGTTGGTCCTCTCCCTGAAATAGCACTGCGCCCTTCCAACAAATCGCTGGAGCCCACTGTGATCACTTTTTTGCTGCTTCCCGGAGCTGTAATACTGCCCGGCCTTGGTCCCTGGTTTCCGGCAGCTGTGACCACTACCACTCCTTCATCCCACAGCTGCTCCACACTTTCCAGAAGCCTGGCATGGTTTCTTTTTGAGTTACAGGTAGTTCCCACAGAAATATTTACCACCCGGATCCTGTACTGCTGCCTGTATTCCCGAATCCACCGAAGAGCCCGAAGCACGTCATCCTGACTTCCATTTCCATAACGGTCAAGCACTTTCAGAGCAATGATTCCGCAGCCAGGTGCTGCGCCTCTGTATTTTCCCATGGAAGCAGTGCCATCTCCTGCCACCAGCCCGGCTACATGGGTGCCATGTCCATTATCGTCATAAGGTCTCCTTTTAAAATCCAGGAAATCATAAAAAGTCCAGATCCTGCCAGTAAAATCTATATGCTCATAAATCCCGGTATCCAGAATACACACACCGATTCCTTTTCCGGTATAAAAAGATTTTTCCATTATTTTCCCCGATAAAAAGAAACTTATAATAAATTATGTTTCCATTTTCCAATCTGCTTTAAAATTATAGACAATTTTTGAAATTCTCAAAAATTTTTGTCGCTTTTTCTGAGCATATATAGTATAATGAAAATACGCATAAATTCGTATTTATAAAAGGAATTTTCCAGTAATATCAAACAATTATTTCAGGTGACAAAATGGAGTAAGTCACAACTATACATGAGAGGACGAAAATAATATGGAAAAAGACAACAGGCAGACTCCGGAGGAAAAATTTCACTATTACTCCGGAGCTATCAGACGTGACATGGGGAACCTGCTTAAGTGGCTGCTTCTGGCAGTGGTGGTAGGATGTATAGCGGGAGCTTTCAGTACTTTGTTTTCTTTTGTGCTGAAGGCAGTGACCGGTTACCGCAAGGCACATCTGTGGACCTTTTTTCTCCTGCCCCTATTCGGACTTTGCATCGTATTTCTTTATGAGAAATTCGGAAAAGACGATGGCGGCACGAATCAAGTCCTTTCTACAGTCCGTTCCCAGGATGATGTGCCCTGGAGATCCGGTCCGCTGATTTTTATTTCGACTGCATTGACACATCTTGCCGGTGGTTCAGCAGGACGTGAGGGTGCAGCTATTCAGTTGGGTGGCAGCATTGCCAATCTTCTTGGCAGATGGATCCATCTCGATGAGGAAGACCGTCATGTGATCGTTATGTGTGGTATGAGTGCTGCTTTCTCTGCACTATTTGGCACACCAATGGCTGCAGCTGTTTTTTCCTTGGAAGTGGTCAGTGTAGGGGTTATGTATTATACAGCTCTTATGCCCTGTATGATTGCATCTTTGATCGCATCCCATTTTGCGGCTGGTATGGGCGTTACGCCGGAAGCTTTTCACGTAGTAAATATTCCTGCACTTTCCCTGGAAACAGGGCTGAAAATGGGCGTTGTAGCCCTTGGATGTGCAGTGATCAGTATTGTCTTCTGTATTATTTTAAATGAGACAGCCAGATTCTACGGCCGGTTTTTTTCTAATAAATATGCACGGGTAGTGGCCGGTGCCGTTCTGGTTATTTTTATTACACTGATTCTTGGAACTACGGATTACATGGGAGCCGGTGCTGAGCTTATTGAGAAAGCAGTGGAGACCGGAGACACCGATTATATGGCTTTCTTCTGGAAAATGCTCCTTACCGCACTGACTATGAAGGCTGGTTTTCGCGGAGGCGAAATCGTTCCGTCTTTCTGCGTAGGCGCCACTTTCGGATGCATGGCAGGACAGCTGATAGGGCTTTCTCCCTCCCTTTGCGCAGCCTGCGGAATGGCTGCTGTTTTCTGTGGTGTGACGAACTGCCCGATTACTTCTATTCTGATTGCCTTTGAAATGTTTGGCTTTAAGGGAGTGTCCTTCTATCTGATCGCCGTTTCTATCAGCTATGCGGCTTCCGGATATTATGGACTGTATAAAGATCAGACGATTGTATATTCTAAATACAAAGCCAAATATATAAATAAACACACAAAGATGTAAGTATAAGTATCGCTGACGTTTATTTTGTAGAAATTGGACGAAAATTATTCTTCCTGAATATGTATCAGCTGCAAAATATACAGACGCTGAAATTTGCAGGAGTCCATGTTGCACGCGTGGCTAGTGTCGTTTTCATGAAATAACTATTTTCATTTACTTATCTGCGGAGTGAAATAGTTATTTACTAAACTGCACCAGGCAACAGACGAGACATTCCTGTAAACTATAAAAAACGGCACTTAAGTGCCGCAAAAAGAAGGGGGTACATTTATGAACCTTGAAAAACTTTTTCACCTGAAGGAAAACCACACTGACGTGAAGACCGAAATCATGGCCGGTATTACCACATTCATGACCATGGCTTACATCCTCGCTGTCAATCCCAACATCCTTTCCGCTGCCGGAATGGACCGGGGTGCAGTCTTTACTGCTACTGCACTTTCATCCTTCATTGCAACCTGCCTGATGGCACTGTTATCCAATTACCCGTTTGTCCTGGCACCTGGTATGGGACTGAATGCATACTTTGCATATACCGTAGTTCTTGGCATGGGTTATTCCTGGCAGCAGGCTCTGGTTGCTGTATTTGTGGAAGGTATCATCTTTATCCTGCTTTCCCTTACTAATGTACGTGAAGCAATTTTTAACTCCATTCCTATGACACTGAAACACGCAGTTTCTGTTGGAATCGGTCTTTTCATCGCATTTATTGGTCTGCAGAATGCAAAGATCGTTGTAAACAATGATTCCACACTGGTAAGCATGTTCTCCTTTAAGGGCTCCATGTCAGATGGTTCTTTCAATTATCTTGGAATCACTGTTCTTCTTGCCCTGATTGGCGTACTGGTTACCGGCATTCTTCTTGTAAAGAATGTAAAAGGCGGTATCCTGTGGGGCATCCTTATTACATGGGCGCTTGGAATCCTCTGTCAGTTTGTGGGACTTTATGTTCCAAATCCGGATGCAGGTTTCTACAGTCTTCTCCCGGATTTTTCCAATGGAATTTCCGTACCGAGTATGGCTCCTACCTTTATGAAAATGGATTTCGCAGGAGTTTTCTCACTTGACTTTATCGTTATCATGTTTGCATTCTTATTTGTAGATATGTTTGATACTCTGGGAACTCTGATCGGTGTTGCTTCCAAGGCAGACATGCTGGACAAAGACGGTAAGCTTCCAAAAATCAAAGGTGCTCTTCTTTCCGATGCTGTTGGTACTACTGTAGGTGCAATGTGCGGTACTTCTACTGTTACTACATTTGTTGAGAGCGCTTCCGGTGTTGCAGAGGGCGGACGTACAGGTCTTACTTCACTTGTTTCCGCTATTTTGTTCGCACTTTCCTTGTTCCTTTCCCCGATCTTCCTGGCGATTCCTTCCTTCGCCACAGCTCCGGCTCTGATCGTGGTTGGATTCCTTATGCTGACCTCTGTTACCAAGATCGACTTTGACGACCTTACAGAAGCGATTCCGGCATTTATCGCAATCATTGCAATGCCGTTCCTGTACAGCATTTCCGAAGGTATTGCACTTGGCGTTATCTCTTACGTTATCATCAACGTCTGTACCGGAAAAGCTAAAGACAAAAAGATCAGCCCGCTTATGTATGCTCTGGCTGTTATCTTTGTTCTGAAATATGTATTCCTGTAATAACAGAATGAAATAATTATACGGTTTGCAATAACATTATTCACGGAACATCACCTGTAAATCGCAATAAATAATCCTAAAAATCCCCCTGCCATGGAACCACGCTTTCCTGGCAGGGGAATTTTTCTATAACACTACTTAAGGGGGTATAAGGTAGATTACATCTGTGAAATCATCTCGTAAATCTGTTACTGTTCACTTTGCAGTCAGTAACCACTTCGCGGAACATTAGCGTTTTACATTGAATGCGCTCATTCCCGGATATACTGCTGCATCTCCAAGCTCTTCCTCGATACGGAGCAGCTGATTGTATTTTGCAACACGCTCTGTTCTGGACGGAGCACCGGTCTTGATCTGGCAGGTATTTAATGCTACTGCAAGGTCAGCAATCGTAGTATCCTCTGTCTCACCTGAACGATGGGAAGAAATTGCTGTATAGCCAGCCTTATGAGCCATCTTGATTGCCTCAAGAGTCTCTGATACAGATCCGATCTGGTTCAGCTTGATTAGGATGGAATTGCCGCATCCAAGAGAAATACCTTTGGAAAGTCTCTTTGTATTTGTTACAAACAGGTCATCACCTACCAGCTGCACTTTATCTCCCAGTTCTTTGGTAAGCTTCTTCCATCCTTCCCAGTCTTCCTCATCAAGAGCATCCTCGATGGAAATAATCGGATACTTGTCAACCAGTTTTTTCCAGTGGTCGATCAGCTGGTCAGATGTGTAAACAGTGCCGGCCTTCGGAAGCTTGTACTCGCCAAGCTTGCCAGTCTTCCACTCGGAAGATGCAGCATCCATAGCGATCATGAAATCTTTTCCAGGCTCATATCCTGCATTCTTAACAGCCTCAAGTATTGTCTCAATGGCTTCCTCGTCAGATTTCAGAGCCGGTGCAAAACCACCCTCATCACCAACAGATGTTGCAAGTCCTCTTGATTTCAGAATAGCTGCAAGAGCATGGAAAACTTCTGCACACCATCTTAAGCACTCTTTGAAGCTTGGTGCTCCAACTGGCATGATCATGAACTCCTGCACATCAAGTCCTAAGGAAAGTGCATGGCAGCCGCCGTTTACAATGTTCATCATCGGTACTGGCATACGGTTTCCGGAAATACCACCGAGGAAACGATAAAGCGGGATATCAAGGGATGTTGCAGCTGCACGGCAGCATGCGATGGAAACAGCCAGGATTGCATTTGCACCAAAGTTTGATTTGTCTTTGGTTCCGTCAGCTTTGATCATCGCCTTGTCAATTGCATAAATATCGGATGCATCCATTCCTGAGATTGTGTCGTTGATGGATGTATTAATGTTCTCTACAGCCTTTGTAACACCTTTTCCAAGGTATCTGTTCTTATCATTATCTCTAAGCTCCAGAGCCTCAAATTCGCCTGTAGAAGCGCCACTGGGAGCAGCTCCTCTGCCGATGGTTCCATCTACCAGATAAACTTCTGCTTCTACTGTAGGATTTCCTCTGGAATCCATAATTTCTCTTCCAATGACTTTCTCAATTTCTAAGTAATCCATGGTATGTATACTCCTTTCATTTTTCAAAGGAACTCCTTCGCGAACTACTTCCCGGAAAAGTCCAGCCGCAATCCGCATCATATTATGTCAGCGGTCTTTCTGTCATAATAAGGAGTCCAAATGATTTACACCGTTAGGTTAGCTATCCCTAACTCTGTAATTAGTATAAACTAACCATAACGAGATTGCAAGAGAAATAGGTGATAATATTTTTCATGATGTGTACGTGGTTTGTTTTCCGGTCACACTTCCACGATGTATTCTGATAACCGAGAAATAACAGGCTCCAAAGCCTGTTTCAAACGCGCTCTAGTTCAGGTAATTATACACTATACTGGAAAATTTCCTTGATTCCATTTATGCCCGTATACCCCTGCTTTTTCAAATACTTGTTAATATAATTGCACCCTGATGAAAAACTGCCATTTCCAAGTGTCCTTACAAGCTCATTATAGCACTCATTGTCACTGACCGTGATCATACTGTTCAGAAGACTTTTCACTGTTCCATTCAGGTTGATCCGCTTCTTATTGCCGCTGGCATAAACTGCTTCCATAACAAAAAGCTTGATTACACTGGCTGGATACATACTGGTTTCATTAATAGACAAAATATCCCCTGTTTTCAGATTTTCCACATACACAGACCAGTTGCCGCTGTACCCATTTACGGTGGACTGGAGTTTCTTCTTCAGTTTTCCCAGACGTACCTCTTCTTTGGCACATTTCCTGCCCTCTTCATTTACATACACATTCTCTGAAACCATCTGACTTGTAGCGATTGTTCCGTTGGCTGTAAGATAATAGCCCTTATACCAACGGTTTGTGTACAATTTTCCATTTTTATTTAATGCCAACTTTTTCCCTTTAATGGTAATCCAGCCTGCATTCTCTTTCCCATTTTTCTTCCCCTGTATAAATAAAACGAGATAGAACTTAACTTATTCTCACTTTATAAGATTCGCAAATTTATCGCCATATTTCTTTTTACTAATATACGCCATTATAATTCCTAAAAGAATCCATCCACCGACAATAATCCATTCCTGCCAGACCAATGTACAATTCGTCTCCGGAATAATATACATGGCGGACATGGTTCCTGACATAATAACTGCAACTATTCCTACAAATTTGTAGTGTTTTACCTTATATGGTCTCCTCATATCAGCTTCTTTCCTTCTTAAAACTATAAAGGACAGTGATACAATGCAATAAGCAAAACAGCAGGCAAAATTTCCTGCATCAACAATCCACACAAGCATTGACCGGCCAAAAAACGGGGAAATAACTGATAATGCCCCAATTAACAGCAATGAATTCACAGGTGTATTGTATTTCTTATGTAGTACAGCAAATTTCCTGGGAAGCATATAGGAAACAGACATAGAATACAAAGCTCTGCTCCCGCCAATCAGGAACGAATTCCAACTGGTAACAATACCGCAAAGACCACCAATTATCAGGACTTTAGCCATATTAGCATTATTAAATGCAACACCCATTGCATCGGCAGTTACAAGGCCGGTGGCAGAAAGCATTGATGTCTTGATCTGTTCTGCATTCATAACATATCCAACAGCCAGAACAACCAGGACATAGAAAGAAACCGCCATAATGATAGAAAGAATCATCATCTTCCCCAATTTTTTCAAAGGAACATTAATTTCTTCAGCTGCCTGTGGTATAACATCAAATCCAAAAAGAAAAAAAGGCGTCATTATAGCGACCTTTGCAATATTTTGAATAATTTCGCCATTGGTGTCTCCAACCAATAACTGATTCTGAAGATTGTTTACGTTTCCTGAATATGCAGCTCCTGCAACCAGTGCGATTCCTACTGCCGCAATTACACAAGTTAATATTTTCTGAAATCTTGCAGCTTTCTTCATTCCAATAATATTGAGGAATAGAATTAACAGCGCCATTCCAATTGCAATAAGCAGCCATGTAAAATATATATCAAATCCGCCAACCGAATATAAATATCCTCTGGCTATTTTAGGAAAAACATATTGAAGGATAGTTGGAAATGATACTGCCTCATAGCATACAACGCCAATGTAGCTTAAAATAATAGACCATGTACATATATAGGCTCCAATAGAGCCAAATGCCTTATAGCTAAATACATGTTCACCACCACATTTCGGCATTGCGGTAGTCAGTTCGGCATAACACAAACCTACAAAGTAGATCATAATACCGCCAATAATAAATCCAAGTACCGTTCCAAGAACTCCACCACTGGTAATCCACTGACCAGAGGACACAACCCATCCCCATCCAATCATAGCACCAAATGCTACGACCAAAACATCACCCGTGTTGAGCACTTTGCTAAATTCTGACTCTCTATTACTCACTAACATCCTCTCTTTCCTTAATCCTGTGAGAATTTTATACCGTCATTCTTTAATATGGATGACCTCCAATTCTCCCAACAAGTACTTTTTTACCATCTCCAACCTGATTGTCCATCCATGATTTGTTCTGAACAAACTCATGGATTGTAGTTAATCTTTCCACACCGTCAATAACACTCTTATGCCCATTTTCATCTTCATCAAAACAAAACGAAGAAAATTGCATACGCAATAAAATAATTTGTATCTATATCATCTATGTCCTGCTCTTCAATTCCAATATAATCCTTTTCAAAATTTTTCTTAGCTTCCAGATACTCAGTAATTTTATTCACCCTTAGCTGTTTCATTGATACGTCACCTCAAAAAAAATCCCATGGAAACACTATCTTCATTTAAGATAATGATACCATGGAATTGTAAAAAAATCTATAAAATTTGGCACCTGTTAAAAGATCAATCTCATAATCATGTTACAGTTACAGAGATTTTTATGAAGCATACCTTATATAGCGGCTGATTGTATGATTGATATCATAACTTCCATTACCATACACGCCACGATACCAGCCCGCAAACTGAGCTTCCGGATCATAATATGCTCCATCAATCATTACCCATCCATGTCTGGTAAGACCATCCGCAGCACCATCTCTTGTACCAGAAACGCGACCAAGAACTACATACGGATTATATCCCAATTCTCGTGCCATCGCTGCAAATGTGCAGGCAAACCCATAACAATCTCCACCGCCTGTAGTAAGCATGTTATATGCAACCTCACGCTGCCATCCTTTTTTATTCAGATCCGGCCAGTATGTTGAATAATAGAAATTTCCACTGCTGGTAAGATATCGCCAACAGGAATAAAGCTTTTCAGATTTACTCATTTCTGTAGTCGTAATTCTGGAAATTATAGTCATAAGTTTCATCTTTAGTTTGGCATTTAAATCATTTTTGGCATATCCCTTGCTGTTAAAGGTAACGTTTGCAACCGTTTTGTTTTTTGTCAGACGTCCTTTAATGTCGCCTCTGTAGAGTTTGTTTCCGATTTTGAAAAATCCTTTTATTGCCTGTCCTTTTTTGTTTACATAATATAATTGCTTTCCTACTTGTACAATTTTCGACTTTGATGGCTTGAGCAATCTTCCCTGGAGATCAAAAACATATGTGTATTTTCCAATTTTTGTTCCACCAACTGCTGCTGTTCCATCAGCTTTAAAATAGTAACGTCTTTTCTGAATGGTTTTCCATTTACTTTTCAGTTTATTGCCTTTCTTATCATAGAAAAAGTATTTTGTACCTTCTTTTATAAAACCGCTTTTCTTCACTGTCACTGGCTGAATCTGAATTGTATCAGAAGCACCGCCATTTTCTGCCTGAACAGGTACTGTGCAAACAGTCATTACAGATATCGCGGCAATGGCAAGAATTTTTCTTATCCTTTGCATACTTTCTTCCCCTTATGTACTACAACATTCAAATCAGTCTTTCAGACGGCAGACCATTTCCCAAAGCGCCGTTGCAGAGTTAAAGTTCTCCGGAATAATATCTGCCGGAGTAATAGCAATATCAAACTCATCTTGAAGTTCGCTGACAATTGACAAAATTGCAAAAGAATCAAGCAAACCATCATCAATCAGAGTATCACAGGTTTCATAATCTACCCCTGGCTTAATATCCTCAAGAATTTCTATTAATTTGTCCATTTTTGTTTCCTCGCTTTCCAATTATCGTTTTTGCACAAATACCTGCTGAAGCAGGATACATTTATTTTCCAATTACGAGCATAACACAAATCCTAAATCATTTCAATACGAAGAAAGCTTCACTTCTTTATACGTTACTGTTCAGCTAATCTGTGTTGCCAGAAGTTTTCTGTTAATTTTTCCATTCTGATTATGAGGCATTTCAACTAAATGATTGATTTTTCTTGGCTGCATATAATCCGGTAATTTTGACCTTAATGTTTTTAGCAATGTTTTATCGTCAATTGCGCCAGAATAGAATAACACAATTCTCTTTTTAGCCGAATCAAATACACAACAATTTTCATCTACTCCATCAATGCTGCTTACATTTGCCTCAATTTCGCCGAGTTCAATTCTTCTTCCCATATATTTAATCTGGAAATCTTTGCGACCATAGTACTCCAATTCACCATACTCATTGAAACGTACCAGATCGCCCATTTTATATACTGTTTCCGGATAACAAGAATTCAGTGGATTCTGAATAAATACTTCCGCGGTCTTTTCGGGATCTTTATAATATCCATATCCTACTGAATTTCCTCTGACAACCAACTCACCAACACCTTCTGTTATAGGATTGCCATGCTCATCAATCACAAGAACATCACAATTGCTGTACGGAATGCCGATTGGAAGGATATCTTCATCTTTAAATTCCCGGTCTACAATATAGTAAGTACATCCATCTGTAATCTCAGTAGAACCATATGCATTAATATATACAGCATCCGGAACCGCTTGCTGCCATGCCTTCAGCTGTTTTATTGGCATAACTTCACCGCCGAAAACAATGAGTCTGATTGCTGACAGATCTGCTACAGAAAATGCATTTGTATTAGCTATCATGCAAAGTGCAGATGGAACCCAGCTAAGTAAATTAATCTTATTTTCGTACAAATATTGAACCAGATAAGCTGGGAAAAGAAATTTGCTTTTGGGAATCAGGTAAGCATGTGCTTTGGCTGCAATTGTTCCATAAATATCAAGAGCTGTCATAACATAGTAAAACGGAACCTGAACACCCAGTACATAGGTATCGTCCATTTTATAGTCTGAAACCAATGCAACTATGTAACTGGTGATTGCTTTATGAGGTGTGACTACGCCTTTTGGAACTCCTGTCGATCCAGAAGTAAAAAGGACATAAAGCACATCCGTCTCCAGAATCTTTGCTTTACTCTCTTCAATTGTTTCTTCAAATATTTCAGAATCATTTAATTCCTCTGTAACAATAATCCTGTCTTCACAAAAAAACTCTTTTGCATTTTCAAAATGCTTTCTGTCTGTAAGTACCAGTTCTGGCTCAAGTACTTCAAATATTTTATTAATTCGCTCAACCGGCATTTCCGTATCAATTACAGAATAAAAATTGCCACTATAAGCGACTGCCATCATTGATGAAATACAGTAAATGGATTTATCAAAATAAAGGGCTACTGGTTTCTTACGAAATCCCGACTTTATAATCGGCATTGCAATCCTGTAAGCCTCTTCCTGAAGCTCTTTATATGTAAGGGATCTTGCTTCTTCTGTAAAAGCAGCTTTATTTGGATGTGTTTTTACAGCATCATCCAGAAAATCTGTCATAATTCTTGGCATATGACACCTCCATATATTAAATTTGGTTTAAAATATTTGCCAACACTTTGGAATACTCTTTTGCAGCATTTCCATTCATATGACCATTATAGTCCGTATAACTGCTTAAGTCGTGAGAAAATGCCTTGAAGTATTGTGTATTAAAATTCAGGTAAGTAATTCCTTTTTGATTAAAATACTCTCCCAAATATTTTGAAGCCGCATTAAAATTATCACTGTAAACTTTCAGTGTATCAATTGGAATCGGAGTAGTTACAGCTACAAATTCAATATTATTTTCCGCGCAAAAATCAATCAGCTTTCCAAGATATTCCATATTCTGCGGTTTTACCTGAGCTTCTGTAAAATCCTTCATAGACTGCATTTTCAGCTTGGTTGTATCAACCGGATAACGCTCAATCAGGCCACTTTCATGGTATTCCTGGGTATCGCTCTTTAAATGGGAAATATCATAATCTTTATTCCATTTTTGAGAAAAAGTTTCCTTTACTTTTCCAAGCTCATAGCTAAGTGAATATTCATACCACGGAAACAGAACAGTTCTGAAATTGCAGTCCGCAATAGAATTCCAGAAATATTCCAATTTAGCTTTTGAGAAAGGAAACTCGTGATAAAACAGAAGATAATTGTTTCCTTCTTCTTTTTTGGAAACCAGATATTCCGGATCCACTTCATAAATAATTCTGGTAGGCTTCTGCTTCTCTGCAATCAGCTTCGCAATATGATACGCGTCAATTACATATTCTCCTCCAACGCACATATTGTGACCAGTTCTTCCTGTAATTTCTTCCATTACTGCCGGATCAATATCTGTCATTCCGTGAGAAGTTCCCAGAATAATGTCATCATATTGATTATTTACCACTGCATGAATATCATTCCTCATAAAGGTACATGGATAAAGCGCCATATCCAATCCTACAAGAAGTGTTATACACACAGCAAGTACCAGTACTGTCTTTACGATTTTCTTAAAATTGTGCATAAATAAAACCTCTCGCTACTGCAGTGGAACCAAACAAGCCAATGGATACCAGCATGCAAAAATAAATGGCAGCTGTAACAGGTAAAGGAAGCTTTGCAAGAGACTCGCGAATTTTCACTCCTCTTTCCTGAAGTACACTGACAATAAACTGAATCACACATAAAACACCAATGATCAAAAGAGCATAAGGAGTAAATGCAGTCCCCTGTTTACCTGCCGGAATCATAAGAAGCTGAGATGGAGCAAAACTTGTCAGGGACTGCTTCATCATAAGAAAAGCCTGTCCTACACTGTCTGCCCGATCAAAATAATTACCAATAAGAACCAGTATAAACGTTCTGACTACTGTAAATACGTAATACCAGGTTTCTTTACCGGAAATATTCAGTTTTTTCTTCCAACTGCGATAGTTATCAGCCATAATTCCACTAAATGCAATAATGATACCATTATACATACCATATACGATATATTTCCATGCAGCTCCATGCCAGATACCCACAAGGAAAAATACAATCAGATTTGCTGCACCAATTGGAATAGCACGGCCGATTTTCTTACCAAATACTTTTTTGCATTTCTTACCGAATTTACTCATCCAACGAGATAATGTAACCGGATAGAATACATAATCCTTCATCCAGGTTCCAAGGGTGATGTGCCAGCGATGCCAGAAATCTGCAGTCGATACTGCAAAATAAGGTCTTTTAAAGTTCTCATCCAATTCAATTCCAAACATAGAAGAAATACCGATCACAACATCCATTCCACCAGAGAAATCTGCATAAATCTGAATCAGATAAAATAATACTCCAAGCAGAGCAACTCCATTGTATTTCTCCGGATCACAAAAAATCGCATCTGAAAAAACCGCAGCCCAATCTGCAAGAATCATCTTCTTAAAAAAGCCCCAGAGAATTCGTTCAAACCCTCTGACAATATTCTGACTTTCAAATTTGTGCTCTGCATAAAGCTGGTTTGCCAGACGACTGTATCTACCAATAGGTCCCTGTAAAATCTGGGGAAAATAAGATACAAACAGCGCATACTTAAACGGCTGTCTTTCTGCCTTACATCTCTTCCAATATACATCCAGAAGATATCCGGAAGACTGAAATGTGTAGAAAGAAATTCCAAGGGGAAACAGAAGTTCAATTCCTCTTAAATGTAAATGAAACAGGGCGTTGATATTCTCTATTGTAAAGTTGGTATACTTTACCACGCCAAGCATCCCGAAATTGAGAATCAGCCCAAGAATTAAAAGTTTTTTTGCACCTTTGTGATTGCCGTTTCCTTCTGTTTTTTCAATGAGAAGAGCCAGCAGCCAGGTTACAATGGTGGAAAAAAGAATAAAGACAACGTAACGGGGACCGCCTGCTATGTAATAGATATAACTGAAAGCAAGAAGAACGATCCACTGAAATCTGCGTGGGACAAGATAGTAAATAAGTACACTTGCCGCCACAAATAGTATAAACAGATTAGATACTAACGACATATTTTTCTCCTAAACCGGACATGGCTCTGCACTGCTCCTCACAGTGCAAGAGCCATGTCCTGTATTTGAGTTGCAAAGCAACTGAAAGTCCTATATGGTGTGCCCCTCTATAGGAAGCAAATCTTTTTAATTTAAAAGACCATTATCCAGGCAGCCGTCTCCGCCGTCATCACCGCCGCTATAATCATCCCCACCGCCGTAATCATAGGAATAATCATTGTTGTCGTAGGAGTAATCATAACTCTCTGTCTGCTGTGCAGCTGCCGCCTGGTCTGCTGCTGCCTGAGCTGCGGCTGCATCAGCAGCTGCCTGGTCAGCGATTGCTTTCTCAGTATCGTATGTACTCTTCTTCTCTTTGGTGCTCTTCAGTTTATAAGTACCATAAATAATTCCATCCTTCTCGCGAAGAGTAAGGGTACCAAGATCCTCAAGTACAATACCGTGAACATCTGCTGTTGTTCCGTCTTCAAAGGTAAGCTGCATATCATAAGTTGGAGCAGTATCCTCAGAAGTTTCTTCCGCTGTCTCTGCTTCACTGTTTTCTTTGGAAAAATATACTCTCTTCTTCTCTTTTAACTCAAATACGTCGTCAGCTTCCATCATATTCTCAGGAAATTCTGTCTCATCAGCAGTCTTGATCGCAAGTCCTGTAATCTTTTTGCCTGTACCATTTCTCAGTTTAAAAGCAATGCAGCCTTCTGTCTTTTCGCCAACTGTTTTTAAGTCTTCTTTCTTTTTGGCAGCGGTCTTTTCTTCTTTTGTATCATCAGAATCAGCTGATTCCGCATCTGCCTCTTCTGCATCTGCATCCTCTTCCTCATCAGAGCTGTCTTCTGCAGCATCTGCCTCAGCTACTTCAGTTGTCTCTGCCGCAAAGCAGCTTACCGGAGCTGCAATGGCTAATGTGCCTGCTAATAATGCCATTAATAATTTTCTCTTCATGATCAATCTCCTTATGTCATTCTTTTTAGTTATAAAAAATCAGAAGCTGATTTTTGTTCTTTTTTCATTATATTTGTAAGTTCCCTTGGCACCGTATTTGAATTTGTATCCACTGTTGACATTTGGGTTATTGCGGTATGTATATGCAAAGTTCGGATCATATACATAAGTGGTTTTGCCGGATTTAATCTCGCACCATGCATGCTCGCCGTCTTTGCCGTTGCGCTGCGGCACAGAACCCATAACAAATTTAACATTCAGCCCTTTTACTTTCGCCATCATAGCAAAAGTTGCAGCCATTACATAGCAGTCACCTTTGCCATATTTAAAGCCATACGCTGCATAATATTCAACTGCATTCTTACTTTTTCCCGGTTTCTTTACGCCGCCGAAATATTTAATTTTTGTGGAGCTCCAGGTAAATGCTTTTTTAAGGTTTCCACCGCATTTTTTAAGTCGGATTGCTGCCAGTTTCTCGGCTGTGGAAGCTGTGGTTACCACACCTTTTTTGTTGATATGATAATATTTATTTTTGATTTTGTAGCCATATTTGTTTTTTACAAGTTTTCCATTCTTGTAATAATAGGTCTTACCTGCTTTTTTGTAGAAACCTGTTTTCGGTGGTTTGTTTTCCTGCGCAGGTGTAGGTGTAACAACCGGAGCTTCAACTACAGTTGTCACAGTAGTACTGCTGTCCGCGGTTCCTTCTGCAAATACAGGAGTTCCCATTGTAAGTGTCATACTCAGTGACAGAACAACTGCCAATGTTTTGGTAATCTTTCTCATATTTATTTTCTCCAATCTTATATTTCTTTTATTATTTAGAGTCCGTTAATCTAAAAATCCGGCTCCAAATATCATTTTTGCAATCTGCATATTCTATCGGGGCTGAATACCGTATATGATTTCACCACCGCTGATTTTTTTTCCAAGTGATACATAGATATTTGCATATGTCAGTTTCATATCTTTGCTTACACCATTCATACAGCTGGAATAGGATCTGGTCTTGGAGGGTTTGCCAAGAAGTTTGCGAAGTTTCACACCGTTTTCCATATATTTGCTGGCTTTTTTCAGCTGGCTGCTCTTCTTGGCTACACGTACACCATTCTTATCAAAGTAATAAGGGGTTCCTTTCAGGTCTGCATATACACCTTTTTTTACTTTATATCCATTTCGGTCAAATCCATAGTACTTTTTGCCAATCTTCTTAACTACAACATTTTTCTTATAACCGCTCTCCTTCGGCGCTGCATAAGCCACTCCGTTTTTGCCAAAGTACTGTTTCTTATCTGTGCTCCAGCAGTTTTTCTGCATTACGCCGTCTTTGTAATAATAGGTTTTGGAACCTTTCTTAATAATTCCATTTAATAATGCAGGTGTGGGAGCTGCAACCGGATTTTCGACTACAGCGGCTGCTCCATCACTGCTGCCAGCTACCTCTGCATTTGCAATTACTGGTGTCTGCAGCATAAATACACACATTGCAGGAAGAAGTAATTTTTTCCACTTTTTCATTTTCTAAATCTCCTTTATAAAAATTTTTAGCTTTGTAACTTTTTCGTACCTTCTCAGTTGAATCATGATTTGCATGATTTCGCGCACCTTGCGGAATACTGTCTTCTGAATAGTTACTTCGCTTTTTATTTTTAAAGCAGTTTCTGCCTTAAAATTTCACACTTGATCTTACAGAATATGCAAAATGGGTAGATGCCCCGAACAAAGGTCCCATATTGTCATAATAAAGCCCATCAATCATTACAAATCCATGGTCGCCAGTGGTGGCAATTACATACGGCTCATATCCTAAAACCTTGGCACATGCAGCAACTGCACTTGCAACACCGTAACAGCATCCTGAAAGATTATTATCAAACATGTAAATGGCAGACTGATAAGGCCAGATCTGAGTCCTAAACTCTTCATCAGTAGGATAAATCCATGGCTTGAAATCAGTATAGCCCATAAGATAATTGAAACAGGTTCTGAATTTCTGGCTGTTGGACATATTCGGAGCAGTATGCTTCTCCACAAATTTCCTTGCTTTTCGCATACACTCAGCTTTAAGTGCAGAAACCTGAATGGCAACTCCTTCTGAATTGATCTCGTATTCCTTTCCCTTTATCTTATAGCTGGTTTTATTTCTGATGAGAACACCTTTTGAATTAAAATAGTATTTCTTCCCCTTAATGGTCTGTAAACCGGTCAGCCGATAGCCTTTTCTTCCAATGTAATATCTCTTACCTTTCACAGTAAGCCATTTACTCTTCGGCGCGCTGGTTCCATTCTTTCGGATGTAATAATAGTTTCCTTTGTATTTTATCCATCTGTTTCTTGCCGCATCACCATTCGACAGATAATAGCGTTTTTTGTTCTTATATATCTGCCAGCCTGAATAGCGAATTCCACTCTTATGGAGATAATATTTCCTGCCGTTGATCGTTACCCAACCCGATTTCTGAAGTAAAGTACCATCTTCCTGCCGCCATTGATACCCTTTTTCTACAGCTACCCAGCCAGGATCAGCTTTCGGTGGAACAACTGCAGAGTTATCTGCATTTTCCTCTTTTGGATTAACGGAAGTACTTTCAGAAGTCACATGCGTCGCTTCTGCAGTTTCCGCATATACAATTTGGACTGGTTCTGTGGAAAGCATGGCTGTCAGTATCAATACCAGAATGCGACTTCTCTTTTTCATATTCCTTTCCTCCCATATCTTGTTTCATTATAACAGCATTTCTTCTTCCACTGTAAAAGCATTTTTCCATATTATACCAAAGTCATATACAAATTTCCATGTTTGTTGCGTAAAATGTATAAAATTAACTTTTCTGTAAAGACTTTTATATAAACTTTACAAGGAGGTTTTTATGTTGCCTGTAATTTTACTTATTGTTTTATTTTTTGCGTTGCAGCTGCTTGTACTTTTCTGTTGTGTTGCGGCGGGAAATGATCCTTATTCACAGTTTCTTTCAGACGAGGAACAGGTGGAATATCTGGCGCGCTGGAAAAAAGAACATGGATATAAATAATCTTTGATAAGGAAAGGGAAGCACCACAGTTTTCCGTATATTGGTAAGTACCCATAAAGTATTTTCATATATGAAAAAAAAGGCAGTGCTTATAACAATACTGCCTTTTTTCATAAAAATCCCTATATGATAATACACACAAGACCGCCTTTACTGTCATTTACGATTTTCTGCATGGTATCCTGAAGCTTCACCTGGCTTTCCTCGCTGATCATGGTCAGCTTGCTGCGGATGCCATCCTGTACCAGCTGTTCAATGGATTTCCCGAAAATATTCGTCTCCCAGATGCTCTCTCCTCTTGCATCGCTTTCTCCAATATAAGTGATCAAGTCTTTTGCCTGCTGCTCCGTACCTACGATCGGAGCAATTTCAGTTTCAATATTTGCTTTGATCATATGAATAGACGGACTCTTTGATTTAATTTTCACACCATATTTATTTCCCTGGCGGATCACAGCCGGCTCTTCCAGCTGAATCTGGGAAAGCTCTGGTACAACTACACCGTAACCGCTGCTATTTACTGCATCCAGGGCATCTTTAACCTTTACATACTTTTCCTTCATTGCAGCAAGCTCCTTCATCGTATGGATCAGCTCATACTCACTTTCCATGGGGATTCCACTCATATCGCTAAGCATCTTATAGTAATATTTATCATCTATCTGAAGCCGTATCTGAATGGTTCCATCAGAAAGACCTACGTGATCCAGAAGAGTATCCTGTACATAAGGACCTTCCAGTTTTACCGATTCCCTAGTAACATCACGAATGTGTAAAAGCTTCTTCATGCACACTTTGATCTGGGAAAGGATCTGGCTTTTCAATTCGCTGTCTGCAGGCAGCATTTCCACCCATTTGGGAATAAAAAACTGCAGCTGGGTAATGGGAAATTCATATAGGATTTTTTCCAGGAGCAATGCGACATCTTCTTTTTTCAACTGCTCACAGTTAACCGCAACAACTGGTACCTGGTACTTCTTCTGAAGCCCGTTAACCATCTGAGTGGTTTCTTCTTTATAGGGAAACTGAGAGTTTACTACAATGAGAAATGGCTTTCCCTGTGTTTTCAATTCAGCCACAGTCTGTTCCTCGGCCGGAACAAAATTTTCCCTTGCTATTTCTCCAAAGCTTCCATCGGTGGTGATCACAAGACCGATCGTAGAATGTTCCTGGATAACCTTTTCTGTTCCCGCTTTTGCAGCTTCATGAAAGGGGATTGCCCTGGAAAACCAGGGCGTTTTTACCATCCTCTCTTTACCATCCTCAACGTTTCCTCCAGCATCCTTTACAAGAAAACCAACACAATCGATAAGCCGCACTTTCGCCTTCCTGTCTTCGCCAAGATCAACTGATACAGCTTCTTTTGGGATAAATTTGGGTTCCACAGTTGTGATCATTTTTCCGGAACCACTTAATGGAAGCTGGTCCCTGACCTCTTTCTGCATTTTTTCATCCATTCCGGGCAAAGCCACCAGTTCCATAAATCTGCGGATAAATGTTGATTTTCCTGTACGGACAGGGCCTACAACGCCTATGTATATATCGCCTCCGGTTCTGGCCTGTATATCACGGTAAACCTGAAAATTTTCCATACAAAAAAGCCCTCCTGCCTGATTATTTAAAGGTCTGCAAGATTTGTTTACAGCGTAATGCTTATATTCTTCCTCTAAATAATATGCAGTCGGGCTTTTTATTATACCAGTCTTAATTATTCTCTGGAGCGTGTCCAGCTACTATACATCAGCATCAATAGAAGTCATTGTGGAGCAGTTTGTGCTCTTTTCCTTTGAGCAGTCCCTGATACAGTTCCAGAACCATAGGATTCTCATCGGATTTCTTGATCAGCATAGTATTGTCAGCATTATACAAACCTTTCGCTCTTGCAGCTTTGGTTCTGTCACCGGCCCGTACCGGCTGGCCACCGCCCATAATACAGCCACGGCGGCATGCCATTACTTCAATGAGATGATAGTTTGCTTCGCCGTTCTTTACACGTTCCATAACGGTTCTTGCATTTGCAAGACCACTGGCCACACATACATTGATATCCATTCCCTTGTATGGAACTGTGAATTCTTTGATTCCCTCATCTCCACGGACACCACACTCAGAAATCTCCCGCATGGTCTCCTTGGAATGATCCGGGCTTAAGCGGCGTAGAACCGCCTCTGTAACACCGCCGGTAACACCAAAAATAACACCTCCACCGGAGCCAAATCCAAATGGCATATCACATGCTTCAGGCTCTAACTGTGCAAAATCAAGGCCAAAGTTATCGATCATGCGCAGCAGCTCTGTGGTTGTAATTACAATATCCGTATCCTGTTTCTCATCGGTAAAACTGTTCGGACGGATTGCCTCAGCCTTCTTGGCTGTACATGGCATAATAGATACCATAACGGTCTTTTTACCCTTGGCATTCTCCGGATCACGGAAGTATTCTTTAATAACTGCAGACATCATTCCCTGTGGGGATCTGCAGGTAGACAAATTCGGGATATAATCCTTATACTGGTCTGTAATAAATTTCACCCATGCAGGGCAACAGGAGGTAAGAAGTGGAAGTTTCTCCCCCTTCTCAACTCTTTTTAGAAATTCTGCTGACTCCTCCATAATAGTAAGATCGGCGCTGAAAGTAGTATCATAAATCTCGTCAAATCCCATTCTGTGGAGTGCATTGACAATTTTGCCCATTACGCTCCGTCCCTTCGGAAGACTGTAATGATCACCTACCGCAACACGAACTGCCGGCGCAATCTGTGCTACTACACGTACATCCGGATCTGCAAGAGCTTCCCAGACTTCATCCATATGCGTCTTAATGGAAATGGCACCTGTCGGACAATATACACGGCACTGTCCGCAGTTTACACACTGGGTTTCTGCTATTTTCTTATTAAACGCAGGAATTACAATAGCCTCTGTTCCACGGTATGCAAAGTTCAATGCTCCGATTCCCTGAAGCTCCTCGCAGGCACGGACACAGTCACCACAGAGGATACATTTGTTCGGGTCACGGATCAGAGATGGTGAACTGTCATCAATCTCATACTGCTCTCTTGTATTCTGAAAACGGATGTTATGTACTCCAAGACGGTGAGCCAGCTCCTGAAGCACGCATTCTCCACTCTTTACACAGGTTGTACAGTCACGGCAATGTGCTGCGAGAAGCAGTTCCACAATCAGTTTCCTGTATTTTTTGATCTTACCTGAGTTTGTATAAATTACCATTCCATCCCTTGGCTCCTCAGAACAGGAAGCGAAGGTTCTTCCTCTGTCATCCTCTACTGTGCACAGACGACAGGCTCCAAAAGTGGAAACCTCTGAGTGATAACAAAGTGTAGGAATATTAATGCCTGCCTTGCGGATTACGGTCAGGACATTTTTTTCATCTGTAAATTCGACTTTTCTGCCGTCAATCGTCATTGTACCCATAATCTGTCCTCCCTACATTTCCACATATATTGCATCAAAGTTACAGTTATCCTTACAGCTGCCGCACTTGATGCATACATCATTATTAATATGATAAGGTGATTTAATCTTGCCGGAAATTGCCCCGGCAGGACAGTTCTTGGCACATTTTCCGCAGCCGATACAGAATTCCGGATTAATGTGGAACTGACGGAGTGCTGTGCAGACCTTTGCCCGGCACTTCTTGTCCCGGATATGCTCTTCGTATTCCTCGCGAAAACGCTTCATGGTACTGAGGACAGGAAGAGGTGCACTCTTTCCAAGTCCGCAAAGAGCCATGCTCTGAACCATTTTGGCAAGCTCTTCCAGCTCGTCAAGATCAGACATCTCCCCATTGCCTGCTACAATCTTCTCCAAGATCTCCAGCATACGCTTGGTACCCTCACGGCATGGAACGCATTTTCCACAGCTCTCCCGCTGGGTAAAGCTCATGAAGAAACGGGCAACTTCTACCATACAGGTATTCTCATCCATGACAACAAGACCGCCTGATCCCATAATAGCATCAAGCTTCTTTACAGAATCAAAATCAAGAGGAGCATCCAGCTGGTCTTCTACAAGACATCCGCCAGATGGTCCGCCAATCTGAACGCCTTTAAATGCAGCACCGCTCTTCAGACCGCCGCCAATATCATAAATAATCTCACGAAGTGTTGTTCCCATTGGAACTTCAATAAGACCTGTATTCTCAATTGCTCCGGTCAGTGAGAAGGTCTTGGTTCCCGGGCTTCCCTCTGTTCCGATGGTGTGGAACCAGTCAGCACCCTGTATGATAATCTTCGGAACATTTGCGTAAGTCTCAACGTTATTTAATACAGTTGGCTTGCCCCACAGACCTTTCTCGACAGTACGAGGTGGTTTTACACGAGGCATACCTCTGTTTCCCTCAATGGAAGAGGTAAGGGCAGAACCTTCACCACATACGAAAGCTCCTGCACCACGATTAATATGCAGATGGAAATTCACACCGCTGCCAAGGATATGATCTCCAAGGAGACCATATTTCTCAGCCTGGGAAATAGCAAGACGAAGTCTGGCTACGGAAAGAGGATACTCTGCACGAACATATATGTATCCGTTCTCAGCGCCAACTGCGTAAGCGGCAATGATCATGCCCTCGATCATCTTATACGGATCGCCTTCCATAACGGAACCATCCATAAATGCTCCCGGGTCACCCTCATCACCGTTACATACTACATATCGGGTTTTCTCAGCCTGTCTGGCTACCTGTGACCACTTCTTACCAGCCGGGAAACCGGCGCCTCCGCGTCCGCGAAGACCAGATCTGGTAACTTCATCAATTACATCCTGGGGAGTCATCTCTGTAACTGCCTTGGCAAGAGCAGAAAAACCGCCTGCTGCAATATATTCGTCAATGGATTCCGCGTCAATCTTACCACAGTTTTCAAGAACGATCCTGGTCTGACGGTTAAGGAACGGGATATCCTCAGGCTTCGGACAGATTTCATCTCCATGGCGGTAAAACAGACGATCTACAGGATGTCCAAGGCGTACAGTTCGCTCCACGATCTCCAGGCAGTCCTCCTCCTGAACATGTACATACTGATATCCGTATGGTTCAATCCTTACAAGAGGTCCCAGCTCGCAAAGACCCTGGCAGCCAGTCTTGATAACGCCTACGTGAGGGATATCTTTCTGCATTTCAATCTCTACACCATCAATACCTTCACAGAGTCTTACCATCTCATCATAGATTTTCTGAGCACCGGAAGCCATACATCCGGTACCGGAACAGACAAGAACACGGCATGTGAAGCTCTGGATATTCTGTTCGATCTCAGCTTTTTTGCTTTGCAGCTCTTCTTTACTGTTAATCCTCATCCGTTCTCACCTCTCAATCTGTTAATAAGCTCTACTACCTTCTCCGGTGTCATCTTGGCATGCACTTCTTCATTCACCATACAGGTGGGAGCAAGCCCGCAGGCACCAAGACAGGATACAGTCTCCACAGTGAACATCATGTCATCTGTGGTATGCTTCTTATTGCTTAATCCCAGTTCTTTCATGAATGCTTCTTTAACCGGGATTGACTTTCTTACATGACAGGCTGTGCCATCGCATACCTTGATAATGTATTTTCCTTTAGGTTCAAAAGAAAAGTTCTCATAAAAGGTTGCAACACTGAAGGCCTTCGCTTCAGTAACGCCGATCTGTCCGGCTACGTAGGTCAGAAGTTCTGCAGGCAGGTACCGATATTCCGCCTGGATATCCTGCATGATAGGGATTAATGAGGCAGCACACCGCTCATAATGCTCAATAATCTCATCTGCTTTCTTGTAATATGACTGATCTACCATTTTGTTAACCTCCTTACTTGCCAGATGCCTCCAGGTCTTTTGTCCCCGTCCTCCAAAGCTTCCGGCTTTGCGTATTTTTTAACAGACATGACTATTTTTGTAATGAAATTATATATTTTTTTGTTCATTTTGGCAAGCAAATATGAATAAGTTTATTTATTAACAATATTTTTGCACAATTTTGTATCTGGAATTATATTGAAATATACAAAAAGCCGGATTGCTTAAGTTGTACAAATGATACAACAGCAAATCCGACTTTTCTAAATTGTGTTTTCTTTTATTTTTCAAAATCATCCACCGATTTGAGCCATGATGTGGGATTCTTCGTTTCCCTTCTTATGTTCCTGAAAATTGTGGCCTACAGGCTTTTCATAAATGACTTTTTCTATCGTTTCTTTAAGCATCCCATCAGAACAACCACTTCGAAGCAAAACCTTCAGATCTGCTCCGTCCTCAAATTGCAGGCAGCCTTTCAGAAATCCGGTAGAAGTAAGCCTTACACGGTTGCATCTGTCACAGAATTTGTGGGACAGGGCACTGATAAATCCGATCCTGCCTGTAAACTTCTCAAGGGTATAATAATGACAGGGACCATTTCCAAGCTTTTCTTCCGTTGGTGTCATTGACCCATATTCCTTTTCCAGAACAGACTTTATCTGTTCCTCTCCCCTGGCTGTAAACTCCTTGCCCAGACCGATTGGCATCATTTCAATGAAACGCACATGAAGAGGATTCTCCTTTGCAAGAGCTGCCACCTGTAAAAGTTCCTCGTCCGACTGAAAAGTGGGGACACAGTTCAATTTCACTTTCAGGGAAGGGTAGGAAAGTGCTGCCCTAAGTCCCTTTAAAACCTGGTGAAAATCATCCCTGCGGGTGATTTTGCGAAATGTGGTTTCTTCTAAAGTATCCAGACTGATGTTTACGGCATCCAGACCGGCCTCCATCAGGCCCGGAAGCTGTTCTCCCAAAAGGATTCCGTTGGTGGTCAGTGTAACCTGGCAGATCCCGGGAATGGCTTTCAGCTCTTTTACTAATGGGGTGCAGATTCTGCGGACAAGAGGCTCTCCTCCTGTCAGTTTGATTCTGGAAATCCCAAGTTCACTGGCCGCCTTACAGATTCTCACGATTTCATCTGTATCAAGAAGTTCTGTCCTTGGAATCTGACGGATTCCCTCTTCCGGCATACAGTAGATACAGCGGAGATTGCACCTGTCTGTCAAAGATATCCGCAGATAATCAATATTTCTTCCGTATCTGTCAAGCATAAACCATTTCATCTCCCTCAGAGATCACACCGCCTTTGATTACTTTGGCAAAAACACCTTCGCGGGGCATAATGCAATCTCCCATGATCTTGAAAATCTCGCAACCGTTGTGACACTGCTTTCCAATCTGCGTAATTTCCAGAATCACATCGTTGCATTTCAGACGGGTTCCTACTGGAAGGGTCTTAAAGTCAAATCCCTGTACGATCAGATTTTCCCCGAAAGCACCATCCTTTACCGGTGCGCCTTTTGCCTTAAATTCTTCTATTTTTTCATAAGACAGAAGGCTGACCTGACGATGCCAGTTTCCTGCGTGGGCGTCATTCTCCAGTCCATAATTTTCAATCAGTTTTACAGTGTGCACATTGACCTTCTGAGTTCCTCTTTTAACACTGATGTTCACTGCCATCACTTTTCCCATAGTGAGTTACCTCCATATATCTGTACCCTCTATAGTACAATATCTTACTGAGAAAAGCAAATTTTTTGTAATAGCAAAACAAACTTTTGCCGCAATAAGGATTTCAACAAAATTTTCTGCAACAAAAAAACTCTCCAGTTTTTACTCTGAAGAGTTTTTCTTCCGCTTGTACACATGATGTACTTCAGGTACATCGTTCTATTAGTTCAAAACCAATTAACTATTAAGCGTTCACTTTGCGCATAGCAGCCTCTACAACATGTCCAACCAGGACAGATGTTGTAACGCTTCCAACTCCGCCAGGAACTGGTGTAATAGCATCTACGATCGGCTCTACTGCTGCGTAGTCAACGTCTCCGCAGAGCTTGCCTTCTGCATTTACGTTGATTCCTACATCAATAACTACCTGTCCTGCTTTTACATAATCAGCGCCAACAACGCCAGCACGGCCTGCTGCTACGATGATAATATCCGCTTCGCGTGCCACAGTCGGCATATCGACTGTTCTTGTGTGGCAGATGGTTACAGTTGCGTTTTTCTTAACAAGCATCATAGCTGCCGGTTTACCTACAACAAGGCTTCTTCCGATTACTACTGCCTTCTTACCTGTGCAGTCGATTCCGTAATGATCAAGGATTTCCATACATGCCTGTGGTGTACATGGCGGGAAACCGATCTTCTTGCCTGTAAAAACACCAGACATGGAAAGGTCTGTCATACAGTCAACGTCTTTCTCAGGAGCAAGTGCATTCTCGATCACAGCCTGATCCAGATGTTTCGGAAGCGGACGGAACAGAAGTACACCATGGATATGATCGTCTTTGTTTACCTTATCAATAACTGTAAGAAGTTCTTCCTGAGCAACATCCTCCGGAAGAAGAATTTTCTCACATACAACGCCTAATGTCTCACAACGCTTTGTTGCACCCTTCTCATAGGAAATATCACTTGGATTCTCTCCTACACGGATAATGCAAAGTGTGGGGTTAACGCCTTTTTCCTGAAGAGCTGCCACATTTCCTTTGATACGCTCGTTTAATGCAGCAGTTACTTCTTTACCTAATAACTGTTTTGCCATTTTTAAGTAATCTCCTTATATTATGATAAATCCAGTCATGCTCATACCAGTTTCATGGTAATACAGCATTTTGAGACCGCCAAAAGGACTTGCAGGATTTTGCTCCTGCCAGTTCTTTTCTTTTTTTTATCTTTATTTCAGTCTGCCAAGTACGCTGTCAAATGTCTCGTCTGCAAGCTTGCAGTATTTTTCAAGCATTGCATCAGCCTTTGCATTTAATTCTTCTGCATACTCTCTGTCTGCCATGGACTTTGTGTTGATATAAACGTTCAGGCTTGCACCTTTTAATGCAGCTTTGCAGAAGGTTGCAGCTACACCAGCGTCACTGATGGCAAGCTTGGAGCCTTTTGCAGCAAATTCCTTGATCAGGTCAAGTGCCTCACAGCATTTCTCCATGATTTCCATAGGAACAGAGCAGGCATCTTTTAATACGATTGCCATAACTCTTGCTTTTTCAGCTTTCTCTTCTTCTGTTTCTTTCGGCATTCCATATGCTTTGGAAAGCGGCTCGAATACTTCGGCGTCACGCTCGATCAGACGAAGGAAATCTTTCTGAAGCTGGTCGCATTTACCTTTCAGCTCCCACATTTCTTCCTCAACATCAGCATATTTCTTCTTACCAACAGTAAGGCTTCCTACCATGTTTCCAAGTGCAGTTCCCACAGCACCTACCAGTGCAGATGCTCCGCCGCCGCCTGGAACCGGGGCTTTAGAAGCAAGAACTTCTACAAATTCTGTACATGTACTTGTTGAAAATCCCATTTCGTTGTCTCCTTATTGTTCTTAGTCATCATGTAAGCCATGACCTTTTTATAACGCCAGGCGGACAGGTATATCCGCCTGATGTTTCTTTTTTCTTTGATTAGAACAGACCTGTGATCTTACCAGTCTCGTCAACGTCGATTCTCTCAGCTGCCGGAACTTTCGGAAGACCTGGCATGGTCATGATCTCACCAGTCAGTGCAACAACAAATCCAGCACCTGCGGAAACCTTCAGGTTACGAACTGTGATCTCGAAATCTGTCGGTGCACCGAGTTTTGTCTGGTCATCTGTTAAGCTGTACTGAGTCTTTGCAACACAGATCGGGCAGTTGCCAAAGCCAAGAGCTTCTAACTGTTTTGCCTGTTTCTGAGCGTTTGCTGTGAGAACAACTTTCTTTCCGCCGTATACTTTCTGAACGATCTGGTTCAGCTTATCCTCTATAGAACCGTCAAGCTCATAGGAATAAGAGAAGTCATTTGGCTCTTCGCAGAGACGGATTACTTCCTCAGCAAGCTTCAGGCCGCCTTCACCGCCTTTTGCCCATACTTCGGAAAGTGCAACGTTAACACCAAGCTCTTTACATTTTGCTTCAACAAGGTCAAGCTCTGCCTTGGTATCGGTCGGGAATGCGTTGATTGCAACAACACATGGAAGTTTGTAAACATTTTTGATCGTGTTTACATGTCTTAAAAGGTTCGGGATACCTTTCTCAAGAGCCTCAAGGTTCTCATTGTTAAGGTCTGCTTTTGCAACACCGCCGTTGTATTTAAGGGCACGTACAGTAGCAACGATCACAACTGCATTTGGATGAAGACCTGCCATACGGCATTTGATGTCGAGGAATTTCTCAGCACCAAGGTCAGCACCGA